>Ga0209347_1001365_pt1 | contig 41010 bp, 35 predicted proteins | sample AutmiccommuBRH23_FD_187382 | JGI IMG/M metagenome (GOLD analysis project Ga0209347, IMG submission 187382) | Deep subsurface microbial communities from Mt. Terri, Switzerland - Autotrophic microbial communities BRH/23 (SPAdes) (version 2) | ecosystem: Environmental > Aquatic > Deep subsurface >... | reverse complement strand
GTCTGTGAAAGTAGCCGTCGGAACAATAATTGGATTTATGAGCAGTACAATAGCTAAAGTATTTATTCAATTAGGAATGATTGGATGGTTTACAATTGAAGTGTTATTATAAAAAAACATCTTGCCTCGGACAAAACAGGAAAATATCCCATTGATTTTCGTTTGTACCAATGACCATATTTCAGATCCCAGCTTATTTTCCCATACTGGTAGAGGTTAATTAATTCAACACATGGCAACGAATTCAAAGCTGTTTAAAATAATTTAAGGATAATAACTATAGAGTGGCTTTTTTGCATTCAACAAACATTCTGCCATAAAAGCACATTTGATCTGACTCCTTTCTATTGCTTGGATTACTTTGCTATGGTGGGAGGATAGTGGATAATGTAGAAAAGTTAATGAAGAATAATTCAGGAAATACGTAAACCCACTTGGGGAGTACGAAAATGTATGTTATCCACTGGAGCGTTTTGGACGTCTCTGGTTTACAAGGGCGGACTAGCGAGGCTTTCTTCAAGTTTAAACATTAAATGGACCCTCATCCAAAAACTTGAATGAGGGTCCATTTGTACAAAGAAAGTGCTATATGTGCGACACGTTTCTAAATGAAAAGTTTAGACATTTGTAGAAATACAAAGAGAACTAACATCAACCCCGTGTAGACATTTCCTTATGAGTAGATTATCCTAATAAAGTTAACTAGTGTCTAGTTTTTGAAGGGAGCTCATCTTATGACAGCGGCTATACGTTTAAGGTAAGTGCATTTCTGATCATAAGTCCGCAAAGTGACGGGCTATTTGTTGTGCATTTGTATAAATGACAAAATGATTGAATGGAGAGAATACCTTGAATATGAATACTAATTGGAAAAGGAATGTAATACTTTTTTTGGCTAGCCAAACCATATCGCTCTTTGGATCATCGCTGGTTCAGTACGCGATTATGTGGCATATCACGTTAACAACTCAGTCGGGTGTAATGATGACAATCGCAATCATTTGCGGTTTTCTGCCTACCTTACTTCTTTCTCCGTTTGCAGGGGTCTGGGCTGACCGATATAATCGGAAAACACTGATCATTCTATCCGATTCTTTGATTGCCTTATCAACACTTGCGTTGGCAATATTATTTCTGATGGGATACGGTTCGCTCTGGTTGCTCTTTGCAATATCTGCCATACGAGCGCTCGGAGCAGCAATTCAAATCCCTGCGATAGGAGCCTTCCTTCCGCAAATTGTACCGGAGGATAAACTTACTAAGGTAAATGCAACAAATGGGACTTTACAAGCAATGGTTATGCTGGTGTCTCCCATGCTTAGCGGTGCATTGCTAACTATGGCTACCATCGAGATAATTTTCTTTATAGATGTTATTACAGCAGCCATAGCGGTTTCTGTACTATTCTTGTTTTTGCATGTACCTGTCCATGCAAAAGCGCAAGCAAAGCAAACAACAAGCTATTTCAGCGATATGAGTGAAGGCTTTTCTTACATTAAAAATCATCAGTATATCAAAAGATTCTTTGTGTTTTGCGCAGTCTTCTTTTTTTTAGCCGCACCTGTTGCCTTTTTAACACCACTACAGGTTACACGTAGTTTTGGTAATGATGTTTGGCGGTTAACGGCCATAGAAATTACCTTTTCTATCGGTATGATGTTAGGCGGAGCCATTATGGCTACTTGGGGCGGCTTTAAGAATCGGATTCACTCGATGACATTGTCTATGCTTGTTACTGGAGCGTGTACTTTTGCCCTTGGAGTTATTCCTGTTTTTTGGATTTACCTGACTTTTATGGGGTTAGTCGGGATTGCTATGCCGATCTTTAATACACCCTCCACAGTTTTAATACAGGAGAAAGTTGAGGCGGATTTTCTAGGGAGAATATTTGGTGTTTTCGGGATGATAGCAAGCTCAATGATGCCATTAGGAATGCTTTTGTTTGGACCACTGGCGGACATCATTAAAATTGAGTGGCTACTGATAGGAACTGGCATACTGCTGTTTTTCCAAGGATTTTTCTTGCTAGGCAACAAAGTGCTCATTGAGGCTGGAAAGCCGATCTCAAAATGTGAACTATAAGTATTTAATGGCATTCTTGTTAAGAAACAAGCCTCATCCACGAAAGGGATGTGCTCGGGTCGGAAAAGGCCTTCGAAGTTCAGGGGTCTTCTTTTCCTCCCAAGGGACCTGTGCGTTGCGATCCTTAAAGGGGTCGACTGGAGAGGGCAAGCGATCTGTAATGCCCCCACTTGTCAAGACATATCTTTAAGATCAGTAGCTTAGTAATAAAAATTTCAGGTTTTTATTGAGTTTAATCAAAAGACATGAACCAATTCGTCCATGTCTTTTGACCTTTCAAACACATTTTGAAACCTGGGATTTGGTTACATTAACCAAATCCCAGTCTCAATAAGGCCTTTTCTTCAACAAGTATAATCCCCAGTTCAGCACAGTCACTATCGTTAATTTCACTAATTTCACTAAAACAGGCGTTGCTAAATATACTTGCCCAACGTTAGTAGAAATCAATTTAATAATTGTTCTGTCACATTTTAAGAAATCAATAAGAATATTAGCATCTAATATTAACAATTGACTCTTCGTAATTGCCATTCATTATACCCACGAAGAAACTATTTCTCGCATGGCTTCTAGATCAAGTCTGAGGATCTCAGCTCCACGACTCATGGTAATTTCATCCCTTTCAATAGCTTTGCGGACTAATCTAGATAAACGATCTTCTACAAAGTAAGACGATGATAGGGAGTCTGGTTCAAGGGAACGCAATGCTTCTGGAGTTTGTTGGAATTTGTCCGGGGACAAAGCTTCAGGTTCGTCAGTAATACTTAGGGTCTTGCCAGTTTTTAATTTATAGGCATGCTGAAATTTTCCCCATATAGATTTTCCTAAACTTTCAGAAAGGCGATACAGGACGGTCTTGTAACTAACTTGAAATATCCTCTTTACTTTGAGAACACGATTAATAAAAGGTAAGCCATAAGCGTCGGCCCTTCCTAGCTGGGATAAGGGTTGAGTTTAGATTTTAGTGCAAGATGTTATATATTGTAAAATGGCGCCCGCAGCTTTGGCAACGATGTCAATATGCGGGCTTTTATTGTTCATATAAATAACAAGACAATGAGTGATAGCTCACATTGGATATCAATTAACTTGCTTACGCCATCGCTTAATAATTACAATATCGTTACTCCATTTACTCACTAGCGTTGTATAAAATATATGATGGTTTGTCGCTTTTTGTAATGTCTCTTAAGAAAAGCAAAAAAAAATAGTATATTTATAACCTTTTTATATAATTTTTGTAAAAAAAGAATATTTGTAGCAAGATATTAACTTTTTAAAAAGGTATTGTTCTCTTTGTGTCGAATTAAAAGACATAGTGTTGCGTTTAACTATACTGAAGGGGGTTTATTATGACCTATAATTATAAACAAGACTTACTAAAAAGGCTTGATGAGGGATCACTGCCTGATATTCAACTGGACCACCAATTCACCTTTGATTGTAAGGACGAATGTATGGGTAGGTGTTGTAATAACATTACTATCCTGTTAGACCCCTGGGATATTGAGATCATGGTCCGGCACTTGGGGGTTTCCGGGCAGCATTTTTTATCGGAATATTGTAAGTACGAATTTAGCCATGAATTAAAGTGGCCATACGTCAGGCTAAAGCATGCGGAAGATGGTCCATGTATTTTTATGCTTGAGGACGGGCGGTGTAAAATATATCCAGTACGGTCTCGAAATTGTAGAACCTTCCCGATTGGTCGGGCAGTGCGCTTTGAATTGGACGGCACGAAAATAGAACGGATTCTCATGGTAGATAATATGGCCTTCTGCTTGGGACATAAAAGCGAGAAAAAATGGACGGTGGAAGAATGGTTCAATGATGCTGACTGTCAAAAATTTTATAAACTATCGGTTCTCTATTTGGAGTTAATCAATCACGCTACGACAAAGCTTAACAGTCAGGTCTGGATGGACAGGAATATCGCCCAAATGATGATGCCCTTATTGTATGGGCCGGATGTATTAAGAAAAAAACTGGGGTTATCCGAGCAGGATGTTGATCACGAAGAGTTTTATCGTAGAAGAATGCTAGCCCTGAAGGCTGTGTTAACCGATATCGCCGCAAGCTTTGGCTATGGTCCTTTAGCTGACAGGGCCAATGAAGGAGAAGTGCTTGCCGGTAGTATGATGGAGAGAATGAAGCAAATATTACTAACAGAACAATCCTAAAAAGCGGAGGAACTTCAATATTTAATTGTTGAGGATGAATATGTAAGTCAGTTTTATGAAGCAGGTATGCAGCAATGAAGGTTGGCAAACACGAGTAAGTTAATGCTCAAACACTGGATCATATAGAAGTGCAAAACGATGGTCTGGCAGAAGTTATTTTCCTAGCTGGGACAAGGGTTGAGTTTAGATTTTTATGCAAGATTGGTCATATTGGATATGACACCCGTAGGGTTGGCAATGATGTCGACTTTGCGGGTTTTTATTTTTGTATTAGTAAATAAGCCAATAATTGTATCAAGCTGAATACCAACAACGCTATAATGGGTGTGGCACGATACGAGAAAGCTAAGGACAGCTAGGAAAAAACGATGAACTACGACAAGCCCGCTGGGTAAAGCGAGAGCAAGTTAGCCCTAACTACAGGGTACTACTTGTTCTTTGTGACAGGTACTTTTCTATTGTAGAACGATGCGATAAGGAAACTCTATTGCAGCGTCATTACAGTAAGGATTGTATCAGAAAGAAAAAAGAATACATGGTGGTTCGCATGCCTAATACACTGCGATAGGGATATTTTGGTACTTTATAGCTTCAGGCATGTCCAATATCTTGATTACTTTCTGATCCGCAACATTAACCCAAACTTCGACTATAGGCTCTCTTTTTTCAACATTAATAATAATGTCAATTCCTGAAACATCCTTATTAGATCTGATATCTGCTTTTGTAAATATGACTTTATACATGTTCTGGTCATAGTTTGAAGGAGAACGGTGGTCTGCCCTATATTTAACTCCGTTCATCGGAATTTCTGCAGCGTACCACTCGCTTGGGAGAATGTAATTAAGGAGTTTTGCACTGCTGCCCTGTTTTGATTTTTCTATTCTTTCTTGTATTTCTTTGTCTGAAAGTGCGATGTTCAAAATCTCCTCCAACTTGCTAGTTTCGATTTTTGATAGCGCAATATTTGCAGAATCAGACTTATAGATAGCATATAGACTGTTTAAGGCAATGCTTTTAACACCTTTTGCAATACTAACTGCCACTACCAGGATCATAAAATACATACCAAATGTCATAAGAAACCGGCTCAAATTTGTTTTTGGAAACACAAGCAGCTTATTCAAAAAGGTTACCTTGAAGGGCAGGAACATGCCGGTTTTGTTTTTGTAGTCAACATAAGACTGACCAAACTTTGCTTCGCATTCTCTCTCTTCGACTTTTGCCAGTAAGTAGTATATAAAGAGCATTGTAATAAACATAACCAGTACGATATATCTTGGCCAAAGGATTAGAAGCCCAAAACTGAAAATAATGAAGGAGGCGTACTGCGGATGCCTGATGAATTTATATATCTTACCGGTTACAGCCCCCTTTTTTGCCAACTTGTGATAATAAACCTGGCATGCTCCGATGCAGAACCCTATGAAGCCCAAAATTGTTAGAAATGCACCAACAATATCGTGCATATTGATAAATATCGATGATGTTTGTCTAACAGCATGGGGAAGGAAAAAACTTACAAGCCATGCCAATTCAGGGGATTGGTTGAAAAAATCCAGCGTAGGCTTGTATACGGAATAGAAGTAAACTGCAAAAGGTCCAGCCATGTAAGCAAATTCGAAGGCTATCAAAACATAAAATGCTATTGCTCCCCAAAATGTTCCTTTAATTGTCTTGTCGTGATTAACGTTAGTCATTGATTTTTAATCCTTTCCGGTCACTGTCAGAGCTCATGAAACGCCTGACTATTGAACATATCCAATTCCAATGAAGGCCCAGATGAACAATTATGAAAATAAACATCAAAACCGCACACCAGCTGTGCAGAGACCTCCAGGCATGATAGGCTAAACCAAAGAGGATGGTATCTGCAAGGGTGGTTCCCTCGGCGAGGTTGCCGGCCATTGGCCAGATGAGCAAACCAGACACTTCAAGTATTGCCAGCAAGCCAAAGAGCCAGAGGTTTACTGTACGGTTGCGGCGGATCCGAGCAGGCACGGAGCGTTTGCTGTGTTTGAAAACTGTCTTTATCCAGTCAAAATGCCAGTTCAGATGGATAGCTGTCCCAGCCAGCATCGCCAGAGCTGATACCGTGTGAATCAGGACCCATGATGATCTGGCTATTCCCCATAGGATAAAGCTAGGATTATGGCTATCAAGTACAAGACTACTGATCGTAACTGCAATAAATGTAACTAAGAGTAATAGGTCAAGTTGGAAGTTCTTTTTTGTTCGATTCACCGTCAATCTCTCCTTTCTTGAATATTTTTCTGAAGAATATTTTGAATGATAATGAATTGTTTAATAGAATAAGTTAAATAACATATAAATAGCGACTTATACAACTATAACTTTTCAAAAGGAAAGGTGAATTCAAAAATGAAGAAGATTGAAATCAAAGTCAAAAGCGTAAAAGGATATTGCAGTGCGGGGTATAAAGAAGGGGATACACTAATTTATTCTGATCCAAGTATTACGATTGGGGACTGCAAACAAATCTGTATCTATGCTTTAGGCGGGCTGATCCCATATTTGACAGCTTATGGGAGGAATACAGATAGCGATGATTGGATCAATCAATTGAAGGAACTGCAATGTCCTGATTCCACCAATACTGTAGTCTTTTCGTTAAAGCGAATATAATTTGAGTATGCTTTGGTTTTTTTTATAACTTTGTGCCCTTTGTTTTTAGATGCAAAAAATAATGACCTTGAAATTCAAGAAGCTAAGACGAAGATTATAAAATTTGGAAGATTTGCCGTGAATGAATGCAAGAAAGCTGGTATAAAGAAGCCGGAAACATTTGATTTTCTTGGGTTCACACACTACTGTAGCAAAGGTAAAAACGGATGTTTCAGAGTTAAGAGGAATCTGTAATGCCCCCACTTGTTAAGACACATCTCTAAGATCAGCAGCTTAGTAATAAAATTTGGATTAACTTATAGAAGAAAGTTTTTGTAAACTAGAAAATAGCCAATCGTAGAAAACAAATAAATCTCCCTCCCACGTTTCAACGAGGGAAGGAGATTTATTTATGCTTATTGTTTTCTGAAGTGAATTTAATTTGGGTTAAAACACGAATTAGTATTATCTTTTAAGAGGTAATTGCATCTTGGTATTTAATCTGCATATTTGAATGTCTTAGTAAGCATATCTTTTCCTGCTAGAGCATTTGTAAAAAGTGTTCTTACATTCTCAAGATATTCATCTGGTTCTCTTATGGACGGGCTATAGTGAGTGAGCCAGAATTCATTTACTCTTCCTTGTTTGGCGAGTAATCCTGCTTCAGAAAACATCATATGCTTTTTCTGCACAGCTTTCTGCAGATTATCCTCATCGCCATACATCCCTTCACAAATAAAGAGGTCAGAGTCTTTGATAAACTCAACTAAACCTTCTGTCGGCCTTGTATCAGTACAATAGCAAACTTTTATTCCTTTCCGTGTTTCCCCAAGTACCATTTCTGGGCTAACTGTCTTGCCTTCAAGGGTAATGATCACACCTTGTTGAAGACTATTCCAGTAGTTTTTAGGAATGCCTAGTTGCTTAGCACGCTCAACATCAAATTTGCCTGCCCTTGGAAGTTCAATACTATATGATAGACAAGGAAGAGAATGATCAACTGGTATACTCTTGATCTCGATACTACCCATGCCTGTTTTGGTATTTTCAATATCGGATAGCTCGACCAGTCTCAACTCATACGGTAAATCAGGTGAAATGACAGTCATACCCTCAACCACCTTTTTTAGACCTGGAGGCCCCATCAAACTTAGCGGTTCTTCTCTTCCAGAATTACCGATTGTAAGCAACAGGCCGGGTAGTCCGGCTACATGATCTGCGTGATAATGGGTAAATAAAATAGCATCGAGAGTTTTGAAACCCCAGCCAGTCATTTTCATCGGGATTTGAGTTCCTTCGCCACAATCGATCAGAATCATTCTACCATTATACCTTAGCAGAAGGGATGACAGCCATCTGTGTGGCAGGGGCATCATACCGCCTGTGCCCAACAAACAAACATCAAGCATAACTATCGCCTCAACAACTAAAATTTGCTCATGCTCCATTGGAAACACCACTATAGTATTCGATAATCTGTTTAAGATTATTTACATCTGCCGCTTTCGCTTGAAGCTCAGGATTTAGGAGGTTTTGCCCACCAGTTTGCAGAGAATATGCAGGGTGAGCTGGATTGTTGGACATTAAGCATATTCTAATAATCTCCCCAGAATTATATTGACTCGACCCTTGGGGTGGGGTTTATAATGACTTTGAAGGTGGGATAACGGTGAATAATCGAGGTCTAAATGATAATGAAATAGTAACATGGAACTACAACGGAAGAACCGTGACAAATAATCGCAAGGAATGTAATAGCTTTTTTTCGGATTTATCATATTTTAAAAGCAAATTTAATTATCAGATGATCTAATATCGAGCGAAGGGTTACAGAGTGTTTTTGGTCAGTAGGACAAACAATGGAAGAAGCACTAACAAAACATTATCCATACTAAGGAAGAGCGAACCTGCATCTAATGCAGATTCGCTCATATTTTTACAATTATGCAGAGATACTGATACGGTGTTTCAGGGGAATATTTAAATCTCCAAGGAGTCAATTACCGGTCTGTCATACTTATCGATTCTATGGCAACACTTCCGCCTCTAACCACTTCAATGGTTTTGAATTCACTACTCAAGAGATTAATCAGATCGTTGTTCTTGCTTTCCGTTTGAACGCATTCCATCAAGACACTTTCTTTATCATAATCTATGATTGAAACACCAAAGACCTCAGCAATTCTGAACAATTCTTCCTTATCACCTTCAGAGCATTTTCTTATTTTGACAAAGAGCAGTTCCTTCATATGAATCGGACTATTAGTAAGACTTAGCCAAGGCAACAAAATCCGGTGAATAGACAGGACATTGATCACTTGTACCACTACATCTTAAATCGCATGATTTCCTGCGTCTTGTGCATACACTGGAATAATGCTTTTCATAAAAGAGTGTTTGAACTTGTCTGACCATTCCTAAAGAGCTGTTGTTAAATATGCAAATAATCACAGGAAGCTCCTCTGCCACAGCAGTAGCCATCTCTTGAATATTCATCTGCATTCCCCCGTCACCGGAAATACAAATAACTAATTTATCTTCATTGCCTATTTTTGCACCGATGGCAGCAGGGAAACCATAGCCCATTGTTCCCATACCTCCGGAGGTTAACAGCTTCATATTCTTATTTAACTCTAAAAACTGAGTCGTCCACATTTGGTGTTGTCCAACATCCGTTACGATGATTGCGTCTTTAAAGGATCCGTGGCAGATATAAAAGAGGACCTTCTAATGGCTCGAGATGCGTGTGCTTGGAGTTGGCTATGAGAGGAAAATAGTCTGGCTAACTGCAGTACTATTTGGTAAAATTGAACTAAAAAGCTTGCCTGCTTTGATGGGAGCGACTATGCAAACTTCTGCCATTCTATTAATTGCCTCACTCGGGGCAATTTCTGTCTTATTGATGTTGTATGTTTATATCTTTATGTTTGAACGCAGGCTTTTTCTTGGCCTGTGGTTTCTTGGCTGGGCAATTATTGCGTTTAATTATAGTCTGGATGCTTTCTTCCCAGACTTACTAAGACAAAACCACCTGGTTTTCTTTCTTAGTCTAGGTTCATATTTCTTTGCGAATCTTTTAATATCGTGGGGCACTTTAATATTCCTAAAAATCAAAGCAGGAATATCCCTACTTTTGAGCGTAGGAATAATTTGGATACTATTCTTTGTCTTTTTCTCAAACCAGTATTGGTCGGATCTGCAGATGATAAAATATACTTATTTAGCGGTATTTGCGCTATCCTTCTGGGTTGGCGCAACTATGATCAGGTCGGTCAAAAGGTACGGAAATCTAGCTCTTTTTTTAGGTATATTAAATATAGCTTGGGTTGGCAATACTTTTATTTCTTCTTATATTCTAAAAATACCCCAGATTTCTCCCTATTTTGTTTCGCAAGTTATCTTACTCGTTAATGCAATTGGACTAATTCAGTTTTATTTTAAAAAGCAAAAAGATGAGATTGAGCGAGGATTGGCTAACATAACTTACCTTACTTTCTACGACGAATTAACCGGATTGTATAATAAGACTTTTTTTGATAAGAAAATACAAGAGCTGGCCAATAACAATAATTACCTGCCAATCTCTTTGCTCGTTGGTGATATGAATGGGCTAAAATTCGTTAATGATGTTTTTGGTCATCAGGAGGGAGATAATTGGCTTAAAAGGATGGCTCTCATTATTCAGCAATCTTGTCGTCAAAATGATATTATGGCAAGATGGGGCGGTGATGAGTTTGCGATTATATTTCCAAACACGGACAAAGAAACAGCTCTTGATATTGTTCATAAGATAAAAGCAGCATGTAAAAGCAACCGAGAGACAGAAATTCTTATAAGTATATCCTTGGGTGTAGCAACTAAAACTGATAGTAAAGCAGATTTGTTTAAGGTCTTAAAAGAAGCTGAAGACTTAATGTATGAAGTTAAGCTTATCGAAGGCAAGAAAGCCAGGTGGGCTATTGCTGAAATCTTAGGTAAACTGTTGCAGGAAAAAGATTATGAAACCAAAGAACACATTGAAAGATTGGAAACTCTCGCAAAAGCGTTCGCAGGAATTCTTAATTTTTCCAACGAAAACCTTAATAACCTTGTGCAGGCTACAAATTTACATGACATCGGTAAAATCGGTATACCTAAAGAAATTGTTTTGAAAAAGACCCAGCTTAATGAATCAGAATGGTTAATCATGAAAAAACATGTAGAAATTGGCTATCGAATTGCTCACGCATCAGGAGAATTTGCTCATCTTGCCGATATCATTTTATGTCACCATGAATGGTGGAACGGCCAAGGCTATCCTCAGGGACTTAAAGAAGAAGAAATTCCACTTTTGTCACGTATCATATCTATTTTGGACGCATTTGATGTCATGACCCATCAGCAGCATTATAAATCGGCCAAGACTATAAACGAAGCTCTATATGAACTTTCTCAGAAAGCCGGAACCCAGTTTGATCCTACTTTAGTCCCAATCTTTGTTAAGATGCTGAGGAACCCTTTGCTTTAGGAGCATCGTATCAAGAGGATGTCATAGAATCCAAGCAAGAATAGTTCTGCATTAGAAATAGGCGATTAGATTTTCCGCTTTATTACGAACGCTTTAAACAATACCTCTGTTACAAAACCTCAGGAAGAAGAGACAAAACAATATTTGCTAGGATTATTTGGCTAGATCCTAATTCATAACAAGCACCCCAAGTTTCTCGTTGACGAGCTTAGGGTGCTTGTTATTTTGTTGAGAAATAAATTATTTGTCACGTCATCATGCGCGGTAAATCCTGTTTACCATGAAGCACTCGATGAACTTCCACCGTGTTCTCTTCCATAACTAGGATGTAGAAAACAAGATAGGGATCAACAACGATCATGCGATAGCCTTGTCCTGCAATCTTCGTGTCCAACGGTATTGAACCCATGAGAGGGAAGTCTGCCAGCTTGCCTATGGAATCTTTTATCGTTTCATACATTCTGATGGCGGCATCGGGATTATTAAGTCGAATATGCGCAATTATACTCTTCAAGTCATCTTGTGCAATCTGAGTGATTTGGATTTTATATTTTGCCATGAGCCAACGCCTTCAGTTCGCTCATGGCCTCGTCGAAGTCTAGCATAGGCACGCCATTGGCTTTTTGCAATTGTGCTTCCAGTAGCTTTTCGCGGATTTCCAATGCCCGTTCGCGCTTCTCAAAAGCGTCGATACTCATTACGGTTAAATCGCCTTCGCCGTTGACGGTAACGTACACTGGTTCGCCGGTTTCATGGCAGTACTTGGAGATTTTACTATAATCATTGCGTAATGAGGTAGACGATTTAATAGTGGGCATAGCATATCCCCTTTCAAATTAGAATATCATAATTCTACTCATATTATACCTTAATTAATTCGGAATAGTCAATTTCACATCGCTTTACTTGGCAAGTGCCAACCAAAATGTTCAAGAGTTAGAACCATCAAAATTGATTCTTTCTGAAAATACAGAATGGTATATGGATAACGAAGTAAAACACCCTCGGGGGCGGCTTCGACTTCGAACAAATGAACTCTTCATATAAGAAAAAGGACAGTAATGCTGTGACTCTTACTACGATCCATTCAGCCAAGGGTTTGGAATGGGAAGAGGTCATTGTAATTGATCTTGTCGAAGGGATTATTCCCGAAAGAGAGACGATCAAGGCAGAACAAAATGGGCAGAAAGAATTAATAGAAGAGGAAAGACGCCTCTTCTATGTGGGGATGACTAGGGCCAAACGGCATTTGACCCTAGTCTCAGTGGATTATTATCATCAAAAACGCGTTAAGGTGTCTCGTAATGTGCCTTTAAAAAATTATAAGACGCTGATCATGGTTACTTATATTTTAGCTCAGGTTTTAATTGTTGCCGGTTTTTTGTATTAATACCTGAAGTTTCGGTCACGACCGAGCTTAGGTCGTGTAATTTGGCATGCGATCCTACTTGGAAGACGTAAAACAGGAGAATTATCTGAGGCCCCGAAGAACAATATAGTAGTGGAACGAAAACCCCAGTTTTTGCATACATGTGATTCCTGTTATGCGTGCATTCACCACTGTCCACAAAATGCCCTACACCTAAAGAATGAAAAAAGTATTGCACGGTTTATTAATCAAAATATCACACTCAAGGAAATAATCGACTCAAATAATGCCCAAGGGAGAACGGGAGCCTGAGAATGGATATAAATAGATATTTCTTTAAACTTCCGTAGGGAGCGTAAGGTTTGCGATTGTCCAGGATTTCTAACTTCTATAATCCATATTTTGTGTAGTCATTACGAACTGGGTTTATATCTTATCTGTTGAGGGAGGAATTTCGTGAAAGTCATTATTTTTGGAGCTACGGGAATGGTGGGGCAAGGTGTCTTGCGGGAGTGCTTGCTTGATCCCGATATTGAAGCAGTTTTGAAAAGTACATTCATAATTTCGCTCCTCCCCCTTTATAGGAATTAGCTGCATTTTAATATTTGACCGCACTTTTTCCCAGGAATAACAGTACCTTCCCTTACCACTTCGCAGCCGTTGACAAAGACGTATTTTATTCCGGAAGGTTTTGCACTGGTATTAAGGACGGTCGTATTGTCCCTAATCAGGTTATAATCGAAAAGAGTAATATCAGCCCAACAGCCTGCCTTTAGGAAACCCCTGTCTTTTATTCCAATACGTTCAGCAGATTTACCTGTCATCTTGGCTATTGCTTCTTCGAGGGGAAATATTTCTTTATCTTTGTGGTAACGCTGAATAACCGCAGGAAAGGCGCCAAATGTTGCGGGATTCTGCTTTCCCCCAGTGGTAATGAGCGCATCGGTTTCAAACGTGCATAAGGGGTGCTTCATTACCTTCATCAAAACCTCGTCATTGCTTTCTTCACCGTTATTCAAGTAAAAAAGGCAAGCAGCGTTTCCTCTGCTCATTTCTGCTATTCTAATATAAGCTTCGCCACTGGAGCAATTCATCCTTCGGGCAATTTCGGGAATAAATAAACCCTCGTATCTTTCTAACTCAGGATGCCTTCCCTGCATTAACTGAATATCCCTCATGTTCATACCAAGAAATTTCCAACCAATGTTCCACTGGACAGACAGCAGCAGTCTGGACAGGGGGCTTTTGAAATTCTTCCCCGGATTCTTAAGGAACTTTTCGGGCATCAATCCATTAATTGTTACATTAGCGCAATGGTATGGAAAAATATCAAAGGCAATATCAATACCGCGAGACTTTGCCTGGTCAATCAGCTCAAGCGCCCGATCGCAGCTTGGCCAGGTTTTTCTGCCAGCAAACAGTAGATGGGATATCTGTATCTTAACACCTGTTCTTTCTGCCAGATCAATCATCTCTTCAAGTGCAAGGATATTATGGGGTTTTACCAGAAAACTAGATTTGTAAGCAGTTGTTACGCGGGCAAGGGCTTAATATCAAGGGTTCTTCCAGAGCAAAATTCAATACCCATTAACTTCGTTCGCAAAAGACCCATTAAGTGTACATAGCGCAATTGATGCAAATGAGGGTCTCAGGGTAAATCGTTTATAAACTCATAACCATTCCATTTGACAATAAACGAATGATCGTTTATTATAGATTCATCATCAATTTTATCTAAAAGTTAGGCGGCGCTCATGAGAAGAAAAGATGACGAAAAGCAAAGATGCATTAAAATTGCCGTGGTGCAGTTGATTTTGGAGGAGGGGTTCCAGGGCACATCTATCTCAAAAATAGCAAAGGCCGCTGGCGTATCTCCGGCGACAGTATATATCTATTATGAAAATAAGGAGACCATGCTTAGAGAAATTTATCGGGAATATTCTGAAGATGCGATTCAATATTTGCTTCAATGTTTAAGCCCCAATATGGTTGGAGAGGAAATCATTGCGGAATTGATCCGACGGTATTATTTCTTCATTCTTGAAAACAAAGAAGTTTTTCATTTTATTGAACAATTTAGTACCTGCCCTGTTCTTCAGAGCAGTTGTGGGTCGATGAAGGGACCGGCGGATTTAAATCAGTTGCTGACGGATTTAAAGAAACAGCAGATATTAAATAACTTTAACAATGATAATTTGTACGCTATTCTGTTTGCCCCTGTGAAAATGATTGCAGTGAAAAGTTGTGAGTCTGAAAACATTGCCATGGAACGCTTGGATGAGTTGATTTATATCATTCAAAAAGCACTTCTTAAAGATTTTTAAATCTAGTCTGAGCTAGGTTCATTCGGTCTCAAACGATTAGATTTCTAGTTCTTAAGCGAGGGTAATAGCTTACTTCGCTATTTAAAGACTATTAAATGAACATTCATTTATGAAAGAGGAGACGATTTATATGATATTAGCCATAGAAAATCTTGTTTTATTACCAGGAATGACGTATCCATTAAGAATAGACCGCTTCAGCGAGGATGAGCTGGCCTGTATTCGAGACAAAAATCAAGAGATTGTGGCGTTGCCGTTAAAACGGCATAGGGAGCGACATGAAATCAAAGCGGAGGATTTCTACACAACAGGCGTTGCCCTTGAAGTACTAGAGGTGAACCCCAGCGAAAAAGGATACCATGTACAAGTTAAGGTCATAAACCGTGTGGAAGTATTGGATATCAAGATTGCCGAAAACATGATCACTGGAAAAACAGTTTCCGCTCAGGAAGTCATCGACCTCAACGAAACCGGTCAGACAGAAATGATGATCTATATTCAAAATATATCTCATCAAATTGGAGCCAAATTCAGAGAGTCAGAGGGTATTGTCAAAGCAATTGATGAGATAAAGGATCTTAATATTCTGATAGGATATATCTCACGGTTTCTTCCCTTTTCAAAGGAAGAGAAATATACCTTGATGGAAACAGCGTCATTAAAAGAGCGCAGTTTGACGTTTATTGATTATTTCTTACATTACAAAGAAGCGATTCAGCTCCAGATTGAAATGTCGGAACGGTTTTCTGAAAAAGCAAATAAAAATTATCGTGAAGCAGTGTTGAGGGAACAGTTGAGAGAGATTCAGAAAGAACTGAATGAAGACGAACCAGCCTCTGGTAAAAAGAAGAAAGATTATAAAACACGCATTGAAGAGGCACACATGCCTGAAGAGATTCTAACCGCTTCACTAGAAGAGTTAAGCAAACTGGAAAGTCAGAATCCTGCCAGCTCGGATTATCATGTGATTCAAAATTATTTAGATCTTCTTGTACAACTACCTTGGGAAATGCAGGCGGAGAAACTCGTCGATATTGGAGAAGCCCGGCGTATCCTAGATGAGCAGCATTATGGTCTAGAAAAAGTAAAGGACCGTATCATACAGCATCTTGCGGTCATGCAATTAAAGAAAGATAAACATGGTTCTATCCTTCTGCTCGTGGGTCCCCCAGGAACAGGGAAAACAAGCCTGGGCAAGAGCATCGCGGGAGCATTGGGCCGAAAATATACGAGACTCAGTCTGGGTGGTATCCGCGACGAGGCTGAAATCCGTGGGCACCGCAGAACTTATGTAGGGGCAATGCCCGGACGTATCCTGCAAAGCATCAAAAAGGCTGGGGTAATGAATCCTGTTATGGTCTTAGATGAAGTGGATAAATTGATGACGGGTTATAACGGGGACCCAGCAAGCGCGTTGCTCGAGGTCTTGGATCCTGAACAAAACAATACCTTTACAGACCATTATTTGGATTTGCCTTACGATTTGTCCAACGTATTTTTTATTGCAACAGCAAACTCCCTTGAAAACATTCCCGGCCCCTTGTTGGACCGCATGGAAGTCATCCAGCTTTCCAGCTATACAACGAATGAAAAGTTTAACATTGGTAAAAATCATTTAGTTGAGGAAGCATTAGAAGAACATGGCTTAACGGAAGCTGATGTCCAAATCAGTGATGAAACCTTAAAGAACATCATTTCAGACTACACCATGGAGGCCGGGGTCAGGGGACTGAAAAAACGGTTGGCCGCCATTGCCAGAAGTGTCGTGGAAAAGATTGTACTGGGAACCGTTGTAAGACCTTATATTGTTGAAGCGGATGCCTTGGAGGAGATTCTGGGCAGAAAAATGTCCAGGCATGACATGGCTCAGGAAATTAATCCGCCGGGCGTTGTCACTGGATTAGCGTGGACGCCGGTGGGGGGCGAGATTTTGTTTATCGAAGCAACAGAAATGCCTGGCAACGATCAGATCCTCTTAACAGGTCAGTTAGGAGATGTTATGAAGGAATCGGCAAGGATCGCTTTAAGTCTTCTGAAATCCCGGTTGCCTATGAATGCCATTCAGTTTAAAGATAAAGACTTACATGTTCATGTACCGTCCGGAGGCGTTCCCAAGGACGGGCCGTCAGCAGGAATCGCCCTATTTACGGCATTTGCATCTCTGATTACCGGTATCATGGTGGATGCGAAACTCGCCATGACGGGGGAGATCACGCTTAGAGGTGTTGTTCTTCCAATCGGAGGATTAAAAGAAAAATTGATAGCTGCGGAACGTGCTGGTATTATAAAAGCCTTGATTCCAAAAGATAATGTTGCCGATCTAAAGGATGTCCCAGAAGAAGTTAAAAGTAAGGTTCAAATTGTAGCGGTGGAAACCATCGAAGATGTGTTGAAAGAGGCGTTAGGAATCGCTTTGCCTAAAATTGAACAAGTCTTGACAGAACCTGGATTTTTCACCAAGTTAATCGATCAACAAGATTAATTAACTAAATATATTTTAAAGAAAAGAGGAAATGAAAATGACCGTAACAAAGAATACTTTAATTGGGGAAATCCTAAAGGCAGATCAAACTACGGCACCTTATTTTTTAGAGATGGGAATGCATTGTCTGGGTTGTCCTTCTTCCACTAGCGAAAGTCTGGAGCAGGCTTGCATGGTGCATGGTGTTTCAGTACAGGAACTGATTGATAAACTAAACAAGCATATTTCAAAATAAGACGGAGAGAAGATATCTAGGGTTTCCATAGATTGGAGGATTATTCGGGTTTCCTTAAGAAGTAGTAAAGATCCTTTTTGGATTCGGTTCATATCTTCTATCCACTGTACAATTATAGTATGGTGGATTATTTTTTTACGCGTTTTAGAGAGGGTGAATAGAGGTAAGTATCGCTTATAAACTATTAGTTAGATGGTCTTAAGCAAGTGCGTGGTGCCTGACACCAACTTATAAGCTCGACTAGAGGATTACGATAGCTATTGGGAGAATAACTAATGGGGGGGATTTTGGCAGCTTTCCTCAACATTGGATCGAAAAATAGTTTTTTTGTTGAAAAACCTGTACCTACCTAGGGAATGGTTATGGGAGTTAAATCAGCTTGTGAGCTTTAAGGTGGTAGATGCTACGCCTAGGCTTGATCAGGGCTCTTATCCCTTGTTGCATATGTTTCATCAGTTAGCTTTAGCAGGTGGATTGGCAATAATGATACAAGGGAAGGGCGGAAAATTTGTGCTGAAGGTTTCCAAACGCTATGAAGATTACTTGGACTTAACAATGACTGAGCAGTATTTCTTCCTTCTAGAGACATTATGGATCGATGCAGACTGGGGCGCCCTTCAAAAGGCGACTTATGAACGTATCCCAACTGAACGGATCATTTCCTCTGTATGGCAAGAGCTGGCTCACTCTGAAGTAGGAATGGCGTTAAATCTTACGGATTCAGCCTCTCCTTGGCATAGACGATTAGGGGATTGGGGATATTTTCTGCTGTATTTCTCTTATTTCGGATTTTGGCAGTGTACCCTGGATCAGGAGGCTCTGAATTTTTCTCGGCGAAAGATTGAAGCTACAACTTTAACACCTACTGAATTCGGAGTTTTTTTATTGATAATAAGAAATGGTCCTATGATCGTTATGAGTCACCGCTTGATGAAGATGGGCCCTACTCTCGATGAAGTCACAATTGGGGAACTAGGGTTATACTCGGCCTTTGATTATCGAGACTTTTGCCGGGCAAACCCGAAAAAGCCTAATAAACTCCTTTTTGTCGCTCACCGCAAGGAAATATTAAGCCAGAGTCTGGCCTGCTTTCGAGGGATACTCAAAGATCTGAACTTTGGCTCGATGATGGTCGGTGGCCTTAAGCCCGATAGTTTTGAGCACTTATTTGTTTCGATCCAATCCTTAAACTCCAAGGAATTAACGGAGCTTACTGCCTCAGATTATTACGATTATATCGTGATAGACGAATTCCACCATGCGGCAGTCCCCTCCTACCAAGAACTTTTAGGTTACTACAATCCGAAGATCTTACTGGGACTGACGGCCACCCCGGAGAGAGCGGATGGACGAAGTATTTATGCGTATTTCGAGGGTAGGATTGCTGCCGAAATCAGGTTATGGGAAGCGATTGAGCGAAACTGCTCAGTCTCTTTCATTATTTTGGTGTGACGGACAATGTTAACCTAAGTCAGATTCACTGGGTGGCTGGAAAATATGATGAGCGGGAAATTGAAAACCTCTTTGTTTTCGAGCGAGCGGTTGCCGAAAAACGAGTAGGGTACATCATCCAGGCGCTGGAACGGTATTGTCTGGATCGTTCAGAGATCATCGGAATTGGCTTTTGTTTGAGTAAAAAGCATGCTGAATTTATGGCTCAGGTTTTTAATAAAGAGGGTATTCCTTCAGAATTTTTGATCGCAGAATCAGAGGACGCTGTGAGGGATAGCGTTAAGCATCGTCAGGTGACGAAGGAAATCACGTTTGTGTTTGTGGTGGACATTTATAATGAAGGAATCGATATTCCCGAGGTGAATACCGTTCTTTTTCTACGTCCGACGGAAAGCTTGACCATCTTTTTGCAGCAGTTAGGTCGGGGGCTACGGCTTAGTGAGGGCAAAGGAGCGCTGACGGTTTTAGATTTTGTGGGACAAGCCCATCACAAGTATTCGTTTGAAGATCGGTTTAAAGCGTTGTTATCAAGAACTCGGAAATCGGTCGAGCACGAAATCAAGCATGGCTTTGCCAATGTACCTAGAGGATGCTCTATTCAACTGGAAAAGCAAGCTCAGGACTATATTTTAGAGAACATTCGCAATGCTGTTAATACAAAACGTCAAGCGGAGTTTTACATGAATGTTATGGCTGTGAAGGCCCAGACCGGTTCACCTGAGCAGTGGATTAAAGAGTCTTTACTTCTGACCTTGGAACCAACCGTAACTCTAAATCATTCTCTTATGGTTGTCCTTATTGAGATGCTAAAAAGTGCCCCGCTTAAAGAGATTGCGATTGGATTATGTGAACAAATGCGGAAGCTAAAGACTACGCCAGCCATGCACCGACAGGACCAGAAGTATTATTTAAGAGGACGTAACAATGCTCTGACTGAGTTAATATTTATGCTGAACATGGTACTAGGAGAAAAGGAAACAGCAATTGCAGATTATAAGAGCAACTATAAAGACATTGATAATGAAATAGGGCTCTATGTACTTTTGAGGCATTTATCTAATTACAGAGAAAAGGCGCTTTGGTTAAGAGAATATGAGTTGGGATTACAACAAAAGGTGCAACCAAGGAAAGCCCTTGTTGAAACGTACAAATGTATCAAGGAAACAGGAGATTTTCCACAGTACTGACACAGAAAAGTTCAGTGTATTGGCAAATATAATCGTGATGATATTCCTGGCGGCTGGGAAACGCTATTGGAAAAGTATTATGATGTTATGTACAGTGAGTCTTATGATTGGTGGACGCTTGCTATCGTCTTCAATTCTTCAAAGGGGCAGGTAGATGAGTTAAAGAAGTATGAATTTGACGGTGAGGACGATTGTGGCATCAATGTACACGAACAGGGTGGTCGGACGTTTGTTGAGATCAATTGCCGCTTAGACTCGTACTATATTGATGGTCCGTATGACAAATATGACGACTATGACGACTATGACGATGATGACGACTGTGAAGAAGATGGGGGGGAAACAGAGAGTTTCCGCTAGGGCCAGCAGCCTGGAGACCTAGGAGATGTGATCACAAAAATCGCCCTTGGTTCCCCGGCAATTTCTGCATTGCGTTCCTTTAGCAGGGTTTGTTTAGACTATGGAATTGACGAAACATACAAGCCCTGATGGATGAGTACTTTCACATTCTCTATGAATCTTTAGGACTAAAGGGTAAAGGCCCTGCAGGATCGGCCATGGAGATGGGAGAAGAGGTATATGCTGCTGTCGCCCTACGCACAACAGCGCTTAACTTTGCGCAGAAAACACCCATCTCTGGCCTATTATAGAATTATCTGTCCATTATCGCCGTCGACGGTTATCTGGTCACCGTCATTGACGATTGACATTACGCCTTGGATATTTACTACCGAGGGTATACCATACTCCCGAGCTACAATTGCTCCATGGGATAAGAATCCTCCAGTTTCCATAACTATACCGGAAACCTTAAGAAACAAAGGAGTCCAGCCAGGGTCTGTGGACGGGGCAACCATAATGTTACCGGCTTCCAGTTTGGACCATTCGTTTGGGTGATATATAAGTTTGGCAATACCCGAAGCTTTCCCCGCAGCAACACCTAAACCGGTTAGTACATTACCTGAAACTACTTGAGCAGGTTTTGCGAAGCTCGCTACATCGTCGATTATTAAATCAGGCGGATCAAGGCTTTCTAACTTTTCTTTGATTACCTTGCGTTCGGTAACTAAAGATTTCAGACCATTCCCATCCCATTCATCACACAAAATTGAGGAAAGTTCGGACAAAGCGCAATGATAAACGTCTGTTTTTTGCTCTAGAATAGCCCTTTCTTGCAAACGCTGACCAATTTCCTCAAACATTAAGCGAAGGGGTTCGAAGAACTTCACAAATACGGATTTAGACATCTCTCTTAATTCCGCACCCTGACTGGCTTGTTTTACCCAATAACGGACAATGGCCTTGTGATAAAAAGGTAGTTTCTCTGAGATCTCTTTCCAGGCCTGATCCGCCTTTAATTTCTGTTGTTCTTGGATTTTATTCAAATCCGCCGTTTCAATACTGTTTTTGATGATATCTAAAAGATAGGAAGGATTTTCACGCCAGCGTGGATTTAATATCTCGAGTTCATAGACTCCACGATGCCCAAACTCATCCAAGAAATCGATAAATGCCTTTTTAAACAAAGAGTCATCAGACAAAGTATTATCCCAATTTAAAGGATTAAAAGGTTGAGACAAAAAGAACTTCTTGGCTTCCGAATCCTCACGTACCATTTGAGCTAATTCCATTAAACGATAACCATGTTGAGCGCTGGTAATTTGCGCACCGCCGGCTAAGACAGCAGTCGCTAAGGAATTCCCTTTAGACTTGAAGTGTTTTATTAGTTTGTCTACAAGCTTTTGGTTTGAATACGCTGCTCCACCACCACCCATAAAGGCAAAGCAAGGCATGTAGTCCTTGCGAGCTAGCATTATTTCGGTATACAGCTGTAGAAAATCCTGATCTGGCAAGTTTCTTAAATCCTTTTTCCGCAATTCGCGCGTATATTTGTCAACTGCCGTAAAAGTTTTAATAGCATTCTTTTTGATTTTGTTTAATTCCAACAGAAATTTATATAGACGAATTAATCGTTTAAGTCCTCGCAATCCACGATAGGGTCCTTTTTCGCTAATTTTAATTTCTGGTTGATGCCCTCCCATTGTTTCGTTTGTTGAGCTTGGGGTAAGACCAAAACAGTCATAATGTCTCCATTGCATTAAGGATAAATTCGCATACACACGACCGTTAAATATTCTTGAGTTTTTTAGACCGGGTATTATTGGATAACCAACGGCTTTTAAGTAGGAATTAAAAAGGACATCTACGACATCCTTGCTCATCCTATTACCGAGCAATGAAAAAACCATGGGTCCAGCGTCTCTGAAATTTCCATTAGACCAAATTTCTGGCTGATCTCTTAATTCCAGATAGGTTATTTTGGGTATCGCTGTTACTGGTCGAGCCTGTACTAAAACAAACTCCTTTCCGTTATATACCCATTCAACATCTTGATTGGTTAGACCTTGACCGAGGGAATCAAAAATCCTTAAAATAATTAATCCCAATTGTTCAATTCTCCGGTTAGGTAATACTTGCTTATCGGCTAACTCTAGAATTGGGGAGAATTTTGTACCACCGTCCTCTTTAAGAATCGTAATTCCTTCTTTGTGACTCACTCTAATCGAACTTATTAAGGGTTTTGCTAATCTTGGATTGTTATCAAGATAGTATTCGTCGGGTTGAATTGTACCTCCAACCACACTTTCACCTAAACCAAAATTGGCGTTGATAACTATTACATCTTCTTCTCCTGTACGAGGATCACAAGAGAATCCAATTCCCGCTGCTTCAGCGTGGATCATTTCTTGAATTACAACACCTAACAAAACTTCTTCATCTTTAACGTTCATCTTCCGACGATAAGCAACTGCTCTGGGCGTCCACAGGGAAGCGTAGCATTCCTTGATGGCTAAAATTAAATTATTTAACCCGAAAATGTTAAGAAGAGAATCATGTATGCCAGCAAACGAGATAGTAGAGGAGTCCTCCAAGGAGGCCGATGAACGAACTGCTAAGGGTTTTTTGAAAATATTCAACTCTTGCAAAGCATGACTGAGTTCATTACTGAGCCGGGGAGGAATCTCTCCAGATATGATTTTATTCCTCATAAGATCGAGCTGCTTAATACTGGATTCTTCTTGGACATTCTTAAGAGAGATTGTTTGAGATATCGCTTTAATGTCTTCACTAAGAACGTTTGCTTTAATGAACTCCTTATAAGCTATTGTAGTAAAAACTCCACCTAAAGGTATTTTGAAACCGTACCTTTCCAACCTGCCCAAGTTCCATCCTTTGCCCCCAACGATACTAGGACCTGCTGAAAATGCTTCTGGCCAATAAAAGAACAATTGTTTAGAATCAGTGTTCATCTAATTGCCTCCTCTAACTTATCTCTCTAAAGGATTCCGCATGGTTAAGAATAATGTCTTTCATATGCTATTTAGGAATAAGCCTACTCTCTGTTTCTTACAAAATATACATCATCACTGTGCCTTTGCACCGTTTAGAAATACTTCTAAACAGAGCGCAAGGTTGTTATTAAGAGAGAAATCTTTAGGGTCTGCTAGCCAAGTAAATACTGCTAATGCGTAACTCATTTCCAATTGCTGCGCTAAATATTGCGCTGAAACATCTGCCCTAACTTCGCCTGTTTTCTGGCCTTGATCAATTATTATTTTAAAAACTTCTTCCAAGCCACTACGGAGTCCCATTCTTTTGTTTGGGTGTAACATATTTTGCAAACGGTATGCTGTATAAACCTGCCAAATCTCTAGTTCTGCCATATAAATTTGGGTATTATTTTTGAATAGAGCTAATATACAAGACTTAAAATCAGGATATGACTTAATGAACTCATCTAATTGTAGAATTGTTTGATCGACTGACTCTTGTACGTATGAACTAATAATAGCCTCTTTTTCAGGAAAGTAATTGTATAGAGTTTTTTTAGCAATATCGACTTCATGGGCAATTTGTTCCATGGTAGTGTTTGTAAAACCCTGACTGCGGAAAAGGTCTAAAGCTACATTGATTATTTGTTTCCGCATTTTATCCTTTTTGCGTTCCATTCGGTTTTGTTTAGGTTGATCTTGTGGCATTTAGTTAATCCCCCAATGTTGTTTACTTATTGTCTTTCACTATGTAGTGGAGTATAAGTTATTACTTAAAAAATACGTTGATATATAAATGCATGAAGGGTGGTATTGCACTAAGTGTAATATTACCCTTCGCAATACATTATATATCGAGTAGATTAATGCTACAAGTATTATTTTACTCACTAATCCCCCACGGGATTGTGGACAAATCGGTAGAAAAGGTAGCCACCTTTTCTAATTCCACTTAACTAGTATTTTTATATATGTTATATAATGGAGATAGGACAATCTGCGCCACAGAACTAGCAAAACTTTTAAGAATGTCAAATATGACGATTTCTAGAAGTTTAAATGACTTATATTATGCGGGACAAGGACAGGATTGTAGATGAAAAATATATAAAAACCGTATGGGGAGTTGGCTATCGGTTTGATACGATCCCACATTAATCATGGGTCCAATCGTAAATACCATGCCCTTACGAAGCCTCACTTTCCTGCCCGTTAGTCTCATAACGATCTGTCCATTTCATTAAATCACCATATTATTTCAATTTTGGACAGCTATCAGGTACTAAATCTGGATAAGCAATTGCAATTGCTCTCCTTTTCATCTCACTGTCATGTCAAAGGAGTTTATGTAAATGTCAAGACAATATAGAAGAAAAATCAATATTAAACTCGGTGCTAGTCAATCTATAGATATATCTCAAAAAATGGAATCATATCGTCAAAGCAAAGAATTGTACCGGGTATTAGTCGATCAAGCCGGTGTTGGCATCTTTGTAACTGATTGCGAATACCGACTGATAAACATAAATTCTTGGCTCTGCTCAATGTTTGGCTATGCTAAGGAGGAACTTACAGAGAAAAATTTCGTTGAGTTAATCTTTACGGAAAGCCTAAATAACGGATATGAACTTGTTTCTAATATTAAGGAAGGTAAGACAATTGTTGAAGAATTATGGTGCCGACGAAAAGATAACTCTGTTTTCTTGTGTGAACTAACAATTAATATACTTGCCGGCGGCAGACTGCAAGGGATTGCCCGGGATATTACCAAATACAGGCAGACTGAACGGGCTTTAAAGGAAAGTGTGGCCCGCTACCAGGCAGTGGTAGAAGATCAGATAGAACTGATCAGGCGTTTTCGACCGGACGGTACGCTGACCTTTCTCAATAGTGCCTTCTGCAAATACTATGGTAAGGACATGGATGAATTGCTGGGCCAAAATTTCATGAATTTATTCCCTGTGGAGGATCGGGAAACTGTCCAAATGCAGATATTCTCCCTTAACAAAGATAACCCTGTGGCTATAGCTGAGCGCCGTTTTATCAGACCTAATGGGGAAGTAGTTTGGCAACAGTGGACAAATAGAGCTGTCTTTAACGAGAGCGGGCAAATTGTCGAGTATCAATCCGTTGGCAGGGATATTACAAACCAAAAACAAGTAGAGGAGCAGCTCAAAAGAAGTGAAGCCAGGTACAGGGCTATTGTGGAGGATCAGGTTGAACTGATAAGGCGGTTTAAGCCTGACGGTACCCTTACTTTTGTAAATGGTTCCTTTGCCAAATTTATTGGACAACCGGTCGAAGAAATTATTGGGCAAAATTTTACTACTTTTATTCGCGCCGATGACCGGGAGGAAATAAAGAAAAAAGTTTACTCTTTGACCCCGGAAAACCCTGTTGTCGTTACGGAACCGAGATTTGTTGACAATCAAGGTAAAGTACATTGGACCCAGTGGGTGAACCGGGCTATCCTGAATGAGCATGGTAAAATCGTGGAATACCAGTCTGTGGGACGAGATATAACTGTCCAAAAAAAAGCGGAATTAAAGATTGCCGAAGCCAGAGAAGCAACTGAAAGGGCTTCCAGGGTTGCCACCCTTGCCGTTATCGGCGGAGGAATTGCTCACGAAATTAACCAACCATTAAATGCCATTAAGGTTTTGGCAGAAACAATCCTCTATCTATATAACTCCAGGAAAGAAGTGCCTGTTGAAGAAATCATAAAAAATGTAACGAATATTTCCCGTCAGGTTGACCGCATAGATTCCATAGTAAACCACTTACGTTCCTTCCTTAAATATAGTCAGAGTTTTGAGTATGTACCCTGTGATATGAATGAAGTGGTAGAAAATTCCTTGTCCCTGGTAAATAACCAGATCTTATCAAGGCGTATTAAAGTAACCAAAAGACTAGAGGCTGTTTTACCTGTCTGTGGTTGCTTTGTTCGTTTTGAGGAAGTTGTGTTAAACTTACTAATGAATGCCGTACAGGCCTTAGAACCCTGTAAACAGGACAAAAAAGAAATCGTGATCAGTACCTGGGTAGAAGATCATAAAATCCATTTAACAGTCAGTGATAATGGGCCCGGGATTGACCAGGAGATAGCCCAAAAAATATTTGAACCGTTTTTTAGTACCAAGGATGCCAGTAACTCAATGGGCCTGGGAATGTCTATTGTTCATTCGATTGTTATGTCAAGTAACGGAACTATTTCAGTCGCCAATAACCCCGGTGGCGGAGCTAGTATTCATATTACCTTTCCTAGTTGTTAATCATCGTGGAGGCGAAAAATTTGAAGATTTTACTTGTGGATGATGAGCGGGAGAGCAGGTCATTTTTAGCCAACTACCTAGCTCTCAATGATCATACTATTATCGAGTGTGATTCCGGCGAAGAAGCTTTGGAAGTTTACAAAGAGGACCGCTTTCAGATGGTTTTATCAGACATAAAAATGTCAGGTATGTCAGGTATAGAACTGATTGAGGCAATTAAGTCATTGGACTTGGCACCCAAGGCAGACCTGGTACTTTATACAGGTTTTGTTGACGTATCTCTGGCTATTTCCGCTTTAAGGGCAGGAGCTTATGATTATTTGACCAAACCCATTAACTTTGAGGAATTGACTTCTATCCTGGAACGTGTTGAGGAACACCAGGATCTCCTCTATGAAAATAAAGTGCTTACAGAGCACTTTGATGAGAAGTTAAAAGAGGCCACCAGGGACGCTGAATATCAATTAACCCAACTTAAGCAACTGGTTGCTAAACAGGCCGGGATTGAAAATATTGGGGTTTTTTCTGAGGTGATGAAAAGCCTGGTCAAGCATGCCCAGCGATACCATACTGATCGAATGGTTCCTGTCTTGATTCAAGGTGAAACGGGAGTGGGGAAAGAGATTATTGCCAAAATTATTCATTATGGAAATCTGGAAACCTCGGGTCCCTTTGTGGATATAAACTGTGCTGCTATTTCTCCAACATTATTTGAAAGTGAGTTATTCGGTTACGAGGGCGGTTCTTTTACCGGGGGGGTGAACAAAGGGCAAAAAGGCAAATTTGACATTGCGGCCGGCGGCACCCTATTCTTAGATGAAATAGTCGAACTACCTTTGGAACTGCAAGCTAAACTTCTCCGAGTATTGGAAGAAAAAAGTTTCTATCGTGTTGGTGGCTTGAAAAAGATAAAAACGGATGTCCGGATTATTTGCACTGCAAACCTGGACTTTGAAAAGCAAATTGAGGAAGGTATGTTCCGTAAAGATTTATACTATAGGCTCAAAGTAGGGCGGATCTTAATTCCTCCTCTGCGTGAAAGAGAAGACGACATTCTGCCCCTTACACTGATGTTCTTAAAGGACTTTTCAAAACGCCGGGGAAAAGATTTTAGTAAGATAAGCGAACCGGCTGCCAAGTTTCTATTGTCCTATCAATGGCCAGGCAATGTACGGGAACTTCGTAACGCCTTGGAATGGGTATCTTTTATGTTTGATGATGAAGAATTAAAATTAGAGCATCTAAGCAATCTTACTCCAAAAGCTACAGGTAATCTTACTCCAAAGGGTACAGGGGAGAAGAAGGAAACCAAATCTTTATCGCCTGACCCTATTAACCTTGACGAGCACATAGATGATTTGATTGAGGAAGCCCTGAGAATCTACAATGGCAACAAAACAAAAGCTGCCCATCATTTAGGAATTTCAGTGCGAGCCCTTTACTACCGCCTTGAAAGAATGCAGAAAAACGCTACTAGAAAGAAGTAATTATCTTCCCCCAATCCATCATTGTAAGAGTTCACTTATGATGGTGGTGAGGGGGATTATTTTATACTTTCAGAAAGTATATGTTTTCAGGGTCATGTTAGAGAAATTCTAGGAAATATCGTAGGGGCAATTCACGAATTGCCCATGCAGGATAACACATTAGCTGTATACATACGTAATGAGGGGGGGCAATTCGTGAATTGCCCCTACGGGTACCACCTTATTTGCAGGAATACGTAAGTAGAAGAATTCTATGATATCTAAGGACCGAGGCCGCAGCCTCGGTTTTTCTTGTACTAGTCAGACCGACATGCCGCTACGCGGCACCACTGATGAATGGAAAATTTATTTTCCAGGGCAGAAAGTATAAACTGACTGTACCAGTCAGAAATGATAACTTTCTGGGAGCATAAGTGCAACTAAGGCTACCGCCGGCGCCTGAAGGCTGCAAGAATGCTAATTCGTGCGAAGACAGTGTCTTCGGGCGCCAGCCAAGTTTTCTTTAAATGCAAAACTATGCAATATTTTCATACCTATAACAATAACGTATACGTTATTTATAGTTTGCACAGAAGATAAAAAGTTTCTAATCAGACTGCAAGATCCCATCGATTCCAGTAAACATGCGGGTTTAACCTGTAGTTGGCAGAAACCATAAGAAGCTAATATTGTAGGCATAGTTCTTGCAATTAATGTTGTATAATGTCAAACCGCTCAACTATGAAGCAACTAAATATTTTCAGGGAAGGAGCTGGCACGCTAGTGAAATAATTACCAAATTGGTCTTAAACCTTGTTTCTTAACAAACCAATAAATAGGTGGTGAATTTCGTGATAGAAAATATCTATCTGGTAATGCTGCTGCTGTTTACCGCAGGTATTTTACTGCCCATCCTAACGAACAGCAGCCCAAAAGTAACAAATATTTTATCTCACGGTCTATCTGTGTTAGGTTGTTTAGCCATTGTGGCCTGTTCAGTTGAAGTATTTATTGCCGGTGGCGTGACTTTCACTTATGCTATGGGCCTGCCGGTTGGATCCTTGATCATCCGAATTGATAATTTAGCTGCTTTTTTCTTGCTGGCCTTAGGAGTTGTAGGGACAGCGGCCAGTATTTACGCTCTCGGCTACAGCCGTGAGTTTTACAAGCAGCGTTTAGCACTAATGGCCGCACTTTATAACTGTTTTATCTTATCCATGGCTCTGGTACTAACCGTCAGCCAGGTGGCCTATTTCCTGATCGCTTGGGAGCTCATGACCGTAGTTTCTTTCTTCCTGGTCAACCATGAATATGAAAAGACAGCTAACACCCGTGCCGCCTATAAGTACATTTTGATGACCACCCTGGGAACGGTCTTTATTACAACGGCATTATTAATCCTTAGTATGTCTGTTCATAGCTTGGACTTCCAAATACTAAAAGGTGCTTCCTTAACAAATGCCATGCGTAATATAGTTTTTTTCTGTGCCTTAATTGGTTTCGGTACCAAGGCAGGTGTGATCCCGCTGCACATCTGGCTGCCCGAAGCACACCCGGCGGCACCCAGCCATGTCTCGGCCCTGATGTCCGGTATTATGATCAAAACGGCTATTTATGGCCTGTGTCGGTTTTTCTTGGAGTTTTTGGGTGTCGGCCCTGCCTGGTGGGGTGGAGTGGTTCTTTTCTTGGCCATTATCTCCTCAGTCCTCGGTGTATTATATGCCCTAATGCAGCACGACCTGAAGCGTCTGCTGGCTTATCACTCGGTAGAAAACATTGGTATCATCTTGCTGGGTATTGGCGCGGGTATGGTCTTCATGAGTACAAATCAGCCTGTCCTGGCGGGACTTGCTTTTGTGGCAGGACTTTACCACGTTTTTAACCACGCCGTATTTAAATCCTTGCTCTTCCTGGGTGCCGGTTCTGTACTTTATGCAACCCATACTAAAGACATCGAACATCTGGGCGGATTGATTAAGAAAATGCCTTACACCGCAGTTTTCTTTCTGACCGGTGCCGCTGCAATCTCAGCTTTGCCGCCACTTAATGGTTTCGTCAGTGAATGGCTGACCTACCAGTCACTTTTCTATCTACCCCAGGCTATAACAGGAATCATTCCTCGTTTAGGGTCTGTGATTCTAATTGCTTTGCTGGGCTTAACGGGTGCTCTGGCCGCTACCTGTTTTGTTAAGGCCTTTGGGGTAACCTTCCTGGCCAAGCCCCGCAGTAAACACGCGGAACAGGCCCAAGAAGTTCCCGGCACAATGCTGACCGGGATGGGTCTACTGTCCCTAATGTGCTTGGCCCTAGGTGTTTGGCCCCAATGGATGCTCAATCTTTTACAGGCTGTTGTATCCCAATCTGCCGGACTTGATGTCAGTGGTCTGTTCAACAATCATTGGTATGCCGCGGCATTCAACATCCCACAGGCCCATGGCGTCATCGCCATGCCGGTGGTCGTGGGTATGCTGGTTGTTGGTCTGATCGCCGCTGTGTTGGTCTACAACTTCAATGGTAAACCGAAAAATGTGGAAGGAGAAACCTGGACCTGCGGTATTATTCCCACTGCCCGGATGGAATACACTGCCACCGGTTTTGCCCAACCGGTTCGCCGAGCCTTTAAGGTTTTTCTCCGTACGAAAGACCATGTTACTGCCGATAAAACCCTTAATCCTTACCACGGGGTTAAGATGAAAATGACAGTGGGGATCAGCTATTTAATCGACAGCTGGCTTTATCAACCAGTCAAAAAAGGGATTTTATACTTGGCCAACCGTGTCAAACCCCTGCAATCCGGTAATTTGCAACATTACATTGGTTATGTACTGCTTGTAACAGTAGTTATTCTAATTCTGGGAGTGAGGTGGTAAGCATGTCAGTATTGTTCATGCTCTTACAGGTTGTCGTGCTGGCAATGCTGGCTCCTTTGGTAGCCGGTGTGATCAAAAACACCAAGGGCAAAATGCAAAGCAGAAGGGGACCAGGTTACTTTCAGGTTTACTTCGACCTAAGAAAATTCTTCAAAAAAGATAATGTATTTTCTCCGACAGTTTCCTGGATTTTCAAGGCAGCCCCCTATATCTACTTTGCCACTGCCCTGGGAGCGGCAGCCTTGGCCCCGACTCTCCTGTTTAACCGGGGTTTGCACTATGACAGCATCTTTGTCTTGATCTACATGCTGGGACTGGGCAGGTTCTTTCTGGCCCTGGCCTCCCTGGATGCAGGCAGTTCCTTTGGCGGAATGGGTGGTTCCCGGGAAATGTTTATTAATGTTCTGGTTGAGCCTGTGCTGATGCTTACCTTGGTTACTGTGGCCCTGCGGGCCAATAGTACGGTCATGTCTCAAATGGCGGTCGCCGCCGCATCTTCCGGAATTTCCTTGTCGGCCATCCTAGCGGCTATTGCTTTTCTGATTCTTACTGTGGCTGAAACCGGACGTATCCCGGTGGACAACCCTGATACTCACCTGGAGTTAACAATGGTTCACGAAGGTATGGTTTTAGAGTATTGTGGACGCTCCCTTGGTTTAATCTTTTGGGGTTCCGCTCTTAAGCAACTTGTCACCATCTTGCTGATGGTTAACTTCTTTCTGCCCTGGAACCCGGTTGGTATTCTGCCGCCCGTTGTCTGGATGATCCTTAAGGTGCTGGTAATTGCTGTTGTCCTGGCCGGTATTGAAACCAGTACCAACAAGATGCGTCTGTTCAGATTACCAGGTTTGTTGGTCGCAACCGGCTGCTTATCACTGCTGGCGATCATCGCCATGTAGTAAGGAGGGAAAGATTAATGACACTATTGACAGTCCTGCTCTTAGCCGGCGCGGTCATTTTAACCAGGGTATCCTCTCTGCGGACTGCTGTGGGTATCTTAGGGTTCCAGTCGGTGATTGTGGCTCTGGCTTGTTTGATATTCGGTCATAAGACCGGGGAATTTCATATGTATATCGCTGCCGTTCTGACGGCGGTAATTAAAGTTGGTTTGATCGTTTATTCTCTTTGGAGGGTTACCTTGCAATTAAAACATGAAAGGGAAATTGCTAACTTCAACTTCTCTTTCCTCATGGCCATTCTGGCGATCATCGTTTCCTACGGGTTTGTGAATAAAGTATTACCCCATATGGCGGGAGAAACCTTGGCAGCAGCCATCGCCTTAACGATGATTGGTCTCTTGATGATCATCGCCCGGTCTCAGGCCATTATGCAGGTTGTCGGTCTAATAACGATGGAGAACGGACTGTACCTTTTTGGTTTATCCATCACCAAAGGTTTACCGCTGATCATCGAGATGGGTATCTTCTTTGATATCCTGGTTGCTGTGGTTGTGTTGGTAATTCTCACTCATAGACTTAAGTACTCCTTTGAGACCACAGACACCAGCATATTAAACGAGTTAAAGGGGTGATACCTATGTTCGAGTTGATCTTAGCGGCCTTAGTGCTGCCTATTGTAATAGGGTTAATTACCCTGCCGCAAAAGAATCTTACCACAATCCGCTATACCAATCTGGCAGGGAGCGCCTTAACCAGTGGTATTATACTGGCGATTATCTGCAAGATTACGCAAATTAAAGTATATAGCAGTGAGTTTCTGTATGTGGACTACCTGAGTGCTGTACTGCTTTTAGTTGTAGCTTTGCTTACCTTTACCGCCACCTTATTTTCCCTGCCTTATATGGAGAAGGAAGTAAAAGAAGGGCATGCAACGGAAAAGATGATTCCCCGCTACTACGCCCTGCTTAACTTGTTTACCTTTGCGATGGTGAGCGTTCTGGTTGTAGGAAACCTCGGCCTGATGTGGGTGGCTGTGGAAGGCACAACCCTGGCTTCCGCGCTGTTGGTGGCCTTCTATTTTAACCGTTCTGCCCTGGAAGCAGCCTGGAAATACGTCATGATTTGCACGGTTGGTATTTGTTTAGCCTTGCTGGGTACTATGATTCTCTATTATGCCCAGGTTAACGCCGGCGGCGAGACCCAGGCTCTGAATTGGCTCTACCTGAAGCAAATCAGTAACACCCTTAATCCTACCATTGTTAAATTAGCTTTTGTTTTCATCCTGATTGGTTACGGCACAAAGGCTGGTCTGGCCCCCATGCATACCTGGTTGCCGGACGCCCACAGTCAGGCCCCCTCGCCAGTCAGCGGGCTTTTATCCGGTGCGCTTCTGAGCTGTGCTTTCTACGCTCTGATTCGCAACATTATTATTATCCAAGGAACCATTGGTACAGAGTTTATTCATACGGTGCTTCTCGGACTTGGTATCCTGTCTGTTTTGCTTGCCATACCCTTTGTCTTGGTACAGCATGATGTCAAACGATTGCTGGCTTATTCTTCCGTAGAACACATGGGCATTATCGCCATCGGTTTCGGGGTCGGTACCCACCTGGCAGTGTATGCAGCCCTCTTACACATCATTAACCATGCCATAGCCAAGTCCGCTCTGTTCTATCTGGTCGGTATCATCAGCCAGGAGTATAAAACCAGACACATTAAAGAGATCCAAGGTATTGCCCGGGTGATGCCCGCTGTAGCTACTATGTTCATCATTGGCATTTTAGCCATCACAGGGACACCGCCACTGAACATCTTTATCAGTAAGTTCCTGCTGATCAATGCCATGTTCGAGAACAAAATGTGGCTCCTGGGTGGTATAACTCTCCTGTTGCTGGTCGGCGTCTTTGCCGGTTTGATGAACTACGCCTTAAAGATGACCTTTAGCAGCGTTCCTGAAAAAATGAAGCAGGCCAATGTTTCGTACCTCGCTCTAACCGCCATTGGTCTTTCCGTCGTCCTAATCGTGGTCGGTGGATTTTACCTGCCAACCGTTCTAAGCGAAATCTTAACTGAGGCAGCAGAGATTGTGATAGGAGGTTAGGAAAGATGAAGGATTACAAAACGATTCCGGCTGCCGAATTAAGGGAGACTGCCTACCAGCTATATGCTGACGGACAAAATGGTCTTATGTCCATGTTCGCCAATGACGAACGGCAATTAAACGGAAATTATGCTATCTACTGTCTGTTTTCTGTAGGCAAAAGTATGCAGGTCATAAAAGCTGTCTTGAAAGAAAAAGCGAAATTGGAGTTTCCTTCAATTACACCTAAGATCTCGGCCGCTGCCTGGTATGAACGTGAGATCTACGACATGTTTGGTATAAAGCCTGTGGGTCATCCCGATTTAAGACCGCTGGCCCTGCATGAGAACTGGCCCCAGGGGATCTTCCCGCTGCGCAAAGACTTTAACAGCAAAACACCTGTACCCACTGCTAACAAAGAATTTCCTATGGCCGGGGTGGAAGGGGAGGGAGTGTTTACGGTCCCGGTAGGTCCAATCCACGCCGGTATCATCGAACCCGGTCACTTCCGCTTTAGCCAGGCAGGTGAGGACATTATCCGCTTGGATGCTAAGTTATTCTTCCTGCACAGGGGCATTGAAAAAGCCATTGAAGGTGCGCCAATTGAAAGAGCTTTTTACCAGGTCGAACGCATCTCAGGTATCTGTACAATTGCCCACTCGTTATCCTATTGCCAGGCGATTGAAAACATTGCCGGAGTAACCGTTCCGCCCAGGGCCCAGTATTTAAGAGCGCTGGTGGGTGAAATGGAGCGCCTTTATAACCATGTCGGCGATATCGGCAACCTGTGTGCCGGGATGGGATTTGCTGTAGGAATTATGGCCGGTGCCCGTCTGAAAGAAGATATCATGAGGGTTAACGAAGCACTTACCGGCCACCGTTTTCTGCGCGGCATGGTTGTCCCCGGAGGTGTGCGCCTGGACATCACTGATCAGTTAAACGCTGAGATCACAAAAACGCTGGATAAACTGATGCCAGACTTCAATGAGATGATTGAACTCTTTAGAGGAAACGATGCCTTCCTGAACCGTGTCGAGACTACCGGCATTGTGCCCCGGCAGGCAGCTCTGGATTTAGGGGTAGTAGGGATTGGTGCCAGGGCCTCCGGAGTCGATGTAGATATCCGGCGGGATTTTCCCTATGGATGTTACTCAGGACTGAAATTTGACGTTCCTGTCTACACCAGCGGTGATGTAGCAGCCCGCCTGTGGGTTCGTGTCGATGAAGTGGCTCAGACTGTGAACCTGATCCGCCAGATTTTAGCGAAAATGCCTCAGGGTCCCCTGAAGGCAGCAATCCCCGCTATTAAACCTTACAGCAGCGGATTTGGCTGGTGCGAATCACCCCAAGGCAATAACATTCACTGGCTGATGGTGGGGGAAAACAATACTGTTTACCGCCTGTATGCCCGGGCTGCCGCTTATCCTAACTGGCCGGCCCTAACCGTAGCAGCACCCGGTAACATCATTCCCGACTTCCCGCTCATTAATAAGAGCTATGAGTTATCATACGCCTGCGTTGACAGATAGGAGGGTGCGGCAATGTTAAAGGTTTGGAAAAAAGTTCTCGCCACTGGTAATGTAACAAAACCCTGGGAAAAGTCAGTACCCCCGGAACGTTCGAGGGGTGAAGTGGTCGTAGAGCAAAACGCAGCCTGTAAGGGTTGCAATATCTGCGTTAATGTTTGTCCTACCAAGGCTATAAAATTGTATGATGGATCTCCTATGATTAACCAGAAGGCTTGTGTCTTTTGTGGACTCTGCGTAGAATCTTGCCAGGATGGCTGCTTAAAACAAACTTCTAATTATAAATTGGCAACCTTAGGTGGTTCACTGGCTGACAATACCGGTTCAGAATTGAAAAATAAAATCCACCGAGTCCTTGGCAGGTCTCTTCATATCAGGCATGTGGACATTGGTTCCTGCAACGCCTGTGATTTTGAAATGAACCACCTTTGCAACCCCGTTTACGATATCCAACAATATGGTATTGATTTTGTGGCTTCTCCCCGCCATGCTGATTTGTTGATGGTCACCGGGCCTGTCACGCGTAATTCTACCCAGGCTCTCATGATGACCTATGAGGCAACACCCACACCCAAATTGGTCATGGCTCTGGGGGCCTGTGCCTGTAGTGGCGATCAGATTTTCGGTGAAAGCTATGCCATTAGAGGTGCCGTTGATGCTTTTGTCCCGGTTGATATCTACGTGCCCGGCTGCCCGCCGCGACCACAAGCTATTATACACGGTTTAATGCTGGCTCTGGACCGGATGTAGGTAGGGGATGGAGTGAAATTTGCTCCGCTCACCAGAGCGCCGTCGCTATTGCGCTGGATTACGAGGGGAGCTTAGGCAAAACCTCAGGGTAGTACCTGGAGTGAACCATTGCCGCGCTGCCCCCTCGTAATATTAGCGCAATTTACCGCGACTCTGCTCAATGGTTCGCTGCGCAAGCTTTCACTCCATCCCTGCTTTTGGGTCGTGCGGGGGTTGAATTTTTGATTGAGTGATTAGCTTTTTCTGTCACATGAAGGATCAAACCCATATCAACGACGACCTCTTTACTAGGACCAAGAGACTGCAATTAGAATTTATCGGAGTGCTTGATAGATCCATTTTATTTAAATAAATTTAAATATATTTTTAAGGAGGAAGTTTCAAAATGGTAGGTGTAAACGTTAAAACATTTACTACAGCAAACTTTGAATCGGAGGTTCTGAAATCTGAGGAAACGGTTTTAGTGGACTTTTGGGCTTCGTGGTGTAAACCATGCCGTATGGAAGATCCAATCATCGATGAGCTTGCGGATGATTACCTCGGCCAAATTGTGGTAGGTAAGGTCGATGTGGATGATAATGATCCTATTGTCAGCAACTATTCAGTCGACAGTATTCCGACACTCGCTATTTTCAAAGGGGGCAAGGTGATTGACATAATCGCTGGTTTCCATGGAAAAAGGGAGCTTGTCAAAATGCTTAACGATCAGTTGTAATCCCAAGGTTAGGTCGAGCTTACTTCTGTCCGCAAATTAAATGACCTGAAAAAACCTATTTATGTAGGAGATACACAGGGAGATGCCCAGTCAGCCAAAGTGGCGGAAATTCTCTTTGTCTATGCCAGATATGGCTTTGGTAAGGTTGAAGAAGATGATTATGTGATTGATTGTTTTGAGAACTGCTAAGTTTAGGAATATAAATGGTTGAAGGAATCGGTCAATTACTCTCAGCGAACGGCCTGGCACATACCACTGGCGATTACGGGAGTTTTTGAAAACTTGTGAGCAGATCTATTGAAGAAAGCTTAGATTATGGCTAGTGTTTTGGGATGAAACGGAAAGATTTTGCGTTTCAGCTGAGTAATAAAATGTATCAATAGTTCACCTCCAATACAAAGGCTGCCTAACACATAAGGATGCTTCTAAAATCGAGTGAAATGTCGTTTTTTTACAATACACAGCTTTTTTCATCTGCTATTATAGGCATACCAACAAGTCAGATTGAAAGGAGCTATAGAACATGGAAAATGAACTTAAACAGACTTTTTATTGCGATCATGGCCATCCGGATATTCAGGCAGTTGCGCGGAGCCTGAAAGCAGGTGAAACAGATCCTGTGGCTATTGCAAAACTTACCTTTTATTATGTCAGAGAGAGATTCCCTTTTGGGTTTGATTTGTATCAACGCAAAGCATCAGAAACACTAAAGCAAGGATATGGCGTATGCTGGAATAAATCCTTGCTGCTTGTAGCCCTCTTGAGGTGCAATCAGATCCCCGCACAATTCGGCTCGATCCCTGTAAGACGCAGCTTCGTCAAACCGGCCATCGGCGCCTGGTATTGGTTGGCAAACAATCCCTTTTATCATTGCCTTGTCCACGCGTATCTCAATCATCGTTGGACCATAATGGACGTCACGTTGGATAAGAGAACGTACGAAGCTTTTTTCCTTCCTTGGGGGGTTGAATGGGGAATTGACTGGAATGGCGTGGACGATGTCCATCTTTACACGGAGAGTGTTGTAGGGCCGTCTGTGACGCATCCGGATATAGATGCCGCCATTAACAAAAAGATGGGTAATACCGAATTGCCTAAATGCCTCGCTGCCATTGGAAACAGTTATATGAACAGGCAAATGTGGAAAAGAGCAGAAGCTAGTGCCACTGCGTATGCACAGCGGTAAGTTAGGGATCATTCCAATGTTGAATCTAACAATCCTAGCCTAACACTCCGCTCAGGAAGGAAGCTCAGGCATGCTTTATCAAGAACATCCCCCTCACCTAGGTTTGAAAAACCACATAAAATGCTACTGGACTCTGGCAATATCCGCGTCCATGATTCCGAAAGGAGGCCAATCTTTGTTAGCCGAAGGCCTCGAATTGGCGTTCAATTTAGGCGATCCAATAGAATTTGTGACCAATAATCCAGAGCCCGCCATAGCCCACCATTGTTGCATCTGTGGGCCCATGACACAACTGATGCGGATTAGACCGATTGGAAGAGTGGAAGTGCTGGGCGTCTGTTTTCGTCCCGGTGGCGCTTATCCGTTCTTTTTCTATCCAGCCGTTGATTTGGTGAATGGTTATGCTGAGATAGATGATCTTTGGGGGGCAAGGGGTCTAGGGATTGTCGATAGAATCCGAGATGATAGTCACACTACTAAAGAGCGAATTGATTTCTTAGATCGCCATTTTCTTTACCTCCTTGATAAAAACCAGAGAAATGATTCTTGCGTAGCCGCGACTCTGGATGTAATCGAAGCGCTATACGGACAAGTGAATATTGGCCGTTTGGCAGGATTGGTCGGTCTTAGCAGCAGGCAATTAGAACGTCGCTTTAAAGAGCGGGTCGGCATGTCACCCAAACAGCTTTGCCGAAGTTTGCGGTTCAAAAACATATTTAAAAATATTGCCACATCTCACACCGACTGTTGGGTTACTACAGCCCAGGCCTGCGGTTACTATGATCAGTCACATTTAATTAAGGATTTCAAACACTATATTGGCTCAAGTCCGACGGATTACTTCATAAATCCACAGGCTAGAGAAAGCTTCTTCATGGGAAATTTTTAAAAGCCACTCAATGATTACCATTGTCTACAAGCGAACAAATATCTATCGAAGGATTTGACTCTGGGGCATGACATTGAGAAAGAGTTTCTGGCTTTTTTCAATGTTCAAAGAATAGAGTTTGCGTTTAAATAAAATAGGTCGGGTCCATATTATAGACCTAGGTTAATGCACATTCGTAGGATAGCACTAAACCGCCGGCGCGGTGGTTTCCGGAGTGTATCTTTTGCTTTTTTAATTGAATATCGCTGTAAGCTATTACAGACAATTCACATCTCCTTTAAAATAATGAGAATAAAGAAGAAGCCCGCTGAACTCTTAAAGAGCAGCGGGTTTCTTCCCTTTACGATCCGCCGCAGGCTTAAACAACCGCGGATACAATATCTTATGTTATGGCCGGCCAGGTTGTTACATAGTAAAGAAAAATAAGATGAACGCGAAGGCCCCCGCTGTCTCGATCTGACAGCAGGGGCCTTTCCCCAATATTCGCCAGAAAAACCTGAACACTACAGCTTTGCTTTGCCCAACTGCTTGGTTCCAGTTAATAAAGGGAAACTATAGATTTTCCTTTATTATCAATAGATCAGTAGCCTTACGTTGACCTGACGCAACAGAATTCGATTTTCCAAAAGTCTTACAAGGTTTTTAACGCAAAAAAATTATTCCAAATTCTTAAAGAAATCCTCAAAAGCAGCATTGTAAATCTGCTTCAATGCTAATAATACGCTAACTCTAATACTGTAACGTCCTAATTCCATCTGGGATAACATCTCTCGACTGACAGACAAACCAATCATCTCTAGCCTAGCAGCAACCTGTTCTTGAGAGAGTTTAGATCTCCGACGAAGTAACTTTAAATTATTTCCTATTGAAATATCTTGCTTAATTTTTTTAGACATAGTTGTATCCTCCCAAAATAATTTGGAATGTATACATTTCATTGTAGATTTTATCTTATAATTAATGGTAAAATTGGAATGAATACATTCCAATAAAACAAATCGGGGGAGAAAATAAGCCTAGAAACGCAATATGAAGAAGCGGGAGGTTTAGCATGAAAAATATACCTCTTAATGAAAAACTGAAAAAAGAAAAGGAAAAACTCAACAAACTTGCCAATGAAGCCTTGAGAAAGGGTGTCCCTCTTACGCAGGATGAGAAGTTTATGGCGCAAAATCGAAAGGTTGACGTATTGGTTGCTAAGATACAAAGAAGAAATATTTATTAAGCGACAAAGCTAATCCCATAATAATAAAATCTCGTAAGATTGTCGTAGGCTTACAAGGTTCCAAGGGGTGGAAGCAATCCATCCAGGATGCCAACGAGGGTAAGCCGGCCGCTCATGATTTATCTGAGGTGTTCGGGAATGAAGACAACGAAGAAGGAGGCGCCTAAAGAACTGGTTGCGTTCAAAAGGCGCCTCCTTTTCTGTGGGCAAATTGTCACATAATTCAAGCTTTTCTTCTGGGTCTCCGGGCCGCCTGCCGGCGTAGTCCCGGTTTGGTATTTTGTTGACACTATCGAATCCAAAGTTATCTCTGTCACCGCCATGGTTTATCCCTCCCTTCAGTGGTTTGACAAG
>Ga0209347_1001364_pt1 | contig 41011 bp, 37 predicted proteins | sample AutmiccommuBRH23_FD_187382 | JGI IMG/M metagenome (GOLD analysis project Ga0209347, IMG submission 187382) | Deep subsurface microbial communities from Mt. Terri, Switzerland - Autotrophic microbial communities BRH/23 (SPAdes) (version 2) | ecosystem: Environmental > Aquatic > Deep subsurface >... | reverse complement strand
ATGAGGTCAGAAATCATAGACAAGCAATTTAATTCTTTTATCAAACATTATTTGTCTGCCGTAGGCAATTCAACTACAAACAAGAAACGTACCAATCATTTTAAGAGTTTGTGCAGCATGGCAAATAATTACATTTTCTTTTTCAACAAGTAAAATCACCCAATAATTTTAGGCAGTTTGTGATCATATATTGAATTTTTGTGGTGGATTTTCTATAGCAAATATAGAGCAAAATTCACAAATTGCGTAAAATTCATTTAAATTATTTAAGTAATTGATTTGAAGAATTTAACGCTTAAAAAAACCGTAAATTTGGTAAATTTGTTTTTTGTCAAATTAAATGTAAATTGTGATACATATTCCAAACATTAAAATTTCTTCAAAATGATCATTCTTAAAAAATCATGCAATAATAATTTTTTCAAAATTTTTGTGCTATTTTTAGTTTTAATGTTGCTGCAAAGTTGTAGTACTTATAAGAAATCCACCAATTTAGAAGAGGCTTCCCGGGCCGAGCAAGAAGGAGTTGTAAAAGTGACCATGACAAATGGTGATCAATACATTTATGAATCTATTGAACTTAAGGAAAATACGTATTACGGCATAAAAACCATCGAGGGCGGAAAAACGCAAACAGTGCTTTTAAAAGAAGATGTGATGAAGGTGGAAAGGCAAAATAAAAAATCATCCGGTTTTTTGAGTTTTACGGGAATAGGCATTGGAATTGCTTCTGTTATATTGGGAATCTTGATGTTTGGCGGATAAGCCGAGTTGCTTTTCGAAATTGAATTTAGTTTATTTTTTATGGAATACTTTATTTAATTATATTTACAATGATGAGAACCATTTTGGGTTTATGAAATAGAAGATAAAATGTTCAAACATTTTTAAATACAACAGCATATTGAAAAAAAATACAGAAATTGAAAAATTAAAATTTTCCGAATCGCTACTGAATAAAGTTAATTTAATCATTATTTCTTGCGATGAAAAAGGCCGTGTTACTTACGTTTCTCCTGCAACTGAGCAAATAATTGGCTATAAAGTTGACCATCTTTTGGGTGATAAATGGTGGGATTTAACTTTCTTTTCTGAAGAAGAAAGAAAATTATTTAAAAAAAAAGTATGTGATATTACTTCAGGAAAAATTAAGGTCGATCCAAAACCTTATGACCGTCAACTGCGTTGTAAGGATGGCAGCATGAAATGGATTGAATGGCGTGATTCTCTTGGAATCAATAATATTTTTGTTTCTGTAGGCGTCGACATTACCGATTGGAAAAAAACCGAAGAAATCAAAATACAGTCCGACACCATTTTAAATAGATTAGAAACTATGCTGATGGTGAGCGACAAAGAAGGAAATATCATCTACTCATCTCCTTCCGTTGAAAAAATGTTGGGCTTTAAGGTAAAAGACATCATGGGTGATAAATGGTGGAAACTAACTTATGAAAATCAACAAGAAGCAGAACTGGTAAAAAATGCCATTTACAATTACGTTTTTTTGAACCAAAAGGACTTTACCGACATTACCAAACGAAAAATTAAGACTGCAAGCGGCGATTATAAGTGGATTGAATGGCAGTTATCAAAAGGCGCCAACGGCACCTATATCTCAATTGGAACAGATATTACCCAAAGAATTTCTTCGGAGCTTGAATTGAAAAAAGCAAAAGATTTTGCTGAGGAATCTTTAAAAGTTAAAAACGAGTTTTTAACCAATATGAGCCATGAAATAAGAACGCCGTTGAATGCCGTGATCGGATTTACGGATTTGGTGTTGGAAACAAAACTAGATCCGGAACAAAGATCCCATTTGGAAACAATGAAAAATTCAGGTGAAATATTGCTTTCACTTATCAATAACGTGCTCGACCTTTCTAAGCTTGAATCGGAGAAACTTAAAGTTGAGGAGATTCCATTTAACCTGCAAAAATCTTTCAATACGGTTCTAAAATTAATGAAATTAAGAGCCGATGAAAAGAAGATTTCTTTAGACCTGAAAATTGAGCCTAATACACCCACTCATGTTATTGGCGATCCAACGAGGGTTGAACAAATTTTGCTGAATTTAATTGGAAATGCCGTTAAATTCACACACAAAGGTTCTGTGCAGGTGATGCTAAAACAACTAAATGAAACAGATGACACTTCAGAAATATATTTTGAAGTTAGGGATACCGGAATTGGAATTGTTTCCAATAAAATAAATACGGTTTTCGGTGCGTTTTCTCAAGCAAAGAGCGACACTTCCAGAATTTATGGCGGCACAGGATTGGGACTTACCATTGTTAAAAAATTGGTTGGTTTGTTAAATGGATCAATCAAAGTTGAAAGTGTATTTGGAGAGGGAAGTGTGTTTAAAATAACGTTGCCGCTAAAAAAAGACGTGGTGAATGTAAATGCAGATGAGGTTGAACCAGAATTTTTAATGAATGAACCTTTGGAGCTCTCTATTTTATTGGTAGAAGACAATAAAACCAACCAATTGTTGGCAAAAACAAGGTTAGAACGATGGAAATGCAAAGTTGATATCGCAAATAATGGAATTGAAGGCGTTAAAAAAGTTCAAAAAAATATGTACGACCTTATTTTGATGGATATTCAAATGCCGGTGATGGATGGCTACGAAGCTTCTAAAATTATTAAAAATGACATCTCTAAAAAAGCTGCCAAAATTCCAATCATTGCTATGACAGCTTACGCCACAAATGCAGACATTGATCGCGCCAAATCTTCGGGCATGGATGACTATATTTTTAAACCTTTTAAGCCCAAGGAACTCTATAACATATTGGAAAAGTATGGAAAACCTTCCAAAGAGCGGAATTTAAGATATGCCAATGACAAACTTGGCGATGCAGAAACAAAAGTCGATAAAAAATATATTGACCTTAAATTTTTATATGAAGAAACCCAAGGGGAAAGCACTATATTAATTTTGCTGATAGAATCATTTCTTAAAGATTTTTATGAGTTTTTTGAAGTGGTGAACAAGGAATTTAAACGTAAAAATTGGAAGGCTTTGTATGAGGCTATCCATAAAATAAAACCCAGCATTACCATGTTTGGAATTTCTGAAATGGGACCAATCATCCATGTGCTGACTGAAAAATTTAGAGAAGAAAAAAATTTAGAGGATGCTAAAACTCTGCTCAATTCCTGCAAAGAGATTTTTAAACATGTTAACGAAGAATTATTAATCGAATTAAAAATATTAAAAAATGAGTGATGCTAAAAAAATTGTTTTAGCGGAAGACAATTCTACGCTTTCATTATTGTTGAAGTTCAGATTGGAAAAAGAAGGCTATAAACTCCTTATCGCAGTCGATGGAAAGGAGGCCATTGAAATGATAGAACTTCATGACCCCGAGTTAATTTTGACCGATATTATGATGCCTTTTATTAGCGGACTGGAAGTAATTAGCCATGTGCGCAATAAATTAAACAAGCAAACGCCCATAATCGTCTTTTCTGCAGCCGGCCAGGAAGAAATGGTGCTCAAGGCTTTTAATTTAGGCGCCAACGATTTTATGGGAAAACCCTTTAGCCCAAATGAATTGGTGATTCGCGTGAAAAGATTGTTGCGTTAAAAGTTTAATGATACACCATCAAATAGCAACCATGAAAAGTTATCAATACATCATTGATTATTTTGAAAATTCTCCCATCATCATTCAAGTTGTGTGGGCATTGAGTTGTATTTTATTGATTGCCGTCGTAATCTTAACAATTTACCTGAAAAAATTAAGAAGCCGTTTAAGAAAAAACGAAAAAACAGTGGCCGAATATCAAAAAGAATATGAATCGGATCTCATAACTTATTTATATGCCGGAAATGAAGAAGCGGAAATTAGTGCTGAACAGCAAGTTATTATTGATAAATTAAGGAGTTGTGCCACTGATGAATTTAAACGAAGGGTAATTGTTTCTACGTTGTTGCGATTGAGAAATGAGATTTCCGGTGAAATGGCCGATGCAATTCAGAAACTTTATTTTCAAAGCGGACTTATCATTTATGCTTTGAAAAAATTAAAAAGCAGAAGGTGGTATGTGGTGGTGAAAGGAATTAGAGAACTTACGCAATTGCGCGTTAAAGAAGTTCATGATAAAATGGGGGTTTTTGTAAACCATCCCAAAAAGGAAATCCGCAAAGAAGTGCAGCTATATCTGGTTACGTTATTTCATTTTGACGGACTCAAATTTTTGGATGTATTGCAAACCCAGCTTTCAGAATGGGACCAAATTCAATTGCTGGAAGTGCTTCAACGGTTTGATGAGCAGGAAATCCCCGATATTAATCCGTGGCTGAAATCCAAGAATAATTCTGTTGTTGCTTTCGCTTTAAAACTGGCAAAAATTTACAATCAGTTTGAAGTGAAAGATGCTTTAATTGATTTGCTGTCGCATCAACATAAAAAAATTAGGGTAGATACAATTCATGTATTAGGCCATTTGCAGGTTGTTGAAGCTAAAGATATTTTAAAAAATAATTTTGACATTCTCAGTCAGGATGAACAAATCGAATTTTTTAAATTGTTGGAAAACTTGTGCGAAACCAGCGATGAATCTTTTTTATTGGCGCATACAACGAATCAAAATTTTGAAATCAAATTATCGGCACTTAAAATTATAAAAATACTTGCTGGTGAAAAATTTAAAAGTCTAAAATATATTTCGACAGATGATGACTATATAAAAATTTATGAATTTTTAGAATATAATTAATCATGAATACAAGTACAGTACAAATTATTCTTACTATAATACATTTATTATTTTTTATTTATGCATTTTTCGCAATCGCATCGTATATTATTTTGGCCATAATTTCCGCTATTGAAACCAAGCAATATATGAAGAAAAACAGCTTTGTGAACTATAAGGAAATTCTGTCTTCAACCATTTCTCCTTCTATTTCAATTATTGCGCCTGCCTATAATGAAAGTCTTAATATTATTGAAAATGTACGTTCCCTTTTATCCAGCCATTACGTAAATTATGATGTAATTATTGTAAATGACGGCAGTAAAGATGACAGTTTGGAAAAACTGATAGCGGCTTATGACTTGGTAAAAGTCAATTTTTTGATCAACCAACAAATACCCACAAAACCAATTCGCGCAGGCGTTTTTAAATCTACCAATCCCGCATTTGAAAAACTCACAATAGTCGATAAAGAAAATGGCGGTAAGGCCGACGCGTTAAATATGGGATTAAATATTAGCAATAACCAATATGTGGCTTGCATAGATGTAGATTGTTTGTTGTTGGAAAATGCCCTCCAAAAAATGGTAAAACCGTTTTTGGAAGTTACCGAAGAAAAGGTAATTGCCACAGGAGGGGTGATTAGAATCGCCAATTCCTGTATCATTAAAAACGGGAAACTGCTCGATGTAAACTTTCCTAAAAAATGGATTGAAAAAGCACAGATTTTAGAGTATTTACGCGCTTTTCTTTTGGGCAGAATGGCTTGGAGCAGGTTAAACGGTTTGCTGGTTATTTCTGGTGCTTTCGGATTGTTCGATAAGAAAATAGCCATTGAAGTTGGCGGATATGACACCAATACGGTTGGTGAGGATATGGAAATTATTGTGCGCATGAGAAGGCATATGGAAGAAATTAAAGAAAAATACAAAGTCGCCTATATTCCCGATCCGCTTTGCTGGACAGAGGCCCCAGACAATTATAAAATATTTATTTCCCAAAGAAATCGCTGGACACGCGGCACCATAGAAACGCTGCGGAAACATCGTAAAATAGGGTTTAATCCAAAGTACAAATCGCTAGGGATGTTAAGTTATCCTTATTGGCTATTTTTTGAAAGATTGGCACCGGTTATCGAAGTTATTGGGATTATTTATTTTGCAATTCTTTTGGCGCTTAATCAAGTGAGGTGGGATTTTGCCATTGCCTTTATCATATTGGCCTATTTATTTACAGTTTTGTTTTCCATTGTGGCAATTTATTCTGAAGAGCTCACCTATCATCAGTATAAAAAGAAGGGAACAGGTTTTAAATTGCTGCAAATTAGTGTGTTAGAACCTTTTGTGTTACACCCATTTATATTGTATGCGGCAATCAGGGGAAATATGGATTACTATTTTAATAAAAAGAAGAAATGGGGAGAAATGACCAGAAAAGGAATGGCGAAAGCACAAAATAATTAGTAATGGTTTAATAACCTAAATGATAAATCCAATGTTAAAAATATTTTGGGCCTTTCTGTTTTTTAGCTGGGCGTTCCCTTTCAGGTCAGGCTATCGCGGCTCGCTTCCCGTAAAAACGGGAGAGCTCAAACAGAAAGTTTACCCTGAGCGCAGCCGAAGGGCTCTATTCTTAACGCAGTTTGAATTAATAATGAATAATTGCTAATAAAAAGAAATTAATAATATAATAACAACCAGATTTTATATGAAACTTAAAGATTTTGGCAATTACGGTTACAAATACATTTATTTGTCATTTTCTTTAATTATAAGTTTTTGGGCAATAACTTTATTTGAGATTTCAATGACCGCATCAAATGGTCTTGAGCAAACGAATCTTGCAGTTTCATTGGGCTATAAATTACTTAATGATTTTTGGGCTGGTTTGGGAATTGGCTTGTTGTTTTTTCCGCTGTACCTGCTATTTTTCTTCATTAAAAAACCTATAGGAAACCTGCTGATTAAAGTGTTGTTTTGTTTAATTGTAATCGGTCAATTTGTTTTGGTAAAATACCATCTTACCACACTCGTAAATCTGGGTGCCGATCTTTTAGGGTATTCTTTGAATGATATGTCTGCCACAGTGAGCGCTTCAGAATCTTTTTCACTTTGGTATTTTTTGCCTTTCGTGATGTTCCTGTTGCTTTTTTTGGGAACTAATTATGCGTTTAACAAATTTACAAATGAGCGTCAAATTTTTGCGTCCGCCATTATTTTGGTGATTGTGTTTGGCAGTTCAAAAATGATTTTTTCTGAATCTTCTGAGGCTGCATATCAAAATAAAATGTATTACATCGGGGCTGATATTTTTAGGTATCAGCAAGAAAAAAGCATCACGAATGCCTATAATTTATCGGGCCGAAATGATTATCCGCTGTTAAAACCCTTCGAAAATTCAGAAGATGTTTTGTCTCCTTTTTTCAATATCCAGATTGAAAAACCAAACATTGTAATCATCATGATAGAAGGATTGGGCGGTGAATTTGTTGGAAAAAATGAATATGGCGGATTTACGCCTTACATCGATTCTCTCATCCAAAAATCGCTTTACTGGGAAAATTTTGTCAGCAACAGCGGAAGAACTTTTGGCGGAGTGCCTTCAATATTGGGATCGCTGCCTTATGCGGAAAAAGGATTTTTGGAAATGAACCCATTGCCTTCACATTTTTCGCTCATCAGCGTTTTAAAGGCAAATGACTATACAACTTCTTTTTATGCCGGTCACGAAACAAGTTTTGACAGGTTAATTAATTTTTTGGAATACCATGAAATTGACCATATTATTGATGAAAATAATTTTGGCCCGGAATATGTGAAAACAATAACTGATACAAAAGATTTTTCTTGGGGCTATCCTGATTCCGAAATATACAAAAAAACATTGTCTGAACTGGATGATAAAAAACAGCCGAGATTGGATATTGTAATGACACTTACCAATCATGAGCCGTTTGAATTTCCTTCAAAAAGCAGCTATTTGGCAAAAGTGGACAGTTTGTTAAATTCAAATCAAATTTTTAAGGTCGAAAAGAAAAAAATAACTGCATACAAAGAGGTTTTTGCCAGCTTGCTCTATACCGATAAATCTATTGAAAACTTTATGAAGGCTTATGCCGAAAGACCCGATTATAACAATACCATTTTTATTATTACAGGTGATCACCGACTTATTCCCATTGCACAAAAAGATAAATTATGTCGTTTCCATGTGCCTTTACTGATCTATAGTCCGATGCTGAAGAAACCCGAAAAATTTAAATCCATATCTTCCCATTGGGATGTAACGCCAAGTTTGCTCGCTTTTTTAATGAACAACTATAAGTTTAATAAGTTGAAAGAAACTGCATGGATGAGTGAGGGATTGGATACGGCAAGGCAATTTAGAAATATTCACAAAATTCCTTTAATGAGGTATAAAGGGACCATCAATGATTATATTTATAAGGATTATTTTTATGCCGATGGCGAATTGTATAAAATAAATGAAAACTTCGGGACCAATAAAGTGATTGAGCCGGAATTGTTAAAAACTGTTTCTGATTCCTTGCTCGAGTTTAAAAAGTTAAATTCTTATCTTATCAAGAAAAATAGAATTTTTCCCGACTCCTTAAATATTTATACGCAACCGGCAGTTCAATTTACAAAAGAGCAATTGGCAACAATTGAAACCTTAACAAAAGGATTAAACTATGATCAAATATTTATTGCCGCCAGAGATTTAGCGTTCAAAAAGGAGTTTAAAAAAGCAAGATTGCTATGTGATTATATTTTGAATGAATATCCTAATTATGCCGATGCCAGAACTTTAAAAGGAAGAACCTTTGCCTGGGAAGGAAACTTCAAAAACGCCGAAGAACAGTTCTTAACCGTTTTGAAAAGAACGCCTTATTATGAGGATACTTACAGTGCACTTATGGATTTGTATTGGTGGTCCCAACAAGATGAAAAGGCAATAAATCTATCACAGAAAGCTAAAGAGAGTGAAATAAAAAGCATCGAATTTAGTTTTAAATTGGCGCAGGCACACAAAAGAATGAATAATTTGGACAAATCAATTAAATTAATAGACAGTATTTTGAAATTGCATCCGAAGAATGAAACATATTTAACTTTTAAAAACTCCTTATGATAATGATCTTAAAAACAGGTTGTAAATTGATTTTTATATTGGCACTTTTGTCGGTTTTTCAAAGTTTTGGCCAACAAAAAGTTTTTGAAGGAGACCCTGACACTGCATTTAAAAAAGCGCGTGAACTGGCTTTTAACAATCAAAGAAAACAAGCCCAAGACACCTTGCTTTTTATTTTAACCAAATACCCCGATTACCATGATATTCGTTCATTTTTGGCAAGCACCTATTCTTGGGATGGAGATTACAATAAGGCAAAAACGGAACTTACCTATATTTTAGAAAAAGATCCTCAAAGAAAAATAGATTGGATGGCTGCCATAAATAATGAATTGTGGGCAAAAATGCCGTTTACCGCACTGGAATTGGCAGACAAAGCTTTAAAATATTTTCCTTCGGATGCAGAGATTTTGTATTTGAAAGCAACTGCCCAGGAAAATTCAAACAATCCGTCAGCAGCCATGCGTACCATACAACTGGTGTTAGACCAAAATCCGAATGATCAAAAAGCATTGGATTATAAAAAGAAATTAAACAATACGTTGAGTTATAATGCCATCGGCATTAAATCATTGGTTGATTTTTATTCCGAAACTTTTGACCCAATGCAATATTATACGCTCAATTACGGCCGGCAAACAAAATATGGAAGTATTGCGGCAAAAATGAATTTCAGAAGGAGTTTCAATGAAAACGGCGTTCAGGTTGAGGTGGATATGTATCCCAAAATCACAAAAGGATTGTATGCGTATTTAAATCTTGGATTCGCAAACACTTTTTTGTTTCCCGATGTAAGATATGGCGCAGAATTGTATAAATCATTGCCGAAAAGTTTTGAGGTTTCTTTGGGTTTCAGGGCGTTAAAATATGAATCCACCACCACTATTTACACCGGTTCGATTGGTTGGTACACAGGAAACAGCTATTGGAATTTTCGGCCTTATTTAACACCGGGAGATTCGGGAACCAGCAAATCGGGTGTGATAAATTACAGAAAATACCGAAGTGATGCCGACAATTATTTTAGTGTTTCGCTTGGGATGGGATTTTCTCCTGAATTTGAAAGATATAGTTTGGAAGGAAATGAAGAAGCCATTATAGATTTACAGTCCCAAAAACTGAATACCGGCTATTATTTTACGTCTTCAAACAAACAAAATGCCTGGGGAGCGTTAGTTGGAATTGCGCATCAGGAAATAAGTTTTAAGCCAGGAAGTTATTTTTGGATTTATTCTGTTGGACTGAATTGGGAACTAAGATTCAGATAAAATGAGCAAGGAAATAGAACGAAAATTTTTAGTTTCAGGAGATTTTAAAAAATACGCCGTTAAAAGTTATAAAATAGCGCAAGGCTATTTATCTACAGTGCCCGAAAGAACGGTGCGCGTAAGAATTCAGGACCATCAAGGCTTTATTACCATAAAAGGAATAAGCAATGCCACAGGAACTACCCGTTTTGAATGGGAAAAGGAAATTCCCGTAAACGAAGCTGAAAATTTACTGTTGCTTTGTGAGCCAACAATCATTGAAAAATTAAGGCATATTATTCCAGCCAATGACAATTTGTATTTTGAAGTTGATGTGTTTTTGGAAGCAAACAGCGGATTGATTATTGCCGAAATTGAACTTCCCAATGAAAATACGGAATTTACCAAACCAAGTTGGCTGGGCGAGGAAGTTACCGGACAATTAAAATACTACAATGCCATGTTGGCGAAAATGCCATTTAGTAAATGGTTCTCCTAACAATAATTTAAAATCTATAATATTTAAGAATTCTATCTGGTTAAAATTTCTTAATAATTGGCAATAATAAATTTAGAAATAGGATCAGTTGTCAGGAATCCATGCAGTAGGATTGGTTTTTCCTTCGAATTAATCAACGCTTTTAAAGCATCCAAATCCTTTTGACTAAAAGATGAAGTAAGCGGATAATGAACATAATTCATAGTGTAATCCGTAAAAATTTTTTCTTCTTTTGCAATCCAAGGTTGGTTATCCACTACATTATTGTCAAGCCAAGAAATAACTGTCTTAAAATAGTCGTTAAGAACAAACATCGTGAATTCATCATCAGTTGGGTAGGGGGTTAAATATACGCCTTCTTCTAATTTATAATAGTTGCCTCTTTCCCAAGTTGGTTGGTCTTCAATTTTGCGGGTAGTTACGTTTTTATCTGAGCTGGTTTTAATCCCGTATTTTTTAGCGGCCGATTTAAAAATATTGATTCTGTCACGCCCAAGATAACAATGAACGTAATAAATTCCTTTTTCAGTTTCAATAAATTTTTTGGCGGCTTGCAAGGTTTTTTCATTTCCTGAAATCCATGGCATCATGGGCATATTAATTAACTTGATGCCGTATTTTTCAGCAATTTTATTTTCGTCTTTCATCAAAGCTGGTTCAGCCGGAATTACCATTTCATGCAACAATGAAATGATGCCGTCGTAACCTTGTTCTTTAAGCGATTTTATCATTTCTTCATTGGGATAGGCGCCATAAACAAATTCTAGCTGGTCTTTATTTTTTTGTTGGTGATTTTCTATATTTTTTATGGGATCTCCTCCTGAATAACTGATCAGCCATTGCGGATTGAAACTAAATATATAGACTGAAGTGAGCAGAATCAATGTTAAAATTCCGGGAATTAGCCATTTTACTACTTTGCTTTTTGACCGTTTTATAATCCAATGGAATAGAAGCGCCAGTAAAAAAGCGACAATGACATACACGATGATAACTAGTTTTCCTAAAATATTTTCTTTAGACATTTCCATGTCGGTTGAGCGGGCGTATTCAGCCAGCCATTTTGACGGTCCGGCCAATAAAACCCACAAACCTAAAGGGAAACCAATGCACAACCAGAGGTATAAGAATAAAACTATTGACTTAATTTTGTTGTTGTTTTTCATCTGTTTAAATTTTATTTTTTAGCGGTAACAGCTGCTGTTCGCCATTAATCAATCCTGTGTGTATCAAAATTTGTAATGCTCGTTTCATCGTTATATTAATTAAAAAGAGAGATTACTTTTGGCAGAAATATGATCAAACCCACAATGGCAGCAGCAAAAGCAGCAATAAGCACGCCGGTAGCAGCAAGATCTTTTGATTTTCCTATTCTGTCACGTTTTTCCAGCGAAACTTCATCTGCCAAAAACTCAATGGAAGAATTAAAGGCTTCCGCAGAAAAAACAAATCCGGATACAATAAACAACAATGACCATTCTTCATTTGAAATTTGAAAGAAAAAACCTGCTATTACAGCAATAATTAAGGAAAAAAGATGAATTCTGGAATTGTGTTCAAAACGAAATAACCAAACAAAGCCTTTAAACGCATAGCCAAAACTCTCTATCCGTTTTTTAAAGGAGAAACTTTCTTCTATTTTATTGTCCATTGTTTATTCATTTTAATTTAAAAATCATTTATTTGATTAAAACAATAAATATACATAAAACAATATACCAAACTACTTTAGAAAAGAATTAAAATTGATTAATTTTAAACAATAAACGCAAGAGATAAACAACATTGAAAATCTGGTTTTTGAATTTTTTAACCAAACTGTTTAGTGAAAAAGTATGGACCAACTAAAAGCCTTTCAGTAAATGGTAAACTATATTTAATTAACTTGCGACGTTGTCAACAAACGGTTTACTAAAGAAATGGATGATAAATTACTTGTATTATTGCTTTTTTAAAGAATGAAGCTAGTTTTATGCACATAATTTGTGCTTTGAATGAAAATTTAAAATAATCATAAAATCTCATTAAATGTATCAAAAATTTAAAACCAGCATAGCATACACCAAAAACTTGTTTGTCACGGGTGCAATATCCCAAACTTGCAGAAGTGTAGAGGTTGAAATATGCAGGTTTGTACCAAAGGAAGACCATAAAATTATTGTTGAATTTGGGATGGGACATGGAAATATTACGCGTGAAATTTTAAATAATATGGCTCCTAATTCTAAATTGTATGCATTTGAAGTGAATAAAAGTTTTTGTGATCAAGTGCGAAATATAATAGCTGATGACCGGTTAATAATCATCAATGATGGCGGCGAAAATATTAAAAAACACATACTGGAGGATGTTCATTCCGTAATTGCCTCAATTCCATTTTCATTTTTTTCAAAGGAAAAACAAATAGGAATCATTCAAGATGTTTATGATAAATTGGTGAATGATGCTTATTATAGCCAGGTATTATATTCTAAAATCCCTTTTAATAAATTTCAAAAAATATTCGATTCTTGCTATATTGAAAAAATTAAGGACAATATTCCAACGGCCTATATTTATCACTGTAAAAAGGCAGCTATCTAAGTTTTTGGCTTGGTTATGTACTTATTATTTTTTGATAACGTACTTATAATATTCCCAAAACTATTTATTAACAACAACTTACGTAATTGCACAATAAATTATTCAGTTTATTGAATATAACTTCTGATAAGTGAACTCTTACAAGATTAAAAAAAGTGTTGAGGTTGTTGTTATTTCTGATGTACATTTAGGAACTTATGGCTGCCACGCCAAAGAATTGTTGTCCTATCTAAAAAGCATCAATCCGTCTATTGTAATTTTAAATGGGGACATTATTGATATTTGGCAATTTAGCAAGCGCTATTGGCCAAAATCGCACATGAAAGTGCTGAAATATATCATGGGTTGGATTTCAGAAGGAAAAGAGGTTCATTATATTACTGGTAATCATGATGAAATGTTCCGAAAATTTGTCGATTTTAATATGGGCACATTTTCAATAAAAAATAAAGTGGTGCTTGAATTGGACGGGAAAAAGGCGTGGTTTTTTCACGGCGATGTTTTTGATATTTCCATAAAACATGCAAAATGGCTGGCGAAATTAGGCGCCATAGGTTACGATTTTCTAATCCTGATTAACCGAGCCGTTAATAATATCAGCCATTTTTTTGGAAAAGAAAAAGTTTCCTTGTCCAAAAAAATTAAGAACAGCGTTAAATCTACCATCAAATTCATCAATAATTTTGAAGAAACGGTTACAACAATCGCTATAGACAATCAATTTGATTACGTGGTTTGCGGCCATATTCATCAGCCAATTATTAAAGAAGTTATCAACCATAAAGGTGGTGTAACGTATTTAAATTCGGGCGATTGGGTAGAGAATTTAACCGCTTTGGAATATAACAACAAACAGTGGAGCATTTATAAATATGAAGATTTTCATTACCAAAAAGAGGAAATTGAAGATGATTTAGCGGTGGTTGATTCCATTGACCAATCTGCAAAGGAATTGTTCGGGCAATTAATGGCGGACTTTAATTTTAAATTTTAATGCGAATATTATACGCCATTCAGGGAACGGGAAACGGACATTTAAGTCGGGCAAAAGAAATTATTCCGGCATTGTTAAAACGTGCTCAGGTTGATGTTTTAATAAGCGGCACGCAAGCCGAAATTGTTTTGCCATACAACGTTGATTATGTTTATAAAGGTTTAAGTTTTTATTTTGGCAAAAACGGCGGAATCAATTTCCTCAAAACCATCAAAAAAAATTCTTTTGTCAGGTTCATAAAAGAAATTATCGATTGTCCGGTCACAAATTACGATTTGGTGATCAACGATTTTGAACCAATATCTGCATGGGCCTGTTATTTTAAAGGCGTAAAATGCATTTCTTTAAGTCATCAAAGCGCATTGTTTTCTAAAAATGTTCCCAAACCTTCTTATACAGATTTGATTGGACGTTTGATCATAAAAAACTATGCACGGTGTACGCTCAATTATGGTTTTCATTTTAAGAAATACAATGATAAAGTTTACACGCCAATTATCAGAAGTGACATCAGGTTGCTAAAACGAACCGTAAAAGATCATTACACTGTTTATTTGCCTGCTTATTCTGATGAAAATATCATTGCGATTCTTTCGAAAATTAAAGGCGTTAAATGGAAAGTTTTCTCTAAAGAAACGCAAACTTATTATCAGAAAAAGAATGTTTATATAAAGCCAATCAATAGCAAGAAATTCGAAAAAAGCCTGGCTTCTTGCACCGGAATATTGTGCGGCGCTGGTTTTGAAACGCCTGCAGAAGCCATTTATTTGAAAAAGAAATTGATGGTTATTCCCATGAAAAATCAATACGAGCAGCATTTTAACGCCAAAGCTTTGGAGGAATTGGGCGTTCCTGTTTTAAAAGCCTTAAAAAAGAAGCACATTCCCAAAATTGAAGATTGGATTGAAAGTACTGATTTTGTTGAATTGCGTTTTCCAAATGAAACACAGCAAATAGTTGATACAGTTTTATTCGATTTTATTGCAGAAGAAATAGTGCAATTGTCTAAAATTATTTAGCATAATTCCAGTAGTGCGGATCGGTATCTTCGGTTTTTTGGTTCCAGTAATCCTGCGTTACTATTCTGCCATCTGTTGTTTTTAATCTGCGTTGAAAAACCCAAACAGTCGGGTTAAAAGTCATATCGGTTACGGCAACAGTGTACAGTTGCGGATCGCCTTCCGTTTTTATTTTATCCTCTTCAATAACAACTTCAAAGCCGTTTACTTCCAGCAGGTTTTTTAAAAAATCCCTACGGTTTTCATCCACACCTTTTTCAGCAAAAGTAACTCTTGTTTCGCCGATGCTTCCAAATAAATGATTTCCTCCAAGTCCCATAGTATATTAATTTAAAAATGTATTGCTGATTGAAAATATATAATCATAAATTGGGCTGTAAACCCCCGCCACTAAAATACCGATAGCAGCCAAGATCAATCCCAGGCGCATATAAAACGGACTTTTGAAATAAGGAATTGCAGTATCGCTTTGTCTTAAAAACATCGCTCTTACCACCAATAAATAATAGTACAATGAAATGGTTGCATTTACCACCGCAATAAACACGAGGATGTAAAAGCCCTGACTTGCGGCTGCGGTATACAAAAAGAATTTACCAAAGAAACCGGCCAATGGCGGAATCCCTGCCAATGAAAACAATGCCAGCATCATTAACAAACTTAATTTAGGATTGGTTCTGTAAAGTCCTTCATAATCGTCGATATTTTCTTTATCAGAAAAAGAAGAAATCGCCTGAACAACGCCAAAAGCGCCTAAATTTGAGAAAATATAAACGGCCACAAAATAAACGATGGTTGCGGTTCCTAAATTGTCAACCGACATTAAGCCCAACAATATAAAACCGGCTTGCGCAATGGATGAATAGGCCAAGAAACGTTTCAAATTTTGTTGTCGTATCGCAAAAAGGTTACCAATAAACATGGTGGCAATAATTACAATATAAATTATTTTGTGCCAAACCTCAATTAATGGTTTAAAAACCGTGAATAAAAGGATCATTAAAATAAGAACCGCGGCTCCTTTTGAAATTACCGATAAATAGGAAGCCACATTAATGGGTGCGCCTTCATATACATCGGCCGTCCAAAAATGAAATGGAGCCAAGGAGATTTTAAATGCCAAGCCCGAAAAGAAAAACACAAACGCTAAAATGGTCAAATTAGAACTTGTCAATATTTCAGCCATCGCATCAAAATAAATGGTTCCGGTGGTTGCATATAATAATGAAATTCCAAATAAAGCGGCTCCGGAAGCCAATGCCGATGATAAAATGTATTTAACGGCACCTTCAGCAGAAACTCTTTTATAAGTGTCGTAAGCCACCAAAGCGGCAACAGGAAGTGTCGCCAATTCCAAACCAAGGTAAAACATTAAAAAGTCACCTGCCGAAATCATAAAGTAAGTTCCGAGCAGTGATGAAATGATCAGCATAAAAAATTCTGATGCTTTATTTTCATCGACCACTTTTTCTTTCAGCCAGTCGGCCGATTGAAGCAATAAAATTAAAACGCCCAAACTTAAAGTTGTTTTAAAGAAAAATAACAACGGGTTTGTTCTAAACATGCCGCCAAATAATTCACCCGATGCCAAAGGCAAAAAACCAAGTGCGGTATTGATTGCCAATAAAATCAGCGCAAAAGGGATGACCGCTGCTTTTTGTTTTTTGTTAGAAAATATTTCGAATATGATTAACAATATTAAAATTGCCAACAACCCAATTTCCGAACGCATTAATAGAAAACTTTCTAAATTCATTTTATTTGATTTTTATAATAACCTTTCCAAAAATGGTTGGATACTTTCTTTTAACATTTCACTTAAACCCAATGGCAAAACACCAATCATAACAACCGGTATCAGCAATAAAATCAATCCGGTTTTTTCAAACCAGGTCGCTTTTGGCAAATCTTTATATTCTTCGTTTGATAAAGGTCCCATCATAATTTTACCCACCATTCTTAAAATATAAACGGAAGTTACCACAATGGAAGAAACAACCACAATGGTCAAAATTCTTCGGAACATATCAGGATGTTGAAAAGCACCGACAAAAATTGTCATTTCAGCCACAAAACCACTAAAGCCCGGCAAACCTAAATAAGCCAAACCGGTAATTACATAAATGGCACCAATAAATGGCAGTACTTTCATAATACCGCCCAATTTTGCGATTTCCCGCGTGTGCGTTCTTCCGTAAACCATTCCGATTAAAGCAAAGAACATAGCGGTTAGCAAACCGTGTGATAATGATTGAATGATGGCACCTGTCCAAGCTGTTTTATTATACATCAACAAAGCAAATAAAACCAAAGACAAGTGGCTTACAGATGCGTAAGCATTCACATATTTTAAATCTTTTTGCATAATGGCACCGAAGGCTCCGTAAATAACACCGAAAGCGGCCAAGACCAAGAAAAAATCGGACCAGTTTAAGGCGCCTACAGGCAACAAGTACATCGCGATTCTAAATACACCGTAACCTCCTAATTTCATCAGCACACCTGCGTGTAACATTGAAACGGCTGTTGGTGCGGAAGCGTGACCAGAAGGTGACCAGGTATGAAATGGAAACAAAGCGCCAATTACTGCAAATCCTATAAATGTTAATGGGAAAAATATATTTTGTGCGGCTTCCGGAATGTTGACTTGCGCTATTTCAAAAATGTTAAAGGTTAAAGCACCTCCATCGGCATTGGAATTGAAATAAATACCTAATATTCCGACCGATAAAACGGCTGAAGCACCCATTAACATCAAGGTTAATTTCATGGCCGAATGCTCTTTTGGTCCCGAGCCCCAAATGCCTATCAGCAAATACATCGGTATCACGGCTATTTCATAAAACACGAACATCGTAAACAAGTCGGTTGAAATAAAGAAACCAAAAACACCTGATGACAAAGCGATGAGCGATATAAAAAATTCCTTAGGCAAATCATCTATTTTCCAGGAAATAAAGATACCGGCCAAAAGCACCACAGCGGTTAAGGCAATCATTACTACCGAAATGGCATCAACACCAATACTGTAATGAATATTAAAAGTTTCATACCAAACAACGTCTTTGGTAAAAACCATAATACCCGTATTTACGGCACGTTCTTTTAAGTAAGCAAAAATTAAGTTGATGGACATGGCAAACTGAATTCCCATTCCTACTACCGATATCAATCTGGCTTGTTTTAAGTCTTTGGCAAAAAATGATAAAGCCAAAACAATTAAAACCGGTACTACTACAAAAAGTGATAAAATATCCATTGTATTAATTTAATTTATCCATATATAAAAAACAACCATCGCAATTACCACAATACCGCCAACAAATGACATGGCATAATCCTGTAATTTACCCGATTGCATTCCCTTAATTTTATTTGCAACGGAAACGGTAACATTTCCAATGCCAATCATAGAACCGTCCACCACATTTTTATCGAACCATGAAGCAGAAAAAGCCACAATGCCAAAAAGCACTTTCTTTGTGACGAAGAGGTACAATTCATCAAAATAAAGTTTGTTGTAGATAAATGTGTAAATCACCCCAAAAGCATTTGAGAATTTTTTCGACAATTCACTTGGTTTTTTATAGAAAATAAAGGCGATAATAATTCCAATAATTCCCACTGATGAAGCAATAGCGGCTAAGGGAATATTTAAATGTGCTTCAAACGGCATCAAATCCGCAGTCACAAATTGACTAAAAGGAATATAACCGCCGGCGATGCTCATAAATGCTAAAAATATCAGCGGAATGGTCATTGAAAGCGGAGATTCATGTGGCGTGTGTTTGTATTTTCTGTCTTCACCCCAAAATATGTTAAAATACAATCGGAACATATAAAATGCGGTTAAACCTGCCACTAAAACACTGCTGTAATAAATAAGTTTATTGTTTTCAAAAGCTGCCACTAAAATTTCATCTTTACTGAAGAAACCTGCGAATCCGGGAAATCCTGCAATAGAAAGTGCTGCAATTAAAAAAGTGATGTGCGTAATTGGCATATACTTTCTTAAGCTGCCCATATCTTTCATATAATTGCTGTGAACTGCGTGAATCACAGAACCGGCACCTAAGAACAACAATGCTTTAAACATAGCGTGGGTAAACAAATGGAACATAGAGGCCATATAACCCAAGCCTTCGTGCCCTTCATATTTTGAAACGCCCAATGCAAGCATCATATAACCAATCTGAGACATGGTTGAAAATGCCAATATCCGTTTTATATCTGTTTGTGTAATGGCAATTAAAGCGGCAACCAAGGACGAAATTGCGCCCACATAAGCGACGACTTGCAAGGCAAATCCGCCATCCACAAAATAGAAAGCCGGAAATAACCGCGCCACTAAATACACACCGGCAACCACCATGGTTGCTGCGTGAATTAAAGCTGAAACTGGTGTTGGACCTTCCATCGCGTCCGGTAACCAAATATGGAAAGGAAGCATGGCCGATTTACCGACACCACCCATATAAATTAAAATCAGTCCCCAGGTGAACACCGACAATCCCATAAAGGATGCGGAAGCGCCCCAGCCGGCAATTAATAGTCCTTCCTGACTGGTTAAGTCCTGAAAATCGAAAGTTCCTGTATAATAACTGATTAAAAGTATGCCTAACAAAAAACCTAAATCGGCGAAACGCGTTACAATAAACGCTTTTTTTGCGGCAGCCACTGCGGATGGTTTTGTGTAATAATAACCAATCAATAAAAAAGAGGAAGCACCAACCAATTCCCAAAAAATATACATTTGGAACAAGTTAGTTGCCATCACCAATCCAAGCATCGAAAAGCTAAACAAGGCCAAATAGGAGAAGAATCGGGTATAACCGTCATCTCCGTGCATATAACCTCGGCTGTATAAATGAACCATAAAAGAAATGGTGGTCACCACAACCATCATCATTACAGATATTGGATCAATAAGCACACCTAAATCGATATGCAATTTATCGGTAAACACCAACCAGGTTTGTTTATAAATAAAGGTTTGATAAACACCTTCCAGTTTGCCGTCCATAAAATAATGGTAAGCAGTATATAACGACAATGCAAATGAAGTTCCTAAACCCAATGAGCCTAACCAACCCGAAATTGATGCCGGTATTTTTTTGCTGAACAATCCTAAAATCAGAAATAGCGCTAAAGGAATCAGAGGAATTAATATGGTATAACTAAAATCCATTTTTTATAATTTAAATTTTTTGTCTATTTATTTTTTTACTAAAACCCGTTAATATTTCATGGTTTCCGTATCCTTCACTTCAACAGAGTAAATGAGTTTGTACAAATTGATAATAATGGCAATGGCCAACGCTGTTTCCGCAGCGGCCAAGGCTATAATAAAAATTGAAAACACAGCGCCCTGAAGTAAATCCGGATACAAATAAGTGTTGATCAACACAAAATTTACGGCTGAAGCGTTTAAAATCAATTCAACTGACATCAATACCGTTATCAAGTTTTCTCTTGTAAAAAACCCGTATACTCCTATAAAAAATAAGATGCTTGTGAGGGTTAAAATATCGTAAATGCTAATTCCTGCGATCATCTCAGTTAGTTATTTTCAGTTAATTTTTTTCCTTTCGCGATTACAATGGCGCCTATCATCACAGCTACCAGCAGCACACTAATTACTTCAAACGGCAATATAAATCCGCCATCTTCATAACTCAATAATAATAGACCTATATCAGCAACTTCGATGGAAGTATAAGTGTCTGTAACCGGAAAAGGGTAGGTTGAAATTGCCCAAAGCGTTACGGCTAATCCCGCAGCACTTAGAGCGCCGGCAATAAGTTTTTTCTTTAAAGCTGTTTTTTCCAATTCTAACTCAACGTGATGAATAAGCAACACAGCAAAAATGAACAACACAATAATTCCGCCTCCATAAACCGTAAGTTGAATAGCGGCTAAAAAGTTGTAATCAACCAAAAAATAAAGTCCGGCAATTCCTATCAACACAAAAAGCAAGTAAATAACTGCCCTTAAAATTTTTCTGCTGGTTACTGAAGCAACGGCAAATAAAATGATAATCGCTGCGAGTATGTAAAATATAATTGTTTCCATAATATTAATCTTCTATTCCGTCTAAAACAGATGAACCTGGCTGGTTTAAAATTTTAGTTAATTTACTTCTGTCATACACAGAATTCTCAAAATTAGGAGCCCAAACAATGGCGTCAGTCGGACAAGCTTCAATGCACAAACCACACATGGTACACATGGATAAATGGTAAATGTGTTTGTCTATTTTTTTCTTCTTTTTTCCTGTTTCCGGGTCAACTGCCCTGTCCCAAATAATTTCTATGGAACCATTCGGACAAGCGATTTCGCAAGATTGGCAGCCGGTGCAATAATGACGATTGTCGGCATCATGCGGCATTACCACTTCACCTCTAAAACGATCAAACATTTTAAGGGTTTCTCGGTTGTCGGGATATTGTTGCGTAATTGCGCCTTTTCTTGCGCGAATAAAATAGCCTCCTGTTACCGACATCCCTGTCAGCAAGGTTTTTATTCCTTTATATATATCTGAAAAATAACTCATTTTAGGTGCATTTCATTTATTAAATTGTCCAGTTCAGCCATATCACAATTGCCATCAACACGATATTCATCAAATTTAAAGGCAATAAATATTTCCATTCGAGTGTTAATAATTGGTCTACTCTTAATCTTGGGAAAGTCCATCTAAACCACATCATCAAAAATATGAGTCCCAAAACTTTAATTAAAAACCAGAATACTTGAGGAAACCAGGCAATATTTTCTGTGATTCCGAAAGGAGATAACCAGCCTCCAAAAAATAAGACCACAGCGATGGAAGAGATGATAAACATATTTATAAATTCTGCCAAGAAAAAATAGGCGAATTTCATTCCCGAATATTCTGTATGGAAACCTGCTCCCAATTCCGATTCAGCTTCCACCAAATCAAATGGGGCTCGGTTTGTTTCGGCTGTTCCTGCTACCATAAAAATCATAAAAGCGATGATTGAAGGAACATGGCCTTGTAAAATAAGCCATCCTCCGGTGCGTTGCGCTTCTATTATTTCTGAAAGTTGTAAAGTACCTGTTAACAATACCATGGTTAAAATGGAAAGCCCAACCGATAATTCATAGCTGATGGTTTGCAAGCCGCTTCTCATAGCGCCAATTAAAGCGTATTTGTTGTTGCTCGACCAACCGGCCAACAGAATTCCGATAACGCCTATTGATGATATTGCAATTAAGAAAAAGACCCCAATATTAATGTCGAATGCCTGGAATTGTTCTGAAAACGGAAAAACGGCCATCGCCATTAATGCCGAAACAATCACAAAATAAGGCGCTAAATTGTATAAAAATTTATCGATTTTTATGGTGCTTGTCAATTCTTTAGAAACCAGTTTTAAAGCATCGGCCATTGTTTGTAAAAGTCCCCAGGGCCCAACTCTGTTTGGTCCAATACGCAATTGAAACCAAGCGGCAACTTTACGTTCTAGAAGCACTAAATACAAACCTGCTACAGCGAATAACGCCAAGTAAGCAACCGCAATGATAACCATAATGGTATAACTTGCCGCGGTCTCTGGCATTATTGAATAAATCCAATCTGAGATTGTTTTTGTGATGTTTAATGGAATAATCATTTGTGTAAAATTCATGGTCTTTGATTAACGGTCTATATCAGGAATTACAAAATCAAATGAAGCCATTGTAGCGACCAAATCGCCTATCAATACGTCTTTTGAAATGTGATTTAAAACAGATAAATTAGAAAATCCTGGTGAGCGGAATTTTACGCGATATGGGTTTTTGTTTCCCGTACTGTTTATATAAACGCCTAGTTCACCTCTTGCTGTTTCAACTCTTTGGTAAAATTCACCTTTTGGCAATTTGATTACCGCTTTTGTGGCTGCTTTTGTTTCACCTTCAGGAATGTTGTCAATCAATTGTTCAATGATTGAAACAGATTCCCATAATTCCATCATTCTTACCTGATAACGTGCAAAAGTATCGCCTTCAGTAAATAAAATTTCATTAAAATTAACGCGGTCATAAGCACTGTATGGATGGTGTTTTCTCACATCGCTTGAAAACCCTGAACCTCTTGCAGTAGGACCAGAAACCCCAAAAGAAATAGCATCTTCTCTGGTAAGGATACCAACGCCTTTGGTTCTTTTTTGAAAAATCACATTGCCGGTCAGCAAACGATCGTATTCAGGAATCTTGGTTTTAAAATGGGTGATAAAATCTTTGGTGCGTTTTACAAAATTAGGATGAATATCAAACATCAATCCGCCAGGAACATTGTAATTCATGGTTAATCGGGCGCCACAGGTTTCTTCAAAAATATCATTGATCATTTCACGATCCCTGAAAGCATAAAAATAGGTGGTTAACGCACCTAAATCCATTCCCATTACGCCCCACCATAAACAGTGAGAAGCAATACGGGTTAACTCATCTATAATTGTCCTGATTACTTTAACCCTGTCTGAAACTTCAATTTCAAGCCCTTTTTCAACGGTTAAACAAACTGCTTCGTTGTTGATGTGTGACGACAAATAATCCATTCTGTCTGTTAAATGAACGATTTGCTGATAACTGTCGCGTTCGCACATTTTTTCGATAGAGCGGTGTATGTAGCCCAAATCTGGTTCTACATTTTTTATGATTTCGCCGTCAATGGTTAAAATTAATCGTAACACCCCGTGAGCTGCCGGGTGTTGAGGGCCCATATTAATAAAATACTCTTCAGTTTTTATTTTATTTTGTGCTTGTTGGTCAATCATTATAAGGCTATTTAATAATCATATTTGCTTCATCAACATAATCTTTTCTCAACGGAAAACCTTCCCACTCCGGCGTTAAAAAAATGCGTCTTAATTTTGGATGGTTGTTGAATTTTATGCCGAAAAAATCGAATATTTCCAATTCATGAAAATCTGCTGTTTGCCAAATGTCGTGAACGGAATCCAAGGTTGGATTTTCACGATCCTCAACCATTACCTTTACAACGATCTCATGTTTTAATTCCGTTGAATTTAAATGGTAAATAACGCCCAATGCAGGAACCCAATCCATACCTGTTATGCAAAATGCATAATCAAATTTTAATTCGGGATGCGATTTTAACTGACTGCAAATACTGTGAAGTTGTTCTTTAGGAACGATGACATTTAGAAATTCAGACCCTTCAGTCGTGAATTCCAAATCGGTTCCCAAACCGGTAATTATATTTTGTAAATCTTCGTTTGTCATGGTCTTTTATGATTTAATACAAATTATTTTCCTTCATCAAAACCATCAATAGGATTTACCTTTTTGGCCATGTTTTCAGTTTTAATTTTTTGTTGAAGCATAATCATTCCTTCCAATAATGCTTCTGGTCTTGGCGGACAGCCAGGAACATAAACATCAACCGGAATTACGTGGTCGGCACCTTTAATAACCGAATATGAATTGTAGTAAAACGGTCCGCCCGAAATAGCGCAAGCGCCCATAGCGATTACATATTTTGGTTCGGCCATTTGATCGTACAAACGTCTTAACACAGGTCCCATTTTGTTCACAATGGTTCCGGCAATGATGATTAAATCTGCTTGTCGTGCTGAAGCTCTTGCAACCTCAAAACCAAATCTTGAATAATCGTGTTTTGCGGCACCTGTTTGCATCATTTCAATAGCGCAACAGCTGGTTCCAAAGTACAACGACCAAAGTGAATTTGCGCGTCCCCAGTTGATAACGCTGTCTAAAGTGGTTACCACAATGTTTCCGCCATTGCCTCCAGGAATTATTTTTCCGGGAAAATCGGCAGGAACAACTTGTTTTAATCCTTCTTCTTCAAGCTGGCTTAAATATCGTTTTTTATCTACTCCCATTGTAAAGCTCGTTTTTTGTATGCGTATAACAATCCCAATCCCAATATGAACAGGAATATAATAATTTCTACCAAAGCCACAGTGCCCACTTCTTTGTAAACAACAGCCCAAGGCACTAAAAAGGCAACTTCGACGTCAAATATCAAGAAAAGAATGGCAAAAAGATAATACCCTACTTTAAATTGAATCCAGGTTGGTCCAATGGTTGGAATACCGCATTCGTAAGGTTCTCTTTTTTGGGGATTATCAGATTTATGTGATATTAAATTTGATAAAAAGTTTGCGCCGGCAACCAGTACAATGGCTGCAAGTAAAAATACAATGATGGCTTCTGAACCCATTTTTTATATACTTTTTAATTCGTGGACAAAATTATTGTTTTAATAAAAAAAATAGCTGACATTAATCAGCTATTTCTCATATTTTTTATTACTTAACCTCGTATGTTTCTCCTGAAAAGAAAAGGTCGTCTGTTTTCTTGAATTTTGAATTTGCTTTAACTTGAGCTGTTAGTGCATCTTCTCTTTCTTCCAAAGTGACATCGGTAAAACTTCTGATAATACCTGTAGCCAAAGGATATTCCAATCTTACAAGCATTTGATGAAGCGTTTTATCTTCTTCTTTGGCATTGTGGACCAAAATATCTTCTTGCGTTACGCCATTTTCGCCAATAGTTACCACTTCAAGTTTTAATTTGTTTAGCACCAACCCTTTGTCTTTATTTTTACCAAAAATCATCGGTTTCCCGTGTTCAAGAAAAATTTGTTTGTCTTCTTTCACTTCTTTATCGGTGACATCGTCAAAACAACCATCATTGAAAATCACACAGTTTTGCAATACTTCAATTAAGGAAGTTCCTTTAAATTTATGTGCATCAATAAAAATCTGCGTCATATCTTTCGGATTGTTACCGCCAATTCTTGCAAAGAAACGTGCATTGGCGCCCAAAGCCAATTCACCTGGAGAAAAAGGAGGTTGGGTGTTTCCGTAAGGCGATGATTTTGTTTTTTGGCCTATAAGCGAAGTTGGGGAAAACTGTCCCTTGGTCAAACCATAGATTTCATTGTTAAACATCACCATATTTAAATCGATGTTTCTTCTTAATAAATGAATAAAATGATTTCCGCCAATGGCCATTGAATCACCGTCACCGGTCATAATCCAAACACTTAAGTTGGGATTCGCCAATTTTACGCCTGAAGCAATTCCGGGTGCTCTGCCGTGAATGGTGTGCATTCCGTAAGTGCTCATATAATATGGAAAACGTGATGAGCATCCGATCCCTGAAATAAACACAACGTCTTCTTTATTAACGCCCATTTCAGGAAGTGCTTTTTGCATAGACCGCAAAACCACGTAATCATCACAGCCAGGACACCACCTAACTTCTTGATCACTTGTAAAATCTTTGAATGTATATTTTTTTACAGCTGTTGTAGTTTCCATAATTATACCAATAATTTAAATTGTTGAACTAGTTCGTCGTTAGAGAATGGCAATCCTTGAATTTTGTTGTGTTGAGAAAATTCAAATTTTGGGAATCTGGTTTTCAAAATAGAAGAAAATTGACCAGCATTTAATTCACAAACTATTATTTTTTTGTATTTAGATAAAATTTCTTCCGTGTTTTTTGGCATTGGATTGATATAATTAAAATGTGCAAATCCAATATTTTTATAGCCTTCATCACTTATTTGTTTAACGGCAGAATGCAAAGAACCGTAAGTTCCGCCCCATCCAATCACCAATAAATCACCCGATTCAGCAAATTCTGTTTTTAAAAGAGGGATGTTATTTTCAACCAGTCTCACTTTTTCAGCCCTGATATGCGTCATTTCCTCGTGATTTTTAGGTTCATAAGAAATATTGCCCGTTACGCGGTCTTTTTCCAATCCGCCAATTCTGTGTTCCATTCCCGGTGTTCCCGGAACTGCCCAATTACGCGCCAAAGTTTTTTCATCTCGGTCATACGGACTCCAATTTTCTTTAACTTTCGTAACCTTATGATTTTTAATTTCAGGCATGTCAGCAATGGATCTAATTTTCCAAGGTGCAGAACCGTTGGCAATGTATCCGTCTGTCAATAATATTACCGGAGTCATATGTTCCAAAGCAAGTCGGGCTGCTTCATAAGCAAAATTAAAACAGTTTGCAGGGGTGCTTGCGGCAATCACAATTACCGGACTTTCACCGTTTCTTCCGTACATCGCTTGCAATAAATCTGATTGTTCTGTTTTTGTTGGCAATCCAGTTGAAGGTCCGCCACGTTGTACATTAATAATAACCAACGGCAATTCAGTCATCATCGCCAAGCCTATTGCTTCGCCTTTTAACGCCAATCCTGGACCTGAAGTTGTGGTAATCGCTAAATCACCTGCAAATGCAGCGCCAATGGCTGAAGTAACTCCGGCTATTTCGTCTTCTGCCTGAAAAGCTTTTACGCCAAAATGTTTGTGTTTAACAAGCTCGTGTAATATATCGGTAGCTGGCGTAATAGGGTATGAGCCTAAAAATAATTCTAAACCAGATTTTTCTGCAGCGGCCAATAGTCCCCAAGCAGTAGCGGTATTTCCGCCGATAATTCTATAAGTTCCCGGTACCATTTTAGCAGGGGAAATTGTATAGGCATTTGGAATCAATTCCAATGTTTCGGCAAAATAATAACCGGCATTCAATACTTTCGTATTTGCTTCAATTAAATGCGGTATTCCTTTAAATTTTTTATTAAAAAAATCAACCGTATGTTCTAATGAACGATCGTACATCCAATAAACCATTCCCAAAGAAAACATATTCTTGCTTCGGGTAATCGATTTGTTGTCCAATCCCTCCACATCTTTCAAGGCTTCTTTGGTCATTGAAGTCATATCAACCTGAATAACGCGGTAGTTTTCCAAGCTTCCGTCTTCTAACGGATTGTTTTTATATTCCGCTTTGTCTAAATTTTTCTTTGTAAAGGAATCCGTGTCCACAATAATGGTATGACCCGGCTTTACGGCATATAAATTGGTTTTTAAAGCAGCGGGGTTCATAGCCACCAATAAATCCACATTGTCTCCAGGGGTACTTATTTCTACGCTTCCAATATGAACCTGAAATCCTGAAACTCCATATAAACTTCCTTGTGGAGCTCTAATTTCGGAAGGATAATTTGGAAAAGTTGCGATATCATTACCAAACATTGCCGAGGTATCAGTAAACTGGGTTCCCGTTAACTGCATTCCGTCTCCTGAATCTCCAACAAACCTGACAACTACTGCTTCCAGTACCTCGGGTTGAAGAATTGTTTTAGTTGTAATCATAATTGATGTAAATTAAAAAAATTTGTTTAAATTTATTGAAAATTATTGTATGTTCAACATAAAGCCCCAAAGGTATATTTACTTTTTTAAAGAGGAAATGACTTTTATCACATAGACTTGCAATAATTTTATATAATTTTGTTGAATATTTAATAATAAAAATTAGTAATCATGGCGATTAGAATAACAGATGAATGCATTAATTGTGATGCATGTATTTCAGAATGTCCAAATAATGCAATATACGAACCAGATGGAGATTGGTCGTACTCAGATGGAACTGCTTTAAAAGGTATGATAACTTTGCCTAATGGCAAACAAGTTGACGCCGATAAAAGAAATGAACCAATATCTGATGAATTTTATTTTATTGTAACTGATAAATGTACAGAGTGTAAAGGTTTTCATGACGAACCACAGTGTGCGTCAGTTTGTCCGGTTGATTGTTGTATTCTAGATGAAGATCATGTAGAAACTGAAGACCAATTAGTTGGTAAAAAAGAGTGGATGCACGGAGAATAATTTCTTCAAAATTCATAAAAAAGCACCGTGAAAACGGTGCTTTTTTAGTTTTTAAATTTTTCATCCACACAAACGCTTGAGCTAGCGAAATCGCTTAATCTCCCTTCCCTTTGGGAAAGCTTGCCTGCCGCGGCAGGGGCCGGGGGATGGGATTAATCGTTCAATTTTAAAACGGCCATAAATGCCTCTTGCGGAATTTCAACGTTCCCAACTTGTCTCATGCGTTTTTTACCTTTCTTTTGTTTTTCCAACAGTTTTCGTTTACGTGAAATATCACCGCCATAACATTTTGCGGTCACATCTTTCCTAAGTGCTTTCACCGTTTCGCGCGAAATAATTTTAGCGCCGATGGCAGCCTGAATCGGAATGTCAAATTGTTGGCGCGGAATTAACTGTCGCAGTTTTTCACACATTTTTTTGCCGATATGATACGCATTGTCTGTATGAATCAAGGAAGAAAGCGCATCCACAACGGTTCCGTTCAATAAAATATCAAGCCTTACCAATCTTGAAGTTCTCAATCCAATAGGGTGATAATCAAAAGAGGCGTATCCTTTAGAAACCGTTTTTAATCGGTCGTAAAAATCGAAAACTATTTCAGCCAAAGGCATTTCAAAAGTCAGTTCAACACGCTCTGGCGTTAAATAAGTCTGGTTGGTAATTTGTCCGCGTTTTTCAATGCACAAACTCATGACCTGACCTATAAAATCGGATTTGGTGATAATGCTGGCTTTAATATAAGGTTCTTCAACCCTGTTTAATTTTGAAGGTTCGGGCAAATCGGTCGGATTGTTCACTAAAATTGGAACATCGGGATGTTTGTTGCTAAAAGCGTGGTACGATACGTTTGGAACGGTGGTAATTACCGTCATATCAAACTCGCGTTCTAATCTTTCCTGAATAATTTCCAAATGCAGCATTCCCAAAAATCCACATCGAAATCCAAATCCCAATGCGGCAGAACTTTCAGGAACAAACACCAAAGAGGCATCGTTCAGCTGCAATTTTTCCATAGATGATCGAAGCTCTTCATATTCATCGGTATCAACCGGATAAATTCCTGCAAATACCATTGGTTTTACATCTTCAAAACCATCAATTCTGCTATTGGTCGGATTTAAGGCGTCGGTAATTGTGTCGCCAACTTTTATTTCAATAGCGGTTTTAACGCCGGTAATTAAATAGCCTACATCTCCTGCTTTTACGCTTTGTTTTGCAACTTGTGTTAATTTTAAGGTGCCAACTTCATCGGCATTGTATTCGTTGCCGGTTGCCATAAATTTAATGCGCTGTCCTTTTTTAATTTCACCGTTAAAAACCCTGAAATAAGTCTCAACGCCTCGGTACGAATTGTAAACCGAGTCAAAAATCAACGCCTGCAATGGCGCATTCACATCACCTTTTGGGGCAGGAATTTTTTCAATAATCGCTTTTAAAATATTTTCAACGCCCAAACCTGTTTTTCCGCTCGCGTGAATCACGTCTTCATGGTCACAACCCAGCAAATCAACAATATCATCGGTCACTTCTTCCGGACTCGCGCTTGGCAAATCCACTTTATTTAAAATCGGAATAATCTCTAAATCGTGTTCCAAGGCCAAATAGAGATTGGAAATTGTTTGTGCCTGAATGCTTTGTGCGGCATCAACAATTAACAAAGCACCTTCGCAGGCTGCAATGGATCGGGAAACTTCGTAAGAAAAATCTACGTGGCCCGGCGTGTCAATTAAATTTAAAATATAATTTTCGCCTTCATACATATATTCCATTTGAATGGCGTGGCTTTTTATGGTAATGCCGCGTTCACGCTCCAAATCCATACTGTCCAGCAGCTGGGCTTGTTCTTCACGTGCCGTTGTGGTTCCTGTAAAACTTAATAACCTGTCGGCAAGCGTGCTTTTTCCGTGGTCAATATGTGCGATAATGCAAAAATTTCTGATGTTTTTCATGCGTCGTTTTCCTTTCTACTTTTAGTTGCGCAAATATAACGAAATAAGGGTTTGAAAATACGACAAGTTATAACTTATCAATGCTTAAAGTTGCGCAATCTTCAATATTATAAAAATGCTTGTTTTTTTGGAGGGCGTTCCCCGCCAGCTGGCGGGGCCAGGCTTTTCGCTGCAATCTTTTTATCGGCGAAAAACCTCTAAAAAGTATTTTCGCTGCAATCCCTAACGCAAATCCAAGTAAATATCGAAAAAAATCAATGTCTGTTATTCCACCCAGTCGGCAATAAATAAATTGGTGTCGCGTGTGCCGTTATTGTTTCTGTTAGATGAAAAAACAATTTTTTTTCCGTCGGGCGAAAACATCGGGAAAGCATCAAAAACGGAATCCCAGGTAATTTGTTCCAAACCGGTTCCGTCAACATTGATCATAAATAAATTAAAACTCGACTTTGTTTTATGGTTCGAGGAGAAAATAACTTTTTTTCCTGATGGGTGAAAAAACGGCGCCCAGTTGGCACTGCCTAAATTGGTGATTTTTGTCAATTCGCTGCCGTCAACATTGCAGGTATACAATTCCATATTTGTGGGTTGCACCAGTCCCTCAGCCAATAAATCCTTGTATTCCTTGATTTCTTCTTCTGTTTTTGGACGTGAAGAACGGAATATCAATTTGGTTCCGTCGGGTGAAAAGAATGCGCCGCCGTCGTAACCCAGTTCAAAAGTCAATTGTTTTACGTCGCTTCCGTCAATATTCATCGTAAACAATTCCAAATCGCCGGTTCTTGTTGAGGTAAACACAATTTTATCGCCTTTTGGAGAAACGGTTGGTTCGGCGTCATAACCAGGTTCAAAAGTGAGTTGCTTTAACTGATTTCCTTTGGTGTCGGCCACAAAAATATCAAAACCTTTATACACCGGCCAAATATATTTGTTGCCGTAATCTTCTTTTTTTGGAACGGGCGGACAAGCTTTATCGGCCAAATGTGTGGAAGAATATATAATGGTGGAATCTCCCGGCAAAAAATAGCTGCAGGTGGTTCTTCCTTCTCCGGTGCTTATCATTTGCGGAATTTGCCCTTTGCTTAAATCATCGTTAACATTTATGGTAAAAATTTGATCGCATTCCAATCCCCAGGCTTTTGTGTTTGCCTGAAAAGTGAGTTTTGTGTTGTCGAAACTCCAGTAAGCTTCTGCATTGTCGCCGCCAAATGTCAATTGTTTTATGTTTTTCAAATGTTTTTCCTGCGGATAATGCAACATGTTCACAATTTTTGTGGCGCCCGATTTTCCGTCGTAAGCGGTTTTATTTTGGGAAGATTTGCAGCCTAAAAAGAGCGTAGCTATAAGAAGAATTGACAATCTTAATTTCATAATTGAATTTTTAGCAATTCAAAAATACAATTTATCTTTAAATTGTAAAGCCATAATTTGTTGTTGTTCTTTGAATTTTATTTTAATATGATTTGGCAGAAAAATTGTAAATATTTGATTGTAATCTATTATTTACATATAATTAACAGAACATAATCTATTATTTATATATTAAAAATGAGATTAGGAATATTTCAGGCTTAAATTAATAGCATTTTTTTTAGGAATGACAAAAAATATACGAATATCACAAAACCAAGTGTGTTAGGGATTGCAGCGGCATCCTTTTTTTGAATGTAATGCAGTGAAATTGCAAAAAAAGATATAGCGAAAAGCCCGACCTGCAAGGAAACACCCATAAAATTAAATTATCAAAAATAATTAGTAATTTTGCACCCTTAAATTTTTTGATTTGATAAAGATAGGAGACATAAAATTGTGCGATTTCCCGCTGTTGTTGGCGCCGATGGAAGATGTAAGCGACCCGCCGTTTAGGGCTTTGTGTAAAGAACAGGGCGCAGATGTGGTGTATACCGAGTTTATTTCTTCGGAAGGATTGATACGCGATGCGGCAAAAAGCAGAAAAAAACTGGATATTTACGAAAAAGAACGTCCGGTGGGCATTCAAATTTTTGGCGCAAATTTAGAATCGATGTTAAGAACGGTGGAGATTGTTGAACAATCGAATCCGGATATTATCGACATAAATTTTGGCTGTCCGGTAAAAAAAGTGGTATGCAAAGGCGCCGGAGCCGGTATTTTAAAAGATATCGATTTGATGGTGAGTTTAACCGAAGCCATGGCAAAACACACTAAATTGCCGATAACCGTAAAAACCCGTTTGGGCTGGGACGAAAATTCCATAAAAATTGTAGAAGTGGCTGAGCGTTTGCAGGATGTTGGCTGTAAAGCAATTTCCATCCATGGCCGTACGCGTGCCCAAATGTATAAAGGCGAAGCCGACTGGAGCCATATTGCCGCGGTGAAAAACAATCCGAGAATGCACATTCCTATTTTTGGGAATGGCGACGTAAATTCACCTGAAAAAGCGATGGAAATGCGGGATAAATTTGGACTGGATGGTGCTATGATTGGCCGTGCAAGCATTGGAAATCCTTGGTTTTTTAAACAAGTGAAACACTTTTTTGAAACGGGAGAACATTTACCCGAAATTACGGTGGCCAATCGTGTTGAAATGGCACGCCGTCATTTACAAATGGAAATCGACTGGAAAGGGGTTGAAATTGTGGGTGTTATGGAAACCCGCCGTCATTATACCAACTATTTTAAAGGCATCCCCGATTTTAAAGAATACCGCTTAAAAATGGTAAAGTCCGATGCTGCGCAAGATGTGTACGATGTTTTTGAGGAAGTGCTTCAGAAATTTGCCTGATTTACGTTAAGCGTTAAAAGTTAAATGTAAATAGTTGTTGTTAAACCCATAAACATTTAAACGCCTAAAAGATTCATCAACGCAACAATTAAACAATCTTATTCCACCAATTTTAAAGAAATTCTGCTGCTGGCAATTTTTGATGCTGCCAATCCCAACACAAGAATGGTCACAAGCACCGTTAAAACATTGAAAAATGTAAACTCAACCGGATAGGCCAAATTTTGCGTGATCATAAATAAGCTGTATTTTTTCTGAAGTAAAACCAGGATTATACCAACCGAGAGTCCAATTGTTAATCCGAAAAGTGTCAGCAAAAATCCCTGAAAAATAAATATCCGTTTAATTTCTTTGATGGAAGCGCCCAAACTATACAACGTTTTAAGGTTGTCCCTTTTGTCCAAAATCATCATAATAATGGCGCCGATTACATTAAAAAGCGCGATAATCAGAATCAGCGTAAATATTAAATAGGAAGCCAAATTCTCTGTATTCAGCATTTTATAAAATACGGCATTTAATTGCTCACGGGTTTCAACTTTAAAGTCGGGACCCAAATTATTTTTGAGTTGCGCAATAATTTCCGCACGTTCATTGCTGTTTTGAACTTTTAATTCGATGCCTGAAATTTGGGTTGGATTGTAATTCAACAGTTCCTGTGCCAATTCCAAAGAAATAAACACGTATTTTTTGTCTATTTCATCGGTCAAAGCAAAAACGCCGATGGGTGTTGTGTTAATTTTGGAAAATGCGTTGGCTGGATCTGTAATGTAGCCGCTTCCCGGTTTTGGAACGTAAATTTTTAAAGGTTCCAAAAAATCATACACACCAATCGACAATAAGTTTGAAATTCCGTTGCCCACAACTGCCCCGGAAGGCATATCTAAGTCCAGCCAAGTGCCGGAATAAACCGTGGTGTCCATACGGTTTACTGTTGCGTAGTTAAGGTCGACACCTTTTATATACGCTATGTGTGTTTTTTCATTGAAATCGAAAAAAGCGCGTTCCTCAATGACTTTTGAATAAGAAGCGATGCCGTTTTGATTGTTGATGAAGGTTTCAATCTTAGAATTAAAATCGAACGATTTTCCTTTTACGGCAGTAATTTTAATGTCGGGATCCGAAGTGTTTAAAAAACCAATGCTGAAAGTCCGCAATCCTGAAAAGCCCGAAAGTACAATAAACAAAGCCAAAGTCCCTATAATTACACCAACAGCGGCAATAAAAGTGATGATATTGATGGTATTGTTGCTGCTTTTTGAAAATAAATATCGCTTGGCTATGTAAAGGGAAAAATTCAAATTATCGCTTTTTGCGTTCGTTTAAAATCTCAGGATTTGTAATCGGATTTTCCTGTTTGCCTTTTAAGGCATTGTCAATATCTTCAATATAATCCAAACTGTCATCCATATAAAAAAACAGTTCGGGCATTCTTCTAAGCTGTTCCTTGGTTCGTTTTGCCATTTCATAACGAATGGTGGCCGTATTTTCATGCAACCCTTTTAGAATAAGGTCTCTTTTTCCCTGCGGAAAAACGCTGATATACACTTTCGCGTTCGATAAATCGGAAGTCACAATCACTTTAGTAACAGATATAATAATCCCTTTCATTCCGTCCTGTGCGGCGTGTTGCAAAACATCGGCCAGATCTTTTTGTAAAACACCCGCAATCTTTTTTTGTCTGTTTGTTTCCATACTGCAAAAATAGTATTTAAATAACATAAATTTCGTTTTTGTCTTTGATTGTTTAGGAAATATTGGCTTAATTCTAATAGGTACAGTAATTTATAGCTGATTATTTTGGGCGTTACCCTGCGGGTCGGGCTTTTCGTTACAATCTTTTTTGAAGCTAAAAAGCTTCAAAAAAGTATTTTTACTTCAATCCCTAACGCAAATTGAAGTACGTCCCGATAGCTATCGGGATTACACATTTTTGAATTACGTCCCGATAGCTATCGGGATTACACATTTTTGAATTACGATTTGTCGATTTACGATTTTAAGTTACCTTTAACGAATAACATATAACCAATAACATTTAACTTTTCAACCTTCAAAAAATGAAAAAAATTGAACACATTGGCATCGCCGTAAAAGATTTGGAAAAATCGAATGAACTATTTGCTTCCCTATTTGGCAAACCGCATTATAAAGTGGAAGATGTGGAAAGTGAAGGCGTAAAAACTTCTTTTTTTCAAGTAGGTTCAAACAAAATTGAGTTGCTTGAAGGCACCAATGAAAACAGTCCGATTTCAAAATTTATCGAAAAAAAAGGCGAAGGCGTTCACCATATTGCTTTTGCAGTTGACGATATTTTAAGCGAAGTGGCGAGACTTAAAAATGAGGGATTTGTCATTTTAAACGAAATTCCCAAAAAAGGCGCCGACAATAAACTGGTGGTTTTTTTGCACCCAAAATCAACCAATGGCGTTTTAATTGAATTGTGCCAGGAAATAGGTTAGCGGTTTTCAGCATGTCTTATCCTAAAATGCGTTGCCCCATTTTTGTTAATAATTTCAAACTGACTTGCCAATTGTCGGGTGCGCTTTTATTGCTTTTTCTGACCAAAAATAAAGACTGAAAAAGGGTGATTGAATATTTGACGGTTTATATTAAATTAGATTTAAGCATAAATTTTATACGGTTTTGCCTTTTGTGCTTTTAAACAAATCTTTTAGTATGAATTTTATTATTGAAAAAACATTTTTCCTTTTTTGGTTTTCCAATTCAATAATCGCTTTCAATATGTAAAAATTCGAGACTTTCTTGGTTTTTTTAAAACTTTAATTGTGAAAATTATCTGTCTGTTTGGTTTCCCGTTTCAAGTAGTTTTTTCGTTTCAACTCTAAATTTTGGTTTACAGATATAACCAGATTTTCGTTATTTGTTTAAATAATTTCAAAACGTTATGATATTGTCAGTTTTAATTGATTAATTCAACTGTTAAATAAAGTCAAAAAAACCTAATTCCATTTTTTTTAAGTTGTTTGTCAAAAATATACTTTGCATAATACTAGTTTTATATTTATTAATTATTTATGTAATGATGAAAACTTTTGATTTTTAATGTTTATGTTGTAGTCATGTATAGGTGGATATTTATGGTTTTGTAATAAAAATGATTAGTATTGGAGATAATTAATAATTTAACCAATACTTTATGAAAAAATTAATAAATAATCAAATTAAAAATTGTTTTTTTCTCATTTTAACAGTTTGTAGCTTGCAATTGGGATTTGCACAATGTCCAACTGTTGTTTGGGCAGATGAATTTTCAGGGACTACGCTAGACCTTACTAAATGGAACTATCAAATAGGTGATGGTTGTTCAGAAGGTATTTGTGGATGGGGAAACAATGAACTGCAATCTTATCAGGAGAGTAATGTTATTGTAAGTGATGGAACCTTAAAAATTGTTGCAAAAAAACAAAGAATTAAAGGTTCTCAATACACCTCTGGCAGAATAAATTCTAAAGCGAAAGGCGATTTCACTTACGGTCGTTTTGAAGCTTCAATTAAACTTCCGTTTGGTGATGGTCTTTGGCCTGCATTCTGGATGCTATCTACCAATGAGCCCTATGGAGGATGGCCACAAAGTGGTGAAATAGATATTATGGAGTTTGTAGCATCTGATCCCAGTAAGATATTTGGAACAATGCATTATGGTGATCTATATCCAAACAATCAATTTCAAGGCAATGATTATACGCTGCAAAACGGAACTTTCACAGAAGCATTTCATGAATTTGCTATTGAGTGGGAGCCAGGAGAGATTCGCTGGTTCATGGATGGAGTTTTGTATTCAACAAAAAAAATTGAAGATGTTTCTCCCTTTAACTGGCCTTTTGATCAAGACTTTTATTTTCTGCTAAATGTTGCGGTTGGCGGTAACTTGGGCGGTGCTGTTAATGACGCAATGCTTCCCGCAACTATGGAAGTAGATTATGTTCGGGTATATGATGGTTTTAAAGCGTATCTCAATGGAGATAGAGTAGTGGCTAACCAAACGAAAGGTGAAACCTATTCTATTAATAATATTGTAAATGGCGTTAATGTCTCTTGGTCTGTGCCACAAGATGCAATTATTGTCAGCGGACAAGGAACTGATACAATAATGGTTGATTTTGGCAATGTTAGTGGAGATGTGACTGCTACGTTTAATGATGGCTGCAAGTCACAAACATTAAGTGTTTTTGTGGAGGTTGAGCCACCTTATATAAAATCCTTTTCTTTCGAGAATTTTGATGATACTGCCACAGCGGTTTTTATATCTGCAACAGGTGTTTTAACTGAAGTTGCTAATCCAGCACCAAACGTCATGAACAGTAGCGCTTTAAGTGGTAAGTATATCCGAAACAGTGGAGAACAATTTGACTTGGTGGTTTACGATGTTAACAATATAACAGATGCCTCACAATATGTGAATAAGAATAAGAAATTCTATTTAGATGTATATACTTCAGCTCCCGTAGGAACTGAAATTATTATTCAACTAGAAACGGCTGTCGCTACTCCTACAAATTATCCAAGCGGAAGACATAGCAGATACGTTGCAACAATCACAGAGAACAATAATTGGCAACGATTAGTTTTTTCGTTATTGGATAGACCAGATATAGGCGCTTCGGATACTGCTGTTGAAACTATGATTTTACTTTTTTCGTCAAATAGCTTTACTGGAGATACATATTATTATGACAATCTAGATAGTTATAATGCCGAGACAGGTACAGTATCTAATCAATCCCCATCTGTTAGTATTACAAACCCTGCGGATAGTTCTAGTTTTTCAGAAGGAACAACGATAACCATTACAGCCAATGCCACCGATTCTGATGGCAACATTAGCCAAGTTGAATTTTTTAAAGACGGAAATACCATTGGAGTAGATACTTCCAATCCTTATTCGGCAGATTTGATAGTGGCTTTAGGTACTTCTATATTAACGGCGGTTGCCACTGACAATGAAAATGCAACCACTACATCGCAAAGTATCAGCATTACAGGGAATGACGCAGGATCAGCAACCAGTGTTCATGTAAGTGCTATTGTTACTGGAACAGCTAGTGCAGGACAAGGAAAAAAATATGGAACAGCTACTGTGACTATTGTGGATAACCTTGGCAGCCCTGTTTCAAATGTCACTGTTACCGGAACATTTAATGGTTCGTTTAACGAACAAGTAAGCGGAAATACGAATGTTAATGGTGTTGTGGTTTTACAAACACAAACTTCAATAAAAGGTACAGTAACAGTAAATTTTTGTGTAGATGATGTTGTTTATGCGTTATTGCCTTATGATGCATCTAGTAATGTTTTAACTTGCACAAATGTTGCTGCAAAAATGACATCAAAAGATCCAAAAACCCTTGAGGATAATATTGAATCTGAAAATGATAATTTAGTAAATTTTAGAATCTATCCAAACCCAGCAAAAGACGAACTTATGGTTGTTTTGAATGGATTTGAAGATAATACTACGATTCATGTTTATAATAGTAACGGAAGAATTCTATTAACAAAACAATTTAATAGTGCATCAGGGAAAATTGATATTTCAAACTTACCTAAAGGAATTTATTTCATTAAAATACAAGACGAACAAAACCATGTGAAATTTATGAAATTGATTAAATAACTAGATACAAAAAGGCTGTTAGGTTCTTAAAATCAACAGCCTTTTTTTATACCTAAAGATTATTTATGAATGGAGAAAATTTAATTTACATCTTGGTATAGGTTCTGTAGAGACGATAATATAATACAGTCAGATTTCGTCTTAACTTTTGTTATTCTGGTTTTGGACCTTTAGAAACAATCGTTCTCACTAAGCCAGGAAACCAACGTTGCAACCAAACAAAAACTCTCCCGTGGGTTGTGAAAATATAATTTCTTTTCCGCTTAATTATAGCCTTCGCCATAACTTTCGCAGCTTTATCTGTAGGCCACATTAAATGTGCCGGACGTGGATCTGGCCGTTCAGGATGCCATGCACCTTCATTATCAATCCTGGCAATCTCTGACACCACAAATCCAGGATGTATGGTAGTACAACTCACACCGGTATTCATCAATTCAACTTGCAAGGTTAGACCAATTGAATTTACAGCAGCTTTTGAGGCGCCATAGGCTCCAACATTAGGATTGGGAAGATAAGCTCCAACACTACCCACTAAACCAATGCGACCTTGGTTTTGCTTCAAATGTGGCAGGGCGTATTTTACCGTCAAGGCTAACCCGGTGACATTACCTTGTAATTGTCTATTCCAATCTTTTGCTGACAACATATCTATACTTCCAAAAACACCAAATCCGGCATTGGCCACAGCAACATCTATACGCCCCCATTTACCGATTATGCTTTGAACAGCATTTTCTATTGATTTTTCCTCCATAATATCAACCGGAACTACAAATGCTTCTCCACCCGAATTCTCAATTTCGAGAACAATCTCTTCTAATAATTCTTTACGTCTGGCAGAAAGCACTACTTTATATCCTAATCTTGCCCACTCAAAGGCCATAGCTTTACCAATACCAGATGAAGCACCTGTTATCCAAACAACGTTTTCTTTTGTATTTGTCAATGCAAGTTTTATTTAGTTAAACAATTCGCGGGATTCAATGTTCTAAACTACAAATTTAAGTTCAAAATCCATCATTTCTTTAGGTGTTTTATAATCTATAATTTTTCGAGGTCTATTATTAAGTTTTTATTGAATGTTTGTCGGTTTGTTAATTAATTTAAATGCAAGCTTCAATTTTATGAGGTGTTGTGTGTAGTTAATTTATCTCAATTAGTATCTTGCTATTGATTAACTTCAAAATCGCTAAATATAATTTGTATACTTAACCCTCCATCAATACGTTCAAAATAATTTCCTGTACACTTTATTTCAGTAGGATAGTGATAAGTTTCATCATATGTTATATCAAATTCAGCACCTTTCATATAACTTTGATTAGAATTAATAATATCTTCATAATAAGCTGTAGTCCATTCTATGAACTGAAAAACATCCTCAACTGTTCCATAATAAATAAATTCCTCTATGGGAATGTTAGTTGAATTATTAGATTGAAGAAATATTGTGTCTAATTTACTATTTATTACAATACTAGTTAATTTTGGTTGAGGCCCAACAGAACTTGAAAAGTATTGTTGGGAAAATGTATAATTTGAAATTTCATTTTCTGTCCATAATTGTCGATTTTTTTCAAAAGCATTTCGGTCAAAATTTAGTCCGACAATTTCATCGGAATCATCTGAATTATTGCACGAAATCAATATCAGTGAGATTAATAATAATAAAATTTTTTTCATAATTATTTTTTTAAATGTTAATAATCAGACTTTTAAATTACACACAATGTGTTTGTATTATGATTTGTGCGACGTAAAAATCGGAGATTTTTCCG
>Ga0209347_1001363_pt1 | contig 41044 bp, 34 predicted proteins | sample AutmiccommuBRH23_FD_187382 | JGI IMG/M metagenome (GOLD analysis project Ga0209347, IMG submission 187382) | Deep subsurface microbial communities from Mt. Terri, Switzerland - Autotrophic microbial communities BRH/23 (SPAdes) (version 2) | ecosystem: Environmental > Aquatic > Deep subsurface >... | reverse complement strand
CGAGGATCATCATAACCTCCGGAAGTGATCGTCCTGTCATCAACAGCAGTTCAACCACCATATCCATACTGGCCGAGTCTGATTTCCCCGGCAGGATAACAGGGAGGATGTCTTTAATTTCACTGCCAAAAAGTTCGCTTTGCAGTAATTCTTCCCTGGAGCGCATCCTGGAGACATTTCCCCTGAGGGTGTTTATTTCCCCATTGTGGCACATGTAACGGAAAGGCTGAGCCAGATCCCAGGTAGGAAAGGTGTTTGTGGAAAACCGCTGGTGTACCAGGGCCAGCCTGGTTACAACCCGCGGATCCATAAGATCCTTATAATATAATTTAATATCCTGGGGCATCAGCAGCCCCTTGAAGATGATGATTCTGGTAGACAGGCTGGGAAGGTAAAAGTAATTGCTCTCGGAAAGTTTAGAGTTCATTATGGCATGCTCTGTTGCCTTCCGGGCAATGTAAAGTTTCCGTATAAACTCGGAATCCTCTTGCTTTGGATCGGATTTTCCAATAAATATCTGCTTTACAAATGGTTCGGATTCGGCAGCGATCCGTCCCGGAATCGAGCGGTTTACCGGCACATCACGCCAGCCCAGCAACGGAAGTCCTTGTTTCTTTATATGATCTTCAAAAACCTGTATACAATAGTTGCGTTGGTTCTCCTTCCTGGGGAGAAATACATTGCCCACGGCATACTGCCCCGGTCCCGGGAGTTCAAATGAAGATACTTCCCTGAAGAATTCATGCGGGATATCAATAAGGATGCCTGCCCCATCGCCGGTTTTTCCATCGGAACTAACGGCGCCGCGATGTTCAAGTTTTACCAGGATTTCAAGTGCCTTATGGATTATATCGTTAGATTTTTTCCCTTTCAGGCTGCAGATAAACCCTGCGCCACAGTTATCATGTTCAAATTCCGGCAGATACAACCCTTGTTTTTTCAGCTTCATTGATTACGGTATTTTCTCAAAAATATCAAATTCAATACACTATCGATACGTTTTACAAAGGAAGTATACAAAAAATTCAGCGTTTGAAATATTTTGGTTAAAAATCCTCATTATGCCATATTTAAGGATATGAAATTAGGATATTCAGAAAACGAGGGAGGACCACCAGACCAGGGTATCGATTTAGGGGGGATAGGGTTAGAAAATACAAGTTTTTCATCCAGAACCCCTCCTGAAAAATCAAAACACGCTAAAAAATAATAAATTATTCCAGAATACCCCCAGATAATACAGGGGTAAGGATTTGGACATTAATAAAAATTTATACGGATTGCCTCTGAACAGCCCTTGGAGGAGGTGGTTTTCTCACCTTCAGGGACCGTGAAATTACACAATCGTGAATACTACTTGAAATATTTTAAGAATTATATAACATGTTCAACTAAGGCCAAACCAGGCCTAATTCGGAAATTGTAATAAAACCCCGGCCTTTTTTGGTACTGAACCGGGGTTATGATAATTTATATTGAAGTGTAAGGAATTAGTTACAGGCATCATTAATCTGGTTAGCACCTGTCTCAACTTCAAACATCTGATCGATGACCGCTGAACCCCTTATGCTCACGTCTACATAATCCGCACCTATTGCGGAGGGAATACCACTTGATAAGTTGAATAATAATTGCGAAACAATCTCAGCCCCTGTCAGGGATATTCCACTATTCTTGTATGTTCCTGAAATTCTTATTAATTGTGTAAATGGAATCCTTACATTATTTACTATCCGGATGGCGTCATAAACCTCCACACCGGAATATGGCTGTATCTGAAGTTCCCTTGAACGGGAAACCTCTGAAGTCTCACCATTGGTGTCTGAAAGTTTATTTTCGGTTGTGGATGTGGCCGAAGTTGACAGTTTCCCGCTTAGCGTGGCTTCAACGGAACCTGTTGCACCATATAATTCTCCCCCAACTTCCATTCCTACTGTCGCAGAAAAGCTTACCTCCTCACTTGTAAAAAGTTGTAGGCTTTCTGAAGTTTCCACCGTTGAAGTACTTGTTCTGGATTGGGAATTTCCTACTGTTTCCGTAAGTATTCCAGAGGTGCAGTTTCGTATAGTTGCTTCATATGCGAAGTCCAACTCGGTAGGCGGCATTACCGGGTCGCTGTATTGTACGCCCTGGTCTGACGCATGCCACGAGATTTCATCCGATATTAGCCTGAACCGCTGATAGGGTAGTTCATCCCTGAATTCCAAAGAATTGTATGAAGTCAGGAATAAAAAGTTTCCGGGATTATTGGCATCCTGAAGGTTAATCCAGCCATCAGCCTCCTGTTTCAGTTTAAATTTTTGAGGTCCGTCCGCGGGAAGATCGACCGCACCTCCGCCCAGCGTTAGCCAGCCTTCCGAACCCAGGTACATATCGGATCCTTCTGCATAACCGGGATGGTGTATCGTGAAGGTATCTTCTTCTCCGGATACCGGGATAAAATAGAATGGCTGAACCGAATTATCAATGATAAAATTCTGATACGAATAGGCATCGGAAGCTATGCTACCAATGACACCCTGTACGCCTTCAGGTTGCAATAAATACCCAACTCCGGCTTTTAGTTTTAGTTCGGGTATGATGTGAGGCAGCGTGGTTTCAATTTTCAACTCCGTGTTGGAATCATTTAAAATTTGGTTATTGCCCTGATAGGTAGCCAGCAATTCCTGGCCTGCATCAAAAATGCTGATCTCAACTGCCACCCCTTCATTCATGGCATCCTTTTGCTCTGTAGTCAAATCCTCATTGGGGATTCGCAAGATGGCGAAATTGGTAATTGCATTTATCTCCAGGGTGGTATTGAATTCTGGGTACTCCTGGAATTCAACCACGGCTTCATCGGGGAAATACCCCTTCCTGAAAATTTCCCGGGTATCAATAACAAAACCGACCTCCCCTTTGTCTGTCGGGAGGTCAACATCTACATTGAGTGTTTTCTCAATGTTATTGCCATCTGTGTTATCAGTGCCTTCAGGCCCGGGATCATCCTTGGAACAATAGGAAAACAGAATCGAAATTGAGATTGCTAAAACAAGTCGGGTTACTTTTTTTGAAGTTTTCATAGTTGCAGATTTAATTGGTGTTGAAACTTCAATAAAAGTAGTCCTGTATTCCCCCGGAGCCTGTGAACCATGTTGCAAAGGCTGCGAATATTGTCGCATGAAAACCAGATTATCAATTGTCTTGATCCCCGGTGTTTTGGGCCTGGCTGGGTGTCATACCAAAGTGCTCGTGGAAGCACTTACTGAAGTAGGAAGGGTCGCTAAAGCCCACCGCATAGCCTATTTCCGAGACCGTCCCGGAATTTAGCCGCAGCATAGACATGGCACGTTCCAGACGGTAGGCACGTATGAAACGGGTAGCAGACTGATTGGTCAGCGCCTGTAATTTCCTGTGGATCTGCGATCGGCTCATCCCCACACCGGCCCCCAGTTTTTCCATGTTAAAGCTTTCGTCATCCAGGTGGTCATCAACCACCTTTTTTACTTTTTTAAGAAAGGCTTCGTCAATGGAATCAAGGTAAATCCCCTCCGGTTTCAGCAGGAGTTCCCTATTGTAGCGTTCCCTTAAAGCCTGCCGTGATGCGATCAGGTTTTGTACCCTTATCAATAATTCTTTCGGGAAAAAGGGTTTGGTGAGGTAGGCATCTGCCTGCACCGTAAAGCCTTCAATCTTATCTTCCGGCGTAGCTTTGGCCGTTAATAGCACTATGGGGATATGGCTTGTTTTTTCATCCTGCTTTAAACGGGAACATACCTGGTAACCATTGGCTTTTGGCATCATGACATCGCTGATAACCAGGTCCGGGATCTGTTCCAGGGCCATGGCAATTCCGCTTTCGCCATCCCGGGCCATGATCAGGTCATATTGTTCAGCAAGGATCCCTTCCAGGTAATACATCACATCCCCATTGTCTTCTATAACCAGTAATAAAGGCCGCGAGGGTGCCGGTTCAGTGCCTGTGTCCCCGGATGATTCTGCAGCTTCATAAACTTCGGGCAAACCCGCCCTTTGGACGGGAGTGGCCGGACAGGTTGCAACAGCTTTTCCTGCTGAACTCAAAGTTTCCACGGGAAGCCTTATCACCACCCTGGTCCCCTCATGTATTTTGCTGTACACCTTAATTGTGCCTTTGTGCAGTTCCACCAGTTCCCGGCAAAGTGCCAGCCCGATCCCGTAACCGGAGTCCAGGGCCATTTTAGCGTCTGTACCCTGGTAAAAACGATCAAAAATATGCCCAAGTGCCTCTTCCGGGATACCGCGGCCATTATCGCTAATTACAATTTCACAATATGGCTCGTTTTTCCCTTCCTTCACCCGGTCTATGGAAACAGAAATCTTTCCGTCTTCGGGCGTATGTTTAAATGCATTGGAAAGTAAATTTATCAGGATGGTTTCCAGCTTTTCCTGATCCGCCTGTATGCTTAAAAAAGGTACCCCGTGAGAAACGGACAAGAGAATGTTCTTTGTTTCCATCAGCGATGTAAATGTCATGCTTACGCCTTTCACCAGGGCCACTACTTCAAGGGTTCTATACTCCAGCCCAAGTTGCCCCGATTCGAGTTTTGAAAGGTCCAGGAGCTGGTTGATGAGGGTTAGTAACCTCTTGGCATTCTGTTGCATGACATCCAGGTAGTCCCGGAGTTTGGGGTTGCTTACCTGATCCCTTATAATTTCTATCGGTCCCAGGATAAGGGTTAGCGGGGTTCTGAATTCATGGGAAACATTGGAGAAAAATTTCGATTTCATCAGCGCGATCTCATGTTCTTTTTGAAACAGCTGCCGGTTTTTACTGGTTTTTACGCGCTGACTGTAAAATAACAGGAACAATAACAGGCATCCTAATATCCCGGTTACCAGATAGGCCTGGGTCCTGAATTCCGCCGCTTGCTTTTCCAGGGTAAGTAAATCGATACGCTCTTCTTTTTTTTCCGTTTCATAGGAGATATGCAATTCACTTAACTGTTTCGCCTGTTCTATGGAAAAGAGACTGTCTCTTATTTTGTTGGATTGAAGTAAAACCGTATAGGCTTTTTTATGTTGGTTTTGATTATCCAAAGCCGCGGACAGGTAGCGGTATGCCTGTACTAATTGTTCCGGGTCACTTCGGGCCGTTGCAACTTCAATAGCCCTCTCGGAATAGGAGGCCGCCTCATCAAACAGTTTGAGTTGCAGATAAGTTTCCGCCAGATCATTTAAGGTGTGTGCCTGGTTAAAGCCATACGTTTGCTTCAGTTCCAAAGCTTTAAATAATTGTACTAAGGCTTGTTCCGGATTTCCCTGATCTCTCAGAACGGCACCTATATTGCCATAGATAATTGCCTGGTCCTCAATATAATTAAGTTTGTTTGCCAGTTCAAGTGAGGTGTTAAAATTTACCAGGGCGTTTTTATAATCAGCCATCCGGCTATAAGTGGCTCCAAGGTTTAAATGGCTTACAAGAACCCCTTCTAGGTTGTTGTCCTCTTTATCAATGGATAAGGCTTCTGAAAAATATTGTATGGCGTCTTTAAATCGCGAGTTGATCAGGAACACATTCCCTATGTTGGTTTTTACCACTGAAATGCCCTGCCGATTCTCCAGTTCCTCGTTAATTCTCAAAGATTCAAAGTAACTCGTAAGGGCCTCTCGATAATTCCCCAATTCCTGATAAATCCTTCCCAGGGAAGTAAAACTGTATGCCAGATGTTTCCGGCGTCCCGCATCCTCAAAAAGCGTTTTGGCCCTGGTGATATGTTCCAGCGCCAAAGGAAAATTACCTGTTGTCTCATAGTACCGGCTAAGATGGTAATTTCCCTGACCGCTAAGGAAGGGGTTTTTGATGGCAAGCGATTTTTTCAGCCCTGTTTCGATGTTCGGAAGTGCCTCCCGGGCATGACCTTGCCGTAAGAGGATGATCCCAAGTTGATAAAGGCTTTTGATTTCACCGCTTTCATCGTTTTCTTCCATGGCAAGTTCCACAGCCTTACGTGCCAAGACTTTGGCCTCTTCCGGATTTTCATAATCCAGGGCGATGGATTGCTCAAGAAGCTCCGACACTGTGAGTGGTTCCTGCAAGCCTGAAGAACCCTGTAAAACCATGGGAACGGCACCATGCAGGGGTGTCCGCCCTATAAACAGCAACAATAACCATAAAGTCGAATACCGCATGCAACAGATCAATAGGCAGTTCCTCCTAAAGATAAAAATATTTAATCCTTATCCCCTTGCGATTCAAATTAATGCAAAAGCTAAGTACTGCCCATGTACAGCAGTCAGGCAGGCCCGGATAAATATCAATCCTTTAAAATACTTCTGGAAATAACTATTTTCTGGATTTCGGAAGTGCCTTCGTAGATCTGGGTGATCTTGGCATCCCGCATCATCCTTTCCACATGGTAGTCCTTAACATACCCGTTCCCGCCATGTATCTGGACCGCTTCCACGGTGGTGTCCATGGCTACCTGGGAGGCATAGAGTTTAGCCATGGCGCTGGAAACATCATAATCCCTGCCCTGGTCCTTGTCAATTGCAGCTTTGTAAACCAGGTAACGGGCCGCTTCTATCTGGGTGTGCATGTCGGCCAGTTTAAATGCGATGGCCTGATGGTTGGAAATCTCTGTCCCGAATGCCTTCCGCTGTTTCGCATATTTTCGCGCTAATTCATAAGCCCCGGCGGCGATCCCAAGTGCCTGGGCCGCGATGCCAATCCGACCTCCGGCCAGGGTTTTCATGGCGAAGCGGAACCCGAAGCCGTCTTCCGCAATCCGGTTTTCCACCGGTACTTCCACATCGTTGAAGAGGAGCGAATGCGTATCGCTCCCCCTGATCCCCAGCTTGTTCTCCTTCGGACCCACTTCGAAGCCTTTCATGCCCCGCTCTACAATCAGGGCATTGATCCCGTGATGTCCTTTTTCCGGGTTTGTCTGTGCGATAACAAGATAGATGTCGGCGGCTTTCCCGTTGGTTATCCAGTTTTTGGTCCCGTTAAGCAGGTAGTGGTTTCCCCTGAGGAAGGCCGTGGTTTTTTGGGAAGTGGCGTCACTGCCCGCTTCGGGTTCCGACAGGCAGAATGCGCCCAGGGAAGCACCCGTGCTAAGTCTGCTCAGGTATTTTTCTTTCTGTTCCTCCGTACCGTAAGCTTCCAGGCCCCAGCATACGAGGGAATTGTTTACTGAAACAATAACCGAGGCTGAAGCGTCGACCATAGATAATTCTTCCATTGTAAGCACGTACGCAAGCGTGTCGAGCCCGCTACCGCCGTATTTTGGGTCCACCATCATGCCCAGAAACCCAAGATCACCCATTTTCTGAATGAGTTCCCGGGGGAAACTCTGCGTTTCATCCCTTTCAATTACCCCGGGCAGCAATTCGTTCTGAGCGAAATCCCTGGCTGCCTGGCGGATCATTTGCTGTTCTTCTGTAAGTTGAAAATCCATGGTGTACTTCTGGTTTTGGGATCAGGCAAATATAGCGTTAAGGCTGCAGATATTCAATCAGGCATCCAGACAATCACGGGGGAAAACAGGTTGGGCACTCAGGCTACCGTGTACAAGGGAATATAACAGGAAAAACTTTTTAAGCTTGGCAATATTTTTATATTTGCCTCTGGCACATCGTGCTTCAGAATCCTTTCCGGGATATCACGAAACGGCATGGCTCCTTGCGCTGCCTTTCTATTCATCTGAAATTAAGTGATCCGATTTTCCCGGGAGGCCATCAATTACAGACATTTCTGAATGAAAGAATTACTGCATACCTATGAGAACAGTGCACCGGAAATAGTCTTCCATTGGAATGACCCCGAAACTGAAGCGGAAGGATGGACAGTGATTAATTCACTGCGTGGTGGTGCTGCCGGAGGTGGCACACGCATGCGGGAGGGGCTGGACATGAATGAAGTGCTCTCCCTGGCCAAAACCATGGAGGTTAAATTTACCATTTCCGGACCTCCAATCGGGGGTGCCAAATCGGGGATAAATTTTAACCCCAACGACCCAAGGAAACGGGGGGTTCTGGAACGTTGGTACCATGCGGTGGCCCCTATGCTGAAGAGTTATTACGGCACCGGGGGCGACCTGAACGTTGATGAGATCCATGAAGTGATCCCCATTACTGAGGACGCCGGGGTTTGGCACCCCCAGGAAGGGGTGTTTAACGGGCATTTCAGGCCTTCCGAAGCTGATAAGATTAACCGGATCGGGCAACTTCGGCTTGGGGTCAGCAAGGTGCTGGAGAACCTCCATTTTTCCCCTGATATCAGCAAGAAATATACCGTGGCTGATATGATAACCGGTTTTGGGGTAGCCGAAGCCATAAGGCATTATTATGATATTTACGGCGGCACCGTTATAGGCAAACGGACACTTATACAGGGCTTTGGCAATGTAGGTGCCGCTGCCGCCTTTTACCTGGCACAGATGGGAGCCAGTATCGTGGGGATCATAGACCGTGAAGGTGGGGTTATACGGGAAGACGGGTTTAGTTTTGAGGAGGTCAGGAGCTTTTTTCTGCACAAGAAGGGCAATAGGCTGATTGCCGGGGCCGACCAACTGATCCCCTCTCATGAAATGAACCGCCGTGCATGGAATCTCAGGGCGGAGATCTTTGCCCCCTGTGCCGCTTCAAGGCTGGTAACCCGTGACCAGATATCCCGGCTCATCGAAGCAGGGCTGGAAGTAATTTCCTGCGGGGCCAACGTACCGTTTGCAGACAAGGAGATATTTTTCGGGCCCGTGATGGAGTATACGGATCAGCAGGTAAGCCTTATCCCGGATTTTATTTCAAATTGCGGTATGGCACGGGTCTTTGCTTATTTTATGGAGAGGCGGGTCTCTATGGAGGATGAACTCATATTTAATGATACTTCCGATACTATTAGAAAAGCAATTTTGAATATCTTTAAACAAAATCCAGCCAAGCAAAATCTTAGCCGAACTGCTTTCGAGATTGCCTTAAAACAACTCATTTAAAACCAACACTATGGAAACCGTTATTGTTATTCTCTTTTTTGTGGGCTACCTGGCGATTACCCTTGAACACAACCTGAAAATAGACAAACTGATCCCGGCCCTGGCCATGATGGCGCTTTTATGGGCAATCATTGCACTAACCCATATGCCTGTTTTCGAGGTAAATGCAGAACTGAAGGAACTGGAACCCACCCACCTCGACGAGATTTTACTCCACCATTTGGGGAAAACTGCAGAGATCCTGGTCTTTCTTCTTGGTGCCATGACCATCGTTGAGATCATTGATTATTTTGACGGGTTCGCTACCATCAAAGGCTATATAAAAACCAGGAGCAAACGTAAATTACTTTGGATGTTCTCCCTGCTGGCATTTGTGCTCTCGGCTATCATCGATAACCTTACGGCTACCATTGTGCTCGTTACCATCCTTCAAAAAGTGATCAGCGACCGTGAAACCAGGCTTTGGTTTGCAGGGATGATTATTATCGGGGCCAATGCGGGCGGGGCCTGGTCGCCGATAGGCGACGTTACGACCACCATGCTCTGGATTGCGAATAAAGTAACTGCCTTGCAGTTGATAGAACACGTCTTTATCCCTTCAGTGGTTTGCATGGTAGTTCCTGTACTGTTTGCCTCCCGATATAAGGCTTTTGCGGGTAAGATCGATTTGGATATAAACCAGGAGGTTCCCAAATCCAAGTATGGGGCTAAAATGTTGTATCTCGGACTGGGATCGATCATCTTTGTCCCGTTTTTCAAGACCATTACCCATTTGCCCCCTTATGTAGGGATGATGCTTTCCCTGGCCGTTGTGGCGACTTTCGCTGAAATTTACAGTAAATCAAAATTCAGTATTTCGAACCTGGACCAGGACAGCGATGCCGCTTCCCATCATAGCCCGGTGCATAAGTCGCTCTCAAAAATAGAATTGCCCAGCATCCTTTTCTTCCTGGGGATATTACTGGCGGTGGCTGCCCTGGAATCCCTCGGGATGTTGTTCCACTTTGCAGAATATCTGGATGCCAACATGCCCCCGCTCGGAACGGAGGCACGCACCGGTATTGTGTCGGATTTGGTGGTCCTTATCCTGGGTGTGGGATCGGCAGTGATAGATAACGTGCCCCTTGTTGCCGCGAGCATGGGGATGTTCTCCGTGCCTATAGATGACCCTGTTTGGCATTTTATTGCGTATTCGGCCGGGACAGGGGGAAGTATGCTTATAATTGGCTCTGCTGCCGGGGTGGTAGCCATGGGGATGGAGAAGATAGATTTTTTCTGGTACCTTAAGAAAATCGCCTGGCTTGCTTTCCTAGGATTTATCGGAGGTTCAGCGGCTTTTGTATTAATTCGAAATTTCGTGCTAAACGTATAATTTAATCGGTAAACTACCGTTATAAGGGCAAAATTAATACAACATAATATATGGTATTGTTTCAGGATCTCGTAGATGAGACGCAAGCCGGGGAACTGGTTTCGGAGGAGAAAACACTCTCGGTTATTGATTTGATTTTTAATGGGGGAACGGCTAGCATCGTAATAATTTCGGTGCTGTTTGCCATGCTGGCGGTAGCTCTTTATATCTACTTTGAGCGCTTGCTGGCTATTAAAGCGGCATCACAGATCGACAAGAATTTTATGCACCAGATCCGAGACCATGTGATGAACGGAAAACTGGAAGCTGCAAAGATTTTGTGTGCACAGACCGATTCCCCGGTTGCCCGCCTTACCGAAAAAGGGGTCTCCCGGATCGGAAAGCCTTTGGACGACATTAATGCGGCCATTGAAAATGCGGGTACCCTGGAAGTTTATAAATTGGAGAAGAACGTTAACGTCCTCGCCACCGTGGCGGGGGCTGCCCCCATGATAGGGTTTTTGGGTACTGTAATCGGTATGATCCTGGCTTTCCACCAGATGGCGAGCAGCGGGGGCCAGGCCGAAATGGGTGACCTTGCCTCCGGGATCTATACGGCCATGACTACTACGGTGGGAGGCTTAATTGTGGGAATTATTGCCTATATTGGGTATAACCACCTGGTAAACCGAACAGATAAAGTAGTGCATAAGATGGAAGCGAATGCGGTGGAGTTCCTCGACCTGTTGAACGAACCGGTATAATGTAAGAAAGATGAAGTTAAAGGGGAGAAATAAGATCAGTCCGGAGTTCAGCATGGCGTCTATGACAGACATCGTTTTTTTGCTGCTCATCTTTTTTATGCTGACGGCGAATTCACCAAACGCCCTGGACCTGCTCTTACCAAAGGCCAAAGGCAAATCAACAAATACCCAGAATGTGTCGGTTACCATAAACAAGAACCTGGAGTATTTTGTCAACAATCAGCGGATCAACGGAGAATACATAGAAATTGAACTAAGAAAAGCACTGGAGGGCCAGGATAAGCCCACAATCATCCTGAGGGCAGAAGAAAGCGTGGCCATTAAAGAGGCCGTTAACGTAATGGATATTGCCAACCGGAACAATTATAAGGTCATCCTGGCTGTGCGGCCTAATTAATGTCGTTTTTAGATACGAGACACAAGAAAAAATCCTTCACACTTACCACGGCGTTGTTAAGTGCGCTCCTCCTATTGATGTTCTATATTGGGCTGACCTATATGGAACCCCCCATTGAGAACGGGATCACCGTAAATTTCGGGACCACCGAATTCGGGATGGGGGAAGAACAACCCCGGGAAAAAGTACAGTCCCAGAAAGCCGAAAAACAGGAACAGGCAGAAGAAGTGGTGCAGCAGGAAGAAGCGGCGCCGCCTGAAGAAGTTGCCAGCGAGGAGGTTAGCGAGAAACCTGCGGAAAAACTACTGACCCGTGAGGAAGAGGAAGCCATAAAGATAAAGCAACAGCAGGAAGCCGAACGGAAGGAAGCTGAAGCCAGGAAGGCCAAAGCCGAACAACTGGCAAGGGAACAGAAAGCCGCCGAGGAAAAGGCGCGCCAGGAGCAGGAAGCCAAAAAGCAAAAACTGGACGAGCTCATGGGTGGGCTCAATAAATCTGATGGGGTTGCCCAGGGCAGTGAGGGCGACGACCAGATGGCCGGCGACAAGGGGCAACCCGATGGAGATCCTTATGGTACCAGTTATTATGGCACACCCGGGACCGGAAGTGGTACTGCCGGATATGGCCTTAACGGGCGGTCGCTCGTAAGCAAGGGCAAGGTACAACAGGAATGCAATCAGGAAGGACGCGTGGTGGTACAGATAGTGGTAGACCGCAGTGGCAAGGTAATAAGTGCCACCCCCGGCGTTAGGGGTACTACCAACAACGACCCCTGCCTGCTGGATCCTGCCCGGAAAACGGCATTTATGCACCAGTGGAATGTGGATTCCAACGCCCCTTCCCAGCAGGTGGGTTTTGTGGTGGTGAATTTCAAACTTGGGGAGTAGGTTAAAAGTTCCGTGTTCCGTGTTCTGGGTTCAACGTTTAAGGCCCCTTTGGGCCTTTCGTACCTCGTACCTCGTACTTCGTACTTTCATCTTCCTACTGCCACTGCCTACTGCCTACTAATTTGGGGCATCGTAACCCCTCCCCGTTTCAAGTTAGTATTTTTCACTGCAAGAATCAAGCAGGTGGGTTCCGGGTTCATTGTTCCGCGTACTTGGGTTCAAAGTTCAAGGCCCACCTTTAAACCCTTCGTACCTCGTACCTCGTACTTCTTACTTTCATCCGCCTACTGCCTACTTTTGTTCCGGGACTACACTCCACAGGAAACCACAGTAATTTAGTACATTTGATGCCTTAATAAATGTCTTATGACATACAAGGAAACATTGGATTGGATGTTCTCCCAATTGCCAATGTACCAGCATCTCGGTCCTTCCGCCCTGAATGCCAGGCTCGATAACACCATCGCCTTCGCGGAACATTTGGGGCATCCCGAAACAAAGTTCCGGAGTATCCACATTGCGGGGACCAATGGCAAGGGTTCGAGTAGCCACATGCTGGCGTCCATCCTGCAGGAAGCCGGATATAAAACCGGCCTTTATACTTCACCACATCTGAAGGATTTCCGGGAAAGAATCCGGATTGACGGTACCCCAATAAGCGAGGAAAGAGTTGTACGGTTTATTGGTGCACATAGCACATTTCTTAAAAAACACCGCCTGTCGTTTTTTGAGATGTCGGTAGGCATGGCCTTTGATTTTTTCGCCCGGGAAAAAGTGGATCTTGCCGTAATCGAAGTAGGGCTTGGTGGGCGACTGGATTCAACCAATATCATCATTCCGGAGGTGTCCCTGATCACAAATATCGGGATGGACCATACAGAGACCCTGGGTGATACCCTGGCAAAAATCACCAGGGAAAAAGCGGGGATTATTAAACCAGGTGTTCCGGTAGTGATTAGTGAGACCCAGGAAGAGGTGGCCGACATTTTCAGGGAGATTGCTGGCAGCAAGGGGGCTCCGATCACTTTTGCGGATCAAACGGTAAAAAAAGCCTATCCCACGTCACTGCTGGGGAGCTACCAGCAAATGAACGTAAAAGGGGTCCTGGCAACCCTCCGAAACCTGAAGGGGTTCAGGGTAGGGGAAGGGCACATTAAATCGGGGCTGCTCAAAGTAGTGGAGAATACCGGCCTTCAGGGACGCTGGCAAATTATACGGGAGCATCCTAAAGTGATTTTTGATACGGCCCATAACAGTGAAGGGCTGGCGTTAACGGTGGAGCAGGTAAAGAAGGAGCCGCATGACAGGTTACACTTTGTACTCGGCTTTGTGAAGGATAAGAACCTGGACCGGATATTGCCCGTTTTTCCGAAGGATGCCAGTTATTATTTCTGCAGGGCCAACATCCCCAGGGGCCTGGATGCCGAGATACTGCAGGCCGCGGCCGCAAAACACGGGCTCCCTGGAGGCGTATATGATACGGTTCCGGAAGCCCTTACCGCGGCCCTGGGGAAGGCCGCAGAGAGCGATGTGATCTATGTTGGCGGCAGTACCTTTACCGTGGCTGATGCCTTGTAAATTTTTGGATTTTTTGTTTCCGGTAATAAAAAAACTGTCCTATATTTGCACCCTCCTTCGCTGCTCTGCAGCTTCGGAGGGCAAAGGCCCTCCGGGATAGAAGGCGTTCTTAGAAAAGCTGCCCGCCGGTATCTGGTAAGGATAACAGGTTCTGAATAAGAACTTGTACGTTCGGGCGGGGTTCAGAGCACCTGCCTTACTTGCAGGGTTAAAAAATAAGTAAACTATTATTCGGGCTCTTAGCTCAGCTGGTTCAGAGCACCTGCCTTACAAGCAGGGGGTCACTGGTTCGAACCCAGTAGGGCCCACATCAATAAAGACAAGGCTTCGCAACAATGCGGGGCCTTTCTTTTTTGGCAGGGGTGAAACAAGGGTGAAACAAATATTCTTTTCATTTATCTTCTTATCTTCATAAACTGCTCTCATGTGGTTATGAAATCATCCTTTAAAAATACACTAATTTTACTTTTTCAGCGAATCGACAAAGTCGTTTTTGATTCGCATCAAAAAGGTAAGGCATGGAAAACGAAGAAAGTCCCTCATTGGATTGTCTTGGTTTTGGCCCTGGGGCTGTATTTTCTTCTAATCTGGCAGCTATGGCCGTTTTTATCAGCCTCTGAAATACCACTCCTCAAATATTTTGGTCTTTTCATGGTTGTGGTTTTTACGATTCTGTTTTTGGTATTGGCCAAAATCTACGTTTCCCAGCTCCTTAATTATAAAAGCCCATATTCTATTCAAAAGGAAAAGCCTCAATTTCGGGTCGTTTACGGAGGTTCAGATACTCCGTTTCATTTCGCTCAGGTAGCTCATAAGATAGACTATGAAAATGCATCTCTCTTTAAAGATTACCTGAAGACCAGCCAGGAAGACTACACAAAACTGCTCTCGGGAAAGAAGGTGTCTGAGAAGCTGATCTGGCTGCCTCTGACCGATCGCAAACTACCCAACTTCCGACTTTTTTTTGAATTTCTCAATCATGTGTCCGAAGAGAACTTAGAAGGGTACTACGGGGAGAACCTATTGCATCTCTGCCGGTATATTACCCTCAATTTTAAATCAAAGGAGGGCGAGTGGACTATAAAACAACTTCAAAAAGCCCATTCGGGTTGGAAAAACTGCCATCCAAAACGCCGCATGGATCTGAAAATCGATATCGATAACCACCTTCTAAATATGGGCCAACGATAAATCCAAAGGCAAACCAAAGGAAAGCGGAAGAAGCCGCTGCTTTACTTGATTTACTGCCCTAGTGCCTGCAAATTGCTTTCATATAGTTCCATGGGCTAATCATGGAAAACCTATGAAAACTTATTTTGATGGCGTTATGAACATGCACAATTCTTCCCTGTTACAATTACTCCTTGAAAAGATGGAACACCTGGACGAAGCCGCCCTGGTTAACAAAAAGGTGTTTAATGTGGCCAACCTGCAACGGTATACCGGGTGGAGCTTATCCAAGATATATAAACTTACCTCCGCCAGGCTGATTCCCTTTTCAAAACCTACCAATGGATCCCTGTTTTTTGAACGGGAAAAGATTGAGCAGTGGCTCTTACAAAACCCCTCCTATGTAGAAAAGGAACTCGAAGAAAAAGTAAATGCCCATTTACGAAATCATCATCGTAGCAAATCTATATAGTATGATATGAAAGTCTCCGATAGAAATTTTCAGGGCATATGGATACCCAAGTTGATTTACCTAAACAGCGAGGTGAATTGGTATGCCAAAATTCTATTCCTGGAGATCCATAGCTTCACCGAACACGGGAAAGCTTGTTATATGTCCAACCAATATATTTCATCTTTTTTACGTATTTCTCAGCGGCAGGTTTCCCGATACATCTCCGAGCTAAAGGCCTTAGGCTGGATTGAGGAAGTTGCTTTTGACGGGAGAAAAAGATATTTGAGAAGCCTACTCCAATTCAGTTTCCAAGTGGGCGATTCAGACCTGACAAAAGTGTCCAGGCAGCCAGGACACTCCCTTCCAGGGAGCCATGTCAATAATGTCTACCATAATAAACCAGTTACTAAACAACCTATAAAATCAATTACTTCTTTAAAGGATAAAAGTAAAAATAGAACTCAAATTTTAGAATAAGGCTGATGAAAAATGGATGGTTAGAGCAATTGAAAAAGAAAAAGGATCTAAAAGAGCCCTTATGTCAACCAGAGCTATTTAAAAAAGTGTTTTTTAAGGCCGCTCAAGAATTTTATGCCCAGGGAGAAGCGGAATTCGAAGTGGATGACAAGAATAAAAATTTTCTGGGACATTTCTGCCGGTATTGGAACGGGGATATGGCCTTCGAGGTTCTGGAAAACATCTCCCTGCAAAAAGGCCTATTGGTTTTTGGTTCATACGGCACCGGTAAAACGACAAGTTTTCACATCATTCAAAACATGGCCAAACAGTACCAAATTCGGGACTTGTGGTTTCCATCCATTTCAACCCAGGAGGTAGTAGCCAAGTACAATGTGGAAAGCAATAAAGAGCAGGTTATTCAATACTATTCCAGGGGGACCTTTTTGTTTGACGATTTAGGGGCTGAAATAGCCGGAAACAATATCCACCAGTATGGGAAGGAAGACGTATTCATCCGTATTCTTTTGAACCGTTATCGGAATTTTGAAAGCCTGGGTACCAAAACGCATATAACCACCAATTTAAACCTGGGCCAACTAGAAGATAGGTACGGACGCCAACTGGCCGACCGATTTATAAAGATGTTCAACGTACTCAAATTGGATGGACCCAGCAGAAGGAAGTGAACGGGAAAAAGGAATATAAAGATAGCCTGGAATCCAATTTAATTCTACAAGTAAGAATAAAAATGCAAACCACCCTGGTGAGTGGTATTTCGGTTTCCCCGTGGGCGGGGAAAAAGGAATAGCAAGAGGGTGATGCGCAGGGTGCGGCATCACATTTGTTTGTGGATTTTCAATAAGTTGAAAATCAGTTAATTGTACCGGGAAAACCGGATTTTTCTTTACAGTATGAATTCCAGGTTTACTGTAAAGGGGTGGAGATTTACTGTAAAGCCTCCGGGAGGCCCCGTAAGCAGGGAAAAGCATTGGCGCATAAAGTGAAATATCATGGCACAGAAACACCAAAAAAGGGACATTGAGAAACGCGTTCCGAACAAGAAAGAGCAGACCCCTGGGGCCACTTATTCAGCCATCAGCATCAGGAGTGAAGTTGCGGTGCGTTTCAGGGACTACTCCAAACGATTCGACCAGCCGCATAGCGAGGTACTGCAGCGGATGATGGTCTTTCTCATAAGGAACGACCTGGATCCATTCGGGGATAGTGTAGAGAAGATCGTAAAGGAAATCAAGGCCGTCAATACCATGGTGTCAAAGAAAACAGACCATTTGATTGCCATCATCAAGAACATATAGAGGACCAGCATCAAACCCATCTATGAAATGGTACTGGCCCTCTATATTGCCCATGTCAACGCTGAGCAGAAATTGAAGCCACCGCTGATTTCCAGAAAACCGGAAGAGGATCTTTTTAAATTTCCTAAACCTGAGACAGTATCCAAATATGAGTACCACCTGCTTAAGGGTCAATATGAAGACTATAAAAGGCGTTGCCAGATACTTATAGGGAGCGTAGAGCTAGTGGAGCCCCTTATTGGGGGGCCTTATCTAAAGGTAAACATGGATGTCTGCGACTTTAATAACCTGAAGGCCTCATTAAAATAAAATATCATGTACATCAATATATCGCCGCAGAAAATGGGCAGCACTTACGCCAGCAGTGTCGGCAGCTATGTCAATTATCTGGAAAAGGAAGACCAGGGAAAGCACCCAGAACTCAAGGAACACTTTTTTGACCAGGAGAACAACAGGGTGCCATCTGAAAGGGTTATAGAGGAGATCGACGGCAATACGGCCAAGCTGAGGCACCAAGACCCCAAGTTCTACTCCTTGGTGGTCAGCCCCAACCAACGGGAACTGAAAGCCATCGGTAACGACCCCTATCTGCTCAGGGGCTATATCAGGGAACTGATGAAGGACTATGCCCGGAGCTTTAACAGGAATCAGGAGGTGCGGGCAGAAGACCTAAAATACTACGCCAAAATAGAGCACCAGCGCACTTACCGGGGATATGAGAAACAGGTTCAGGAGAACGCCCCCTACCGGCAGGAAATAGCCCGGCTGAGAAACGAGATACGCAAAGTTGAGCGGGGCGAGCTTAAAGGTAACGCCAGTAAGCTGCATAAGAAAATTGATGAGCAGATGAAACTGGCCCCCCACAAACAGCATGGAAAAATGATCGCAGCCGGCATGAAGAAGGAGGGCCACCAGACCCATGTGCACATTATTGTCAGTAGAAGGGACCAAACGAATACCTATACGTTATCGCCAATGGCGAAGCACAAGGCTTCTGAGGTGGAACTGAACGGAAAGATGGTCAGGCGCGGGTTTGACAGGGATAAATTCTTTGAGGCAGCGGAGAAGACCTTCGATCGCCTATCTGGTTTTAATAGGAACTATGTGGAGTCTTACGGTGCGAGAAAAACCTATCTGAAAGAGCCACATCGGTTCGTTGCCAAGGTCCTGGGGCTACCGACAAAAGAAAAGGATATAGCGCTCAGGTTATTACAAGGCACCGGTATCAAAGTGCCCACCATCCCCACGAACAAGGTACAAATGGCCTTGAAAATTGTAAAGGCGCTCAAGAAAGGTGTAGGACAGGCCAGGGACACACGGATGGAGATCGGTTATTAAAGGGTAAAGACTAGATCTCCGGAAAAGCAAGCAGGTTGCACCCTATCCGATTTTTGCTTCCTGCCTGCCGGCAGGCAGGCACGCTTATCTTCCCGAACGCTACAAAAACCGGACAGGAACCACGTGCAAAAGTTTGGGGTAAGATTTGGGGTTATTTTGGTCCAGGTAGTGGTTGATTTATTAAATCAAACCTCGAAAAATTAATTAACCGAGTTTAATTTAGCTTCCAATTCCAATTTTTCAATAAAAGCAGTTATAATTGATTCAATGACTTTTGCAATACCCGTGCAGCTAAATTTTATGTAAATTTGCGGCAAAATGAACTCCATCTTATCCATATCGTTCAGTTTTCTGTTCCTGATGCAGGCCATGGTGCCTAATATGGATTTGTGCTGTGAATTACAAAAGCTTCCGGTGCTTTTTGAACACTATGATGAGCATTCCGAGCATGATGGCACTACAATCTTACAGTTTTTGAATTTTCATTATGGTAGTGGACAAGAGGCAGAAGAGCACCACCATGATGATGAGCACGATAGCAAATTGCCTTTCCACGGTCAACACCAGTGCTGCCACGGCTACATATTTATAGCACCTTTGCTTGGCGAGATGGAAGTGGGCACACTTCACTTTTCAACCCAGACTAAGGCAAGCCTTTATACTTTTTCCATCTCTACCGAGTATTTAGATACTCCATTCCAGCCCCCCAAGGCCTGATTTCCCGGACACTTATTTGAAGTAGTTCATTATTTCTATGCAGTTGCATGGAAGTAATGCTGCATTTTCTATTTACGTCCGAACCACCCAATCAATTCAATAAATCAGGTTTAAAAAATGTAAGATAAATGCTGGATAAAATCATTCAATTTTCGGTCAAGAATAAACTGATCATTGGCCTGCTTACGCTAGGCCTGGTCATTTGGGGAGGCTACTCGCTTACAAAGCTTCCCATAGATGCCGTACCGGACATTACCAACAACCAGGTACAGGTCATCACCACTTCGCCCTCGCTGGCTGCCGAGGAAGTAGAGCGTTTAATCACTTTCCCTATCGAGATCACCATGGCCACCATCCCGGAGATAGACGAGATCCGTTCGTTTTCCCGCTTCGGGCTATCTGTGGTGACTATTGTATTCGAAGAAGATGTAGACGTCTATTGGGCCAGGCAGCAAGTAGGCGAACGCCTGCCTGACGTACAGGCCCAGATTCCTCCCGGTGTGGGTCAACCGGGCATGGCTCCTATAACCACCGGCTTGGGAGAGATATACCAATATGTAGTGGGCACAGAGCCGGGCTATGAGGATAAATATGATGCCCGAGAGCTGCGTACCATCCAAGACTGGATCGTTCGGAGACAACTGCTCGGCACACCAGGTGTGGCCGATGTGAGCAGTTTTGGCGGCTATCTCAAGCAATATGAAATCGCCATCGATCCAGACAGGCTTAAGGCTATGAATGTGTCCATAGCCGACATCTTTCAGTCATTGGAAGAAAACAATGAAAATACCGGAGGAGCTTATATCGAGAAAAATCTCAGTGCCTATTTTATCCGAAGTGAAGGCTTGGTTGGCGACTTGGACGACATTCGGGGAATGCTTATCAAAAACAATGAAAGCGGAATCCCAATCCTCATTAAAGATGTGGCCAAAGTACAACTCGGAAGTGCTGTGCGCTACGGGGCTACCACACGTGCAGGTGAAGGTGAAGTAGTCAGTGCCATCGTGATGATGCTGAAAGGTGAGAATTCTGCAGAAGTTATCGAGAACGTTAAATCGAAGATTGCCGAAATCCGAAAGACACTTCCTGAAGGTGTAACCATAGAACCCTTTCTGGATCGGTCAAAATTAGTCAATACAGCCATTGGCACAGTGACCAAAAACCTCACCGAAGGGGCATTGATCGTGATCTTTGTATTACTCTTACTTTTAGGCAACCTGCGCGCAGGTTTGATTGTGGCCTCTGTCATCCCACTGGCCTTGATTTTTGCCTTTGGGATGATGAATCTTTTTGGTGTGTCAGGCAACCTGATGAGCCTGGGAGCCATTGACTTTGGGTTGATTGTGGATGGAGCAGTAATCATCGTAGAAGCCACTTTACATCATTTAGGTAAGCTAAAGCTGGGTAGAAAACTGACCCAAACCGAAATGGACGAAGAGGTATATCAATCCGCCAGCAAGATCAGAAATTCAGCCGCATTTGGCGAAATCATCATCCTGATAGTCTATCTCCCCATTTTGGCATTGGTAGGCACAGAAGGTAAAATGTTTGGCCCGATGGCTCAAACAGTAAGCTTTGCTATCCTGGGAGCATTTATCCTTTCGCTCACCTACGTGCCGATGATGTCTGCACTTGTCTTGAGCAAAAACACCGAATACAAACCCAATATTTCAGACAAGATCATGGCTTTCTTTCACAAGCTGTACAATCCTGCTATCCGCTGGTCTATGCACAAACGACCGCTGATCCTTGCTGTGGCCTTGGGATTGTTTGGAATTTCACTTTGGGTATTTTCAAACATGGGCGGTGAGTTTGTGCCCACTTTGGAGGAAGGTGATTTTGCCGTGGAAACCCGGGTAATGAGCGGAAGCTCCTTGCAAAACACCATTCAAGCCACGACAGAAGCGGAGAAAATACTGTTGGGGCAATTTCCGGAGGTAGAACAAGTGGTTTCTAAAATTGGCTCGGGAGAAATCCCTACAGACCCTATGCCCCCTGAAGCGGCCGATTTGATGATCATTCTCAAAGACAAGGAGGAATGGGTATCTGCTTCCAACAGGGAAGAGCTGGCCAACAAAATGGCCGAGGCTTTAGAGGTAATACCGGGTGTTACCTATAGTTTTCAGCAGCCTATTCAAATGCGCTTTAATGAGCTAATGACCGGAGTAAGGCAGGATGTGGCTGTTAAGATTTACGGGGAAGACCTGGACGAACTTTCCGGATACGCTGAACAAATCGGGCAAATAGCTACTGGTGTGGATGGAGCGGTTGACCTGTACATAGAAGAAGTCACGGGCATTCCGCAGATTGTGATCAATTATAAACGGGATCAATTGGCCAAATATGGATTGAGCATCCGTGATGTGAACCGATCTGTACAGGCAGCTTTTGCGGGAGAATCGGCAGGTTTGGTTTACGAAAATGAAAGACGGTTTGATCTGGTAGTCAGGCTGGACAAAGCCAATCGTAACGATGTTGACGCAGTTCGCAACCTATATATTGCGCGTAAGGACGGTCATCAGATACCCCTCTACCAGGTGGCGGATGTAGCCATAAAGGATGGACCTTACCAAATCCAGCGTGACGATACCCGCAGAAGGATCATTGTAGCATTTAACGTCAGAAATCGTGACGTGGAAAGTGTGGTCAACGAAATGCAACAAAAGATTGATGAATCCATAGTGTTTGCCCCTGGGTACTCTGTTACTTATGGAGGCCAGTTCGAAAACCTGGTGGAAGCCCGTCAACGCCTGGGCTTTGCGGTTCCCCTGGCGTTGTTACTGATTTTCGTTTTGCTCTATTTCACCTTTGGTTCGATTAAGCAAGGCATCCTGATCTTTACAGCCATTCCACTTTCAGCTATTGGAGGAATATTTGCCCTATCCTTGAGAGGGATGCCTTTTAGTATCTCAGCAGGGGTTGGTTTTATTGCACTGTTTGGAGTAGCTGTATTAAATGGGATTGTGCTGATCAGTGAGTTCAACCACCTGAAAAAAGAAGGTGTTATGGACATCTTTGAACGGATTTACAAAGGTACCAGAGTTCGTCTGCGTCCGGTCATCATGACGGCTTCTGTGGCGTCATTGGGTTTTTTGCCCATGGCACTTTCCCAATCAGGCGGTGCAGAAGTGCAGCGGCCATTGGCCACCGTGGTGATTGGCGGGTTGATAACCGCCACCTTCCTGACGCTGGTTGTGCTGCCCATTCTGTACTACTATTTCGAAAGAGGACTTAAGATAAAACCGGGTGCAGCGGCCTCAATCCTTGTGTTTGGATTGTTGTTTTTCCAAATGCCCAATGTTCAGGCTCAGGAGACTGTCAACACCTACCAATCGTTGGAGGAGGCCATCCAAACAGCCATTGCCAAAAATCCCGGGCTGAAAGCCACCAGCCTGCAAACTCAGCAAGAGATAGCTTTGAAAGGTGTCAGCTGGAATTTGCCCAAAACCGATGTGGGACTGGAATATGGACAGACCAATAGTATATATAGTAATGATAGCAGGATATCCATTGGTCAAAGCTTTGCTTTTCCCACGGTTTATGCAAATCAGAACCAGCTAGCAAAAGCCCGGATAGAAGCCAGTGAATGGATGCGAACGGCCACCCAAAACGAGCTGGTGCAGCAGGTAAAGACCACCTGGTACACCCTTTGGCTGGAAAAGAGCAAACATGATTTGCTGTTGGAGCAAGACAGCATTTACCGGCGGTTTGTACGGGCTGCCACCCTCCGCTATGAGACCGGGGAAAGCAACTTGTTGGAAAAAGCTACTGCCGAATCGCAGGTGGCTGAGATCAAAGTATTGTTGCAGCAAAAGCAATCCGATATTGAGATTTACAAAACACAAATGCAAACCCTGCTCAATTCGGACAGCCCTGTGGACATTTCGGCAAATCAACTGGAAGTCAGGGAAAGCACAGTACTACTCGATACGCAGGGAATAGCTGATAACCCTACTCTGGCTTGGTTCAGACAGCAGATGGAAGTGGCGGAAAAGGAAAAGTCTGTGGAAAAATCCAAAATGCTGCCCGACCTCACCATCGGGTATTTCAACCAGTCGCTCAACGGTCCCAATCAGGACATTAACGGCAATGCGGTCAACTTCACTTCCAGTGATCGCTTCACTGGATTTCAGGTTGGCATTGCCATTCCACTTTTCGGGGCTAAGTCCAATTTATCGGCCATCAAGGCAGCTGAATTGAAGACGCAAGAGAGCGAAGCAAGGTTTCAGGCAACTTCCAATGAACTGGAAGGCAGATTGAGATCGCTGATCCAACAATATAAAAAGTTTCAAAACAGCCTGGAATATTATGAATCGAATGCCCTGCCTCAAGCCGAACTGATCCTGAAACAAGCCCAAAAAGGATTTGAAAGCGGTGACATAGGTTATGTGGAATACATACAGGGACTTAACCGGGCACTGGGCGTTCGCTTCAATTACCTGGACATTCTAAATCAGTACAACCAAACTATTATCCAGATAGAGTTCATCTTAGGTGTTCAATAGAAAACTAAAACGACAATGAAAAATACATTCAAATACATCAAAAATACTTCTCTCATCGCAACAGCGATGATGGTGATGGTTTCCTGCGGCTCGAAAAATGAAGAAGCTGCCGAAGAACACCATGAAGAAGAAAACAGTGTGGAACTGACCCAGGCACAATACGAGCAAGCTGATATTCAGGTTGGTTCAATAGAAAAACGTATCATCGGTTCAGAACTTCGGGTAAACGGAATGATTGACGTTCCACCACAAAGCAATATTTCCATCAATATGCCTTATGGTGGCTTTGTGAAACACACCGAAATGCTACCAGGCACCAAAGTAAAAAAAGGGCAACTTTTGGTCATTATTGAAAACCCTGAATTTATCCAGTTTCAGCAGGACTATCTGGAGGGTCTGGCCAATCAGGAATTTTTGAAAGCGGAGTTTGAGCGACAGCAGAAATTATATGCTGAGAAGGTGGCGTCTGGCAAAGCTTTTCAGCAAGCCAAAAGTAGCTATCTGGCCAATGAAGCCCGTATCAAAACGATGGAAGAACGATTGAATATCATTGGTTTCAACACGGCAAAAATCCGTGAAGGAGCGGTTTCAGCATCAGTTAATATTTATTCTCCTGTTACAGGTTTTGTGAGGGAAGTCTATACCAATGTGGGCAAGTACATCAACCCACAGGATGTGATCATGGACATTACCAATTCCGAAGACCTGCATGTGGAACTGACCGTTTACGAAAATGACATTCCGAAAGTAAAGAAAGGTCAACGCATTCGCTTTACCCTGGCCAGCACCCCGGACCAATGGCGGGAAGCCGAGGTATTTCTGGTGGGAAGTGGTGTGAGGGAAGACCGATCGGTCACCGTGCATGGACATTTGAAACAAATCCATGAAGACCTCCTCCCCGGCATGTATGTAGCAGCCAAACTAGAAACAGATAGCAACGAAGTATGGGCTGCACCGGAAGAATCAGTCGTTCGTTTTGGTGGTAAACAATACATTTTTGCCTATGCCGACCAGCGAACTGAAAACGGAGAAACGATGCACGATTTTGAAATGCTGGAAGTATCTCCGGGTTATACAGAAGACGGCTATACGCAAATTGCCTTAAACGATTCTTCCAAGGACATCAGTAGTCTAAAACTAATCACACAGGGAGCTTTTACCTTATTGGCCAAAGCCAAAAACAGCGAAGAAGAAGGTGGGGGACATGGACATTAAGAAGTAGTAATCATGATCAAGGAACTCGAAATAAAACTCAAAAATAGAGGGATCCGCCCAACAGCCATGCGGCTGTTGGTGATGGAAGCTCTTTCCCAACAAGAAACCGCAATCAGCCTATCCGATCTGGAAAAAACTTTTGAAAAGTCGGACAGGATTACATTGTACAGAACCATCAAAACCTTTCAGGAAGCTGGCTTGGTTCATAGCATAGACGATGGCACAGGAACACCTAAATATGCTCTTTGTGAAGAGGGGTGTGAGTGCTATATTGAAAGGGATCTCCATGTGCATTTTCATTGCAAAGAGTGCAGCGAAACCTTTTGTCTGCCCCAATACAAAATTCCTGATATTAAACTACCCGTAAACTTCAAGTCGGAAGAAGCCAATTTAGTGGTGAAGGGTATTTGTAGTAAATGCTACATTGGAATGTAAAGTCAACTTAAAAACTCCTAAAAATGAAAAAGCTACAAATAGAAATACCGCTTCTCCTTCCGGAAGTCCCGGATGAGAAGGATCAATGTGTAGACAAACTGATCAAACAGCTTCAAAATATAGAAGGTCTGGAAAAAGTACATGTGGCCGATGAAACCGACAATGGTGTGCCCCAGCTCTGCTTTCATTACGACCCGGAGCTGATTTCGATTGATCAGATTCAAAAATTAGCTAAACGTACAGGGGCTTCCATTACGGATAAATATGGTCACCGATTAATCGAAGTGGAAGGCATCAGACATACCCGGCATGCCCGGAAAATTGAAGAAGTACTCAATAGTTTGGATGGAATTTTACAATCTGCAGTGTCTGCTTCGGGTATGGTCGGATTAGAATTTGAAACAGCAAAAATTGATGAGGCCGAAATCCTTAAATCACTACGTAAAGAAGGTCTCGATATCATTGTAACCGAAGTAGAGGTAGAACGCTATATCAAAAACACTACCGAAGCTAACCAGCAGGCAGAAAAAGCTGACGAAAGGGAACATAAACATAAGGACGGTGAAACCGAAGAACATTCTCACGGTGGTATTTTCGGCAAAAACACCGAACTAATATTCTCTATTATCTGCGGGGCATTGTTGGGCATTGGGTTCGGCTTTTCCTTTATGGAAGCGGTTCCTTCCTGGGTAAGCCTGTCAATCTACATCGGGGCATATTTCTTTGGCGGCTTTTTCACGGCAAAAGAAGCCATTGAGACCGTGGCAAAAGGCGGATTTGAGATTGACTTTCTCATGCTGGTGGCAGCCATTGGAGCAGCTATTTTAGGTGAATGGGCGGAAGGCACGCTACTACTATTCCTTTTCAGCATGGGTCATGCCATGGAGCATTATGCCATGAACAAGGCCCGTAAGTCCATCGCGGCACTGGCAGACCTGGCCCCTAAAACCGCTTTAGTCAAACGGAACGGCAAAACAGAAGAAGTTGGGATTGAGCAGCTAAGCATTGGAGACATTATTGTGGTAAAGCCCAACAGTAAAATCTCTGCCGATGGTGTGGTAGTGGAAGGAAAGAGCAGCGTAAACCAGGCACCTATCACGGGAGAAAGTGTGCCGGTGGACAAAGTGCCGGTGGAAAATCCTGATAACGATTGGTCGTTGGAAGATGATATCAAAGTTGAAAGCCGGGTATTTTCCGGCACCATCAATGGCAATAATACATTGGAGATCAGGGTCATCAAAGAAGCCAGAGACTCTACACTTTCACGTTTGGTCAAACTGGTCAATGAGGCACAAACACAAAAATCACCCACACAACGCTTTACCGACAAGTTTGAGAAATACTTTGTGCCGTCTGTGCTGGCTCTGGTCGTGCTTCTGAATTTCGCTTTCCTGGTCATAGATGAAACCTTCAGCCAAAGCTTCTATAGGGCTATGGCCGTATTGGTAGCGGCAAGCCCCTGTGCATTGGCTATTTCTACCCCCAGCGCTGTATTAAGTGGAGTGGCTCGAGCCGCCAAAGGTGGCGTGCTGATCAAAGGTGGCCGTCCCTTGGAAGATCTGGGAGTGCTCACGGCTATTGCATTTGACAAAACCGGGACGCTTACGGAAGGTAAGCCTAAATTTAAGGAGGTCATTACCTTGGGAGAGATGAAAGAAGATGAATTGCTGAAAATAGCAGTTGCGGTGGAAAGTCTCAGCGATCACCCACTAGCTAAAGCCGTGGTGCGGGATGGAAAAGAGCGACTGAAAGATGCAAGCTTCCCTGAAGCCAAAGAGATGGAAGCCGTATTGGGCAAAGGAATTAAGGCTTCGTTGGGCAATGATAAAATCTACATCGGAAATCTGGATTTATTCGAATCACTGGATGACCAAAAGCCCACTAAAGATATCGAAGAAAAGGTAAAGGTATTGGAATCTGACGGAAATACCACCATGCTGGTCCGTCAGAATGGTGATTACATTGGCATCATTGCTTTGATGGACACACCACGAAAGGAAGCAAAAAACACCCTGGAACAATTGAAAAAGATAGGTATCAAGCGAATGATCATGCTTACGGGCGACAACCAGCAAGTGGCTGATGCGGTAGCCAAAGAGATTGGGCTTACCGATGCCTGGGGAAGTTTATTGCCAGAGGAAAAAGTAAAAGCCATTAAAGAACTCCGGGAAAAAGAATCTAAGGTAGCCATGGTAGGCGATGGTGTAAACGATGCCCCGGCCATGGCCAGTAGCACGGTGGGTATAGCCATGGGTGCAGCGGGAAGTGACGTGGCTTTGGAAACTGCCGATATAGCCCTAATGGCCGATAAGCTGGAAACCCTGCCCTTTGCTATCGGATTGAGCAGGAAGGCCAAAGGTATTATAAAACAAAATCTTTTGATAAGCCTCGGGATAGTCGCCTTGCTCATCCCGTTGACTATTTCCGGTATCGCCACCATTGGACCAGCCGTACTGATTCATGAAGGCTCCACTTTGGTGGTGGTTTTTAATGCGCTGCGGTTGTTGGCTTATAAGTCAGAAATGCCATTTCCCCGATAGCCGTACAATTCGTGCCCTTTGCGGTGCTGGTATTCCGTTAAAGGCGGCAATTAGCTTTTCTGATTCAGAAGACCTTTTAACAGGTCACGGGTAGGACTAAGCCATTCAAATGAATAGAGAGAAATAAATGAAAAATATCACAAAAACTGTATGGGCACTGTCATTGGTAAGCCTGTTTACGGACATCTCAAGTGAAATGCTCTACCCAATCATGCCTGTTTACCTAAAAAGCATAGGTTTTTCCATTGTTTTAATTGGTGTTCTGGAAGGTTTTGCAGAGGCAACCGCAGGATTGAGCAAAGGCTATTTCGGCAAACTATCCGATTTAAAAGGAAAACGGTTGCCTTTTGTACAGCTTGGTTATTTTTTCAGTGCCCTATCCAAGCCGATGATGGCAGTTTTTACGTGGACGGCATGGGTTTTTTCCGCAAGAACGCTTGATAGATTGGGTAAAGGAGTTCGTACCGGAGCAAGGGACGCCATTCTTTCTGATGAAGCCACACCTGCAACCAAAGGAACAGTGTTTGGCTTTCACCGGGCGATGGATACATTAGGAGCATCCATTGGCCCTTTGGCCGCTTTGGCTTTTTTATATTATTTCCCCGAATCTTATCAGGCACTTTTTTACCTGGCTTTTGTGCCTGGAATGTTAGGTGTGTTTACCACCTTTTTTGTCAAGGAGAAGCAGCACCAAATTCAGGTAACCCGTCAAAGCGTTAATTTCTTTAGCTTTCTGAAATACATATCCCAAAGCAAACCTGAATATCGGAAGTTATTAATTGGGCTACTCATATTTACATTGTTCAATAGCTCCGATGTTTTTTTGCTCCTGATGCTCAAACACCATGGATTTAGCGATACAGCAATGATTGGAGCATATATCTTTTACAACCTGGTGTATGCCGTATTTGCATATCCGGCAGGAGTTGTGGCAGACAAAATCGGGCTTAAAAAAATGTTCATTATCGGGTTAATAATATTTGTCATTACCTATTTGGGAATGGCTATATCCAAGGATTGGCTTGTGATGTATTTGCTCTTTTTCCTTTATGGCATCTATGCTTCCTGCACCGAAGGTATTTCAAAGGCATGGATAAGCAATGCTTGCGATAAAAAAGACACCGCTACTGCTATCGGTACTTACGAAGGATTAAGGAGCATTACTGCTATGCTCGCCAGTTCACTAGCTGGATTGATCTGGTTCTATGCCAGTCCGCAAGCTACCTTCCTTGTTACGGGAATAGGTGTTGCAATTGCTGCAGGTTATTTTATGAGAATACCATATAGTCCTAATCATTAAAAACAGATAAAAATACCCTTGATACTTCCAAAGGTACCTGATGGGAAAGACCAATGCTTGGATAAGTTCATCAGTTTCGGGACAAAGGCGGACTGGAAAAAGTGCATGTGGCCGATGAAACCGACAATTTGTACCGCAGCTCTACTTTCATTATGGTCCTGAAAAAGTTTCAATTAATCGCATTCAGAAACTCGCTAAGTGGTCAGGAGCTTTCATTGTTGACAGATATGGGTCTAGATTGATCGAGGTAGAAGGTATCAGGCTACCCGGCATGCTGGAAAAATTGAGGCCACGCTTAAGCGATTAGATGGAATTTTGCAAGTTGCGGTGTCTGCCTCAGGTATGATTGGATTAGAGTTTGAAACGGCAAAAATTGATGGGACCGAAATCCTTAAATCATTACGCAAAGATGGCCTCTGCGCCAAGCTGCAAACAACGACCATTATATACCACCTTCGCCGGAAAAAAATGAACATAGTGAAATTAACCATAAGATGCTAATATACTTTCCACTACATAAAATATAATATGGTTCAATTTAACCGTTTTTGGTGGTTCTCATTATCCGTCCCATCCACTTCAGGCACGGACAATCGACTTCGCGAAATTTGGCCGCTTGTACCTGAACAACGGTAATTGGGAGGGTGAACAAATCGTGCCGAAAGAATGGGTCAAGTATTCCACGCGTCCCGATCCTTCGGGAAACAACCAACACTTTTATAATAACAATTGAAGTCTGGGGCCATTAAAATAGGGCAGCTATTACGCTATGGGCCTCTATGGCCAATTTCTATATATGTACCCTGAAAAGAATATTCTGATCGTTCGGTTCGGCAATACCGATACGGGCTACCATCCCAATTACTGGAAAGAGGTTTTTCTACAGTTGATCGACCAATTATAATAAAAGTCCACTTTAGAATTTCCTTAGAATCGGATAGTAATTTTATCCTTAAATTTAATACGATGAAAATACTGATAGCCGAGGACGAGACCGCCTTACAGCAGTCCATTGCCACCTATCTTGAACGGGATGGCAACGTTTGTGAAACGGCTTCCGATTACACGGAAGCCGCCTACAAAGCAGATCTCTATGATTATGACCTTATCATTCTTGATGTCAATTTGGTGTCCGGCAGCGGTCTGGATGTCCTAAAAACATTGAAAAAGGAGAACAGGGAAGTCGGGGTCATCATCATTTCGGCCAATAATTCCTTGGACGATAAACTGGACGGTCTCGACCTTGGGGCCGACGATTACATTACCAAACCTTTTCATTTGGCCGAACTGAACTCTCGGATCAAGGCAGTCTTGAGACGCGGTAAATACGGTGGTGACGATACCATCGACTTTAACGAAATAAAAGTCGATACCAAATCGAGAAGTGCCTATATCAACGGTAAGGCGATGTCGTTGACCCGCAAGGAATATGATCTTTTGGTATTCTTTATGACCAATCGGGGCAGGGTACTATCCAAAGAGATCATCGCCGAGCATTTATGGGGCGATAATAGCGATCTTGCCGATAATTTTGATTTTATTTACGTACACGTCAACAACCTCCGTAAAAAAATGACGGGCGAAGGAGCCAAATACATCAAAACGGCCTACGGCAGTGGCTATAAATTCATAGAGGATTGACCAAAAAAGTACATAAAACACCTTTGATCCGTAAGACTTCCCAAACCTTTATTTGGATAAGTTTTGTTTTAATGGTAGTAAGTACCATTGCGCTTTATTTCTATGTCAGCAACCTGCTACGCGATGAAGTAGAGGAGGAGCTCTTTTCTACGGAGGCACGTATTGAGACTGCCTTAAAATCGAACCGTTCGCCATACGAACTGCCCCCTGTGGTCGAGATAATGACCGTTACGGAACTCGGTATAGAAAAATTGAAGGATACGATCATCTACGACCCCTCCCAAGATGAAATGGAGGAATTCAGGGAACTGACGACCTTTGAGACCATCAACGGGAAGAACTATAGGATAACGGTACGGACATTGATCGTGGAGTCCGATACTATTTTGATGGCGGTCGTTCTGTCCTACCTGATCATTATTCTATTGGTGTTCACATTTCTTTTCTATTTCAGCAAGGCACGCAACGAAAGGATATGGCAGCCTTTCTTTACCAATCTGGAGCAAATGAAAGAGTTTTCGATGACCTCTACCGAGCCATTAAGGCTGATAGATAGTGAGATACTTGAATTCCATGAACTGAAGCGTGAAATAGAGGCATTGACCACTAAGGTAAAGTCGGACTACCTGAACCTAAAGCAATTCACCGAAAACGTCTCCCACGAACTGCAGACACCGTTGGCCATTATCCAGGCGAAGATCGAGAACATTATCAACGGCGATAATCTGAACGATTTCCAGTACGAACATTTGACCTCCATCCAAAAGGACATCCAGCGGTTGACCCAGATGAACAAGCGGCTTACGCTGTTGACCAAGATAGAGAACAAACAGTTCGTGAATATCCAAAAAGTCTCCCTTGCCGAAATAATGAACGGCACCATTCAAAATTTCCATGAGATTTCCGCTGCCGAGATCAAGTGGGACCTGAAAAATGAGATATGGGCCAAAATGGATCCCTATCTGGCGGAAGTGCTGTGCACTAATCTGGTATCCAATGCTATAAAGCACAATACGAATGAAGGCGATATCGAAGTAACGGCAAGGGATAAAGTGCTCTCGATCTCCAACTTTGGCACAAAATCCATTGCGAATCCCGAAAATCTGTATACCCGTTTCTACAGGGAAAGCGAGGCCGAAAAATCCACAGGTCTGGGCCTTGCCATCGTAAAACGTATCTGCGACCTCTATGGTTTTTTGATCGGATACGAGTTCACGGAGGGTAGGCATGTTTTTTCTGTAAGAGTGAACTGAATAAGTTCCGCTTCTTTCAAGTATATCGTAAATCGACGCGAACTTTAAATTTGCTTTAGATTTCGATTATACTTTTATCGACAAAATAAAAGTTACTACTGGATGTCCAAAATCTTATTACCTCTAATTTTCATTTTCTACACTTTCAATCTTTGTGCCCAAGAAACAGAAACAGAAACAGTGACCGTCAGCGGCCAGTTGCTCGATGCCGAGACCAAAGAACCGCTACCCTTCGCCAATGTGGCGGTACATTCCTTTAAGGACAATGTCCTGATAACAGGGGCGATAACAGATGTGGACGGTAGGTTCGGGATACAGGAAATTCCCTTGAGCAAGTATGAGATCTATTTCTCTTTCATCGGTTATTCGGGTACGCAACAAACGCTCTTGGCAGGCGGTCTCAATCCCATTTTCGATCTGGGGAAAATCGAACTGGAACCTTCGGCGGAAGCTTTGGACGAGGTAGAGGTCACCGGAAGACAGGCGACCACCAATTCCGATCTGAACAAGAAATCCTTCAGTCTGGCCGATAACATCGCCCAAGCTGGAGGTTCCGTTTTGGATGCCATGAAGACCATGCCCGGGGTAGCCTTTGACCAAGAAGGGAAAGTGGTACTTCGGGGCAGCGATAAGGTCGTAGTACTGATCGATGGGAAACAGAGCAGTCTTACCGGTTTCGGCAATCAAAAGGGCTTGGCGAACATTCCCGCCTCCAACATCGAAAAGATCGAGATTATCAACAACCCATCGGCCAAGTACGATGCCAACGGTTTTGCCGGAATCGTGAACATTGTCTATAAAAAGGAAAAAGAAACCGGACTGAACGGCGACGTGGGGCTATCCTTCGGACTGGGCGCCCTGGGGAAGCGCAGACCCTATACCAGGACCGATCTGGGTTCTTTTAGCGTCAATCCCAAATTGATCCCGAGCATCAACCTGAACTATAAAAAGGACAAGCTCAACTACTTTCTGCAATCCGAATTCATCGTTCAGGAAGCCCTGCCGAACAACGAGTTTACGACCCGTAACTATGATGATGGGCGGAATATCCTATCCCAGGTACCCGAGAACCGGGCGCAGTTCCGCGCTATCATCAACGGGGGCATCGACTACGATCTTGACGAGAACAACAGCTTTACCCTTTCTGGACTGTACGACCGGGAAAAGCATATCGACACCTCACAAGTAGCTTTCATCAATTTGGACAATAGCGTGAGGGACCGATTCTATAATTGGCAAGAAGAAGAAGTTACCCGTTACCTCAATGCCGCATTAAACTATCGCCATAAATTCGAACAGGCGGGGCATACCTTGAGCGCCAATGCCCAGTACACCCAAGGACTGGAAGATGAAACGTACTCGTTGAACGACAGTTCCGCCGTCAGGATAGGAAGGGACAGGACGAACATCCGTGCCATCGAAAATACTACGAGCCTATCCACAGATTATGTACGCCCCTTAAAAAACGGGCGTATCGATCTCGGTGCCAAACTCCGGATTCGGAGATTACCCGTGGACTATACCATCACGCCCGGAAACAATTCCATCATTTATCCCAATCTCGGAACGTTTTCCGATTGGGGCGAAAACCTTTTTGCAGGGTATGTGAACTATTTGCTCGAAAAAGAAAGGTATGACGTGGAGGCCGGATTGCGTGCCGAACAGACCGACGTATTCTATGACTTGGATCCGGGGAACATTTATTATCCCGACAATGACGAATATGAATATTTCGAGCTTTTTCCGAGTGTTCGGCTTACCTACAAGTTGAACGATACCAATAAACTGTCCGCATTCTATAACCGAAGGATCGACCGTCCCGGCGAACCTGAACTGCGTATATTCCCCAAATACGATGATCCCGAACTTTTAAAAGTGGGCAATCCCTATCTACGGCCACAGTTTACCGATGCCTTCGAACTTGCCCATAAATATTCGTGGGGAAGAGGTTCCATTTTTTCTGCGGTGTACCACAGAATGATCCAAGACCAGTACATGCGAATTTTCAGTATCGACGATTCCGATCCCGATTATGATATCGTGAACCGTATTTATCAGAATACGGGGAGCGCCACCAATACCGGCATAGAGCTTTTGTTCAGACAGGATATAACGAATACATTCAAGGTGTCGGCAAGTTTTAACGGATACATTAACGCTATCGATGCGTACCAAGGCATCCTATTGTTTCCTTTTGAACGGTCTTTTAGTATCGACGTATCTACCGATGAAGTATGGAATGCCAAACTCACGGGCGAGCTCGTACTGCCCTGGGAAGTATCCGCACAGCTGACCGGGGTCTATTTTTCGGGAATGAACATCCCACAGGGCGAGCAATTGGCACGTTCTTCTGTCGATTTCGGACTCAAAAAGACAATTTGGGGCAACAAGGGGGAACTGACCCTTGCCGCGACCGATATCCTCAACACCTTCGGCATTCGCCAAGAATTGGATGGCGATGGTTTTGAAGCGCTTTACGAAAATTACTACGAGACCCAGATCATACGCTTGGGCATGAAATATCGGTTTTAATCCGCTCTTGGCCGACGTTCGGTTAATAACAAATCCCTTTAGAACTGCTTTAACTTTCCTTTAGAATCGGGTCTTACATTTGCCTAAATTTTAATCAACGTAACGATGTGGCATCTAAAACAAAAGGTTATTTGGTGGGCCAAAGCGGTGTTCCATACCATCATGGGAATCATTTTCATTGTACCGTTTATGTTTGCGATGTATCTGGTCTCCAAAGAAAATGACTTGTAATCCAATTGAAAGGTAATTTTTGTAGCGGATTTTTTGGGACATAAGTAGGTTATGACCAATGCCTCCGGTCATAAAACACCCCGCTACTTATGTGCTTTGATGATAGTGGTCGGAGCGAAAGTTTCGACCACTTTCTATATGTAATGAAATCCATCGTTTGCTTTAGATTCCCTTTAACCCTTCTTTAGATTTCGATATTACATTTACCGTGTAATCAAAATAGAAGTGCTAATAATTTAAAATAACGAAAATCATGAAAAAAGTAAAAATTCTGGGAACATTGGCTTTGGCCCTATTGATAGGTAGCAGTATCTATGCATTTGGACCGCGTGAAGATGCCCCTAAAGAGGTAATGGATGCATTTGCCAAAAAGTTCCCTACGGTAAAAAAGGTGAAATGGGAAAAGGAAAACGGCCCGGAATGGGAAGCCGAGTTCAAGATGAAGGGCACGGAATATTCCGCCAACTTTTTAGAGGACGGTACGTGGCAGGAGACTGAGCATGAGATCAAAAAAAGCTCTATTCCTTCAAATGTAAAAACGACCTTGGTCACCAAATTTGTCGGATACAAAATTAAGGAAGCTGAATTATCGGAAACTCAAGAAGGTTCTGTTTACGAGTTCGAACTGGAAAATGGCGAAGATGAAATGGAAGTGGCCATCGATACCAACGGCAAAGTGATCCATACCAAAATGTCTAAAGAGGAAGATAAGGACGATAAGGATTAGTATTTTTCAAAGTTATTGGTTTGAGTGGTCGGTTTAAGGTGGTCGGGAGATAAATTCCGACCACTTTTTTTCGCTAGTATCCCAACTTTAAAATTCCTTTAGATTCCCCCTTTACTTTTGGTGTATAAAAACTTGGATACTGTTTTTTATCTCTGACATATCGAAATGCACCGTACGTTGAAAAATAGATTTTGGATTCCTCTTTTAGTACTGACCCTCTGTTTCCTAGTTATAGAAAAGGCAGCTGCCCAAAGCAAAACCATCGAATCCGCCGGAGATGTGCTCCTGTTTACGTTGCCTGTAACGGCACTTACCAGTTCATTGATAGCAAAGGACTACAAAGGTACTTGGCAATTTGCAAAAGGTTTTGCGTTGAACCAAGCGGTAACCACAGGCTTAAAATACGCTACCGACAAAAAGCGGCCTTTCAATAATGGGGATAGGGCCTTTCCCTCTGGGCACACGTCCACCACGTTTCAAAGTGCCGCTTTTATCCAAAAAAGATACGGATGGAAATACGGTATTCCAGCTTATGCCCTTGCAGGGTTTACCGGTTATAGCCGGATCAACGCCCAAAAACATGACGGTTGGGACGTTCTTGCAGGTGCAGCGATAGGTATCGGGAGTGCCTATCTGTTCACGACCCCCTATCAAAAGGAACATATGGAACTTACTTTTTCCAGTTGGGAAGATAACCATGCCCTCGGATTCAAATACAAATTTTAAATACGACCAATTATGAAAAAAGACAGTGTTTTCAAGGATGCCCAAAGGCCAGCCTACGACTTCAAGTTCAATAAAGAGGTCGCTACGGTATTCGACGATATGGTCGTACGCTCGGTACCCTTTTATGGGGAGATGCAACGCATGATCGCGGAGCTTACCAAAGACTTTGCCGTAAAGGGCACCAACGTGTATGACCTGGGATGCTCCACGGGCACCACTATGATCAATCTGGACAAGGTGCTTCCCGAGGATATCCACTTTGTGGGGATCGATAATTCAGAGGAAATGCTGAAAAAATGCGAAGCCAATCTTAAGAAGGCCGGCGTTGAACGTGAAGTTTCCTACGAAAACCAAGATCTGAACCATAACATTGAACTCAGGGACCCGTCGGTAGTTATTTTTTGTTTGACGCTTCAATTTCTGAGACCGCTCAACCGTGAAAAAATCCTTAAGAAAATAGCCGAAAGCCTTCCCGAAAACGGCGCGGTCATCCTTATCGAAAAAATATTGACCGAACATTCCATTTGCAACCGGCTTTTCATCGAACACTACTATCAGTTCAAAAAACGTAACGGCTATGACGAGATCGAAATTGCCAAAAAACGGGAATCCCTTGAAAATGTCCTGGTCCCCTATCAGCTTTCCGAAAATGAGGCCCTATTGAAATCCTGCGGTTTCCGGTTTACCGAGGTCTTTTTCAAATGGTACAATTTCACCGGTCTAATCGCAATAAAATAATCATGGTAAGGTTCGGTAATTTTTTCTTCACGACACGTAACTACCTTTTTCCCGTCTTGTATGTTTTTCTGTTTCTTCCTTTTGCACGTATTTCGGAAAACTATACGTCCGTATTTTTTATAGGATTGGCCGTGGCCGTTATGGGGCAGCTGGTACGGATGTTGACCATCGGGCTGGTCTATATCGTCAGGGGCGGTCGCAATAGGCGGATCTATGCGGAAGGATTAGTGACCGACGGACTTTTTTCACATTGCCGAAATCCGATGTACGTGGGCAATATCCTTTTGATAGTCGGGATGAGCATTTTATCCAATTCCCTATTTGCCGTTCTGGTCATGGTCCCCCTGTTCATTTTTATATATCAGGCCATCGTACGCGCCGAAGAACACTATTTGCGGAACTCGTACGGGGAAGGTTTTGATACGTACTGCTCAAAGGTAAACCGTTGGATCCCACAATTGAAGGGTATCGGAAAAACGTTTGGGGAAAACGATTTTAATTTAAAAAAAGTAGCCTATAAAGAGTACAATACCACCTTTTTGTGGATGTTGGGCGCAACCCTGCTTTTGGCGTACAATACGTATTGGTTCAAGGATAGACCGACCTTGGGAAACGAAGGACTTTATTTCATCGTGGCCGTTACCCTGTTGACCGTGCTCTACTTTACCGTTCGATTCTTTAAAAAACGGGAAAGGCGTATCGCAAGGGAGAAAATGGGCCAAAAAGGAACGACATAACATGAAAAAGTTAGTACGAAAAGCGAAAAAACATTGTATAGGGCTATTGTTGGGAAGCCGTTGCGGTTCGTTGCCTTTTCACAATGAGGAACACACGATGAATGTTTACGAAAACGTCCTTAAAATAAGCATTTACGAAAAGATGGATATGGAAGAAATGGAACCAGTGCTGTTGGCGGCCCTGTTCCACGATACGGGAAATGCCTCGGTCTTTGCGGGACATGAGAATTTTAGCGCAACGGAAGCCAATAAATTTTTAGCGGCCCAAAGCTACCCACCTGAAAAAATCGATTTGGTAATCGATTGTATCAAAGCGACGCGAATGCCGCAGCGGCCCAAGAATAGTTATGAAGAAATCATCTGTGATGCCGACCTGTTTCATTTGGGAACCAAATTGTATTCGTCAAGGAACAAATTATTGCGTAAGGAATGGGCAAAGTTTTTAAACACTGAGTATTCCGATGCGGCATGGGATTCCTTGAACATTGAATTTTTGGAACAACATCGGTTCCATACCAGATATGGTCAAGAAATACTTAAACCCGTAAAAATGGAAAATTTGAAAGAATTGAAGGAAAGACATGAAAAAGTATAGCGAAAATAGTCTTAATAATGGCAGAAGGGGTTTCATAAAACAATCGGCCTTGGCGAGCTTCGGTTTTATGGCTTTATTGGAATGTAACCGATGTTCAACGGGGTTGATCGAATCTCCCGAAACCGTAAACGGTAGCCTGAACCTTGTTCACAATAGCTATGGGTATTTGGATCTGCCAGAAGAATTTACCTATAAGATCATATCAAAGACGGGGCAAAAAATGAACGACGGTTTTCTCGTTCCCGGAAGGCCGGATGCCATGGGGGCATTTGAAGGCGATACGCAAGATGAAGTGATTTTGGTCAGGAACCATGAAAATAGTCCGGAACCTCTTGAAAACAGTCCGTTTGGCAATGAAAACGAATTATTTTCCAAAATAAGTTCGTCCTTGTTATACGATGCGGGCCAAAGACAAATGCCCCGCCTCGGGGGCACCACCACTTTGGTTTTTAGCGAGGGCAAACAGGAGATCGAAAGGCAACACCTTAGCTTGGCAGGTACAAATCGTAATTGTGCAGGCGGCATAACCCCGTGGGGTAGCTGGCTCAGCTGCGAGGAAGATGTCACCACCGCTGATGGTAGCGTTGAAAAAGATCACGGTTTTGTATTCGAGTTACCCGCCCTCGATAAGGGAATCGTTAGCCCGGTTCCTATTACGGGAATGGGGCGGTTCCATCACGAAGCGGTGGCCGTTGATCCAAAAAGTGGTATAGTTTACCAAACAGAGGATCGGCATGAAGTACTGATTTACAGATATATCCCGAACACCAAAGGAAGTCTTTTAAGTGGAGGTCGATTACAGGCCTTGGGCCTGAAAGACCGGAAAGGCTTTGACACCCGCAACTGTGTCTTAGCCCCCTATAGATGGGACAACCATCAATTGCCGCTCGATCAACCGATGGAAGTAGTGTGGTTGGATATGGATGACATGCTATCGCCAAAAGATGACTTGAGGTACAGGGGCTTCGAACTGGGAGCGGCAAGGTTCGCCCGTGGCGAAGGAATATGGTTCGGCGAAGACGAACTCTATTTCGCCTGTACCAACGGAGGCCCGAACAAATATGGCCAGGTATTTTGGTACAGCTTATCTCCTGACGAGGGAAACGAAAATACCGATTCGGTTTCCGCCACTTTAGAACTATTTGCCGAGTCGATGGACAAGTACGTGCTTCATATGTGCGACAACCTTACTATCGCCCCTTGGGGCGATTTGATACTCTGCGAAGACAATGGCGAACTGAACCATTTAAGGGGAATCAGGCCCGATGGAACGATGTACACTTTTGCGACTAATACTGGTTCTGAATCTGAAATGGCCGGTGTGGTTTTTTCGCCTTCGGGAAAGACCCTTTTCGTGAACATTCAGGATAACGGGGAGACCATTGCCATAACTGGGCCTTGGAAAAACTTATCCTGAAAGTTTAATGAGAATTCAATATCATTTTGGTTGCAGACTATCACTTAAAATAACGCAATGAACTCCTTATGAAGATCAGATATCTTCTTCTTTTTACTTTACCGTTCGGCAGTGCCATAGCGCAGCAATTGGATTCCCCTCGGGAGATTGCCACGGAAACCACTATTGAGCACATAGGAAATTACGCACAGTTCGCCCCAACGGCATTTTCTTTGATTGCCATTTTGGCCAAGGAAGATAAAGAAGGCTTTGGGCAGCTTGCCAAATCTGTAGGGGCCAATTTGACCGCTACTTGGATATTGAAATATGCCATCAACAAACCACGCCCCGAAGGTCGCATGGACGGCCATGCATTTCCGTCCGGACATACTTCTTTTGCCTTCCAGGGAGCATCATTTTTACAACGGAGATACGGATGGAAATATGGCGTTCCGGCCTATGCGGTTGCCGGATTTGTGGCCTATAGCCGCTTGGAAGGGCTTAATGATCGACACGATGGATGGGATATTCTCGCAGGGGCCGCGGTCGGCATCGGCAGTACTTATCTATTTACGACTCCTTATGCAAAGGACCATTTTGAACTTTCCTATAAAAGTGGAAACGGGGACTATCTGGTCGGCGTAAATTATAAGTTCTAAAATGGCATACATTAAGTCAAATTTAGATGTTTATTATTTCTATTTTACGCAAATAGCTTGAGTTATTGTTTGCTGCATTCGGATGATTATCAAACTTTTATTAAAATTCAACGCATGAGAATAAAATTAATTTCTTGAGTCGTTGAGGAAAAAGTATTTCCAATAAGCAACAGAAAAGCCCATATCGACTCTTGCCTAATTTAGACCTGTTAATAAGAGAAATCCATATATTACGGTTATCTTTATATATAGTAGGTTAATTCTATGAAATTATGATAGACGTAATCACAACAGGCGGCCCAATCCAGGGGCTGGACCATAATGAGAAAAAAAATAATATTAACCCATGGTACTTTTACAATGGAAGATACCGCAAAATATTTAGGAAACCTTAAACTGAAAAAAACAATTGTTTTGACTGGGTCTTTTGTT
>Ga0209347_1001362_pt1 | contig 41055 bp, 44 predicted proteins | sample AutmiccommuBRH23_FD_187382 | JGI IMG/M metagenome (GOLD analysis project Ga0209347, IMG submission 187382) | Deep subsurface microbial communities from Mt. Terri, Switzerland - Autotrophic microbial communities BRH/23 (SPAdes) (version 2) | ecosystem: Environmental > Aquatic > Deep subsurface >... | reverse complement strand
CTTCGATGGATTCATACTGTGTGTACAATCGCATAAATTCAAATGTAAAAAGTTCGGTAAACGTAATTGGCTCTTCTGAGTTTTTGGCCGCTTTCTGTAGGCAATTGGATTCACCTTCAAAATTGTCGATACCCTCAATTGTTCCTTCCACAATTTTCAGCTCCTCTCTTAAGTGGTAGTTTGTTAATGATTTTGACGAGAATCTTGAGGTTTTGAATCAAGGCTTGCTTTACGACTTTAATATTATATACATTTATACACGCTTTAATCGGCGTGTATTTAAGTTTTGTAGGAAAACGATGAACATCCAAAAAATACTTACCAATCAATTAAAGGCGGCAAAATACAATCCCCGTAAAGACCTAAAGCCAGGTGATGCGGATTATTGAGAAGTTGTACAGAGCATTGAGGAATTCGGATCAGAAAGATCCGTTAAAAAATGCAACTTTGAAAGCAACAGGGGGCTATTTATCTATCACCTAAACACTTTTTAAAGTCGCTTAATTTCATGTAATTCCGACATGAAATTAAGGTATAATTATTCTAAATCTTATCTAGTTCTTTAACGAAGAATATGTAGTTGTCCATTATACTGAGTTTTCTTCAGGTTATCTAATTGGTTGATGTATCGGACCCAAATAAGATTATGGGGGTATCAAACTTGATTTATGAATCTTGTTCCAAAGATGAACTAATTAGTGAGTTGATTAAACTACGGCAACGAAACCAAGAATTAGAAAACAACGAGCAACTCTATAGAACCATGTTTGAAAACAGCCCAGAAGCGATATTGTTAGCCCGTCCCGACGGTACCGTACTAGATGTTAACCCTGCTGGATGCGACATTTTTGGATGGACAAAAGAAGAGATATGCACGATGGGTCGTTCAGGAATGGTAGATATTTATGACATAAAAACAATTGAGGCGATTAAGGAAAGAGACGAAACGGGTAGGTTTCATAGTGAATTGACCTGTATCCGTAAAGATGGAAGCAGATTCCAGGGTGAAACCACATCTAAGTTGTTTAAAACCGTTGATGGTCAACTATTATGCAGCTTGATTATCCGCGACATCACTAATCGCAAAAAGGCTGAAGAAATTCTGCGCAAATCTGAAGAGAAATTCTCCAAAGCTTTTCATGGTGGACCGATTATGATGACATTAGCCACTGTCGAAGAAGGGAAATTCATAGATACTAACGAGGCATTGTGTTCCAGTCTCGGCTATACCCGTGAGCAGGTTATTGGTCACACCTCAAAAGAATTAAACTTATTTGTAGATAGAGACTTGAGGCAGGCGCTGGGGAAAATGCTTATGGAACAGGGCAGGATTGAAAATCAAGAAGTTGACTTACGCACTAAAACAGGTGAAATCCGCCAGGGCCTTTGTTGGAGTGAATTAATTTATTTAGACGAGCAACCTTGCCACATTACAGGACTTATTGATGTTACGGAACAAAGGCGAATGGAAGAATCTTTAAAGTATAATGAACAACGATTTAAGACTTGCTTTGATAACATGTTGGATTGTATCAACATATACACGGCTATCCGTGACCAATCAGGCAGAATTACCGACTTCCTAATTGTTTACACAAACGAAGCAGCTTGTTTGGATAGAAAGATGTCAAAAGAAGAACTTGTTGGGAGGAGTTACATAGAACTATTTCACGACTCAATTAAAACAGATATTTTCTATCAATATTGTGACGTGATTGAAACTGGAGAACCATTGATATTGGACTCATTTAGTTATGATAATATGCTCCATACACATATTTCAGAGGTGTATGATTATAGGGCTTTTAAGTTTGATGATGGTATTGTTTTAAGCTGGCGTAATATAACAAAACAAAAAAAGCTGGAACAAGAAATTGCTCGCCTTGATCGGCTTAATATGGTGGGAGAGATGGCTGCTGGTATCGGTCACGAAGTCAGGAACCCCATTACTACCGTAAGAGGTTTCCTTCAACTGTTATCTGGTAAGGAGGAGTGTTCTAAATATAATAGCTATTACACTCTTATGATAGAGGAATTGGACAGGGCAAATTCAATTATTACAGAGTTCCTCTCCTTGGCGAAGGGTAAGGCTCTTGAATTAGAAGTGCAAAGCCTTAATAAAATAGTTGAAAACATACTCCCATTAATTCAATCGGACGCAACGGTTTCCGACAAGTACATACGTGCGGAACTAGAAGAAGTTTCGAAAATACCTCTAGATAAAAAAGAAATAAACCAGTTAGTTATTAATCTTGTTAGAAATGGCTTGCAGGCAATGTCACCAGGTGGAAGTCTGAAAATAAAAACATTTATGGCCAAAGAAGAAATTGTACTGGCAGTGCAGGATGATGGTAAGGGAATATCACAGGAAGTACTCGAAAAAATCGGCACTCCGTTCTTCACTACAAAAGAAAACGGAACAGGTTTAGGATTAGCGGTTTGTTACAGCATTATAGCCCGACATAATGCGAAAATTGATATTGAAACTGGGTTGACTGGAACAACCTTTTTTGTTCGGTTTAAAAAGGACTTCTTTTGATAACGGTCATTATCGGACCCCAAAAGGGGAGTTGTCTATGTTCAATTGAATAATGATATAATTCATAGAAATTATTCATAGAAAACTATCCCTTTATTTTTAAGATTGTCGATGCACTCTTTGAAATAATCGTAATTATGGTTTGGGTAAATAGGGTTACCAAATTGTTCAATATAATTTCCCTCATTTAGCTGATTAATTAGTATATCGATTCCAAAGGGGGAAAGACTTTTGCCTCTGTAGTTTGCGTTGTACCATATTTCATCTGGTTTATAGCCGCGGTTTTTCATCTCATTCATCACAATTCGATGATATTCATATAGCCTTGCCGGACTATACCTAAAAACATAGTCAACAGTTGCATGTTTCTTGCCCCAACCTTTACCACGTAAAGCACAGCATTCTCGATGTTGACCCAATATTTGTTGACGAGGGAGTTTAGGTATTAAATCTTGATGCCATAATCTCAATTTAGAACCACCTCCTTCTGAATTTTCATAGGTTTTGATCTTATTTACAGAGCGGATATACAATCTGTAAATAAATTCTCATTTGCTCACTTGTTTTCTGATTGGCTTCATGTAATTGTTTTGTGGGGGAACATCATAAAGTGAATCATGACCTATTTTAGCCGCTGCAAAGGTAGTAAGTAGCCCATAAACAACATCATTTTTTCGCGAGCTTAGGAGGAAAACGAGGAAAAATGTGGAAAGTACAAGGTGACACTTAATTGGCTACATAAAAAACATTATCACGATAGAGCGGCGTAAAGCTCAGTAATAATGGAGGGACCGCGCAATTACTCGTAGTAGAGGTAGCTTAATCCTAGAAAGCTGTTTTGCACTGACTTAATAGTCGAGTGGAGAAGGGGGAACTTATTTATGGTTTGGCTCAATGTCGATAAACCAACCAAGAAGTGTACCTTACACATGAATGAGAGTTGTACCTACTTGCAGAAGAAAAGTGAGACCCTCAATAAAGGAATAGGAAACTTGAAACGAGATGGCGAATGGCTGAGTTTTTCTGATCCAAAACTAGCGAAATTATATCATCAAAGTAATTTGCCTGAGTACGAATTCATTGACCATTGTTAAAGAATTCGCCGTCAAACGAGGTTGAGAAACTTGCTGATCGACCACTTTTCCAATAACTGTTCTAAGGAATATGTTAATCAATCGATCAAGGCGCTTTTCTGAGATTAACGATGTGATCGCAAAGTTGCCTAAGAGGAACGTCAAAGCAGATATTAACGGAGATCATTTTTTGGTTATTAACCTACTAAATAAATGGTGCCAGTGATAGCTATTATGATTACTTGATGAAATAGGCGGGGGGAAAACAAGTCTTTGGATATTAGAGTACCGAGGAAAAAAGGGATTGGATTTATATTAGCAATATTTTCTGCAGTTTTATGGGGTACTAATGGTACTTTTTGTGCAATATTAAGTGAACTCGGTTTAAGCACTATACATATAGCCATCTTGGCGCCAATGTATATCTTTGTTTTTTACTTTTTGGCCTTGGTATTGACAAATCCGTCAGCATTCATAGTCAAAAGAAAATATCTATTGTTACTCATGATCGATGGAATTTCTGCTAGTGGGGTAAACTTTTCTTTTGTAAAATCGGTTACTTACTTTCCTGTAGGTATTGTTTCAACATTGCTTTTTTGTAATGTTTTTATCATTATGATTTTGTCCAGAGTTATTTTCAAGAATAAAATTACGCTTCAGAAAGTATTAGCTGCGATAGTCGCAGTATTTGGGGTAGCTTTAGTTTTAAATATTTTCAGTGCGGGGTTCTCACTTAACTATCTGGGACTTTTTTGGGTGATTCTTACTATTCTGATGTGGTCTATGATGGTTATCATCGAAAAATATCTTTTGGATCATAGTGTTCATGGTAATGCTATCCTTATGTACATGGGTTTATTTGCAGTAATCTGTTTATCTTTTATTTCTCCACCTTGGACTGTAGTGCAAAGTATCGTTATAATTAGTGAACAGACTGCAGGGATGGCGTTACTGGCCGTATTTGGCTATGGAATGATCCCACAGATCGGGAGCTATTACTTGTATATCAGGAGCTTGCAATTTATTGAGCCTAGTTACATACAGGTAGCATACTCGTTAGATCCCGTTACGGCAGTAATACTGGGATATTTTATCTTTCACCAATCAATGAATCTAACGCAGATTTTCGGTATCTTGGTGATTTTGACAGTAGTCGGATATATCCAAGTTAAAGAATACAAAAGGTGACTTTAAAAAGAGAAAGCATCATTCCATGAAACATCCTCAACGGCTTTTGATCTCCACTAATGCTCATAATTATAGCTAAAGTTCAAAAATCTTTGTTGCAATATTTTTGTAAAATTGACTGTCATGCTCCACAAATAGTATAGTTGGTGAGTACTCAAGTAGTAACTCCTCTATTTGCATGCGAGAGATAATATCAATAAAATTCAGCGGTTCATCCCAAATATGCAGATGAGCTTTCTCGCAAAGACTTTTAGCAATCAACACTTTTTTCTTTTGACCGCCGCTAAACGCTAACATATCCTTTTCAAATTGAACTCTGGAGAAATCAAGCTTTCTTAATATAGATTTAAAAAGGCTTTCATCAATCTCGTTGTTGTTAGCGTAGTCAGTTAACTTCCCCTGAAGATGAGATGTATCCTGAGAGACATAGGAAATCTTAAGTTGACTTCCTTTCCTAAAAGTACCTGCATAGTTTATATCCTCACCACAAATAAGTTTGATAATACTTGATTTTCCGGAGCCATTTTTACCTATAAGCGCAATTCGGTCACCTTGCTCAATAGTAAAGCCGACATCTTTGCAAACCATAGTATCACTGTAAAAAATTGAAACGTTTTCTAGTTCGGCAAGTCGTTTTTTATGATAAGCAAGTTGAGAAATTTTCAGGTTGTCCGAGTTTTCAATATTTTTAAGAAGTTTAGACTTTTCATCAATAGCAGACTGCTGTCTAGTTTCGATTGACTTGGAGCGTTTCATCATTTTGGCGGCCTTATGGCCAACATAACCTTTATCCAGCTTGGAACCGGAGTTGTTTGTTCCATTTTTTGTTTTTTCCACTTCGTGCGACCAATTGCTTGTTCGTTTCGCAGAATCCGACAAGCGATTAATGTCTTTTTTGAGCTTTTCGTTTTCTTCAAGCTCAAAGCTGTCCTGCCTCTTTTTATTTTCCCACCAACTGGAAAAATTCCCTTTTTGGATTTCCACATTCGTCTTATTGATTGAAAGAATATGGTCAACGCAGTTATCAAGAAATGATCTGTCGTGAGATATTAGAATAAAACCACTTTTGGTTTTGAGATAGTCACTGACAAGTTTTCTTGCCTTCATATCAAGGTGATTGGTTGGCTCATCAATCAATAGAAAACTATTTTCCTTAAGAAACAAAGTTGCAAGCAACACTTTTGTTTGCTCTCCGTTGGATAATGAATAAAAAGGACGATATAGATTATCCTCAGAAACTTCTAGCGATGAAAGTTCACGCATTAATTTCCAGTGGGTATAGTCTGGGAAAATGTCGCCGATGACATCAAGGGTAATATTTTCCTTGTTCAATACATTGAAAGGAAAATATTCAAAGCTGATGTTTGCAGAAATATTACCGCTGTATTCATATTTACCTAGCAACAAATTAAGAAATGTTGTCTTACCTCGACCATTTCTCCCCGTAAATCCTAATTTCCAATCCGTATCTATTTGAAAACTTACGTTTTCAAATATGCTATCGTAACTGCCGTCATAGCCAAAGGTTAGATTTGTAACGTTTATTAAAGACATAAATTATCCTCCTGTATAAAGAAAACTTGGCTGGTGCCCACGCGAAGACACTGTCTTCCCACGTGTTAACTTAGCGGAGAAGTCTCGGCGAAGGTTTGCGGCCTTAGTTGCACTTATGCTTTCTATATTGTATAAAAAATATGAGCTGCAAGAAAGTCAATTCTTGCAGCTCATAAATACAGCAAAGTCAAACCAGTATTAGGTATGACAAGGATATATTGTTTGAGTGAAAAAAATTAGTACTTTCTTGCATAAGCACGACAAAACAAGCGGCATTTTCCGCTCCCAAAAATTTGTTATGCTTTGTAAAATTAGCAAGAAAAATTACTTCACTTTTTCAACTCCAATTAGTATATTTTATTAAATATACCATACCCATTTCTAAAATTCCACAAAAATATAATTCCGTGTATCGTATCACCTTTATCCCAAAACACACGTTTGAGTGCTGTGTACTGCTATATCACAAGGATTATATTGTAGGAGTAAAGGTAAGAAGGTTACGCCTGATCTTGTATATGCAATTTGGAATTGGCGGATGGCCTTATCTGGTGTTAATTTAGAGTTGACTATGCTTCAAGTTAATTCCAAATCTCATAATTGCATAACGATTAAAGTAAGCCCTCCTGGCAAGACTATAACTAAGAAGACAATGTTAGGAGGGTTTTTCATTATGTCCAGGTGCAAAGTCATGAGTATGGTTATTATCATAGGCTTGGGAATTGGTTGCATTGTTTCCGCAACAACCTTCTGGTGGGCCAATAAAGATCGAGCTGATTCAGCATTGAATAGTTTGGATTCGGAAGCAATATTAGTAAGTGAAGCTTCGGCAAAAGAAAGCTATCATTTTGAATTGGAACAAGGAGTGCTTTCCGTGATCGAAGGAAAACCCGGAGTGAAGGGTAATGTTATTGTGACAGGATTAAGTGTTGAGTCTTGGCCAAAGGAGATTCTGGAAATCGCCCACAAGGTTGAGTTCTATTCTTTAGATGAAGTTCAGTCGTTCATTGATACGGCAACTGAATCTCTTTGGCTTGAGTAAAAACAGATTTGTAAAGAAAGGGAATCGTCTGTCTTCTGTCGAAATCTACAAAGATTGAAAGGAAGACGTGTATGATTATTTTAGGAATTGACCCAGGAACTGCAATTATGGGGTATGGATTAATAGAACAAAAAGGGAACAACTTAAGCGCGCTCAATTATTCTTGCTGGCGTACGCCTGCTCACACGCCTTTAGCAGAGCGGTTATTGATGTTATATGATTATATTAACCCGTATTTGCGTGTACACCCTCCAGATCATATTGCGGTTGAAGAGTTATTTTTTAATCGAAATATCACGACCGCCTTAGCCGTTGCGCACGCTCGGGGTGTTGTTTTGTTGGCTAGTGCCCAACATGGCATTCCGATTTACGAATATACTCCATTGCAGGTTAAACAAGCCGTAGTAGGCTATGGAAAAGCCGAGAAAAAACAGGTCCAACAAATGGTTAGAGGATTGCTAGGACTCAATGAAATTCCGAAACCAGACGATACTGCAGATGCTCTTGCTGTTGCGATTTGTCATGCGCATAGCTATGCTTTGAACCGGAAAATGGGAGAATTCCGATGATTGGAATGTTGCGAGGTAAGGTGTGGGAAATCCAGTCCGAGCGTTTAGTGATCGATGTACAGGGAACGGGGTACTTGCTTACTGTGCCCAATGGGCTCTTGGCTAAGGCATACCCTGGTCAGGAACTTGTCGTGTATACCCATGTGGTTATGCGGGAAGACGATTTATCCCTATATGGCTTTTCTTCATTCGAAGAAAAGCAACTCTTTCTTCAAATGTTAAGTGTTTCCGGCATTGGCCCTAAAGCTGCTATATCCCTACTTTCAACCTTTGGTGCGGTTCAGATTGAAAGTGCTATTGTTAGTGAAAATCTTAGCTTATTAACCAAGGTCCCAGGTATCGGCAAAAAAACTGCCCAACGTTTAATTTTAGAACTTAAAGAAAAATTTAAAGGGCACTGTTCGCTTCCAACGGAAGGAGGCACGTTCTCTGAACTATCTTCCCATACTCACACTGAAGCGATACAAACATTATTGGCCTTAGGCTTTAGTTTGGACGAGGCCAAACAGGCACTTGGATATATTCTTAAGGAAAGTGCAGATTTATCAACTGAGGAGCAGGTTAAGAAGGCTCTTCGGTTGATTGCTGGCAGCTAAGACAGATGATCAATCAGGTATGCAGACGAGGGGGGAGAATATGACAGAGCGTCTGGTTGCGCCACAAGAACAACCTGCAGATCATGAAGGAGAGGGACTGCGTCCTCAGCGCTTGAGTGACTACATAGGGCAGAGAAAAGTCAAAGAAAACCTAAGTATCTTTATTCAAGCCGCATCTACTCGTGGAGAAGCGCTGGATCATGTCTTATTATATGGACCGCCTGGTTTAGGAAAAACGACTCTCGCGAATATTATTGCTGCGGAAATGGGCGTAAGTGTTCGCACCACTTCTGGGCCAGCGATTGAACGACCTGGGGATTTAGCGGCTATTTTGACCGCATTAGAGCCTCGTGATGTTCTTTTTATCGACGAAATACACCGCTTAAGCAGTGCGACGGAAGAGATACTGTATTCAGCTATGGAAGATGGGTGTCTGGATATTGTAATAGGAAAAGGACCAAGTGCTCGTTCAATCCGCTTGTCTCTTTCTCCGTTTACATTAGTAGGAGCAACGACCCGTGCTGGACAGTTAACTTCTCCTTTGCGTGATCGCTTTGGGGTTATCAGTCGTCTAGAATTTTATGAGATTGAGGATTTAAAAGAAATTGTTCTAAGAGCAGCAAGTATCTTGCGCTTGAGTATTACCGACGAAGGTGCGGAAGAAATCGCCCGACGTTCTCGAGGCACACCAAGAGTTGGCAATCGTCTGTTAAAGAGAGTCAGGGATTTTGCTTTGGTTTGGGAAGACGGTGTTGTTACTCAAACGATAGCCAGAGAAGCACTAAATCGGCTAGATGTCGATCCAGAGGGCTTGGACCAAATTGATCAAAAAGCATTAAAGACGATTATTATGACCTTTGCTGGAGGCCCAGTCGGGCTAGATACACTAGCTGCAACTATTGGAGAAGAGTCGGTGACCCTTGAAGATGTGGTTGAACCGTTTTTGCTTCAAATGGGATTTTTGCAACGTACCCCGCGTGGACGAATGGCCACAGCAAGAGCTTATCAGCATTTAGGATATTCACTACCCCAGAGTCGGATTGACAGTGGACTTTTCTCAGAGTAAAAGGACGTCCCCCCTCTTGCACCTTTAGTCCAAATAATAGTTGGAGCATATATGCCGAGGAAATAGGGCAATCTGAGCATAAAGCAAACTTAAGGGTGTGAAGAGCATGCTCCAGATGGTGTATCGGTTACCCTTTTTATGGATAGTATCATTAATACTAGTTCTAGTCCAGCCTACACTATGCCAAGCAAAAGTCATTTCAGTAGAGCTTGTATGGAATTTGAGCCAAGCAGGATGGGTCCAAATAGATATTGAAAAAGGTGACTATCAACTTATCTTAGATACTACGACCCGCAAGTTTCCGGCTGGCTCTACTCTTCAGGTTGGCTGGGGAGGGTGGACTCCAGTTTTGCGGATTAACCATGAAGAATTTCAAGTTTTTAGTGGGTCGGTATTAGAAGTCATGGGAAAAAATCCGGGTAGCCTTCGCGTTAAAACGCCTGAAGGAAAAGATGTTGTTTATCGTGGAGGATTACAACTCAATTGGCAAGATGGTCATTGGCGCTTAATTAATCAGGTAGATAGTGAAGATTACCTTAAAGGGGTTGTACCCATTGAGATGAGCAACGAATGGGCAAAAGGAGGCGCAGAGGCGCTTAAGGCCCAAGCCGTCGCAGCTCGGACTTATCTTGTCAAACATACTGACAATGGCAACAAGATGATTACAGACTCTCCAGATATTCATCAAGCCTATGCGGGTATGATCGTGGAAGGGGAAGCTTCTAAAGCAGTTGAGGCTACGCGCGGGGAAATAATTGTAGATGCTCAGACCCTGCAACCAATAGAAGCACTCTATTCTTCGCATAGTGGAGGATATACAGAAGACGCTAAAAATGTATGGGGCAATATAGATATACACAATGTTTCGCATCCTGACCCCTATTCAGTGGGAGTTGGGGGTGCGGTAAATCGTTGGCGTTTTATTGTCTCTGCTCCCCTCTTGGGCTCAACTTTTGGGATAGGACCTATAAGGAATGTTAAACTTGACAAGTTCCCCTCTGGTAGGGTAAAAAGTGTAAGGATGGAAGATGAATTCGGGCAGACTGCGACTGTTAAAGGGCGAGCTTTTGTTCAAGCGTTTTATCCTTTTGGGCAACCAATTAAAAAGGAAGCTTTTTTGGGAAGCTTATTTGAGGTTCAGGAGGTTGCCACGAGCCGGAACTCGCTCGGGAAATCAGACTCAACTGAGCAATTTGAATCTCTTAGCTATTCTGGTTTTTCAGAATTGACAAATTCATTTCAACAGGAGCAAGGACCTTTGTTATCCAAAATTCTGAGCTCATCGTTAGGGACGAGTGCTGAACCCCAGCCGTTTGGGGTCTTTATATTTGAGGGACGGGGTTGGGGACATGGAGTAGGGATGTCCCAATGGGGAGCTTATCATATGGCCCAAATGGGGTATAAATATCAAGCAATAATAGCGTATTATTATAACCATACTCTTATATCTAAGAGATAATGAATTCAGAGATGTTAAGTATGATTTTACTGAAGGAGAAGGATAGATTGAATGTCTCGGATTTTGATTTTGAATTACCGGAAGCCTTAATTGCCCAACATCCCGTAGAGCCTCGGGATGCTTCCCGTTTAATGGTTGTTAACCGTAAAAGTGGAAGTATAACACACCATACGTTTAGGGATCTGGGTTCGCTGTTAAAAAAGGGCGATATCCTTGTGCTAAATAACACTCGCGTTATACCCGCGCGTTTGATCGGGGAAAAAGAGGGAACTGGGGTTAAAATTGAAATTCTGCTGCTTAAGAGACTTGAACTCGATGTTTGGGAAGCTTTGGTTAAACCTGGCAAGCGTCTTAAGGTTGGGCAAAGGGTTAGCTTCGGGCACGGAATATTGGTGGGGGAACTGAAGGAAATATTAGAAAATGGGAACAGAAGGATTCAATTCAGTTATTCAGGAATGTTTGAAACCATCTTAGATCAGCTTGGAGAAATGCCCCTACCGCCATACATCTCAGCTCAATTGGAAGACCAAGAACGCTATCAGACAGTATACGCCAAAGAACGAGGATCGGTGGCCGCTCCTACGGCAGGTTTGCATTTTACGCCCGAACTACTAGATGAACTCCAGAAGAAGGGCATAGAAATTGTGAAGATTCTTCTCCATGTAGGCTTAGGAACCTTTCGCCCGGTCAAAGTTGAAGATATCCGTGAACATGCTATGCATTCGGAATATTATCGTGTTGATGTAGAAGCAGCAGAGCGAATTAATCGAGTAAAGCTAGAAGGACGCCGAGTCATTGCTGTGGGAACAACCGCAGCTCGAACCTTAGAATCTGTAGTTTATGAAGGGAAGGTTGTACCAGGAGAAGGATGGACGGATATCTTTATCTATCCAGGCTATTCATTTCAGATTGTGGATGTCCTCTTGACTAATTTTCACTTTCCAAAGTCAACCCTGGTCATGCTGGTCAGTGCTTTGGCAGGGCGAGAACTTATTTTAAAAGCGTATGAGACTGCCGTTCAGGAGAGCTATAGATTTTATAGCTTTGGAGATTCTATGCTTATTTTGTGAGAGGCTCGAGAGTCAAGGCGCGATGCGCCTTTGACTCGTACTAAATATTTAATATAGTTTATCAGACGAATTATCTTAAAAAAAGAAGGAAGTGAATGGTTTGGCCTCGGTTTATTTGGAAATACTTAAGGAAGATTCCCGGACGAGAGCACGTTTAGGGAAGTTACATACGCCGCATGGTATCATGGATACGCCAGTATTCATGCCTGTTGGAACTCAAGGAACAGTTAAAACTATCACCCCGGAGGAGATCAAAGAGATTGGGGCAGGCATGATCTTAAGTAATACATATCATCTATTCTTGCGTCCTGGCCATGAATTGATTCGGGAAGCGGGGGGACTTCATCGTTTTATGAATTGGGACGGAGCCATTCTCACTGATAGTGGTGGTTTCCAAGTATTTAGCTTGGGAGATCTGCGTACGATTAGGGAAGAAGGTGTAGAATTCAGATCACATATCGACGGGTCACGCCAATTCCTAAGCCCGGAAATTTCGATGCAGGTTCAGATGGCTCTAGGCTCCGATGTGGTAATGGCTTTCGATGAGTGTGCACCGTATCCCAGTACTCACGAATATACCAAGGATTCTTTGGAGAGGACCACGCGGTGGCTTAAACGGTGTAAGGAGACGATGATAACGACGGAAACCCAATCGTTATTTGGAATTGTTCAAGGAGGTATGTTTAAAGATCTACGGCGTCAAAGTGCTGCTGAGATCACGGAGTTAGATTTGCCGGGGTATGCTGTCGGGGGCTTAAGTGTTGGAGAACCAAAAGAACTGATGTATGAGGTCTTAGATCATACGGTCCCTTTGCTCCCTAGAGAAAAACCACGGTATCTTATGGGGGTTGGTTCCCCGGATGCTCTTATAGAAGGGGTTATGCGGGGGATTGACATGTTTGATTGTGTGCTTCCTACCCGAATAGCACGCAATGGGACAGCGTTGACCCGTTATGGCAAAGTGATTGTTCGCAATGCGGGATCTGCACGGGATTTTGGTCCAATTGATCCATCTTGCGATTGCTATACCTGTCGTAATTATTCTCGAGCTTATATAAGGCATCTGCTCAAGGCAGACGAAATTTTAGGTCTCCGATTAATGACTATCCATAATTTGCGTTATCTCCAGATCTTAATGCGAGAAATTCGGGAAGCAATTAAGGAAGATTGTTTGCCGGAATACCGTGAAAAGTGTTTTGCAGAGTACGGTTACGAACTGGACAATTCTAAGAAAATTTAAGTTTCGAAGGTTGCTTAAGGTTTTAAGTTTTTTGTGTAACTTAGAAGGAATTTCACCATGATATGGTGAATAGTTCAGGAGATAAATAAAGGAGGAATTTAAGTGACTCAATCAACAATGACATTAGTCCTATATTTTGTGGTTTTTTTTGGGATTATGTACTTTCTCATGATCAGGCCTCAACAGAAAAATGCTAAAAAAAGACAGGCGTTAATTAGTAGTCTTCGTGTAAGAGACCAGGTAATTACAACCGGTGGGATCTATGGTAAAATTACTAAAGTGAAGGACGATACCCTCACTCTACTCATAGCAGAAAAAGTTGAAATTGAAATAGCCAAAAGTGGAATTGTAAGTGTAGAAAATCGTGATATTGAGCTCGATAAGGATAAATAACAATTAGAACGATTAAGGAAGAAGATGCTCTCAGCTAACGGAGATAAGTAGTACTCTTAGATAATTAATAATAAAAGCAAGTGGCACAAACCACTTGCTTTTAAGCTTATTTTAAACAGAATTTGAACGAGGTGAACACTGTGCCTTTGTATAGAGAATCAATAAATGATGATCAAACCTATGAAGAGCATGTGCGAGTAGAATTAAACCATTGGGTAAGGAAATTGTTACAAAGGCCAGGATTGTTGGAACGTACCTCAAAAATTATTCAAACGAAAGTTAATGATAAAATTATTCCCCAGAAAGTCCATACAATAATCACTGCGACGGTTAAAGGGTTGGTTAAATCAGTTGTCTTTGGACTTGAGTATATCCCTAATAGACCTACCATTTATGGTGTGCGGCTACAAGAGCGTGATCAAAAGGCTCAGAGACTTCTGATAAAATATAGGAAGATTGCCGCTGCAGAAGGGGCTGGGACAGGTGCAGGTGGTTTTACCCTCGCTGTTGCTGATTTTCCGGCACTCATCGTTATTAAAATGAAATTTCTCTTCGAGTTAGCGCATATCTATGGGTTTTCAACCGACGATTATCGAGAGCGGCTGTTTTTGTTATACGTTTTTCAATTGACCTTTTCAAGTCAAGAGAAACGCCCTGAATTATACAATATCATTTTAAATTGGGAGAAGAACATGTGTAGTTGGCCAGTAGAGGAAGGATATTTACATCAAATTGATTGGGAACAGTTTCAGCGCGAGTATCGTGATGCTATCGATTTCCGAAAAACACTTCAGCTTATACCGGGTTTAGGCGCTGTCGTGGGCGCATGGGCAAATTATGGGTTACTGGACGATCTGGGAATAATTGGTATGAATTGCTATCGATTGCGAATTGTTGGAGGGGTTCATGTTGACAAAGGTCACTCTGCAAGAGATTAAAGTAGATCCTTATGTTCAAGCACTGATTGACGCAGGAAACGTTCATTTAGCAGCCATCGGTTTTACGGAACATGGGCTTAGGCATGCAGGTCTAGTCTCTCATATCGCTTCAAATATATTAATAAAAATGGAACATCCAGAAAGAGAGTGCGAACTGGCGGCTATTGCTGGTTACTTGCATGATATAGGGAATGCCGTTAATCGTGTTTTTCATGCCCATTCAGGGGCAATTCTCGCTGCGGGGATTTTGGAAAGACATGGTATGATACCAGAAGAAATTGCTGGCATTATGGGCGCAATCGGGAATCATGATGAGCAAGATGGTAATCCTGTCAATGTTATTTCAGCCGCATTGATTCTAGCTGATAAATCTGACGTTCATCGTTCGCGAGTTCGTAACCCTGACCTGGCAAAGTTTGATATACATGATCGGGTTAATTATGCGGTCAAACGCTCTTTCCTTCGCGTCTATCCCAAAGAGCGTATCGCTTTAGAACTTACGATTGATACCGAGATCTGCCCAGTTATGGAGTACTTTGAGATCTTTCTTGCTCGGATGCTCTTGTCCCGCAAAGCAGCCGAATTCCTGGACACTAAATTTGAATTAAAGATAAACGAAGTCAAGTTACTCTAATCCATTGTTTTTCCTAGGATTGACATTGCAAACCTGAAAGTTTTATAATGGGGGATGGTATGGGCAAGTCCCATCATATTAATAAGGGAGGAAAGTAGATGAGAAGGGGAAACATCATCAAACTGGTAGTATTGGTGCTATTAGTGGCAACGGCTGTTGCACTATCGATTAAACCCCTAGTGGATCCCGTAAAGGGCGTCCTGTTGGGACTTGACCTGCGCGGTGGAGTGCACTTGGTGCTACAAGCCGAGCCAAATGAAGACGGTACTCCAATTACTAAAGATGATATAGACAAAGCGAAAGCGATCATCGAGAAACGGGTTAACGATCTCGGAGTATCCGAGCCCATAGTCCAACCGGATTATGATAAAAAGCGTATCGTGATAGATTTGGCTGGGGTTACAGACCCAGACAAAGCAGTCGATATTTTGAAAACGACAGCTAAGTTAACCTTCAGGGATCCTCAAGGAAATGTCGTCTTAAAAGGAGAGGACCTCAAGGATGCTAAGGGGGGTCAAGGTCAAGGCAGTGGATATGTTGTCAATTTATCCTTCTCATCTGAAGGGGCTAAAAAGTTTGGGGATTTAACTACCCAGTTAATCGGTCAAAGACTGGGTGTTTATTTGGATGATGATCTTCTAACAAATCCAACGGTCAATACGCCAATTCTTAACGGTCAAGCTGAGATCACTGGGTATGATACGTTAGAGTCTGCAGCAAATGATGCTGTGCTCATGCGTTCCGGTTCTCTGCCTGTCAGCATGTCGATTGCCGAAAAACGTCAGGTAGGAGCGTCTTTAGGGGTAGACTCCTTAAACAAGAGTATTCAGGCAGGGCTATACGGTTTAATCTTTATCTTCCTCTTTATGTTAATTTTCTATCGAATACCGGGGGCTGTCGCCAATTTCTCATTGTTCGTATACGCCCTTATTGTGCTTTGGGTGTTTTGGGGTTTTCGAGTTGTATTGACCCTACCAGGCATCGCCGGGTTTATTCTCTCCGTCGGGATGGCTGTAGACTTCAATATCATTATTTATGAACGGATAAAAGAAGAAATTCGGGCTGGTAAATCCCTAAGAGCAGGCGTGGAGTCTGGTTTTAGCCGCGCATTTATCACTGTTATTGATGCTCATGTAACAACCCTGATCGCTGCGTTAACTCTTTACTACTTTGGAACTGGTGCCATCAAAGGGTTTGCTTTAACCTTAGGTGTTGGGATAGTTGTCACTCTGTTTACTGGTATCACCTTTACTCGAACCGTACTACGATGGATTGTGGGTACTAACCCAAAAATGAACACAACATGGTTTGGCGTTAGGAGGGATGGATAATGAAAACTGGACATCCAGCGACCTACGATGAAGTGAAGCAAGTCCACCCACTTTACTTTAATATTGTGAAGAGACGGTTATGGTGGTTTGCCCTCTCGTTAGTTGTCCTTATTCCAGGAATTATTTCCCTTTTTATGCAGGGGCTTAATTTAGGAATTGACTACAAGGGCGGATCAATGCTTGATATGACCTTCAACAAATCGGTGACCCAGGCAGCAATTACTGATACGATGAAATCAGTGGGACTTGAAGGACCTGTGCAATTGTCTAATGGGGATACTTCAGCGTTAATACGAACAGAAGCTCTTGAAGAAGAAAAACGCAATGAATTACTAGCTGCCTTGCAAACTAACGTGGGAGACTATGACAAAACTTCTCTTAAAGACGATAAAGTGGGCCCAGCCATGGGGCAAGAGCTGACCAGAAATGCTTTATGGGCATTACTCATTGCCATGGGTTTAATGATCGGTTATATTACAATCAGGTTCCAATTCGTTTTCGCGATCTCTGGGATTATTGCCTTATTACACGATGTTTTAGTGGTGGTCGGGATTTTCTCCTTGTTCCAATTAGAAATCGATTCCTCCTTTGTAGCGGCGATCTTAACCGTTTTCGGATACTCGATCAATGATACCGTGATTATCTTTGACCGGATTCGTGAGAATGAAGCGAAGATGAAAAAGGGAGACATATTCGAAGATATGGTGGACAAATCTATTTGGCAGACTATGCGCCGTTCCATCAACACGTCTCTCACGGTACTGATTGCCTTGCTCTCGATATATATCTTGGGCGGGGTATCCACAAAGTTATTCTCCTTAGCTATGTTGATCGGGGTATTAACAGGAGCCTACTCCTCGATCTTTATCGCCAGCCAAATCCTCTTGGAAATCAAAATACGTACGAAGAAAACACGTAAAGGCGGTAAACGGTTCGCGCTTAAGTAAATGAACATCGTAACATTAAAGGGATCTCGAGAAGTATTTTCGAGATCCCTTTTTTGACTATTAGAAAGTATAAACTTGCGTTATATACTGCAAGAAGGTTAATACGTGCGAAGACAGTGCTACAAAAAGGTTTAACCCGTGCGAAGACGGTGTCTTCGTCGTCTGAAGCATAAGTACAACTAAGGCTGCCGCCTTCGCCTGAATGCTGACAGAATGACTAATACGTGCAAAGACAGTGTCTGCAAGAAGGACTAATACGTGCGAAGTCAGTGTCTTCGTGGGCGCCAGCCAAGTTTTCTTTACATGACTAGCTATTGATTTTTTAGGTAAGGGGACAGATTATAACAACGTTTACCAAAGTCCTATAATCAAAAAACGGCTGTGAAAGAGAGAGTATTATGATAAAATAGGTTGAAATAGCTCAATTAGTACGCTGATAATGATTTATTTTTAAGCAGAAAGGAGTTTGCGATGCTGAAAAAAACCATAGGAACGCTTTTTTTGATTTTCCTAGTACAAGTACTTGTACTAGGAATTAATGGTTGTGGTGTTGAGAAGTCATCAAATCCCATACAAACTCAATTGGAATTAATCGATCCAGAGGTGACATTAAACGAATCAACAAACGTGTTAGAACCAACAGTCGTGTCAGAATCAACAGTCGTGTCAAATTCACCAACCGTTCAAAAGCCCCAAGCGGTACCTGTCCTATATTATCATTCGGTCATGGCAGAGGAGGGTAATGAAGTTAGAATGCCTCCTGACCAGTTTGAGGCTCAAATGGCCTACATGCAAGACAAAGGGTATGAGAGCGTTACTTTAGATCAGTTATACCATGCCTTTTATAAGGGGGGAGTCCTCCCGGCTAAACCTTTTGTGATCACCTTTGATGACGGTTACGAAGATAATTATACGACCGCCTTTCCTATTCTGAAAAAGTATGGGTTCACTGCCACAGTTTTCATGGTCACAAGCTATATTAACGGAGAGGGATTTATGTCTTGGTCCCAGCTTAAAGAACTAATGATAAATGGGTGGGAGATTGAAGGGCATACTACTAACCACCCTTATTTGTCGCAAATAGATAAGACGACTTTGTTTAATGAGCTTAAGAGTTCAAAGGAACTATTAGAAAAGGAGCTTGGACAACCTGTGGATTTTTTCGCCTATCCATATGGAGATGTTAATGCTGATATTGCACTAGCGGTGAGAGATACGGGATATTTGATGGCTTTTACTACAGACCGGGGTTGGGCAGACATTAATCTTGACGAGTGGCACTTACAGCGTGTTTATTGCTTTGCTAATATGGGTTTGAACGAATTTTCCCGACGTATACAAAATCCGAATTATTAGGCACTACGAATTGGAAAGCGCTCTTCAGAAGTCTGAAGGGCGCTATTATTTTGTAGATTTTAAATAATATGGAAAACATTAACACTTATAACTCTTTTTACATATCTTAAAGTAGCCCATAGAAAATAGAATATATTGTAAAAAGGAGGTTGTTTTAATATGGCTTATGGTGTAGGTGCAGTTGAGGGTGTCGAATGTTGTCCAACCGGACCAAATTTCTTACCAGGAATTGCAGTAGTTGTTGTAATTATTCTTTTGTTAATTGCAATGGGTATAGTATTCTAATCAAACTGTTCTTTCTAAACTTTAAAAATAAGATATAGGGGGGAAATACCATGTACGGATATGGATATGGAGCAGGGGCTGGCTATGCAGCAGCTTGTTGCCCACCTGTTGCCCCAGTCGGCACTGGAATAGGAGCAGGCATCATCGCAATTGCTATTTTAATTTTAATTGCTTTAGGCGTGATATTTTAAAGATTAAGTCTAAGTAGATTAAAGGGAGGTCATAAGTATGTTTGGAGCAGGCGGAGCTGGATGTGGAGCTGGGGTTGGTGCAGGAATTGCAGTAGTCGTTGTAATTATCCTGTTGCTTATCGCCATGGGAATTGTATTCTAGAAAATTAGCTTTAAATTAAATCACAGATTTAAGGAGGAGATACTATGTACGGATATGGAGTAGGTGTCGGAGCTGGAGCTGGACGTGGCTGTTATCCAGCAGTTTGTTGTCCGACTGTTGCCCCGGTTGGTACTGGGGTAGGAGCAGCCATTATCGCTATCGCGATTTTGATTTTAATTGCCTTAGCCGTTATATTCTAGAACGATTAAGTCTAAGTAGATTAAAGGGAGGTCATAAGTATGTTTGCAGGTGGAGCTGGAGTCGGCGCAGGAATTGCAATCGTGGTTGTCATCATTCTTTTGCTTATTGCAATGGGAATCGTATTCTAAGAAAATGATTGTAAGGATCGCATTCATTAGTGACATTTGGAGGTGAGTTCATGTACGGATATGGTGCTGGTGGGTATGCTGGTGCTGGCATTATTGCTATTGCCGTTTTGATTCTAATTGCTTTGGGAGTAATTTTCTAAGCTTTCACAAACACTATATGTTGAGGACCCCTGATAAAAAGGGTCCTCAATAATTTTTTGTTCTTTAATTGCAATAACTTATTGTACCAACACGTACAGGTTTTAAAGCTAATGTTAATTGCTTCGGAAATAGATAAGGGGCGCTGCATGAAATGTAGCGCCCTTATTTTGAGAATTTGTGAATAGAAATAGAATAGCAAGACTGTCCTAAAGAAAAAATGCAAAAAACATTAAATCAACTAAATAAAATATAGAATTTAACCCTTAGTGATATGGCCTACCACCACCAGCGGCGAAAGCCCCACCACGGTCCGAATCCAAACCACCAAGGGAATCCCCAACCCCAACGTCCCCACCACATAGAGAAAACCTCCTTCAAATTATCATTTTGTTCAAGCGTTGTATTTAGTAGCATTGGCTTAAACCTTCTAATACAGAATATGAAGAAACTAGTGGCTCTGTTCCATAAATGTAAATTAATACCATATAATGATTAATTTATCCGAGGTTGGAAGATATTTAGAGAAGATTAGATTGGTTATTACTGGGATATACTAGTTCGAAGATAGTGTGGTAGGGGAGAGAGGTTTCTTGACATTCATTCAACTGGTATTACTAGAGGGCATGCTTCTTCTTTCCGCAGGAATGATTTTCTTTGGAGGGATTTGGGGAACTGTAGTGGCAACTGTTGCTATAAGTGGCATAAATTATTTTGCTCATGACATAGTGCAGTTTTGGTACTGGGAAATCCCCCTGCTAGTTGGTGGAATTGTTGGAATCATACTTCTACTTATCATCGGAAAAATTGCAAATAAAAGTCAGATAGTGGGTGGGTTAGTAGGAGGATTGAGTAGTTTAGTTTTTTTTGGTGCCTTTGTCACTCCGATTTTGGCAATACTTCTATGGGCATTAGTGATTGGAACGGGATTAATTCCTAAAGGCAAGAAAAGGCAGGTAATATGGAGCCTTGCACCAACATTTTTTCGTATACTTTTAGGGCTAGGAGGGATCATTTACGGAAACTTCCTGACAATTTAGCCCTTCCAGCAAAAACGAACATTGAAAAGCACTTAAACAAAAACCTTGCTATTATGTAGAATCTTTGATATCTTATACATAACTTATTATTGTCAGGCAAATTAGCTGGGCTTCAGACATTGGAGCAGCGGAGGAATCCGCGGGACTACCTTTTTGTAAGGGGTCCTATTTTTATGCACTTTAATTTTTATGCCTAGAAAGAAAGATCTGGAAGATGAGGGAGTGAAGTCGTGGATGAGAAGACGCAGGTGGCCTCATTATCTGTCGCTTCGAATAGTTTCTTAACGATAACCAAAGTAGTGATTGGGCTAGTCAGTGGCTCGGTTAGTATCTTGTCAGAAGGGATCCATTCTGGTATCGACCTAATAGCGGCCTTTATTGCACTTTTTGCGGTGAAAGAGTCGGGGAAACCTGCAGATTCATGTCATGCCTATGGACACGGAAAAATTGAAAATGTTTCCGGGACAATTGAGGCTGCTTTGATATTTGTCGCCGCTCTTTTGATTATCGTTGAAGCGATTCAGAAGCTCCAAGAGATTATTTACGGTAACGGAGGGCATGTCTCAGATCTTGGCTTAGGTCTAGGCCTACTAATCATGGGATTTTCTGCGATCATGAACATGATTGTATCTTCACGACTTATGAGGGTTGCGAAACGAACAGACTCTGTGGCCCTCGAAGCAGATGCGCTGCATTTAAGGACAGATGTGTATACATCTTTAGGGGTTTTCTTAGGGTTGCTTTTGATGAAAATTACTGGTTGGGCCATAGTAGATCCGATCATAGCGCTCGTTGTAGCGTTAATGATCATACGGAGTGCAATTCGTTTGACGAAGAAAGCTTTTGCACCGTTGGTTGATGTTAGCTTACCTAATGTAGAACGTGAGATTATCGCCGGAGTTCTCCGGCTCTATGAGGATGAATTTGTTGAATTTCATAAACTCCGGACTCGAAAAGCAGGATCAGAAAGACATGTTGATTTGCATCTGGTTGTTGCCAAGTACACTCCAGTGGTTGACGTCCATGAACTGTGTGACAGGATAGAAAAGGAAATTAATGACAAATTACATGTAACTTATGTCTTGATTCATGCAGAGCCCTGCAGTAGTAGGGATGAGGAATGTCCAGTTGAGGAAGGGCTAGCTTCCTCTTGTCAGCGCTGTCGGAGGCCAGAAGTTAAAGGGCAGAGTTCAGAGATCGAAGATTTATAACTTCAGCATAATTATAAGGTTGATGCGTTCCCATTAGATGACAACCGCTGAAGGTGAGGTTCAAATATCGAACGTCGAACATCGATAATGGTTGCTCCAATTTTTGCTCTGCTTTATAATGAGAGTCTGGGGGAGTATATTTGTGAAACGCATATGGTCAATACAACATTCTTCCGGACGAATGTCGGAAATGCTGCGCAATTCTTTGGGCATTTCTCCGGTGGTCTCTGAAATATTAGTTCGAAGAGGCTTTAACCAGCCTGAAGAGGCTATAGAATTTTTGCGTCCAACCCTCTTGAATCTGTTCTCACCGTTTTGTTTTTGCGATATGGTGCAAACCATCGAGCGATTGTCTTTAGCCCTAGAGCGTAAAGAAAAGGTACTTATTTATGGTGATTACGATGTGGACGGGGTGACGAGTACTACTTTATTATACAAAGTTCTTATTGATCTGGGCTTCCAGGCTGTGGCCTATATTCCCCATCGCCAAGACGAGGGCTATGGTCTCCATTCTGAGGCCATTGAACGGGCCGCTAAGGCGGGTGTGAGTATTCTCATTACAGTGGATTGTGGGGTCACAGCAGTCTCGGAAGTAGAACTAGCTAAAGCGCTAAAGATTGATGTCATTATTACGGATCACCATGAACCACTGAAGACTCTACCAGAGGCTTTTGCAATTTTAAATCCAAAGCTTGAAAATTCAGGCTATCCGTTCCGGGATTTAGCCGGGGTTGGTGTAGCGTTCAAATTAGCCCAGGCTTTATTACAAACTTTAGGGAATCGTGAAGTAGGGATACATTCTGAGATCAAACTTTTAGATTTAGTGGCTTTAGGGACGATTGCAGATTTAGTTCCTATGGTTGGAGAAAATCGGATCTTAGTCCACCAGGGGCTTCGCCAGATGGAAGAGACTAACCATTCAGGACTAGGTGCTCTTCTCGAGGAGTGTGGGCTAAGACATAAACCACTTAAAGCGGGTCAAATCGGCTTTATGGTTGCGCCGAGAATTAACGCGGCCGGGCGAATGGATAGTGCCCGAGCAGGTCTGGAACTTCTCCTAACGGAGGACCCAGAGCGAGCCAGTATACTTGCTCGTCAATTAACTAAGGAAAACCAGTCGCGTCAGGAAACTGAGAAGGAGATCCTAGCGGAGGCTATTTCTCTATTGGAACTTGAACCTCTACCGAGAGTGATTGTACTCTCGACAAACCATTGGCACCATGGGGTCATAGGGATTGTGGCATCCCGTTTGGTGGAACGTTATTATCGTCCGGTTTTTATGATTGCGGAAGATGGAGAAGAAGCTAAGGGTTCGGCTCGTGGAATTGCGGGTTATCCTGTATTGGAACAGTTGAGCACACAAGCGCATCTTTTGACAAAGTTTGGAGGGCATAAGCAAGCTGCAGGTTTTTCTCTCTCTACGAAAGATATTAGACAACTTAGAGAAGGCCTGAATGAACAAGCTTTAGCTTTCGAGGAGACTCTTTTTCAAGAAGTCTTAAGAATTGACAGTCAAGTTTCTCTCGATGTGGTTTCGGGGGATTTACTTCACCAACTCGAACAAATGGCTCCATTTGGGTGTGGCAACCCGGGGCCGATTCTCGCCTGCAAAAGAATTCCCGTGCATTCCATCAGCGCTGTCGGTAAAGAACAGAGTCATCTTAAATTTCGCTTCGGATCTCAGGGAGTGCAAGAAGGAATTGCTTTTCGGCTAGGAGAACGTTTAAATGAGTTGAAGGATAGACTAGAATTAGATGCAGCATTTGTCCTTGATTGGAATACTTTTCGAGGGCGAGAAGATGTTCAATTAATAATCAAAGATATTCAAGCTGAAGCGAACTGGTTGAACCAGCTACCTACGAACGATAGCAGTAAAACTGCTTGTCAGGAAATTGCGGCTACTCAGGAGGAACCCAAAATAGAGTGGCTAGATTGGCGAGACTTGCCCCGTGAAGAGTGGCCTCTTCATAAGCATGAACGAATATGGATTTGGGACAACACTGGAAGGAAGCCAACTCTTCATCTTGGGAATGATTTTGCTGGTAGCGAACATACTCAAGAAGAAAGTTCGCAGGTCGAGCGTTTGAATAAGGATGAGGATGGAGATGTGAATCAAAGTCTCGGTTTGATGCTCGGCCTTCCGCTTACTGACGAGGATTTTAGAGAAGGGCTCGAAAAACTGCGTGGGCTAGGCATATCTTGCATTGCTCTAGCAGAATTTCAAAGTCCTCTTGAGGAAAGGGTCCGTCAGCGTTGTTGTTACATATCTCGAGGAGAACTTATACTATTATATCGGGATTTACTCGCAAAATCGAAAACAGCTAATCCCTTTCATTGGCGCGTTAACCTGGAAATTTCAGATAAAGAGAAAACTGCTTTAAAAATATTTGAAGAGTTGGGGCTTATCCGTTGCCTTGGGGGAACGGATGAGATCGCACTAGAATGGGTTCCAGCTCAGAGTAAATTAGACCTTGACTCCTCTTTACGCTATCGCTTTGCAAGAGAGCGGTTAGACAGGGCATTGAAGTTTCAACGTGAACTACTAGTCTCGTCTCATCAAGGGGCTCTACTTTGGAATAATTAGAATAAAAATAATAAGTTATCAGAATCTTGGCATCTAGAGAAAGGCGGCAGAACGATCATGGATTTTAAGGAGCATATTCGTGTAATTTCCGACTTTCCCAAGGAAGGAATTTCGTACAAGGACATTACGACTTTGCTGAAAAACGGCGAAATGTACCATGCCTCTATTAACGCACTAGTGGAGAAAATCAAGCCGTGGCATCCGGACGTGATTGTCGGGCCCGAAGCGCGTGGCTTCTTATTCGGTGCTCCAGTTGCCTATGCCTTAGGAGTGGGCTTTGTTCCAGTTCGCAAACCTGGCAAGTTGCCAGCAAGAACGATTGGTGAGATCTATGCTTTGGAATATGGGTTTGACACGTTAGAAGTTCATGCAGATGCTATACAACCTGGCGAACGTGTAGTTGTCGTTGATGACTTGTTGGCAACTGGCGGAACAATGCTTGCGACCGCAAACCTAATGAAAAAGATTGGGGCAGACATGATTGGGATGGGCTTTTTAATTGAGCTAACGTGCTTAAATGGACGTGAAAAGCTATTGGATTACCCCGTTTTTTCTCTGGTGGAGTATTAGTCTGCAGATTTATCCAGTTATCAAGACCTCCACTTCTATGAAGTGGGGGTGGGTTCTTAGTAAACTTCAGGTGGAGTAGAGTCCTTCGTCGCGAATTGTTTCTTTGGGGGATAGCGGCTTCGGGGATACTCATCCTACGGCGCGAAAGTATTCGTCAGTGGCTCTGCGCCTTCGAAGTAAGTCATCCTTAGGCGGTTAGTAATCTATGGAGCATGCGCCTTCGACGATAGTGTCCACCGGACACTATCGTCACTGGAGACTATCGTATCTGAAGACTCGATGTTCAACTTAAGCTGAACGAGTTCACTTTGTTAAGTGTTAGATCGAGCGATCTAAGGCAGATGAGAGGAGTTCACCATGTCCTTCGCGGAATTAATGGCAAAAATGAACAAAAAATCCCCACAGGCGAGTCTAGATATTGTGGATAAGGCCTATCAGTTTGCAGAAATAGCACATAGGAACCAACTTCGTAACTCCGGGGAAGATTATATTTTACATCCCTTGGAAGTTGCCCGGATTTTGGTTGAACTTGAAATGGATGAAGCAACCGTTGCTGCCGCTCTGCTGCATGATGTAGTGGAAGATACAGAATTTACGATTGTCGATATTGAGAAGGCATTTGGATCAGAAATTGCGTTGCTTGTTGATGGTGTGACCAAACTTGGTCGAATTGAGTATAAGAGCAAGGTGGAGCAACAAGTAGAAAATTTACGCAAGATGTTTTTGGCGATGGCCAAAGACATCCGTGTAATCCTTATTAAACTAGCTGATCGCCTTCATAATATGCGAACTTTGAAATATCATTCGGTCGAAAAGCAAAAAGAAATTGCCCAAGAAACTATTGAAATCTTTGCGCCGTTGGCAAACCGTCTGGGAATTTTCCGGATTAAATGGGAGTTGGAAGATCTCTCGTTTCGATATCTAAAAACACAGGAATACTATGATTTAGTAGAAGGAATTGCGCTTAAACGACGGGAACGCGAGGCCTATATTAACCAAGTTATAGTACAAATGCGCGAACGGTTGGATGAAGTGGAAATTTATGCGGATATTGAGGGACGGCCAAAGCACTTTTACAGCATTTATCGCAAAATGACTACCCAGCATAAAGAACTGAGCGAAATTTACGATCTGATAGCGATTCGCGTGGTTGTGGAATCGGTCAACGATTGTTACGGTGCGTTGGGAATCATTCACACTATGTGGAAGCCCATACCTGGTCGCTTTAAAGACTATATCGCCATGCCCAAACCAAATATGTATCAGTCTCTACATACTACCTTAATTGGAGTTAATGGAGAACCCTTTGAAATACAGATCCGGACCTGTGAGATGCACCGCACGTCAGAATACGGTATCGCAGCACATTGGAAGTATAAGGAAGGGAGCAATAAAGAGTGCAATAAAGAGTGCGGTAATAAGGCAACAAGTGTAAATTTTGAACAAAAGCTCTCTTGGTTGCGTCAACTTCTGGAATGGCAACATGATTCCCGGGATGCCGGAGAATTTATGGAGTCGTTAAAAATTGACTTATTTGCAGATACTGTTTTTGTATTCACTCCCAAAGGGGACGTGGTAGAACTTCCAGCTGATTCCTGTCCGATTGATTTTGCATATCGTGTTCATACTGATGTAGGGCACCGTTGCATAGGTGCAAAAATTAATGGACGAATCGTTCCACTTGAGACGAAATTAACCAATGGAGATATTCTTGAAATACTAACATCGAAGCAGGGTGGCGCGCCCAGTCGAGATTGGTTGGCTTTTGTCAAAACATCGCAAGCCAAGAATCGGATTCGCCAATGGTTCAAGAAAGAGCAACGAGAGGATAATATTATTCGTGGGCGTGAAAGTTTAGATCGCGAGGTACGTAAGCTGGGACTGGATCCGGCAGTTATCCTTAAACCAGAAAGCCTCATTGCGATTGGGAAGAGTCAAAACTTTCTAGGCTTGGATGATTTATACGCTTCCATAGGGGACGGAATACTAACACCTAATAAGGTCCTTATGCGCTTGCGCGAAGATCTAACGAAAGAAGAACGGGAAAAAATGCTGCTGGCAGCAATTCAGCAGGGGGAGGGTAAAACACCAACTCAGAGTCCGTACGGCAAAGCCTCCCATGGGGTAAGGGTTAAAGGGGTAGACAACGTGTTAATTCGTTTTGCACAGTGCTGCAACCCTCTTCCTGGAGACTCGATTATGGGTTACATTACCCGGGGCCGTGGGGTTTCCATTCATCGTTGGGATTGTAGCAATGTACTTAGTCACTCTCAAGACGAGCGTGATCGGATTGTGGAGGTTATGTGGGCAGAACATGTGGATTCCACCTATCCTGTAGATATTCTAATTTATGGGCTAGACAAGCCGCGTCTAGTTACGGAGGTAATGAACACAGTATTAGATACTCGCACACATATTCTAGGGATCAATGCTCGAGTGGGTAAAGGTGACATAGCTCATATTCAGTTGCGAATTGAGATAAGGAATGTGGAACAGCTTAAAATGGTCATGCATAAAATCCGTAGGGTTAAAGACATCACTGAGGTTAAGCGAATCCATTCGGGAGGAAGTTAAGATGCGCAGTGTTGTTCAACGTGTTAAACGGGCCTCGGTGACAGTGAACGGTCAAAGAGTGGGGATTATTGCTTCCGGACTCTTAGTCCTGCTGGCTGTCGGACAGGAGGACGGAGCGGACGATATAAGGTGGATGATTGATAAACTCGTAGGATTACGGATTTTTGAAGATCAAGAGGGAAAAATGAATCGCTCCGTACTGGATGTTGGTGGAGAAATACTTGTGGTTTCCCAATTTACTCTTTATGGTGATTGCCGTAAGGGAAAACGTCCTAGTTTTTCGACAGCCGCACCGCCAGAACAGGCTAAAGCCCTATTTGGTCGAAGCGTTCAAGGGCTCCGTAGTTATGGAATAAAGGTAGAGACAGGAGTCTTTCAAGCAGAGATGGACGTTGAGTTGGTTAACGATGGACCGGTGACCATACTTTTGGACAGTGAGAAGAAGTTTTAGGAGGTAATGTAGTGATTGAAGGACGAGCTATGGGTTCCATGGGGGCAAATTGTTATTTATTCGCTTGTATGGAAACAAAGAAAGCAGTAATCATTGACCCCGGGGCTGATGGGAAAAGGATCTACCGCTGGGTTTTGGAGAAGGGCTTAAAGGTTGACTACATTCTGCTTACCCACGGACATGTGGATCACATTGGGGCGGTGGATGAACTAAGGGAGCTACTGGGAGATGTCTTAGTAGGAGTTCATGCGGGTGATGCAGAGATGCTTACAGATGGAAAAATGAACCTCTCCAGTTATTTTGGACATGGACTTGTACTTAAGAAGGCAGATATACTACTTCAGGATGGTCAAGAACTTACGATCGGAAAAGAACGAATCAATGTCATTTCAACGCCAGGACATTCTCCTGGGGGCGTATGTTTTTTATGTTCTGAAGGGCTGTTTAGCGGAGATACGCTTTTTGCTGGGTCGATTGGACGAACAGATTTTCCGGGAGGTTCGATGGACCAACTTTTGAGTGGAGTTAAGAAAAAACTCCTAGTTCTTCCTGAAGATACCCGAGTTTTCCCAGGTCATGGTGAAGAGACCAGTATAAAGGAGGAAAAGAGGGATAACCCCTTCTTGGTATAAATTCATCTATCTCCTCAGAACTATAATACATAAAATTTCCAGAAATAACCTAATAGTTATTGACAAATAGTATTATTTTTTGTTAAAATATAGCGATATAGGCGTTAGTCACTGGATCAACATTATAAATGTAAGAGACTCGCGATACCCTTTGGAAAATTCCGTGTTTATCTTTCTCCAGGGAGGGCTTGCAAGACTGGAACTAGCCTGAGAGACACACGGTAGGACACCCAAAAGAGGGAGTATTTTTGCATCGGTTAGTCTCGTTAACGACTAAAAAGTGGGCGGAAGAATTCCGTCAATTAGGGTGGCACCACGAGAAGTTCTCGTCCCTTGCGCAAAGCAAGGAACGAGGGCTTTTTTTATACTAGTCAGAAAGTATAACTTTGCGTTTTAAACAACGATTTGATTTAAGGGGGAATTTTAGTTATGGCAATTCAGCGGCCAAAAGGGACTCAAGATCTATTGCCTGGTACAATCGAACAATGGCAATATCTTGAAGATGCTATTCGCTTAGTTTGCCGCGAGTATGGGTATGAAGAGATTCGGACACCAATGTTCGAAGCAACAGAACTTTTTCAAAGGGGTGTTGGGCAAACTACCGATATTGTTAAGAAAGAAATGTACACCTTCCAAGACAAAGGGGATCGATCAATGACCCTGCGTCCGGAGATGACAGCTTCTGTTTGCCGTGCTTATGTGGAGGACAAGCTTTACGGTCAACCTCAACCTATGAAGTTATACTATATTGGCCCTATGTTTCGCTATGAACGGCCCCAAAGCGGACGTTTTCGCCAGTTCCATCAATTTGGAGTTGAGGTATTGGGTGCAGATCAACCGATCGTGGATGCAGAAGTGATTAGCTTAGTCTGGAATTTATTTCAACGGCTTGGACTAGTTGGGCTTGAAGTCCATGTTAATTCCGTTGGTTGCCCGATTTGTCGGGCAAGGCACCGTGAACAACTTCAAGAATTTCTGGCTACTCGAAAAAGCGTACTTTGTAACGATTGCCAGGAACGGTTTGAACGCAATCCCTTGCGTATCCTAGATTGCAAGAACCCATCCTGTCAAGCGGCGACCTCAGGGGCTCCGACAACGAAAGATACCCTTTGCGAGGACTGCAGCATCCACTTTGAGAGAGTCCTGGCTATATTAGGTAGAGCCGGAGTGGTCTATCGAGTCAATCCACGCTTGGTACGAGGGCTGGATTATTACACTAAGACAGCCTTTGAAGTCATGGTTGAGGAAATCGGAGCGCAGAGTGCTATCTGTGGGGGTGGACGGTATGATAAGCTGGTTGAAGAAATTGGTGGACCGCCAACTCCAGGTATCGGCTTTGCAATGGGAATTGAGCGAGTCTTAGCGGCTCTTCAAGTTCAAGATAAGCTTCCTAAAGAGGAACCTAAACTGTTCGCTATGCTGATTTCCCTAGGCGAGAAAGCCCAAACTGAGGGTTTTGCTCTCTTGAGTACCTTGCGAAGCAAAGGTGTGCCTGTGGGTATGGATTTGCTCGGCCGAAGTTTAAAAAACCAACTTAAATCGGCGAATCGTCAAGGTGCACGTTATGCCTTCATTCTTGGAGAAGAAGAACTTGCTCGAAATGTACTCGTTATACGGGATTTAACCTTAGGGGAACAAATGGAAGTTTTGCTGATCGATGCAGTCGAAGAAATAAACAAGAAGTATCAGAGAGGTGTTTGACATGACAGTATTTTCAGAACGTGTTGAAAATGGGGAGTTAGAATTAGCCAAAGTAGGAGAGGTCGTTCGTTTGTTAGGATGGGTTCAGCGCCGTCGTGACCACGGAGGCTTAATTTTCGTCGATCTGCGGGATCGTACAGGCATTGTTCAAGTTGTCTTCGACCCAGAGAAGATGGGAGACGGATTTTCCACGGCGGAAAGCCTGCGTTCAGAGTTCGTTGTTTCTATTCAAGGGCAAGTAATTGCACGCCCTGAGGGAATGATCAATCCAAACTTAGCAACAGGCAAAATTGAGATCGTGGCACAGTCTTTGGAAGTCTTAAATGGAGCTAAGACCCCTCCTTACTATCTTGTCGATCAGGTGGATGTAGATGAGACAGTGCGATTAAAATATCGATATCTAGATTTGCGTCGCCCTGAGATGCAGGCTGTGTTCAAAATTCGACACCGAGTCACGCAAATCATGCGTAATTTCTTTGATAGTCAAGGATTTCTTGAAATCGAAACTCCGATGCTCAACAAATCGACACCAGAAGGGGCGCGGGATTACCTTGTTCCTAGTCGTGTTCACCCAGGTGAGTTTTATGCTTTACCACAGTCCCCCCAAATATATAAGCAACTCCTCATGGTGGGTGGTATGGAGAAGTATTTCCAAATTGCTCGTTGTTTCCGGGATGAGGATTTAAGAGCAGATCGTCAACCAGAATTTACCCAACTTGATGTTGAGATGTCCTTTGTTGAAGTGGAAGACATACTTCCCATGATGGAGGAATTAATGGCGGAGATTTTTTCTGAAACAGTGGGAAAATCTGTAACCATTCCTTTCCCACGTTTGACATATAGGGAGGCAATGGATCGTTACGGGTCGGATAAACCAGATACGCGCTTTGGCATGGAACTTATCGATGTGGGAGATCTCGTAGGAAAGGCCGGATTTAAAGTATTCGCTAATGCTGTGGCGAGCGGCGGGAGCGTAAAATGTATCTGCGCTAAAGGGTGTGCTAGTTTGCCGCGTCGCGAAATCGATGACCTAGCTAAGTTTGTAAGTACCTATCGAGCGAAAGGCTTGGCCTGGATTGTCCTAGCTGAGGAAGGGTTAAAATCCCCTATTGCTAAGTTCTTTACGGAAGAGGAAATGGGTGCCTTAATTAAACGTTCGGGCGCAGAGACAGGGGATATCATGTTCTTTGTGGCTGATACCTACGCTATCGTCTCCGATGCACTCGGACATCTGCGTCTGGAATTGGCAAAACGATTAGGTCTGATTGAGGAGAGTATGCTCCAATTCTTATGGGTTACGGAATTCCCGCTCCTGGAATATGACGAGGAACAACAACGTCATATCGCTATTCACCATCCATTCACTGCACCGATGGACGAAGATTTACATCTTCTCGAGACAGATCCACTGAAAGTTCGAGCTAAAGCTTATGATATGGTCCTTAACGGAACCGAGCTCGGAGGTGGAAGTATTCGGATACATCGTCGCGAGGTTCAGGAGCGTTTATTTAAGTTACTAGGATTTTCTGAGGAAGAGGCTGTAGCCCAATTCGGATTTTTCATGGAAGCATTCGAATATGGTACCCCTCCCCATGGTGGGATTGCCTTCGGCCTTGATCGGATGATTATGCTTATAACTGGAAAAGATAATATTCGAGACGTGATCGCCTTCCCGAAAACTCAAAGTGCATCCGATTTAATGGCTCATGCTCCTTCGACGGTGGCTGAAAAACAATTAAAGGAATTGCATATCCGGACTAACATCGAGTTGCCTGGTATAAAATAAATAGTAAATAAGAGGCAATGGAGGGCAGTGAGGACGAATAGTACCATAATACTTGGCATAAAACTTTTTAATATTGCAATTCCCATTTATAAGAACTGTGCCGATGCTATTTGACTTTTGTAAGCCTTAGAGGAGTTGACAGGGAAAGATGCTTTAGCTATAATATTATTGTAGCTACCCCCTTAGGGTATCGGAGGAATGCATAGCATGACGAGTACAACCCCCTATTCAGAATCCAAAGAGGATATTTTGCGTAGGCTTAAAAAAATCGAAGGCCAGGTTAAAGGGATTCAACGTATGGTTGATAGTGACAAGTATTGTGTTGACGTGTTGATTCAAGTAGCTGCAGTACGTGCTGCGCTAAATAGAGTTGGCACTATTGTCTTTGAACATCATTCACGGGGATGTATGCGTAATGCCGTTGAGAACAATAACCAGGAAGCTGCGATTGAGGAGCTTATTGAGGTGCTCGCTAAATTTATTAAGTAAATCATATTTGATTAGGAGGAATTTTTAATGGCAGGTGCAAATGTTAAAACCTTTACTACAGCAAATTTTGAATCCGATGTTCTGAAGTCTGAGCAAGCGGTTTTGGTTGATTTTTGGGCTCCTTGGTGTAGTCCATGCCGCATGGTTGCTCCTGTTATTGATGAACTTGCGGATGAGTATGCTGGCCGAATCGTTGTCGGTAAGGTTAATGTAGATGAGAATGGTCCTATTTCTAGTCAATATGGAGTTATGAGTATACCGACATTGGCTATTTTCAAAGGCGGTAAAATGGTTGACAAAATCACCGGCTTCCGTGGAAAACCAGATCTTGTCAAAATGCTCAACGCACATAGCTAATTTTAAAATTATCCAAATGAAGCGATGCCCATATTAAACATGGGCATCGCTTATTAACTTTCACTATTTGGCTGTTTTAGGTTTTTTAAACAGATCCTTCCCTATTTCAGAGGGGACGTAGAAGGTTTGTCCTTGAACACTTGGGGGTAGGTAGGTTTGATCGACCCAGTGATTGGGGCAGGCATGCGGGTAGAGATATCCTTTTCCGTGGCCCAATTTGTTTGCACCAGGATAATGTCCGTCTTTAAGATGGGCGGGAACTTCCCCAGGGGGGTGTTTTTTAACATAAGCGAGGGCATTGTCTATGCTCTCGTAAACGCTATTGCTTTTTGGAGCGGTTGTAATGGCGAGAACAGCTTGAGCCATGGGGATCCGTGCTTCGGGGAGTCCAAGCCACTCGAGAGCATTGGCGGCAGCATGAGCCTGAAGCATGACCATTGGATCAGCAAGTCCCACATCTTCGGAAGCCTGGATGATAATCCTGCGGATAATGAAACGTGGGTCTTCCCCCGCCTCTAGTAAAACAGCTAACCAATAGAGCGCTGCATCTGGATCTGAACCGCGCATACTTTTAATAAATGCGGAAATGATGTCATAATGATTATCTCCTGATTTATCGAACCGGATAGCCCGTTGTTGTATCGATTCTTCCGCAATTTCAAGGGAAATATGACGAATTCCGTTTTCTAGTGGGGTAGTGAGAACTGCCAACTCTAGGGCATTAAGGGCGCGTCGTAAATCTCCGTTGGCATAATTAATCCAATGCTCCCAGGCTTCAGGAGTGATCTCTACCTGATATTGGCCTAGACCACGTTCTGTATCCTTTAAGGCTTGTTTAAGTCCTAGGCGAATTTCTGATGGGACAAGAAGTTCTAATTTGAAAATCGTTGAGCGGCTTAGGAGTGCAGAATTTAGCTCAAAATAGGGATTTTCTGTTGTCGCTCCAATGAAGGTAATTGTTCCGTTTTCAACAGCCGGTAGGAGTGCATCTTGCTGACCTTTATTAAAACGATGAACTTCATCGCAAAACACTAAAGTGCGTTTCCCGTAAAGATGAAGCTCATCCGTCGCTTGCGTAATAATTTCACGGATGTCCTTAACCCCAGAGGTGACAGCATTAATGCGGATAAAGCGAGACGTAGTTTTGGCTGCAATGACATGTGCTAATGAGGTTTTTCCAGTACCGGGTGGTCCATAGAGTATTAACGATGAAACACGGTCAGCTTCAATAGCTCGCCGCAGGAGTTTTCCGGGACCGAGAATTTGATCTTGACCGATATATTCATCAATAGTTCTCGGGCGCATACGCTCCGCAAGGGGAGCAACCTGATGTTGATTAAATGTTGCAGAAAAAAGATCCATTATTTGATGTTCCTTTCAAATCCAAGTTGGGAGCTTTGAAAGTAAGGGGCCATTGCACGTTCACACACGTTTCGTTTCACTGGCTCGTTGGATGCTGAAGCTATTACGCCAACCTCTAGGTAGCGCAAGATGTGAACCTCGGCGTAATAACTGCTTCAGCATCAGCACTCGCTTTATCGTGAACTCCACTAATGTGTTCACTTAGCAATTGTCCCCTTAGTTTTTTGTCAGTCTGGGTTGGAAACGGGGGATGGTTTGTGGCTGCATTTATATGATTATATCATGTAGGGTGGACATCTGCTTGTAGAGGTTTTACTAATATTAGACAAAACGGCTCCAGCCAAGTTTTCTAATAAACTGTTAGATTGATCACAGTCAATGAGATAAACATGAAGTAATATATTAATAAATTGACTTGAGTTTTGTGGACTTGACAAATTCCGAGTGCTTTTATAAGATATAAATAATAAAAAATATAAAGAATAATGGGTTTATCTTGTAGAAAAGAGGTGAGGGTGTTGAAACTCTCGACCAAAGGTCGATATGGGGTAAAAGCCATGTTTGATTTAGCTCAACATATGGGTGAAGGTCCGACTTCTTTGAAAAGCATTGCGGAGAGACAAGGTATATCCGAGCACTATCTGGAGCAACTCATTTCAGGTTTGCGTAAAGCTGGCCTAGTGAAAAGTGTTCGTGGAGCGCAGGGCGGCTATTTATTAGGAAGAGAACCAGATAGGATAAAAATTGGGGATATTATCCGTGTGTTAGAAGGGCCGATTGCTCCCGCTGATTGCGTATCTGAGGAGGACCCGGAACTTTGCGCTAAAGCCGAGTATTGCGTCACCCGGACAATTTGGGAGAAAGTCCGGGATTCCATCGCAGATGTTCTCGATTCGATCACACTTGAAACGATGCTTGAAGATACCAGAAAGATTGAATCGGAGCGTAGCTTATATACGTATTACATTTAAACCATGCCTACAAAGTTTTTATATAAGGGAGTGAGCCCCATGCGGCGAGTTTATTTAGACCATAGTGCAACGACCCCGGTTGATCCGGAAGTGGCTACCATAATGATGACGTATTACACAGAAAAGTATGGAAATCCGTCGAGTGTTCACGGTTTTGGTAGAGAGTCAAAACAAGCCTTAGAGCAAGCCCGAAACCAAGTGGCAGAGTTAATCGGAGCTACCCCTAAGGAGATAACGTTTACTAGCGGCGGAACAGAAGCAGATAATTTAGCAATTCTAGGGATTGCAGAGGCGCTCCGTAAGAAGGGTAAACATATTATTACCTCTTGCATCGAACACCACGCAGTTCTTGAAACCTGTGAATACTTAGAAAAAAATGGTTTTGACCTAACGGTTATCCCTGTCGATGAAGAGGGAGTTCTCTCTATTGATGATGTGCGAAAGGCCCTCCGGCCCGATACGATTTTGATATCCGTGATGCATGCGAATAACGAAGTTGGTTCGATTCAGCCAATTTCTGAAATTGGTAAACTGGCGAAGGAACAAGGTATTGTTTTTCATGTTGATGCGGTTCAATCTCTTGGAAAGATTCCCATCAATGTTGAAGAGATGAAGGTCGACCTTATGACAGTTTCCGGTCATAAGATTTATGGTCCCAAAGGGGTGGGAGCACTCTATGTTCGTAAAGGGGTACGAATTGTGCCTTTAGTTCATGGAGGAGGGCAAGAAAGGAAGCGTCGCTCAGGAACCGAGAATACACCTGGAATTATCGGGTTTGGCAAGGCCTGCGAGCTGGCAGGGCAACGGATGGCTGACGATGCAAAGCTGCAAAAAAAACTGCGCGACAAACTAATGAACGGTATCCTAGAGCGCATAGAATACGTGAAAGTAAACGGACCTCTTGGAGAAAAACGCTTACCAAATAACGTAAATGTCAGTATTCGTTATGTTGAAGGAGAGTCCTTATTACTCTCCTTAGATATGCTAGGAATCGCAGCCTCGAGCGGTTCGGCTTGCACCTCAGGGTCTCTAGATCCTTCCCATGTGTTACTAGGCATGGGGTTAATTCATGAGATTGCCCACGGTTCGCTTCGTTTTTCTCTAGGTCGTCAGAACACGGAAGAGGATATTGATTATGTCCTTGAACAATTACCGAAGATAGTAGAGCGTTTACGTATGATGTCTCCACTGTATGATCAGGTTATTCATTCAAAACAGCTTAACAAGGAGTGAGAAAGAAATGTATACAGAAAAAGTAATGGATCATTTTACAAATCCCCGTAATGTTGGCGAAATGGAAAATCCAGATGGTGTCGGTGAAGTAGGGAACGCCAAGTGCGGCGACATCATGCGCATATATTTAGATATCGAGGGAGACATTATTAAAGACGTAAAGTTCAAAACCTTTGGTTGCGGAGCTGCAGTTGCTACAAGCAGTATGGTTACAGAAATGGTCAAGGGGAAAACGATCGACGAAGCTATGGTAATCTCCAATGCGGCTGTGGCTGAGGCCTTAGGAGGACTCCCGGAAACCAAAATGCATTGTTCTAATTTGGCCGCAGATGCACTCCATAAGGCAATTGGAAATTATCGCGACAAACAGCTGAAAAAGGAATAGATGAAGAATGACTCTGACTACAAAACCTAAAGTAGTTGTGGGTATGAGTGGTGGTGTGGATAGTTCCATGGCCGCCGCTTTGCTCAAAGAAGAAGGATATGATGTGATCGGGGTTACTTTGCAGATATGGGAAGCAACGGGTCCAGAAGTCGAAGGAGGCTGCTGTTCCAACGCGGCTATTGATGATGCTAGGCGAGTTGCTTTTATACTGGGAATACCCCATTATGTCATGAATTTTCGTTCGTATTTTAAAGAGACTGTGGTCGATTATTTCACCCAGTCTTATTTGTATGGAGAAACTCCAAACCCATGCCTGGCATGCAATAAGCATGTAAAATTTGGGGAGATGCTCCGTAAAGCCCGTGGATTGGGGGCAGAGTTCATTGCAACTGGCCATTATGCGCAGGTGTTACGGGATCCTGGGAGTGAACGATTTCTTTTAAGTAAGAGCGCAGATGAGCGCAAAGATCAGACCTATGCGCTGTACATGTTGACCCAGGAACAGCTTAAACATACCCTTTTCCCATTAGCAGACTTCCAAAAAGAACATGTTCGGGAAATGGCTAGAGAGCGGGGACTAGGTGTCGGCGATAAACCCGAAAGCCAAGAGATTTGTTTTGTACCAAATGATGATTATGCTTCCTTTGTACGGGAACGATTGGAAGCGCAGATCAAGCCAGGTGATTTTGTGGACCTAGCAGGAAAAAAGTTGGGCCGTCACGAGGGGATTATTAACTTCACTGTTGGGCAGCGAAAAGGCCTAGGAGTTACCTTTGGTAAACCGATGTTTGTTGTAGGGCTAAATCCTGAACGCAATGAAGTGGTTTTGGGCGAAGACCGGGATGTTTATACAGATACGCTTTGGGCAATCGATCTCAACTGGATATCCATACCGAATTTATTGGAACCAATGAAAGTCAAAGCTAAAATTCGGTATAACTCGTTTGGAGCTCAAGCTACTATTTTTCCTGGCGAAATTGAGTCAGGTTATGGTGTGATGGTTCGTTTTGATGAACCACAGCGAGCGGTGACTCCGGGACAGGCAGTTGTCTTTTATCAAGGAAACTTAGTGGTTGGCGGGGGAAAAATTATTTCTGATCCTCTAGGTCGAGTTCGTGGTTCGAATGGTTGAGTCATGACGATGCTTTGATCTCGAACGTCCTGTTAGAGTTATTTGCTAGCAATGCATAAAGTCTAGAGTAGGCGGGAAGAGTATAGATAGAATTTTTTTAGCGAGGTGGAAGAACGAATGCGACGCACTCGAGAGATTGTCGGACTACCTGTCTTGGATCTAAAAAGTGGGAACTCAATTGGTTGGGTACATGATCTGGTCCTTGACAACGACAAAGATGAGGTTGTCGGAGTTCTCTTAGAAGGTGGGCACTTTTTCCATTCAGCTAAAGGTATTCCTCGAAAGGCCATAGCGACGGTTGGTAAGGACGCTCTAACTGTTAATGAAAAAACGGTGGAAGAACTTAAGGGGACACGGTGGTCTGACAAAGTAGGTAATGAAGTCTATACTCAAGGTGGAGACGCTAGAGGTACAATTGAAGATGTATTTCTCGATGATTCCATAGAAAAAATGGTAGGATTCGAGGTATCTGACGGGCTCTTCGCTGACCTTCTTCACGGTCGGGGAACGATTCTAAAGCCACATGTCATGATCGATGGAAAAGATGTCTTAATTGTTGATAACCAAGTATCCCCCTTGGATCAAACAAATGAAGGGGGTATTCGATCATGAATTGTCCAGTTTGTAGTGGAAGGGCCATCGGTAAAGTAGGAGTAGAGCAGTTCTATTGTTGGGATTGTTGTGTTGAATTTACGACTCAAACTGATAAAGTAGTTATTTACGATTTAGCGGAAGACGGGTCTCTGTTGGCTTGGGATGATCCAAGCCTCAGCGATGGTGTTCCCAGTGCAGCTATAGAGTAGTGATCCAAGTTAAATCGAGAAGGAGAGATGAATAATGAGATCAAAGCAAATGGTTAGCGGTGTTATGACAGGGAGTATCGCTTTAGCAAGTGCTCTCGTTTTATTTATGTTTCCTCGTCGAAAGAAGAATATGTTAATGCGACGTAGTATGAATCTCTTTACAAAGGGAATGAACATGTTGAAAAAAAGGAAATTATTTCACTAACGATTGATTCATAAAGCGCGCATCGCGCGCTTTTTAGTTTTCAGTACTATGACATCATTTATCCGAAAGAACGTGAGGAAGGACGTGAACTCTCCTGGCTTATGAAATTTTATAATTGGAAATGGATTTTCGCCGGAACGTGTTTACTGCTGGGGATTCTCGTTCTTTTCAAGGTGAGGGCAATATTGGGTCCGTTTTTTCTCGCTTTTGTGCTCGCTTATCTGTTAAACCCCCTAGTCGATGGCTTGGAAAGGTATAAGATTGGCCGAAACAAGGCAATTGCAATTGTTTTCAGCTTGATTATTATCTTCTGTGCGGCCACTATTTTTCTTATCATGCCAATAATCTACAATGAACTTAGCAAACTAGTGGTAATATTACCTCAGACGATTCAGTCAATTACGGATATGATCGAAGGGTTTAGGGATCAGTTTAAGGCGACAGGCTTGCCCAGTCGAGTTGCGCTCGTCTTGGATCAACATATTGCAGAAGGAGAAACAATGATTGCTGATCGGCTAAACCTGATTCTAGATAATTTGCCAAAGGCACTGTCCTCTGTGACTCTTTACATGTTATCCCCAGTTATTGCCATTTATTTTCTGGCAGATTGGAAAGGTTTAGGAGAAGGATTTTTCAGAATTATTCCTCAACGTTGGAGGATGGAATGGCGGCGGCTTTGGCAAGACATTAACCATGTTCTTCGCCAATTTATTCGAGGAGATTTAGTTGTCGCAGTAATTGTAGGCATACTGATTGGTGTTGGGGTAAAATTAGTTGGAATGGAGTATGCTCTGTTGATTGGTCTTATTTGCGGGATCTTTGACCTTATTCCTTATTTTGGACCAGTAATTGGGGCAGTGCCAGCCGTACTATTAGCTTTAACCCATTCTCCAGTAATGGCTTTCAAGGTTGCCTTAGTCATCTTCATCGTGCAACAGCTCGAAGGGAATATAATCTCGCCAAAGCTTATGGGTGAAAGCGTCGGACTTCATCCTCTTTGGGTCGTATTTGCTCTTTTAGCCTGTGGAGAAATCGCTGGATTCTGGGGCCTATTCTTGGCCGTCCCTCTGGCCGCTGTGATTCGAGTAGTTTTTAAACATGTATATTTTAGGCTGGTTTCAACGAAAGTTTAATCTAGTTGACAAGTAAGACATTCCCTGTATATACTTTATACACAATGGGAAATTTATATAACCAATGAGAATTAAGTCAGAAAAGTTCAGTTAAGCCCGTAAGATAGCAGGGTGATCTCGAAAAAATCTCGTCCCTGATTGACATAGGGGGGGATTTATTTTTTTATTGAATTTAAAGGAGTGTTCGTAATTGTATTCAGGTAATGAATTAAGGGACATGTTTCTTAAATATTTTGAGGCTAGAGGGCACAAAGTTTTGCCTAGTGCTTCGCTTATTCCCAAAGATGATCCGACATTGTTGTTAACAGTGGCGGGTATGGTTCCTTTTAAACCTTATTTTCAACGCCAAGTGGAAC
>Ga0209347_1001361_pt1 | contig 41073 bp, 43 predicted proteins | sample AutmiccommuBRH23_FD_187382 | JGI IMG/M metagenome (GOLD analysis project Ga0209347, IMG submission 187382) | Deep subsurface microbial communities from Mt. Terri, Switzerland - Autotrophic microbial communities BRH/23 (SPAdes) (version 2) | ecosystem: Environmental > Aquatic > Deep subsurface >... | reverse complement strand
ATGAACATCGCCGAATCGCTCTATATGAACGGTTTCATCTCATATCCCAGAACTGACAACACGGTCTATCCTGAGAGCATCGACCTCAGGGCACAGATAGAGATATTCTCCAAAGGCCCTTTCAGGGAGTACGCTGAAAAACTCCTTGAAAAGAAAGAGCTAGTGCCAACAAGAGGCAAGAAGGAGACAACAGACCACCCTCCTATCTATCCCGCGTCCCTTGCAAAGAAGTCCGAGCTGAACGAACAGGAGTGGAAACTGTATGAACTGGTCGTCAGGCGCTTCTTTGCAACATTTGCAGAGCCTGCGGAGTGGGAGACTATCAAGGCACGGTTTGACATTACAGGAGAGGAGTTCAAAGCGAACGGCGCCAGGCTTGTGAACGCCGGATGGCGGTGGTACTATCCATACAATGCGCCCGAAGACAGACTGCTCCCCGCACTTAACGAAGGAGACGAACTGGCAGTCCTGAACAAGAACGTAGCAGAAAAAGATACGCAACCTCCGGGAAGGTACGGGCAGGGCAGGCTTATCAAGATCATGGAAGAGCTTGGCCTTGGCACAAAGGCGACCCGCCATGAGATCATCAGCAAGTTGTACTCCAGGGCATATATACACGGAAACCCCCTCCAGCCCACCAAGACAGCCTTTGCGGTGGTCGAATCGCTTGAGAGGTTCGCCCCCACCATATCTAAACCTGATATGACAAGCAAGCTGGAAGAAGACATGGACAGGATAGCGGAAGGGAACATCCCTGAGGATGAAGTGCTCAGAGAGTCAAGAGATATGCTGTTCTCGGTCTTCAAAGACCTTGAGGAAAACAAGGAGAATATTAGCGAATCGTTACGTATCGGCCTGAGAGAGGACAAGATAATCGGAATATGCCCGAAATGCGGCTCAAAGCTTATGGTCATGCGCTCAAAGAAAGGGTCCCGCTTCATTGGATGCGAAGGGTACCCGGAGTGTAATTTCTCACTGCCTCTGCCCCGCGGAGGGAAAGTGATAGTTACAGAGAAGACCTGCGACCAGCATAACCTTTACCACATCAGCATCATCAATTCAGGGAAAAGGCCATGGAACCTGGGATGCCCGCAGTGTAACTTCCTGGAGTGGCAGAAATCGCAGGAAGAAGAGAAGAAGAATAACAACGGTAAGATAAAGCCTAAAAAGATAACCGACATATCAGGTATAGGGAAGGTTACCGCCGAGAAACTTACCGAGGCGGGAGTGTCCGATGTCAAGGACCTGATCGGCATTGATCCGCTGGAGCTTTCAAAAACTACCAGCATCCCGGTGAAGAAGATCAGGAGCTGGCAGGATGCAATTGCCTGAACCTTGAAAGGTGATAGGATTGAAACTGGAATTCAAAGGAGCATGCAGGGAAGTTGGACGCTCGGCCGTCCTGGTCGACGACAGGATAATGATGGATTACGGTATAAAGCCGGGGGAAGTCACCCAGTATCCGGTGAGCAGCGCACGGCCCGAGGCTGTGCTTGTTTCGCATGCACACCTTGACCATTCAGGGGCAGTCCCCAATTTAATGGACATTGCACCTGATGTCTACATGACACCCCTTACATTCGATCTTGCAGGCATGCTTGCGAGGGACACACTAAGGATAACCGAAAGGAGCGGGGAAATAGCTGCATTTGACAGCACCGACCTTTCGAGGTTCATTGAGAATACTCACCGTATCGAGCCTGGCCTGAAGTTCCACACCCACGGCTATAATGCCCAGTTTTATGATGCCGGACATATACCGGGTGCTGCAGCCATCTATCTTGAGGACGAAAATGAAAAGAGTGTGTTCTATACCGGAGATATAAACACCATCGATACCAGGCTGGTATCCGGTGCCACAGATTTCCCGGATGCCGATGCACTCATAATAGAGAGCACATATTTCGGTGAAGACCACCCGCCCAGGAAAGAGATCGAGAAGGCTTTTATTGACTCGCTCATGGATACTGTCAACGTGGGAGGGAATGTGATAGTTCCCGCCTTTGCCATTGGAAGAACGCAGGAGATAGTAATGCTTCTGGATGCACACGGCATCAAGGCCTATGTTGACGGGCTTGGTGTTTCCGCCTACAAGATGATGATAAAACATCCGGATGCCCTGCGCAACCCTGCGCATCTGCGGAGGGCTTTTAGCAATGCTATCCTGGTGGACGGACCTAAAAGGGACAGGGTGCCGCTTGAATCCACCGTCATAGTAACGACTGCGGGGATGCTGAACGGCGGACCTGTGCTGTACTATCTGAAAAAGCTATACAAGGACCCGAAGTCAAAGATCCTGATAACAGGATACCAGGTGGAGGGCACAAATGGCAGGATGGCACTGGATAACGGCATAATCGATAATGACGGGGTTATTCAGCAACTCGGGATAAAGGTCGAGAAATATGACTTCTCGGCCCACTGCGGAGACAGGGAACTCAAGCAGATAGTGAGGAATTTCAGTGACAGGGGTACAGAGCACGTGTTCACGATGCACGGAGAAGATACGGAGGGCTTTGCAGAATGGGTCAGGAACGAAACAGGACTGGATGCGCATGCACCCCAACTGGGAGAAAGATTCACTGTCTGAAGGTCTGAGTCTGTGCCTGGACTGCCAGGCCATTCTTAATTTTAGCTTCTTCTATCGCGAGTCTCATATTCTCAATAGCATCTAAATGCTCGGGGTCTATCGAAAGGACCTTTAAGAAGCATTCAGCAGCATTCTCGTACATACCAAGGTCAAGATACGCCATACCTTTTTTATTCCACACGATAGCAAACTTGCTATCAAGCTCTATATCCTTGTGAACCTTGCTGTAACAGTCTATAGCCTCGTTATGCCTGCCAGTATACATGAAGACATCACCTTTGTTGATCCACGCGTTATCGTTGCGTGAGTCAATTGCCAGGATCATGTTATAGCATCTGATCGCCTCCTGGAACTTTCCAAGATTAAAATAGGCGACTCCCATATTGTACCATACGTCAGTGTCTTTCCTGTTGAGCCCTATGGACCTTTCGAAACAGTCCACCGATTCCTGATACATGCCCATGAAAGTATAGGCGATACCTTTATTGTTCCATATAAGAGCAATAGCCTCATCACTCCAGAGAACAGGGTCCCTTGTGTCACACTCAAGTATGAGGTTAAAATACTCTATTTTGTCTTCCGGCTCCTCTGCATCAAAGGCCAGCTTGAACCATTCTTCCGGCGTATCGTTCTCCATCCCGCAATCGCCTCCTGAGATAAGGATAAGGGGATACAGATATGCAATATCAGTATATTGCCATCGTTCCAATTTTGTTAATGCACATCTACATTATTTATTAACTTATCGAATCTTTTCGGCAGTTACATACAAACTTACTAATGAGCCGCAGGGGATGTATTAGATATAGGCCAGGAATCAATAACATCCGAATTATAAGTGTCGTAAGACACCGGAAATTCATTAAAGTACCTTCACAGACTTCCTTATATCATCCACATGCATGATCTGATCGGCATCAATACCTACAAGACACATGCCTTTTTTATCCATGGCCCATATCCCGTATTTACCTTTAAGGTCCGCAGGTATATCTTCCGAAGAGAGGTTATTCATGTTTATGCAGCAGGATATCTGGCCTGCATAACTGTCTGGGTTCAATTCCATTATACTGACAGCCTGCCTTAGGAAAAAAAGAAGTTCATTAACATCCTCCCTGTCCCATTGCCTCACCTTTGAGAGAATAACGGGCAGCAGGGTTGCGGCTACACCTGTATTTGCCAGTATCTTATTTGAAAGGCACAATGAAGCATTCTCATATTTTACTTCATCATCAGGTCCCCGAAAACAATATATACCCTCATCGACTAGTTTTGACAGGTCCGGAGGGCATACAGATTCGGAGATAGCCTTTTCAATGTCAGTTACATCGAAACCGTAAACTGTAGCTATTTTTTTAATTGCTTTCTCTATTAATAAGCCGGTATCCATTGGATCACCTCGATCGAGTGCTAAGATCGGTTACTTTTTAGCCCATACAGGTCTTGCGGAGTGTTTATGTTAATAAATGTCATTAGTTCTTTATCTATATCATTCATATCCCCGGCCTCAGGGAACAGCACATCATCCAGTTTCAGTACCGGAGACATGACAAACCTGTCACCCTCGCGTAGTGACCTCTCCATGGCATACAGCATCGGAACCCTTTTATATACAGCATGTAAAGGTTCTTTTTTCCCGGAGGCACTGACCGGGACCACTGCATCATGGCCTTCTGCCATGCGGAACAGCAGATCAATGACATCAGAATTAAGGTAAGGCATATCGCATGCCACGACAAACACATATTCTCCCGAAGCCTCCTTAAATCCTTCAAACATGCCTGCAAGGGGGCCTGCATGGCGTATTGTATCCAGCACCGTTTTCCTTCCGCATACATACGTGCCAAACTGCCTCAGCTGGGACTCATCCCTGAAAGAGATTATGGTCTCATCGCAGACCCTGTCCAGAACTTGCAGGGTATTCCCGATGAAAGTACTATCATTTAGTGACAGGAGCGCCTTTTCCCTGCCACCGAGCCTTGTTCCAAGACCGCCTGCCAGCAATATTGAAGACCTTTTCATGACCGTACATCCCTGCCTATAAAATTCCCCGCCTGCGCTCACTGCGGTACTCATCAAGTATCGACTTGAATTGCTGGTGTTCTTTCTCTTTGATGCGTGCCCTTGCCTTTTCTTCCCACTCGCTAATGGCCTCGTTCAGCTTTACAGGATCGACCAGTGCAAAATCATCAACTCTCTGCACTTCCAGTGCTTTAATGACAGGCAGGCCGGAATCATAGAAATATTCCAGGGCAGCATGAGGTATTTCCTCGGAAGCTATGACCGCGCGAACTCCTGCCTCCGCAAGCATCGAGGCGGTAACCGGGCCTCCACCACTGGGATTCTCAAGGTATACAAGATCTCCCCTTTTAAGGCCATAAATTTCTTTTGTGTTCTGGATAGATTCCTTTGTGAACGAACTGATGATCTTTACAGGCAGGCCTTCGCCTTTCATCTCTTTCTTATGGATCTGCTTAAGGCGCTTGGTAAGCAGGCGCTGGTCCCTGAGAGATGTGCGGATACCTGCCAGTTCCTTTTTAAGCCGGGCGATCTCATTATCCCTTATGCGCATCTCTTTTTCCCTGCGGACCTTAAGGTAGCCGGAACTTTTTACCCTGTTGATGCGATGCTCCAGTGTCTCAATTGTCCTCTCTTTCTGCCCGGAATCATGTTTTAGTTCGGCCACATACTCTTTAAGTTGCTTTATCTGCGCATTCTTCTGGCTCAGCTCTTCCCTGAGCCGGTTCACCTGCTCATCAGTATGCGTGACCTCTGCCTTTTCAGGCTCGGGCCTGACCTCTTTCTTTACTTTATGAGACGGCAGGACTTTCTCGATGGCTTCCTCTATGGAGGCACCATGTATCACGTGGAATTTTACTTTATCGATGTCAAGATGCTTTGGAACTCTTTTCTCGATCCTCGAGAAAACATTCTTGTAATTTTTGTAGGTTGTCAGCGCAGCGGCAAGGGAATCTCTTTCATGGTCATTGGAGTAGCCAAGGGGACGGGCCAGTGCTATCTTCTCCTCGGCCCTCATCTCTCCACCCGGCGTTCCCAGGACAGCATTAAAACTGCGGCGTATCTTCTCCACGGCTGCCGGTGTCGGGGAAACATCTGTTGCAACGACCGCAGGCCGCCCGTATTCCGCTATCAGTTTGACGACCTCATCGTGGGATATCCCGCGTATGCTCTGCAAGAGCAGTAATTCGCCTTCAAGGGAAAGTATAGCTATTCCCACCGTGGTTCCCGGGTCTATCCCAACTATAGTATGCTTACGGCCCTTCTTCTTTATAGGCAGGTATTTTATCTTGTCCCTTTCCACGCTCTTTACGCTCACCTGCACATCAGCTGTCGTTGAAGGCTTTATGGGAACCCTTTCACGCCTTGCATTTACCGTGTACTCGGCCCTGACATAGCCCCCAAAACCCTCCGTGGCCCTGACGCTGTAAGTGAAACCGGTCTCCCGGGAGAATCTTCGCAGTACGTTCTCTATCTCCCTGCTCTTCTCCTTTACACCTCCATGAACTTTCCTGCGATAGCGGTTCTGGCTCCAGCCTCCCCTGCCAAGAGAACGGGCTCTGCTGACCTTTATCTTTGTGACATCCTCAAAAAGAGAGACTTCGCAACCTACCCCAAGGCTGGTGAGCGTGGCGCAGACTTCGGCTTCCTCAATAGGATTGAACTGGTTGAAAGAGATACCATGCTCCTGGGCAAGGCGCAGCAAGGGCTTCTGGTGAATGCCGCCTGTGACCTGGACCAGCTTTGTGTTTTCAGGCAGCTTTCCAAGGAACTGGATCAGTTCGTTCTTATCGGCCGCCAGCTCGTATATGTTGTCCACCGCGATATAATCAGGACGGTCCTTCTGCACCATCCTGAGTATCTTGTGCCTGCGCAGCATGGTATGGTGGGTGACCTCACTTTCCTTGAGAACGGCAACCGCATACCTTGGCACATCCTGGGATATGGCGGAACCCTTCGCGATATCAATACCGTAAATGACACCGTTCTGCATATAATATGATTTATGTTGGCGATGGCATATAGTTATGACTCTTGGACCCGTTTTATATGTGCCATAACTTCATCCTGATCTCTGTTGATGCTGTATTTGCGCTTGAAGTATTTAAGCACATTAAGAACATCCCTGCCGAGTAATTCATCAGCGTGAGGATGGGTGGTCTCTACATACTGGGGCCAGTCAATTATCTGCACTCCGCCGTCATATACGAAGATGTTGTACTCGCTTATATCCGAGTGAATGATACCTTTCCTGTAAGTGAGCTTTAACTGATCGATGATCATACCCAGGAACAATTCCGGCTCCTCAAGCTTTGTGCGATAGAGCAGGGAGCCAGGTGCGACTTCCATGACAATTGCATGGCGGTTGTTATCTATCAGTTTTGGCACGGACACGTCCGGGTAAAGCTGGCGCATTATATCCGCTTCCCTGTTCGCGGCAAGCCTGGCGGCATATATCCATGAGAAGTGCTCCTTGTCATCCAGGTGGGAGCGCACCCTTTTTACACTCTTGAAACTGGTCCTGCCTTCCCTGTGGAACTTGATGATAACTCCCTGGGGCTCACCTATCCCAAGCGCAGGCTCCTTTACAGCTTCAATAACGACGGATTCCTTGCCCACGCCGATCTCATCGCCGATGGCACTCACTGTCCCCCTCTTGACAAATGTGTTAAGGGCGAGCGCATCGTATGCGTCGTAGTAGATCTGGTAGCCTTCATAGGGGTTATTGACTGCCACAACCATCTTCTTTTGCATGAGCTGTCTTATCCTGTACTCCAGCAGGGAGAATGGCAGGCGTGTGAACTTGACCAGTTCATCCATCGGCACCCATTCATAGTGCTTCATGCTCAACTCTATCCCCTGCAGTATACGCAGGTCCTTGCTATCCAGTTCCCTGAATACTTTTATGACGTCGTCTATCATTTGTGGTGTAATTGCCGGGATGGTTTAGATGGTTTGTGGTCAGGATCAGGAAACATGAGCCTTAAAATAACGGAGAGGCCTTCTAAGCGAATTTCTCCCATGCCTCTTCCTCCACTCTCCTGATAACTTCCTTCAGCGGAACCCTGACAATTTCGGCAACCCTGCGGCAGTCCTCGTATTCCGCGGACATGTGCAGGATCTCTCCGCATTTATCCTGAGCAATTTTGACAGCGACCCCAAACTCCTCCCCCCGTATGGACAGGGTAACCTTTTCCATCCTGCGGTCTGCAACATACCTGTGTCTTGTGGGGATCACACGAACGCCAAGAGTGCCTGTTTCCTTCATCAGCACCCTTGCGACATGATCGCTGTCCTGTGGCTTTGTTATCACTTTGATGATATGGCCGGTCCTGCCTTTTTTCATGGTTGCCGGAATGATGGTGACATCCCTTGCACCGGCTGACAGCAGGATATCGAACAGGTTGCCGAGCACCTCGCCGGTCACATCGTCCACATTGGTCTCCAGAACTTCAATGGTGTCCCTGGACAGGGTATCCTGCACCTCCATAAGCATCGTGCGCAGCACATTGGGGTCTTCAGTGTCCGCATCCCCTGCACCGTAACCGACCGAGATGACACGCCCCCTGGGAATATTCTCAACAGGCTTTGCAAAATAAGCCAGCAGGGCTGCGCCTGTGGGAGTCAGTAGTTCCCGTGTCCCCGAACCATAGAACAGCAGGCCGCTCTGCCTGAGTATTTCCAGGGTTGCAGGCGCGGGAACTGACATCATGCCGTGTGCAGCTTTCACCTTCCCGCCCCCTACATTTGCCGGAGTGCACAATATTGCATCTGCGGCGATCTCATGGACAGCAAAGCATGAGCCTATGACATCCGCAAGCGCATCTTTCTGCCCTACCTCATGAAAATGCAGTTCATCAAGCGGCAGCCCGTGTACCCTTGACTCAGCTTCGGCCATGATCGCAAACACGCCAAGGGCACTCCGCCCTACTGCAGCAGGCAGCCCCGCACTTTGTATCACATCGGTGAGTTCACGGTAGCTTCTGGAATGAGTTTCGTGAGGGGCGTGGATCTTTACATCAACTGCCCCGATCCCGCGCTTGCTGGCACTCCCAACGGTCACTGAAACGTCTACTGCGGACTCTATTGTTTCCCTGACCCTTTCCCGGTCCGCACCAAGCCCTATAAGGCTTGCAAGTATCATATCCCCGGCAGCGCCTGAGAACGGTTCGAATATAAGGGATCTCATATTTTCACATCTGATCATTACTATGAATGGGAGCTATTGGTCTGACAATATTTATAAAGCCTGCACCGGCCAGGCCTATTCCCCGTTCCTTGCCCTTGCAACAGTGTTTGCGATCCTTGCAGCAAAGGAGCCTGCAACAAAACCTGCATCGATGTTCACAACTGAGAGGACAGAACAGGACTGCAGCATGGAAAGCAGGGCTGCCTCACCCTTTGCCCCGGCCCCATAGCCGGTGGATACAGGAACACCTATGACCGGCACGTCCACTAGTCCTGAAACCACTGTTGGAAGGGTACCTTCCCTCCCGGCTGCTACAACTATGGCATCCGGTTTCCTGTCCTGCAGTTTCAACATTTCCCCGACCAGCCTGTGGAAACCTGCAACACCCACATCATAGATCGCAATGGTCTCGCATCCCATCTCGCAGGCTACCATCCGTGCCTCCTCGGCAACATCTATGTCAGCGGTCCCGGCGGTGATAATAGCAACAATACCGCCTGTCTGGGGCACTGGCGTGCCGTCGTGGACAACAGCCAGGTTCTTATGCAGACTCCACTCCAGCCCTTCCTGGTTAAAATTAGATTCCAGGGCCTCCCTGTGACCTGAACCAAGGCGCGTTATAAGCACTCTTCCTGTTGCAGCTACCTGTGCCTTTGCTATCTCGACCACGTCCTGCGGATCCTTCCCTTCGGCAAGGATGGCTTCCATGATACCTGTCCGATGCCTGCGGAAGATATCCACTTTTGCGATATCAGAAACCGGAACATACCCCATGGAGCGTATATGCGCTTCCGCCATCTCCGGCTCCATCTCATTGTCCCTGACTTTCGTAAGTATGTTCTTTAGTTCCATTTGACACTCCATATCGATGATAGTATGATCGACAATAGAAAAGTATAATATGAATAAAACTCTGTTCCCTTTATGGAAGGACCGCTTGGAAAAATATATAGTTTGCCGATCTCACTCCTGCTTCTGGCCGGTGCTTTGATGAGTGCCTTTTTGTTTTACAGCATGATGAAATATGCAGAGGCTGGCAACCTGATAATGGTCATATTGCTTGCCATTGCCGTCTCTATCGTTGCATTCGTGGTCGGACAGGCCATTAAATTCCAGCATCTAAGGGAACTCTAAGGCAGATCACTTCATTCTGTTCCGGGCTTCTTCCACTTCATTGATGATCCCCGGATATTCCTTGAACATGGAAATGATATCCAGTGCAGCTACCAGGTCCACAACGCCTATGGCAGCTATCGCATCGCCCTCGTGTGCCCTTATGGGGACTACGACCACAGATTTTCCCTTATACGTCCCTTCGGACGGAACTTTCCTGACGAGGGTATTGGTCCGCAGGGACTCCTCAAGTACCGGACCCGTATAATCCCTGTCAAGGATCATGCCTCTCTCCATACGGATACCCCTGTAATTCCTACTGCGGATGGTAACAGGTATCCCGAGCAGGGCATGTACCACCTGGGCTATCGGCTGCAGATCATCGGCAGTGGAGTCTGCACATATCCTGAGACAATACGTTTGATCGTTATCGTTGTTGCATACCATGTTAATCATCCATATATTAATTTAAAGCCAATTAGATATCTTTATCTCAGCAGTTTAAGGTCTGCAACGTATTCCTGCACCGAGATCGCGGCCACGGCTCCATCAGCAACTGCTGTAACAACCTGCCAGAGAGGAGTCACACGGCAATCGCCGGCAGCGTAGATACCTTTAACAGATGTCTCCATTCTCTCATTCGTCCTTATAAAGCCCTTTTCGTTCTTATCGAGCTCTACTATTCCTGTATTGGGTTTGATGCCCACATATATGAAGATCCCATCTATCTTCTTTTCTGTCCTCTCATTGGTCTTCACATTCCTGAGTACGACGCTCTCGACAGCATCCTTGCCTGTTATCTCCTCAACAACAGTGTCCCATATGAATTCGATATTCTCCTTCATAAAAGCTTTCTGCTGGAGTACACTACACGACCTGAGATTATCCCTCCTGTGAACGACATATACCTTGCTTGCAATCCCTGAAAGGATCATGGCATCAGTGACCGCTGATTCGCCCCCGCCTACAACGAGAACTTCCTGATCTGCAAAAAAAGAGCCATCGCATGTTGCACAGTAAGAAACACCCTTGCAGAGGAGCTCTCTCTCACCCGGGACGCCCAGTAATTTTGGATTCGCACCTGTAGCTATGATCACGGCAAGCGCATGAAGTTCCTCCTCATGGGTGACAATGATCTTTTCATTAACTGCTTCCTCCACTTTCCTGACCTCAGCCTTCTTTGTAGTTACCCCGTTAGCCAGGGCATGTTCCCTGAAACGGGTCATTAGTTCCCTTCCGGAAGTGGAGATGAAACCCGGGTAGTTCTCGATAACCGTTGCCATTGATATCTGCCCGGGAACTGCAGACTGCTCAAGCACCAGTGTTTTCAGCCCGTACCTGGAAGCATATATTGCCGCGGTCAGCCCTGCAGGCCCTGCTCCTATGATAATAAGATCATACATGGTTACAACCGTGTCAGACCACGACATCACTTGCCTTCTCTCTGTCAGGCACCCCTACAAACAGCACTTTATCGTCGATTATAGTAGTAGGTATCGACTTGATCTTGAATTTCTTTGCAAGTTCCTTGCCTTGCGGGGTGTCCAGTTCGACCTCCTCATATTCAAAATCATACTTTTCCTTCAGTTCACGCCAGAGCTGCTTTGCACTTGGGCAGAAATGACACCATTCTGAATGAACAAGGGTTACTTTTACCAATATATACCACTCCTCTTAATTTGTGATTTATTCTATTATCTGAAAAGTATATCTAATTATTGATTCTGCGACCCGGGAGAAGTAAATACACATACAAATAATGACTTTGTGTAATAAATAATGTTATTTTTATATAGCAATGTTTTTATAATTATAGCCCTAAATAGAAATTATCGTACCATACATTGATTCTGGAGAAAACTGATGGGACCAGATGATCAGGGCTATTCAAAAATGGATAAGAAGGGAAATATCAGTTATTCCAAAAAAGCATCTCATAAAAATCGAGATGATCTTGTAAAGGGATCATGTCAAAGTTCATTCAGTACTGGAATGCTTAATGTTATGCATGGGATTGAAAATCAAAAGCAGAAATTAAAGAACTTAAAAGTACCATATAGTAAAATAATCACTGCGTTTATAATAGTCCTGGTAGCATGGGTAATAGGATCCTATGGCGATCATACTCTTCCATCAATTCATCTAAATGAAAATATAATGGGTAATTCACCTGACATGATCCCTGTTAAAGCATCAGGTGGACCGGTATCTTTAATAAATAATGAATCCGCAGTTAATCCTACCTGGGATGAACTGATCTCTTTTTTAAAGGCAGATGATACAGATAGAATACTGTATCAAAATGATAACTATATAGGTTCTGATTTTGCAGAACGCCTTCATAATAATGCTGAAGAGGCAGGTATTCGTGCATCTCTTGTTACAGTGGGTTTTTACGATAACGATAGCAGACATGCTTTGAATGCATTTGAAACAACTGATAAAGGGTTGACATATGTTGACTGTACAGGCTCCGATGTCGAATTAAAGGAACTGGATAGTTTTGATAAAATAGCCTATATTGAAAAAGGAAAAAAATACGGCATTATCTCGATATATTATACAAACACTCCCGAATACGAATATTATAATTCGAGAAAAAGCCATTTGCGTCTTAGAGGATTTTACGAGGATATGGGATATGTGAAAGATGTGAATATATACTGGGAATCAGTTTAAGGTGGTCAGGGTTCCTGCCATTCACCCTTTTGTGATGCAGTCAAATTTGACATTGACCCTTCTCAGAGGAGGGACTTCGCCCCACAGGCCGATATATTCTCCCTGCACCACTATCGCCCCTTTTATCCCTGGTATATCCCTTACGGCACTAAAGGAGCTTTCGACCGCATCCTTTCCCAGGCCTGTTGCATTTCCCAGGGCAGTTGCCGCAGAATCCGCCAACGGGACGTCATCAGAAAAGATAACTGCGGCATCAGCCATTCCGAAACTTATAGAAGGACCCACGGTTCCCGATGATGTGCAGACACCTGTGATAGTATCTCTTTCAACTATAGTGAAACCAAGATCTTTGATCGGAGAATCTCCTGCATATATACCCATTACAACTGGGCGGTCGTTGATGATAGCAATATCGCCTCCGTTATCAACAATAGCAAAGGAGGCACCGGCTTCGACCATCGCTTCAACGGCAAAAGCAGAGATCGTTCCTGCCACAGCGCTCATAGGACCAATACCCATAATACTGGCTGCCGTCACCATCCTCTTTACGATCTCAGGAGCCTCGCCTCTTATACAATAAGGTTCAAGGCTCATCCTGAAGAACGGGTCAAGGGAGATATATCTCTCAAGCTCCATTCTCTGGCGCAGGATCTCCTCTTTGGCCGCTTCTATATGGGCACGTTCGTCCGCCTGAATAGTGACTATGGTCTCTTTTAACCTGTAATGTTCTTTCATGGATCAAAAAAGAGGGGGCTTAAGCCAATCTCTTCATTTGTTGTTCAGCAGCGTAAGAGCCCTGTGAGGGCACATTTCGACACATGTGCCGCACTGGATGCATTTTGCCTGGTCGACCATAAGGCTGTAATCCTCATCCAGAGAGAATACCCTGGTAGGACATACCGATACGCATGCGCTGCATTCGACACATTCCTCCCGGTTCCATTCAATAGGAGCGTCGAGCTTTGTGACACGCGCTCCCCTTGATGTCAATGCCTTGTACATCTTTTCATAATGCTCTTCCAGTACATCAGCAACAACTTCCCCATGGGAACGGTCAAAGTGTGCCTGTGAGACGTTCAGGAGGACGCCTGTCTCAAGGATGGACTCCGCAATGATGGGTTTTGTGACAGTTTCGCTGGAAATATTGATCTTTATCTTCATTTCAGTGCCTCCCGGCAAACAACTTGCTTATGTCATCACTCGTGATAATTCCCACAACATTGTTCTCACCATTGACAACAGGAAGTGCGGACACGCCATTCACGTCAAGGCGCCGGGCTACAACGGCAACCTGCTCGTCAGCCTTAGCTGTGACAACTTTCCTTGTCATAATGTCCTCCACAAGGTCGAACTTGTCCTGAGAAACCGCTTTTGAGATATCCCAGGCCGTCACGATGCCCACCAGGGAATTGTCTTTGCTGACCACAGGCAGATGGTTGAAGGCCGTTTCCATAATGATCTTTGCTGCCTTGTAGACGCTTGCGTCCTTATCAATGGTCACTACACTGACAGACATGATATCAGACACAAAGGAAACACCTTCTGTCTCTTTCATAGGATGGGAGGCGGTATCCTCAGGCAGCCGCTCAACAGGCATGCTTACAAAGAAATCACCCTTTACTATCCAGTCCTTCAGTTCAGCAGCTATCAGCCGGGACCTCTTGAAACTTGAGAGGGACGATGTTGCAACATCCCTGCCTTCAAGCTCCACATGGCCGGAACGCAGTTCCTCGTATGTTACCTGGCGCAGCGCCGGACGGTCACGGCTGGGGATAGAGTAGTCAAGGATATTAGTAGTGATATCAGCATCTCTTACGGCAGTGGCCTGCGCGATCCTTTCGTCAAGCACTGGAATGGGAATGCCCATCCCGACATAGAGGGATGTTCCATAGCCGGTGAAATTAGCAGCCCTTATAAATTCAGGGTTCATCTTCTTGAGATCGCCCTGTACCATCAGAGTGCCAAAACTGCCTGCCGGAGAATGCTGGGTTCCCTGTCCGACAACATATCCCTGGGCGCCTCCCAGGAAAATGCGTGTCCCTGTACCGATAGTGCGATACTCCGGGTCATTGGACAGAGGTGACAGGACGCCTGCACCTGAATAGGTGATATTTCCAAACCTTGGCAGCAGCGAACCCATATATGTGTGGATGGTCTGCTTGGAACTGTTGGTCGCTGCATTGTACTTCTGATAAGCATTGCGGGGATTGATCATTATGGCCTGGTTCATGTCCTCAAGAGCAAGGGAAGTATCAAGGACTTTCCGGGGATAGCAGTCGGTTCCGTGTGATATTGCATGCACATTTACAGACTTGCCCCGAAGCAGGTCCTCGATGACATGTGCGCCACCATAGTCCATTCCCAGCGATTCGGAAAGTTGCGTGGCACCCATGTAAGCATCCACAGCGGCTACGCCCGTATATGCTTCAACGTCATTCATCCAGACCTTCTGCATCTTGATAGGAGGCTCAGAGTGGCCCAGATTGAACCAGACACCCGAAGAGCACATTGCACCGAAGGTGCCTGTGGTAACCACGTCTACCTCCCGGACCGCTCCTTCGGGGCCGAGTTCCCCTACTATATCCACCATTTCTTCGGCTGTGACGACGCTCACACTCCCATCCCTTATTTTAGCGTTGATTTCATGAATTGTTTTTTTGACCATGCGTAATAACCTCGAAATTATGAAAAAATAATAATTTGGTTTACTATAAATTACTTATGGTAATTTCAGTGAGATACTTGCTCCTTACAGATCAGACCACATAACGTCATGCAACATGTGCACATAAAGTGAATAGCAAGTCCTTACATAAGAGAACGGGCATAAAAGAAAAAGGAACTAAAAGAAGCCATATACCGTATCAGTCTATCCTGACAGGCCTCTGGTTGCCGAACTCCTTTGTGTCCAGGACGACCTCAAGCACCCCGTTCTTGTAAGTTGCTTTTGCACTGTCAGGGTCTACTCCTGTAGGAAGTTCGATATCCTCAGTGTACTTTTGATCCTTGCCGGTTGCTTTAAGCTGCATGGAATTCTCTGTTACGTGCAGTTCGATCTCTTCTTTCTCTATCCCTGGCAGTTCTGCAGTTACATGGACCTTATCGTCGATCTCGCATACATCTATAAGTGGTTTTCTTTCATCCACGCGCACCTGCTGCTTTCCGCACGTGCAGTTCTCATCAGGTGAGGGCACATTTCCAAACTCGTTGATCTCAGGCTCCTCACCCGGGCGCTGCGAGATAGAGAAACCGTAGACAAATGGCTGTTTTGTAAGATCATCCATGTCCACACCAAACCTTTCCATCATATGCTCGATGATATCTTCAATATCCCTGAACTCCTCATCACCGAGGACATCTTCAAACAAATTTCGCCTTTTTCTTTTATCTGACATTGACAAACACCACTTTGATAAACGGAATGGTCTACAATGGACAATACAACCTAAAAAGGTATGCATTCTTAACTATTTTGCTTTTCGCCCAGCGGGTCAAAGCAGCGAATGATAGAATATATAAGCCTTTAAGCAAGCATATATTATGATGACATGGAGTTCCCGGAACTCTCCCGCAAGTCAAAAAGTACTCTTTCCCCTGTATACCATCACTTTCATAGGGACTCTGGGATTTGGCATCGTCCTGACTTTTCTGGTATTCCTTGTGACCGATTACGGAGGCAATGCACTGATATACGGTCTGTTAGCATCCACATATCCGGCATTTCAGCTTATCGGGGCCCCGGTGCTTGGACGCTGGTCCGACACTTACGGAAGAAAAAAAGTCCTGCTTTTCAGCCAGTTAGGAACGCTTGCCGCATGGATCATTTTCCTTGCGGCACTATTCATTCCGGTTACTACCCTGATTAAGATAGAATCCGGCCTGCTTGGCTCATTCACATTAACGCTTCCCTTGGTTGTTATCTTCTTTGCAAGGGCACTTGATGGCATCACCGGAGGGAACGTCTCTGTTGCCAATGCATACCTGGCAGACCTGACAACCGAAGAGGACAGGAATAAGAACTATGGTAAGATGTCGGTGGCATCTAATCTTGGGTATGTCTTTGGCCCCGCGCTTGCAGGCATTCTTGGAACGACTGTTTACGGCGAGATCCTTCCAGTCTCGGCAGCCCTGGTAATCTCAGTTATCGGCACCCTGATCATCATATTCCTTCTCCCTGAAAAGCCTGGCTGCGCCATAGAAGAATATCCTGTTGATAAAAGCATTACAAAGGTGCTTGGCCAGGAGCATAAGGAGTGTTACACACCGGAAGGTGGTGAAAAACTGGCCTTCAGGAATGTATTCATGCTTGAGAACGTGCCCTACATGTTAATGCTGTATTTCCTCATATTTCTGGGATTTAACATATATTACACCGCCTTCCCGATATTTGCTGCTGTCGCGCTTGAGTGGAGCCCGGCTGCCCTTGGAATCTATTTTTCTATCATCAGTGCCATGATGGCTTTTGTTCAGGGGCCTGTGCTTGCCAGACTTGCGGCAAGGTATAAGGAGTCGATACTTATCGTTATCGGTGGCTTTATCCTGGGACTGCAGTTCCTGCTGATAATACCCGGTAACTCTTATATGATATATCTTGCAGCGGTATTCTTTGCATTTGGCAATGGGGTGATGTGGCCATGTATCCTCTCGGTCCTCTCCAAATTTGCTGGCAATGTCTACCAGGGTTCAGTGCAGGGTTTTGCTATGAGCGCCGGCAGCCTTGCAAGCATACTGGGGCTGCTTGCAGGAGGATTGCTGTACACACAACTGAGAACAAGCACATTTCTTATCGCTGCCATGATAATCTTCTCTGTTGCCGTTCTATCATTCAGGCTCATTGGAATTGAAAAAAGCAGGACCAAGGATACATAGGCTTCCCTCCTGCATCAGCGAATGGTGAAGATTTAAGAGTGAAGAACAGAATAAACAAATAGAGAGGTAAACGGAGGTATCGTATGATAAGTCTGAAAGAACTGTTCTTTAAGGAAAATGTAGGAGGATCCGACCTTATTGTGAGAGCCCTTTTTGGATCACTTGCAATGTCGGCCCTGGCGCTTGGTGTGGCAAAACAGAAGAAGTGGAAGCTGATATTAGCAATTATAGGTTTCACAGGGATATTCACCTCCATAACACGGCACTGTACCCCATATGTCCTGCTTGGGATCAATACATCAAGCCGTAAAAGCAGCAAAGAAATGGACTCTAGAGAAAGCCACGGAAAAAGCGCAGATGAAGGCCTGTTGCAGGAAACGGGATCATAAGCTGACCGGTGTATCAGCAGGCATATGAGCCTGTTTACAAACAACCTGCCCGTTCTCATCGTAGAGAGGAAGCAGTACATGAGCTTTCGTGCCAACCCCCTCCCTGCTTTCCAGCCAGATCTCCCCTTTATGGATCTCAACGATATTCTTGGCAAGGTAGAGACCCAGACCGTTGCCCCCGTAGTTGCGGGTCATTGAGCCATCTACCTGATAGAACCTCTCAAACACTTTTGGTATCTGGTTCTCAGGTATCCCTATCCCGTTATCCGATATCTCCACATGCATACTGCCACTTTCCTCATAGGCCCAGATACCTACCCTGCTTCCATAGGGAGAAAACTTGATCGCATTATCCAGCAGGTAGATGAAGAGATGCTTTAGAAGTTCGGTATTGCCGTATATGAAATGCAGGCTTTTTTCGTAATTGGTGCTAAGGATCATCCCTTTTTCTTCTATTTTTAAAGACAGGCTCTTTATAGTGCTTTCCATGACATCGCTCAGGCTGAGCGGAGAAAAAACATGCTGTTTTTTGAACTGGAAGGCATTCATATGCAGAAGGGATTCGATCAGCCGGTTCAGGCGCTCGGAATTGGAGACTATTACCTTCATGCCTTGTTTCTGTTTCTCATTGAGATCACCGAGCATACCCTCATACATGATCTCACTGTAACCCTTTATAGAGATCAAGGGGGTCTTTAGTTCATGGGTCACATTGGATACGAACTCGTCCTTCATCTTATCAAGTGACTTCAGTTCTTCATAGGCTTTTGTGGTATTTTCAAGGAGTTGTATGTTCTCGACCGTTATTCCGGCAAGCTTACCTACGCTTTCAAGCACATATGCATCCTCTTCGCTCAACTGCACTTGCTGCCTCATGGAAAACATAAAGAATCCGGTTACTGCTTTCCTTGCCACCATCGGGATAGCAATGATATTATCCATATCCATTTCGGGGAAGAGATCAGACTCCACTTCAAGTACATGTGTTCTTTTGATCTTTTTAGACAGGCCGTTCATTTCCATTATATTTACTACAACCGGATGATCAAGAGGAAGATTTGCAAGGGCCTTTTTCAGCCTGACAGGAGCCTCTGCGTCCGCAAACAGTACAGCTTTGCCCGTATCCGTTTTTATCAGATAGATAAATCCGTAGTTTGCTCCAAGATAAGAAAGAAGTTCGCTCAGAACATCGTTAAGAAAATCATTGACATCAAGGGAACTGGCGGATATAGAGGCTGTTGAGTGAAGAATAAGAAGTTCCCTGTCTTTTTTATCCGCCTTTCTCTCAGCTTTCTGGCATTGGAAAGTCAGCTGGGAAAAAGTGAGACCGGAGAGCAGAAAAACAATGACTATGAATGAATGGAAATAAAGCTCCCTTCCTGGAAGATATATAAGAAGTTCAGAGAAAATGGCATTACTGGACAAAATGGCAGTTATCAAAGGGTCAGGAATGATCAATAAGAGACAGATGAAAATGATCATACTTATTATGACAATCGTAAGAAATAAACTTTTTCTCATAGACCACCAACAACTGCCCATAACAAGTAGTTCCTGCGATATGGCTTATATATCCAAGGAACAGCAAATATATAAGACTTCACATATATAACATAGAGGACACACATATAAATATATTAGCACAGATACAGATGAATGCTCAAGGAGAAAACAGGCGAACTATATACACGATGCTTAAGTTTTTAAGTAGTTATACGTATGTAAAGTTGCGCGTCCGGAGGATAAAGCCGGTAAAACGTAAGTATTATACATATTATGAAGACAATTATAAAATGTATTAGTGCAGTCCGATACTAGAGAACTGTACATGACATCATAAAAATCAAACAGTCACATTGATCCATGGAGCAAATAAGATGAGAATATTAGTCAGCGATCCGTTATCTGAACAGGGATTGGCAATACTCGGTCAGCATTTTACAGTGGATGTACTAACCAAACTTTCCGAAGACGAACTCATAAAAAAGATACCGGATTACGATGCACTTGTCATCCGCAGCGGGACACAGGTCACAAGGAAAGTGATAGAAGCTGCCAATCGGATGAAAATAATAGGCAGGGCAGGCGTGGGTGTGGACAATGTTGATGTTGAGGCTGCTACTGAGAAGGGCATTATTGTTACCAATGCACCTGAGGGCAATATGCTGTCCGCCGCAGAGCACACTATTGCAATGATGATGGGACTCGCCAGAAACATACCGCAAGCCAATGCTTCCCTCAAGTCCAAGAAGTGGGAGCGCAGCAAGTTCATGGGTGTGGAGGTCAACGGCAAGACCCTCGGGGTCATCGGTCTTGGGCGCATAGGAGCTGAAGTTGCAAAGAGGGCGCAGGGACTTAATATGAACATCCTTGCATATGATCCTTTCATTTCAGAGGAGAAGGCAAACGAACTGGGAGTAAGGCTCATGACAGTACATGAGATCGTAAAGGAAGCAGACTTCATTACAGTACACACTCCGCTCACTAAAGATACAAGGAACATCATCGACAAAAGAGAGTTTGAGATGATGAAGAGAAATGCAAGGATAATCAATTGCGCCCGCGGAGGGATCATAAACGAGGAAGCACTTGCAGAGGCACTCAAATCCGGCAAGGTCGCAGGTGCCGCAATAGATGTGTTCGTGAACGAGCCACCCTTTGAAAGCCCTATGCTCGAATGTGAGAACCTTATAGTAACCCCGCATCTGGGTGCATCAACCGAGGAAGCGCAGGTCAATGTCGCAATATCGGTCGCAGAAGAAGTAGTAGCTGTCCTTGGTGGCGGCGTCGCCAAGAATGCCATCAATATACCCTCTGTCAAGCCTGAGATCATGGCAGTGCTTGCACCATTTATGCAGCTTGCTGAAACTATGAGCAAAGCCTGCGCACAGTTGCTCGGAAAGAACTATGAGAAGATAGAGATCTCATATCAGGGAGACATTGCCGGGAAAGATACAAGGCCTGTTACTGTCGCTGCTGTGAAGGGAATGCTGCAGGTGGCACTTGGATCAGCCGTCAATTATGTGAACGCTAACAGCCTCGCGAAGTCCAGGAAGGTAGGCGTGATCGAGAGCAAATCACAGACAGCTGATGAGTATGCCTCCATAATAAGAATCACTATCACAAAAGGTAATGAGAGCCAGTCTATTACAGGCACTGTCATTGGCAATGCTGGCAAGATAATCGGCATAAACGAGGAACATGTCGACATAGCACCTTCGGGATATATAATTGTGGCAAAGCACATCAACAAACCCAATGTTATAGGACCCTGCTGTATTGTGCTGGGAAAGAATAACATAAACATTTCAGGAATGCAGGTTGGCAGAGTTCCTATAGGCAACGTCACCATAATGGCCCTTAATGTAGATTCAGAAGTTTCGGAGCCCATCCTGCAGGAAATGAGGGCCGTTGAAGGAATACTTGATGCCAAACTTATTAAACTCTGAAGTTGCAAACGAAAGTGACGGAAGACGATCATCCAATGATGAGAAAGCGAATCTATCACCGGTTCCCGCACAGGGAAGTGGAATTCGAGCAGAAGTACCGTTATCATTCGGACTTACCCTTTTTTACGAGGGTTATGGCGAACATGGATGGCAAGTTCGGCATGTTCGTCACCGAATCCATAACCCAGAGAGGGCACAGGATACAGGCCAAAAGGGAGATACGTGTGGATATTGTCACCAATGGCGTCGACTTCGGGCCGCTGAACTATGAGAACGTCGACGAGATCGTTGAGACCATAGAGAAGGAAGGGATCATTGATTTCAGGGTCCAGTTGCACTACAGCTATCTTGACGGAAAGTATAACAGAGTGGCTTTCAGGGGTGACGTATACCTTGTGCGTGCCATCCTTGAAAATGAACTGCTGGTGCTTCAGATAAACCATATAGACGGCCAGAAAAGGACCGAGTGTGGCAGGGTTGCGGACACTATTATCGATGAGCTAAGACGTGGATCATAATGGATGACGAATTGAAATTAGTTGTTGCCACTCCTTTTAAGAAAAAAGCGGCAACATCTCTTTCCATAAAGGATTTTGAATTTGCGCTTTCTTTTGACCTCAAATGGATGGCTCCAGCTCTTGCTTCAAAGGCCAGGGACCGGGCGATAAGTACCGGGCTTTTAAGGCTTGAAGGTAACAGGCTGGTACCCACCTTTGATGTTGCGCAGACGGATATGCCTAACGGTTTCAAGCCCTCAGGCAATCTGTTTGCAGAGAAGACAGTCATTGAGGAGATAATCTCCATGATATCCGCCAGAACGGGCAAGAGTGGAAAAGAAGTGATAGCTCTCGTAAATAACAAGCAGGAGCAACTGGGGGATCTTGTGGATATTGAGATCGCAGGCCTTATAGTCGCAAAGGACAGAGGATGCGATACCGGGGGCATATATGAGAAATTATACTTGAAAACTTTCAACTGCCCATAAACACATAAGATTTATGTACTATTAATGTTATTGCAAGGACGAATTTATGTAATGTAGATTCATCATGTTCTTACTTAATTGGCACCTGATGGATGTTCGAACGCATAGTGATGCGTGAGTGAGACATAATCTTGCGGAGGAACATTATGAGCAAGAGTACACGAGCTAAGATTACAAGAAAGACAAACCCAAGAATCCCGCAACTGATCACGGATCTGAAGCAGGGTTCCCGTGATAACGAGGTCCTGGTCTGGAGAGACATAGCCAAAAGGCTAGAGGCACCCAGGCAGAACTACGCAGAGGTAAACCTCAGTAAGATAAGCAGGTATGCACAGGACAACGAGACAGTCATCATACCAGGCAAGGTACTTGGCTCTGGCCTTATAGGCAAAGCAATTAACGTGGCAGCATTAAGCTTCAGCACTACTGCAAAAGACAAGATAACCGGCCTTGGTGGAAAGTGCATGACCATAGAACAGCTCCTTGCAGAGAATCCCAAGGGCTCCCGAGTAAGGATTTTACAGTAGGTGACCAGGATGACAGTAATAGATGCAGAAGGGCTCATTATGGGAAGGCTTGCCAGTGTCGTTGCAAAGAAACTGCTTGACGGCGAGACTATCGACATACTGAATGCGGAAAAGGCAATTATATCCGGCTCCAAGACTACCACCTTGCTTGAATATAAGACTTCGATCACCATGGGCACGAGGGAATTCGGACCTCATTTCCCGAAGAGACCTGAAAGGATACTTAAGAGAACGATCAGGGGAATGCTCCCGCACAAGCGCATGAGAGGAAGAGATGCAATGGGACGCCTGAAGGTATATGTTGGGATACCTGCAGAGTTCAAAGGTGCGGAGATCACCAGGATCGCAGAGGCAGACATGAACCGCCTGAGCTCTAACAAATACCTGACACTTGGCGATGTCAGCAGCAAACTGGGTTCAAAGTTCTGAGGAGATTAAAATGACCACTAACAAAGTTGTAACTTCATCCGGAAAGAAGAAGACAGCAATCGCTCGTGCGACTGTCAAGAAGGGAACCGGCAAAGTACGCATCAATAAGAAGCCACTCGAGATATACGAACCCGAGTTAATAAAGCTGAAAATAGATGAAGCAGTCCTTCTTGCAGGAGATGCAGTATCCACTATTGATATCGACATCACTGTGAACGGAGGCGGCATTATGGGTCAGGCAAGCGCAGTAAGGACAGCGATTGCAAGGGGCATAGTAGACTGGACAAACGATACGGAGATCCGTGACACATACATGGCATACGACCGTAACCTCCTGGTCAACGATTCCAGACAGAAAGAGACCAAGAAGTTCGGCGGACCTGGTGCACGTTCCAGATATCAGAAATCATACAGGTAAGCGCAATGATTCCAGTTCGGTGTTTCACCTGTGGAAAAGTAATCTCAAACTTCTGGGAAGAATACAAAAGGCGCGTTAATGACGGTGAAGAGCCTGCCAAGGTACTCGACGACCTTGGCATTATGCGCTATTGTTGCCGCAGAATGATCCTTTCACATGTGGAACTTGTAGACGTATTGGCTCCATACCAGTAAGGGACCGTAGGGTAGCCTGGTCCATCCTTCGGCGTTCGGGACATGTATAATTCATGCGAATTACGCCGGAACCTGAGTTCAAATCTCAGCGGTCCCATAATCTTTCCGACCCGATCGGGAAGAAATGCTGGCATAGGAAGACGACCACATTCGGAGGGATTCCGAATACACTCAATTCAAGGTAATAATAAACCATAGTACAGATTGGTTGAAGAATGCTGCTTTAATGCCAATAGAAGCAACTATGGTCAAACTATTTTATTGTTATTGGAAGGTAATTTTACATTAGGTGATCTATTGAACACAGAACACTATACTAGATATGAGAAAGCAAGGATCATAGGAGCAAGGTCACTGCAAATATCAATGGGAGCGCCGGTGCTCATAGATGACCCAAGTACAAATTCGTTGTCTCTTGCTAAAAGGGAATTTGAACTGGGAGTTACTCCCATCACTGTAAAAAGGAAAACTTAAATTACAATAATCAAGGTGATTGAATGGATACAACTGAAGATACTAAGTTCACTGAGACTAAAAACGTAGAAGCGACTGAAAACACCGAGGAGCAGAAATCAACATCACTGGTCCCAATAGATGAATATCTTGCAGCCGGAGTACATATCGGTACCCAGCAGAAGACAGCCAACATGATGAAATTCGTGTACCGTGTCAGAACTGATGGGCTGTATGTGCTGGACATCCAGGCAACTGACGAAAGGATTAAGCTGGCTGCAAACTTCATGTCCAAATACGACCCTGCAAGGATACTTGTAGTGTCCGCCAGGCAATACGGCCAGTATCCTGCAAAGATGTTCGCAAAAGCTATCGGTGCAAGGTCAATGGTGGGAAGGTTCATCCCCGGAACACTCACAAACCCGACAGTTGAGAATTTCTTTGAACCCGATGTCATCATTGTCACTGACCCGACAGGAGACGCACAGGTCATCAAAGAAGCAGTGGACATCAGCATACCGGTAGTTGCGCTTTGTGACACCAACAACATGACATCTGACGTAGACTTTGTCATCCCTACAAACAACAAAGGAAGAAAGGCACTTTCCCTCGTTTACTGGCTGCTGGCAAGAGAGATCTCAAAGGCCAATGGTTCAGTTTTCAATTACGAGCTTGAGAGCTTTGAGCCAGGTGTCTGAGAGCCCTTATCTGTACGAACATACTACAAATAGGAAAAACCCGTATAAATCATTGGGTGATCAGTAGTATGAGACAGACAGCTGTTGCGGGTCAGTTCTATCCAAGGAACCCCAGGGATCTGAAGAGAGAACTTAGCAGATGCTTTAAGGACAAAGATATCCAGCCAAGGGAAATAGTAGGCGCAGTGGTGCCCCACGCCGGGTACATCTACTCGGGAGAGGTCGCAGCACATGCATATGCTTTGCTTCCGGAGGCAGATACCTATGTGTTCTTTGGCCCAAACCATACAGGTTACGGATCTGCCGTAGCTCTTTCACAGGATACATGGGAAACACCTCTGGGAGATGTCGAGACTGACAGGGAGCTTGGAAAGCTCCTTGCCGGAAGCATTATAGATCATGACGAGACAGCCCATCGATTCGAACATTCCATAGAAGTACAGATACCATTCCTTCAGCACAGGTTTGCAGAAGGCTTTAAGATACTTCCTATATGTATGGGACTTCAGGATGAAGAAACATCTATAGAGGTAGGTCTGGAAGTTGCGCGTGCAGTCAAGGCGTCAGGTAAAAAGGCAGTATTCATTGCTTCCAGTGATTTCACACATTACCAGTCTGCAGAGAGAGCTTCAGACAACGACCATTACCTGATAGATCCTGTACTAAGGATGGATATCCCGGAGTTCTATCGAAGAAGAGAAGAAAGGAATATCACAGCCTGTGGCTTTGGCCCGATAGCGGCTACGATGACTGCATCAAAAGAGCTTGGAGCCGGTAAATCAAGACTGCTAAAGTATGCAACCAGCGGAGATGTGACCGGTGAACGGTCACAGGTTGTGGGATATGCTGCAATAGTCTTCGAGTGAAGCATAAAGAGATGTAAAATAATGGTTGATTAAGGAGTTACAGATGATAACATGTTCTGCACCCGGGAAAGTATACCTTTTCGGTGAGCACGCGGTTGTTTACGGACAGAGCGCCATATGCTGTGCAATAGATATCCGCACACGGGTTCAGGTAGAAAGATGTGACTCCGTAATAATTCAATCGGTGCTTGGCAGGACCGGCATCGATTATAACATCCATCCATATGTTTCAAGAGCAGTCGAAAAAATGCAGGAGCAGGCAGACATCAAAGGAGTGCATATCAGGGTAGATTCAGAACTACCCGTTGGTTCAGGACTTGGATCATCTGCTGCTGTAACGGTTGCAACTATACAGGCACTGAGTTATTTGTTTGACAGTGGCCTGGAACTTGAAGAGATCGCAATTATGGGGCATGAGATAGAAAAGGAAGTTCAGGGCAACGCCAGTGCCACAGACACATATGTCAGCACCATGGGAGGCGTCGTCATGATCCCACAGCGCAGGAAACTGCAGGCCCTTGATTGCATTATCGTAATTGGCAACACTGGCAGGTTCTCATCGACAAGGGAACTGGTGGCAAGTGTGGCAAAGCTGAAAAAAGAGTTTCCTGAAATAATAGACCCCATACTTTCAAACATCGGGACTATGTCGCATATAGCTGAAGAATATGTCAGCAGGAAAGACTATGCGACTATCGGCAAACTGATGAATGTCAACCATGGGCTGCTGGATGCCATTGGTGTCGGGGGAGCTGAACTCTCGGCGCTTGTGTACGCGGCGCGCAACAATGGAGCTATAGCAGCCAAGATAACGGGTGCGGGCGGAGGGGGATGCATGGTTGCACTTGCTGACGGGCCAAGCACAGAAAAGATAGCAAAAGCCATCAGTGATGCAGGCGCTGAGGCCATTATCACAAGGAATACCCATGAGGGTGTTCGGCTGGAGCCACATAAATGACAAGTGACCAGAGTATCACCATATTAAAGATAGGCGGAAGCGTTATCACAGACAAAAGCTTTGATGAAGGCACGGTCCGGCTGGAAGATATCAGGCGCATTGCCCTTGAAATAGCAGTGTCTGCCCCCGGACTTGTAATAGTCCACGGTGCGGGCTCTTTTGGCCATCCCCAGGCAAAACGCTATGGACTGACCGGTAAATTTGATCCCCTCGGTTCCATTATAACCCATGTATCGGTCAAAGAACTGAACCATATATTTGTGGGTGCCCTTAACGCTGCAGGTGTGAAAGCGATAGGAGTCCATCCTATGAACTGTATCGTTTGTGATAACGGCAGAATTAAGGACATGTTCATGGACCATATACGTATTATGCTGGAAAGCGGTTTTGTGCCCGTGCTCCATGGTGATGTGGTGATGGATACAGTACTTGGTACCTGTGTCCTCTCGGGTGATCAGATCGTTCCTTACCTTGCATCAAAACTGGGCGCACAGCGCATAGGCATAGGAAGCGCTGAGGATGGAGTGCTTGACGGAAACAATAAGACTATTGAGAGCATCAGCAGCACAAACTTTGATCAGATCAAACAGTTCATCGGCGGTTCTGTGAATACTGACGTGACAGGCGGGATGCTGGGAAAGGTACTTGAGCTCTTAAACCTTAGTGATACATCAAATACAACTTCATATATATTCAATGCAGGTAATGCAGGGAATATCGCAAGTTTCCTCAGCGGAAAGAACATAGGTACTGCTATCTCAAAAGCAGAACATTAAGGATAATTATAATGAGCACTTCCCAGAGAAAGATCGAACACCTCCGTTTATGTGCGGCAAGCCCGGTAGAATCAAGAAAGATAAAGGCCGGTTTTGAGGATATCATGCTCGTGCATCGGGCACTTCCTGAAATGGGAATGGATGACATAAACTTGTCGACGGAGCTGCTTGGGAAGAGCATGAATGCTCCTTTCATGATCGCTTCAATTACGGGAGGACATCCTGATACGATACCCATCAATGCCGCACTGGCATCCGCTGCAGAAGAGACAGGGATTGGTATCGGTGTTGGCAGTCAGAGAGCTGCTATAGAGGACCCTTCTCAGGAAGCTTCCTTCAGGATCGTCAGGGATGAAGCACCAAATGCCTTTGTATATGGCAACATAGGTGCCGCGCAGATCAAGCAATATGGCATTGAAGGTGTGGAAAAACTAATAGAGATGATAGATGCCGATGCAATGGCAATACACCTGAACTTCCTTCAGGAGGCAATACAGCCGGAGGGAGACAGGAACGCATCCGATGCACTTGAAAGCATCCGGGAGATATGTTCGATAAAGGTCCCCATTATTGTGAAAGAGACCGGATCGGGAATATCACATGAAGATGCCCTGCTCCTTAAGAAGGCAGGCGTTGCGGCCATAGATGTCGGAGGCGTCGGCGGGACCAGCTGGTCAGGCGTGGAAGTGTATAGAGCCAGAGCGAGAAAGGACAGGATCTCAGAAATGATAGGAGAACTGTTCTGGGATTTTGGAATACCCACTGTACCCAGTATTGTCGAATGCAGTGTTTCCCTGCCTGTCATCGCCACCGGTGGCATAAGGACAGGACTGGACATAGCAAAATCTATTGCCATGGGCGCCTCAGCAGCCAGCGCTGCATTACCCTTTGTAGGGCCGGCAATGAAAGGGAAAGAAGAGGTAGTCAAAAGCATCGCACTTATGCTTGATGAACTGAAGGTGGCGATGTTCCTTTGCGGTTGCAGGAATGTGAAAAAGCTGCACTGTGCTCCGGCGATAGTGACTGGCTGGACACGCGAATACATAGAACTTAGGGGTTTTGACGCAAAAGAATTTGCAATGCGATCTGAGAACAGTGAGTTCCAGATAGTTTAACTGTCATTTATCATAAGCATTGATACATAGATCGAATTTACTAAAATAATAGAGGTTAATACATGACTGAAATAGGTATAATAGCAGTTGGCGGATATAACGAGATGGGCCGCAACATGACTGCGATAAGAGTTAACGAGGAAATAGTGATCATAGATATGGGCATCCGCCTGGACAGGGTCCAGATACATGAAGATGTCGACACTGACAGGATGCATTCACTTGAGCTCATAGAGATGGGAGCAATTCCGGACGACACGATAATGAATGAGGTCAATGGTAACGTGCGTGCTATCGTATGCACACATGGCCACCTGGATCACATTGGCGCCATCTCCAAACTCGCACACCGTTACACAGCACCGATAATCGCAACCCCATACACTACTGCGCTGATAAAGCATCAGATAGATTCCGAGAGGAAGTTCGGGGTCAAGAACAATATTGTTGCATTGAAGGCCGGCGAAACCCTGGAAATAACAAAGGACATCACCATCGAGTTCATTAACACCCAGCACAGCATCATTGATACTGTCTTCGTGGTCATACACACTCCAAGCGGTGCTGTTGTGTACGCATGTGACTTCAAGCTGGACAGGACACCTACTTTAGGAGAGGCGCCTGACTTTGAGAGGATGAAACAGCTTGGAAATGAAGGGGTCATTGCACTCATCACCGAGAGTACCAACGCAGGCAGGAATGGGAAGGCACCTTCCGAACTTATAGCACATATGATGCTCAAGGACGTCCTGCTCGGTACGGAGGAAGCAGATGTGGGCATGATAGTCACTACATTTGCATCCCATATAGCACGCATGAACTCCATTGTCCACTTCGCGGAAGAGATGGGAAGGATACCGGTACTTCTGGGAAGATCCATGGAAAGATACGTAGGGACTGCCTATCAGCTTGGATACATAGACCTTCCGGAAAATGTGGAGATCTATGGCACGCGCCGCGACATTGATAGTGCGCTCAAGAAGATAATGGAACAAGGCAAGGACAAGTACCTGCCGGTCATGACCGGACATCAGGGCGAGCCCGGAGCAGTTCTTGGCAGGATAGCCAATGGAGACACTCCATTCAAGATAGAGACCGGAGACAGGATCATCTTCTCAGCAAATGTGATACCGAATCCCATGACACAGGCAAACCGCTATTCCCTTGAGACCAAACTCAAGATGAAAGGGGCAAGGATATATGACAATGTGCATGTTTCGGGACACGCATACAGGGAAGACCACTGGGAGCTGCTCAGGATGCTAAAGCCTGAACACGTTATTCCCGCACACGGGACCATACAGATGCACAGCGAGTACATTCAGATGGCAGAGGATGCCGGCTATTCACTCGGCGATACACTGCACCTGTTGAGAAACGGCGAGGAGCTTTATATCGAAGAAGATTAAGAGTTATAACAACTAAGGAAAAACAGATGGAATCAACTATGGATTTGATAGGAGAGATCAAAAAGAGGTCTGTGCGCGTTGATAAGGGCATCGAGGACTATCTCCCTCTGTCCAGACCCACAGAGCTCTATAAGGCAGCCCGTTACCTGCCTGATGCCGGCGGGAAAAGGCTCAGACCTGCCATTGTGATATTAACAGCTGAAGCTGTGGGCTCCAGACCTGAGAAGGTTCTTCCTGCTGCTGTTGCCGTGGAACTCGTGCATAATTTCACACTTGTACATGACGACATAATGGACAGAGATGACATCCGCAGGGGTATGCCTGCCGTCCACGTGAAATGGGGAGAGGCAGGCGCCATCCTCGCAGGCGATACATTGTACTCAAGAGCCTTTGAGATAATGACACGTGCAGAGGGAACTCCGGAGAACCTGTTGAAATGCGTGGATATACTGTCTAAGACGTGCCGGGACATCTGCGAAGGACAATGGATGGATGTCGAGTTCGAAGGCCGCACAGATGTTACTGAAGAAGAGTATCTCGAGATGATCGAGAAAAAGACAGGTGTGCTCTATGCTGCCTCATGCAAGATAGGAGCCATACTCGGAGGAGCTTCCGCGGAGACTGCAGACACCATGTACGAGTTTGGAAGGCTCATAGGTATTGCTTTCCAGATATATGATGACGTCATAGACATGATCACTCCTGAAGAGGTACTCGGCAAGGTAAGGGGAAGCGACCTCATGGAAGGCAAGAAGACGCTCATTGCGATACATGCATTGCGAAATGGTGTGAAACTCGATATCTTCGGCAGAGGAGAAGCCAGTACAGAAGAGATCAATGACACTGTACACCTGCTGGAAGAGTCCGGGTCGATAAACTATGCCAGGGACCTCGCAGTATCATATATTGCAAAAGGGAAGGGACTTCTTGATGTTCTTGAGGACAGCGAGCCAAAGGAGATACTTCTTGCAATTGCAGATTATATGATCCAGAGATCGCATTAAACTCTTTTTAGGAGAAGGGCTCTGCCCTTTTATTTTATATTTATTGTTAAACTTAAGTCTGTGTCAAGGAGCAATCTTGCTGAAGGCACGCTTTGTACAAGAACGAAAAAAAGAAATAATACGGGACAAGCCCGTATCTTAAAGGGATCTGCCTTCTTCTTCGAGGACTGCCTGTGCTGCAGCAAGCCTGGCGATAGGCACACGGAATGGCGAGCAGCTTACATAATCGAGTCCTACCCTGTAGCCGAACTTCACAGAACTTGGCTCTCCACCGTGTTCACCGCAAATTCCGATCTTCAGGTCCGGTCTTGTAGAACGGCCTTTTTCAATACCGATCTTCACAAGCTGACCAACACCTTCCTGGTCGAGGACCGCGAAGGGATCATTCTCCAGGATGCCATCGGCGACATAGCACGGAAGGAACTTACCGGCATCATCCCTGCTGAAACCAAAGGTTGTCTGGGTCAGGTCATTGGTACCAAAGGAAAAGAACTCGGCTTCGCGGGCGATCTGATCTGCTGTAAGGGCCGCCCGTGGAAGCTCTATCATCGTACCTACGAGATAATCCATCTTTACTTTCTTCTCGGCCAGCACGGCTTCAATGACATTGGTGACATGCTTCTTTGCCGCTTTCAGCTCGTTCACATGACATACAAGGGGTATCATGATCTCAGGCACGATGTCCATGCCTTCGGCCTTGAGCTGGCAGGCGGCCTCGACGATCGCCTTTACCTGCATATCATATATCTCGGGATAGGTGATACCAAGGCGGCATCCCCTGTGTCCAAGCATGGGGTTGATTTCCATCAGGGAATCAACGCGCTCCATGATATCCTTTAAGATCAGAAGTTCACCTGCATTACTTTCGAGAGCATCGGATTCGAGGAGGCGGAACTTTTCTGCAAGTTCTTCGTGCTTTGGCAGGAACTCGTGAAGAGGAGGGTCAAGAAGGCGTATGGTCACAGGATAGCCTTCCATAGCACGGAAGATACCTATGAAGTCCTCCCTCTGCATGGGCAGTAACTTACTCAGGGCTTCCTTCCTTGCATATTCATCCTCCGCCAGGATCATTTCTCTGACCACAGGTATCCTGTCATCTCCAAAGAACATGTGCTCTGTCCTGCACAGGCCAATTCCCTCTGCGCCGAAATCCCTTGCTACAGCCGCATCATGAGGGGTATCGGCATTTGTCCTTACGCCCATTTTCCTTACTTCATCAGCCCAGGAAAGCAAGATCTTGAGCTCCTCGCTGACCCCGGGAGTGACAAGCGCTACCTTGCCAAGGATGACGCTTCCTGTTGCACCGTCGATAGACACGTAGTCGCCTTCCTTTATGCGAAGGTCATTAATAGTGAATACTTTCTCATGTATGTCAATGCTGATAGCTCCGCAACCGGCAACACATGGCTTGCCCATACCTCGGGCAACCACAGCTGCGTGAGAGGTCATTCCCCCGCGCACTGTAAGTATGCCCTGGGCAGCATCCATGCCACCTATGTCCTCAGGTGACGTCTCTGCTCTGACAAGGATCACCTTTTTGTTTAGAGCAGCCATCTCCTCCGCATGCTCAGCTGTGAAGACTACCTTCCCTACAGCAGCTCCTGGTGAAGCCGGCAGGCCTGTGGCAATGACCTCATACTTTGCGCTGGGGTCTATCATCGGGTGCAGCAACTGGTCTATCTGTTCCGGCCTGACTCTCATAAGGGCTGTCTTTTTATCAATAAGGCCTTCATTGACCATATCAACAGCAATGTTTAGAGCAGCAGCAGCAGTACGCTTACCATTTCTGGTCTGAAGCATATAGAGCTTACCTTCTTGGATGGTGAACTCGATATCCTGCATATCCTTGAAGTGTTTCTCGAGTTTCTCGCATATTTCCACAAGTTGTGCATAGGATTGCGGCATCTTATGCGCAAGGGTTGTGATCGTCAGGGGAGTCCTGATACCTGCTACGACATCCTCTCCCTGTGCATTCATAAGATATTCGCCAAAGAACTCTTTCTTGCCTGTTCCAGGGTCTCTTGTAAAAGCAACACCTGTACCTGATGTCTCACCCATGTTACCGTAGACCATGGTCTGCACATTGACAGCGGTACCCCAGTCCATGGGGATATTGTTGAGTTTCCTGTATCTTATAGCACGCTGGTTGTTCCATGAGTTGAAAACTGCCTCAATAGCCATCTGGAGTTGTTTACGCGGGTCCTGAGGGAATTCAGAGCCAGTCTTCTTCTTGATGATCTCCTTGAATGTTTCAGCCAGCTGCTTAAGGGCATTGGCATTAAGCTGTGTATCCTGTTTGACACCAAGCTCGTTCTTCTTGGCCTCTATTGCCGATTCGAAATACTCGTGCTTGATGTCCAGCACCACATCCCCGAACATCATCAGGAACCTACGATAGCTGTCGTAGGCAAATCTTTCATTGCCGGTCTTTTTTGCAAGACCTACAACAGACTCATCATTAAGGCCCAGGTTCAGTACAGTATCCATCATACCAGGCATGGAAACACGCGCACCGGACCTGACAGAGAGCAACAGGGGATCTTTTATATCTCCGAAATACTTACCGTTCACCTGTTCAAGCTTCTCGATAGCAGCATCTATCTGGCCAAGAATGCCATCAGGATATGAACCCTTTTCAAGGTAGAGCACACAAACCTCAGTTGTGATGGTAAATCCGGGCGGAACCGGTATACCCAGATTGGCCATCTCTGCGAGATTAGCACCTTTGCCACCAAGCAGATCTTTCATGCTGTTTTTGCCTTCAGTTTCTTCTTTCCCGAAAAAATATACGAATTTTCTATCTGCCACCAGATTTCCTCCACGCATAAAATATATGATGGATAGTTTAAGTATAAAGTCGTTATAATAGGGCTATAAAGCCATAATAAAGTCGTCCCAAGATAGACCTGTTATAACTTTAAGGTTGTGGTCTGTAAACTGATAACATGCCCACCGATAAACATTAACTATGTACATATCCATTATTTATTCTCCCTATTAACGATATCTTTTTGTATAGAGAAATGGCAGTATAAAAAATACTGCGTAAACTATATATAATATAAGCGCAAGAGTAGTTTAAAATAAAAAAGGTAGAACCTGTATAAGATATGAAACGACTGGGTAAAGTACTGCATCTTTCAAAACAAGATGAGTTGATCATTCGAGGGGACGCAAATAAGTTTTCCGGATCTCTGAGGGAAATGCCTAGAATACATTCTTTTGTTCTTGATAAATCAATTAAGAGAATAGGAAAGGTTGCCGGCATTTTCGGACCTGTTGACTGTCCATACTATATTGTGAAACCGAACAAGGGAACTCCCAATTCTGATCTGCAAAAACTGATTAGTGAACGAGTATACGTTCAGTGAATACATAGGCCTTTTAAATTTGTTGTTGTGAGCTGTGGTTGACTGAGAGAAGACTAAAGAAATATATTTTCTATTAATAGATATAAAGGTGATTGAAAATGGTCGAAGTTGAAAGGGTACGGTATTCTGATACTTCCGAAAGGGAGAAGATACGTGCAATGATCAAGGCACGCAAGGAAAAAGAGAAAGACATGGACGTGGAGAAAGCCAAGGTCCAGTGTCCGGAGTGCGGCAGCCGCAGCCTGGTACAGGATTATGAGAGGGCCGAACTGGTATGTTCTGACTGCGGACTTGTCGTAGACGCCGAATTCGTAGATGAAGGACCCGAATGGCGTGCATTTGACCATGATCAGAGAATGAAACGCTCACGTGTAGGTGCGCCGATGACCTACACCATCCACGACAAGGGCCTGTCCACAATGATCGACTGGAGGAACCGTGATTCTTACGGGAAATCCATTTCCTCAAAGAACAGGGCGCAGCTGTACAGACTGAGAAAATGGCAGCGTAGAATACGTGTCAGTAATGCTACCGAAAGGAACCTTGCCTTTGCACTGTCAGAACTTGACCGTATGGCTTCCGCGCTTGGCCTCCCCAGGACCGTACGTGAGACCGCAGCTGTCGTATACAGAAAAGCCGTTGATAAGAACCTGATAAGAGGAAGGAGCATTGAAGGTGTAGCCGCTGCCGCGCTTTATGCAGCATGCCGCCAGTGCAGCGTCCCAAGGACACTTGACGAGATAGGAGAGGTATCAAGAGTAAGCAGGAAAGAGATAGGCAGGACGTACCGCTTTATTTCAAGGGAACTGTCCCTCAAGCTTATGCCGACCTCACCAATCGACTACGTGCCAAGGTTCTGCTCGGGCCTTAACCTCAAAGGAGAGGTCCAGTCCAGAGGCGTAGAGATACTGCGCCAGGCATCTGAAAAGGAGCTTACCAGCGGCCGCGGGCCGACAGGAGTGGCTGCAGCAGCTATCTATATCGCATCCATCCTGTGCGGCGAGCGCAGGACGCAGCGTGAGGTCGCCGACGTTGCAGGTGTCACAGAGGTCACTATCCGCAACAGATACAAGGAACTTGCAGAAGAGCTCGATATCGAGATCATTCTCTGAGAGTGCAATATACCGGAACGGAGTACCGGGACAAGGGAAGAACTTACAATTGCTTCCTTTGTCACATATTCTTTTGGCACATCTTTTTTAACACTTGACCGGATTAACCAGTGTTAACTATGCTTGAACTGCTGGAAATGCTGGCCATCGGATTTATTGTAGGAATGACAGGCGCGCTTGTGCCCGGACCAATGCTTTTCACGACAATAGATACTTCCCTCAAAAGAGGATGGCAGGCAGGACCAGAGATCTTCATTGGTCACGCAGCCCTGGAATTCCTGGTATGCATATTTGTGATATATGGCATAGCATCCATAAGCGAGAATACTGTCATGGCAATATCCATCCTGGGAGGAGCCACACTGATAATATTCGGCATCCTTACCATCCGGAACGCAAAGGGTGCTGCAAGCTCAATGCATAAGCATGACACCGTTAGCACAAGTCCCATACTGGCAGGAATAGTCACATCCGCCTCCAATCCATTTTTCTGGCTATGGTGGCTTGCTGCAGGAAGCGCACTGGTACTGAAAGGACTTGAGATAAGCCTGTTTGCAGCGGCACTCTTTGTCATAGGTCACTGGATGGCGGATCTTAGCTATTTCACTCTGGTTTCGATATCCTTCAGCCGGGGAAAGAGGCTCATGTCCCCAAAAGTTTATGAAAGGGTACTGATGTCATGTGGCCTGTTCCTTGTCCTGTTCGGATCATGGTTTATTGTAGGTGCATGAACATGAGAAAAAGTTGCATCAAGGTACTGAAGAAGAACGGGGAGCAAATACGCAGGGTACTGCTGGAAATTGACCTGCTGGACAATTCTTCCAGGATATGCTCTGAAGGAGAAGTCTTATACTTACCCCTTACAAGAGAGCCGCAGCAATGTGAGCTGATGGACCTGCCCGGCGAGTTCGAGCTCACAGAGCACGAGTTTGCGGAACAGAAGGGACAACTGAAGCTTGAGGACCTTCTGGAGAACGTACCCCACTTTGAGGTCATAGGGGATATAGCACTTATCGAAAATGATGTCCCCGAGCCTGAAAAGGTGGCTGAGGCCATCATGCAGGTCAAGAACAATGTTAAGACGGTGCTTGCAACACTCGGGCCCGTTGAGGGAGAGTTCAGGACCCGCAGGTTCAGAACAATAGCAGGAGAGGACAAGACTTCCACCATCCACAGGGAATATGGATGCAGATACTACATCGACCTTGAGAGGGCATACTTCACTCCCCGCCTGGCAACGGAGCGCTCGCGCATTCTGGCTCAGGTCAAAGATGGACAGATCGTGGCGGACATGTTCGCAGGTGTCGGCCCGTACAGTATAATGATAGCAAGGAAGAGTCCGGACATACAAGTTATCGCTATTGATAAGAACCCTGATGCTGTTGATTTCCTGCGCCGCAACATCAAGCTGAACTCGGTGCCCAATGTGGAAGCAATAGAAGGCGACGCAAATATCGAAGCCGGCCGATTCTCAGGCATTGCGGATCATGTGATCATGAACCTGCCCCACAACGCCCGGGAGTTCCTTGATGCCGCCATCAGGCTATGTGCACCCGGGGCAGTCATCCACTATTACGATATCACTCAGGAGGACGACCTTTTCCAGAGTTCCCTGAAGCTCATCAGGGAAGCTGCAAACAGGGCAGGCCGGACAACCGATATCATAGATACAAGGGTCGTCCGCTCCTATGCACCGCACCAATCCAATGTTTGCATAGAAGTGAAAGTAATATAATAAAATATACTCATAAGCGAAATCATTAAATCATCATATACAATTATAAGGTCATCAACATCTGCCTCTGTGGCTTAGCGGTATAGCGGCTGATTCGTAATCAGCAGGTCGAGGGTTCAAATCCCTCCGGAGGCTATAAATCACGGGGTTAAAAGCCCCTTCTTCTTTTCCGAGACTGAAACTGACGTATTTGCCTGGTGAATCTTTTCGCCTATCTGTCTAATCCCCTATTCATTATATTCATTTGACATTTTTGATACCTCAATTAGAGATTGAAATATACATACATGAGCATTTAGAATTTGAGCCCATTTCAAAATTATAAATACTATCTTCCGTTATCTTTTTGTATTCATACATCTTACCTCTTATTCATTAGACTGTCCTCTTTATTTAAGGGAGTGTGCAGATTGTATATGAAGTAACAAAAGGAGTATCTATGGCTTCGAGAGCGTAATAAAATATAAAACTGGAAAATAGGACTAAAGCACCAAATAAAGAAAGGATAGGAACTCTCAATTAATTCCACCTGAACTGGCGCCCCTATCTCATTCACTTTTACCAGATATATTCTTTGCTTTATAGCGTCTTAATGTATTCCAGCGTATCATTTAGGTCTTTATCAGACATCTGCCATCTTGGCATTGTCAGCGCCAAAGGTTCACCAGATGGTTCAAGGCCGTCTCTTATAGCTGTCTTAATATCCTCATCGGTATATGGGTGATCCTCGTCAGTTGTTAATGAATTATATGTAATGTTAGCTGGTAGTGCATCTCCCAACATCACCGGCACTCCTCCTTCCCCACCTACACCATGACAGTAAACACAGCCGCCTCCGTTAACGTAGAGCCATTGTGTACCGTAGGATATTGGGATTCTCTGACCCGTTTCATTAAATCCGGTGTAATAAATCCGTTCACCGTTTGACTCAAATTCAGTCTTCATTCCTTCAATATTATACGAAGAATATCCAGATCCCATCATTCCTCCCCCGTAGCCGGGTCCCATCATTCCTCCTCCATAACCAGGCCCCATCATACTTTCGCCTGGACCATACACATTATAACCGGACCTCTGTATGTTCATCATGAAAACAACCATTATAAGGGTTGCAGCTACAACAACTCCAATAAGAATTAAGATATATGTTTCCAGTTTAGCCATCACTAACCTCCCATGTTTATCTTACAATCTTATGTGCTTTATAGGAAATAAAAGGTTGGAAGAACAAGTATTCAATTTAAAGTAAAATTGGGGTGTCTAGTTTCCTCAATAACAAGGACCTGGAAGACACGGCAGATGAATATAACCGAGACAATTGTGATAAGAAATTATGGAATTGATCCCTTTGAAGTTTATCCGCAAAGCGCAAAGACAGATCGCATTATTAGAGGATTCTGCACATCTGATAACAACGTTTCAACAGTTAACAATGCTTTTTCAATTAAGGATTATATAAATTAGATCAGACTAGATCCTGTATAGAAATCTCAGCCTGCTAAGAAATTAGTGATCAGCCCTGCAAGGATTCCAAGCATCATAAGTAGAGTCACAGCCACCAAGGCAGTAGACCAAAACCTTACATCATCCACTCTTAAAGACCTCCTGGTGCTATTTGAGATAAGCAGAAATCCTAAGGAGAGCAGGAATAATACTATTGATACCAAGCTCACTGATATCCAATGATGACCGGTAAGTAATACCAAGAATTGTTTAAAAGCAGTTGATGCATCGTGGGCGATGATGATCCAGCCCGTTAAAAATATAGTAACTGTAGCTGCTGTGATAAAAGTAGCTGATCCCTTCATCTTAAGTCTCCATTTCTATATTTCCGGTGTTGGATATGACAGCTCCCATTATAAACATGAGTAGTACCAGGAAAAGCGCCAAGGAGGCAATAAGCAGCAGAGCGCGCCTGGACTTAACATCAGCCAGAAATGCGTCCCTATCGAGCTTGTACATAGTAAGGGATAGCGCGAAAGCTATTATGGGAAGAAATACGAAGATATGCTCTTTCATTTCCATTATTATTTCATGCACCCATGGAGTAGGTCCTGCCAGGATCACGGGTTTTACCTGAGAGCCATAGTCCTTCAAATAATTGTAGCCTCCTGCTATCCAGCATCCCGCAGTTAACAGGAATGCTGAGGCATAGCTCGCTACCCTTGCCCTCTGAAGTGATTTTTCCGTCGGATACAATATCTCGAGAATGATCCATGCCAAAGTAAGTACAACTAAGCCTCCTGATATTGAATGTAAAAGGACTAGGCTTTTTGTTCCACTGGTTACTCCTTCATACAAACCCCAAGTGGCGTCAATTATCAGGATGAGTCCCAGAGAATATCCCAATATTCTATGTATTCTCCTGTATTTTGCCCTATTTTTCAAAAGAAGACTGGGGATTACCTGGAGAAGAGCTATTACAACAATGATCAAACCCAGTTTACCATGAATGGACAATAGTATAGGCTCACCGTGCTGTAACCTTAACCACAACCCGTAGATGAACAATCCCAGAATGAAGGCCCCTAAGTAAATACCGCCCCTTTTATGAAGATCAAAAATATTTCCTGAAGCTTTCTTTATTCTTCCCCTAAGCATAGCTCCTGTTGCCAGAACATATATCATGAGCACAAGGTCAGTGATGCCTATCAGAGCATGGCCTATCCAATTTCCATATACAAGTGCAACGATGCCTATGGCCAGAACTAAAACTGCACCTATGTAAATATCCCATTTCACTGACTGTGATTGTGACTTCTTAGAGACTTAGATTCCCCCACAAGTCCTTATTTTCAAATGGTCCTCAGATATTAAAAGCTTAACTATCTGTACTTCGTGGACAACAATTTAAACAACTGAAATGTCTGCTCATTCTGAGGAAAATACATATTAGTTAAATATCTTTGTGGCGAACTCAGTAATGTGCATGAAGTTCAGTTTAAAATAGCTCTGGCAGCTTTGCTTGTGGTTGATGCAGGTGTCAGGTTGTATTACCAGAGAAGCTACAGAGAATTTAAAAGAGTGGTAGTGAGGCACGAACGAAGAGAGAAACTCCTCTATTACTTGGTTGGACTGGGTATTATACCTCTATTATTTTATCTGTTCACTTCCTTGATAGATGGTTTCAGTGTTCCATTTACGAATGAAATCCGCTGGTTGGGAGCAGGAATAATTACTACAGGCAATCTTCTTTTCGTATGGTCACATAAATCATTAGGTAAAGAATGGTCTCCGGTTCTCGAAATTCGGAAAGGGCATACTCTGATAACTGAGGGACCTTACAGATTTATCAGACATCCTATGTATGCAGCGATTATTCTGATAGGCATAGGAGTGTCGGTGCTTTCCGCTAACTGGATAGTATCCCTGTCTTATATGCTACCGGTAATTTGTATGTATTTGGTCAGGGTATCCGATGAAGAAAAAATGATGACAGAGTATTTCGGGAATGACTATAGGGAGTATGTGAAAAGGACCGGAAAGCTAGTTCCAAAGCTAAGTATTCTGATGCATAAAAAGAGAACCTAGTTTCAAAGAACTGCATAAAAAGTAAATACTGCGGGTGCCTAACAGCATTCATCAAACTGTTTTGTTATCTCAAGCGCGGTATAAATCCCGGAGTTTTCGCCATGTAACTGGAGTATTCTTCGCCAAACTCTGCCAAAACATCTTTTTCTTCACGTTTTGCTAGGTGGATATAAGTCCAAACCAGTATAGGGAACA
>Ga0209347_1001360_pt1 | contig 41076 bp, 35 predicted proteins | sample AutmiccommuBRH23_FD_187382 | JGI IMG/M metagenome (GOLD analysis project Ga0209347, IMG submission 187382) | Deep subsurface microbial communities from Mt. Terri, Switzerland - Autotrophic microbial communities BRH/23 (SPAdes) (version 2) | ecosystem: Environmental > Aquatic > Deep subsurface >... | reverse complement strand
CGCGTGAAGGGGCCGGTATTTACAGGGAAATCTCAACAAGTACGGGCGTTTTGCCCGCTGAGAAAATGGTCGGAGCGAGAGGATTCGAACCTCCGACCCTCTGGTCCCAAACCAGATGCGCTACCAGGCTGCGCTACGCTCCGGAGTCCCGTAATAATGGGAGCGCCGCCGCGCGCAAGCCCCTTTTGTCTGTTATTTTCAATCGTTTTACGCCGCACCGGAAAAATCCAGTCAAACAAGGCTCTATTCACGCGGTTCGACTGAAAAAGCTCAGGTCCTGGGCTTCACCATGCGCATCAGTCCCTCCTGCGCGACGCTGGCAACCAGCTTGCCGTCCCGGTCATAGACGCTGCCACGGTTGAAACTGCGGCCGCTGCCCGCAAACGGGCTGTCCATCGCGTAGAGATGCCAGTCGGAGAACTTGACCGGCGCATGGAACCAGATCGCATGATCGAGGCTCGCGGACATCAGTTTCGGATCGAACCAGGTCAGTCCGTGCGGCCGGTTGCCTGTACCAAGCAGACTCATGTCGGAGGCATAGGCCAGCAGACACTGGTGAAGTGCCGGATCGTCGCCAACCTCACGCGCCACCCGGAACCAGACCTGATGCACGTCGCTTGCCGGTTCCGGATGGAACAGGTCGAGCGGCGAGACATCGCGCATTTCGATATCACGCTCGCGGGTGAATTCGTCGCGCAGGCGGTCGGGCACCTTGTCGACGATTTCCAGCCGCCGTTCCCGCAGCTCCTTAAGAGACTCAGGAGGCGGCACGTCGGGCATGTCGTGCTGGTGCTCCCAGCTTTCTTCCGGCACCTGGAAGCTGGCTGCGAGGTTGAAGATCTGCTTGCCGTGCTGAATTGCCACGACCCGCCGCGTGGTGAAGCTGCCACCGTCCCGGGCATGATCAACCTGGTAGATGATCGGAACCTTGGGGTCGCCGGGCCGGATAAAATAGGCGTGCAGCGAATGGCACATCCGATCCTTGACGGTGCGCTGTGCGGCGACCAGCGCCTGAGCGATCACCTGACCGCCAAACACGCGCTGGTTGGCGCGCTCATCCGGACTCTGGCCGCGAAAGAGGTCGAGCTCCAGCTGCTCGATGTCCAGCAACTCCAACAGGTTTCCGACAGGATCAGACATTGCGCACCCTCCGTTTCGCATCGACGGGACCTACCAGAGACGCCAGCGCCTGCAAACCCGTCATTGCGGGCCGATGGCCGCGCCCCTTTGACAATTCGTCCAATCCCGCGTTCACCTTGTCAGGAATTGTTGACTCGGGCCGAAAACGCCCGCCCCGACTGCAGGATGATGTCTATATGAATTTCGTTTCCGTTCTGGTCCGCGAAGCCAAATACTTTCTTTCAGTACGTGCTCTCACGAAATGGACCGGTGATATCAGCCCGGACTCGCAGAATCTTGTCCCCGACGACATTGAGGGCGTTGTCGACCGGCACGGGGCCAATGTCGCGTTCCGCTTCGAGGGCACGCTGACCACCTATGACGAGTTCGATGCCCGCGCCAACCGCATCGCCAACTGGGCGCTGGAGCAGGGGCTCAAGGCAGGAGACTGCGTTGCCCTGTTCATGGAAAACCGGCCCGACTATGTCGCGACATGGTATGGCATGTCCAAGATCGGCGTCGTCACCGCGCTGATCAATTCGAATCTCGAGGGCGATTCCCTCGCACACTGCATCAATATTTCGGATGCAAGATTTGTCATTACCGGAACCGAGCAGGATAATGTGATCCGCAGTTCGCAGGGCCTGTTCACCGCCAGGCCACCGGTCTGGACACTTGGCGGGACCGAAGGCGCTGATCTTGAAGCCGCCATGGCGGGCGTGTCAGCCGCGCGGCCGTCCCGCGAGCACCGGGCGGCCCTGTTTGGGCGCGACCTCTGCCTCTATGTCTATACATCCGGCACGACGGGCCTGCCGAAAGCCGCCAGGCTCACCTATGCCCGCACGCAAGGCATGATGCGCAGCTTCATTGCGCCCTGCCACATCACCGAGCGTGATCGCATCTATCTCACACTGCCACTCTATCATGGCACGGGTGGCCTCTGCGGCATTGGCCAGGCGGTGATGACCGGAGCGTCAATCATCCTGCGCCGCAAATTTTCCGCCAGCGCCTTCTGGGATGAGGCAACCGACCAGGGTGCCACGTCCATTGTCTACATCGGCGAGCTTTGCCGCTACCTGCTGAACCAGCCTCCGCATCCGAAGGAGCAGGCGCACAAGATCCGCACCGGCTTCGGCAACGGCCTGCGTCCCGAAGTATGGGCAGAGTTTCTCGAACGCTTCAAGATCCCTCACCTTTGCGAATTCTATGGTTCGACCGAAGGCAATGTCAGCTTCCTCAACTTTGACGGCAAGGTCGGAGCTGTGGGCCGAATACCGGGCTGGCTGGAAAAGCAGTTCGCGAATATCGCCTTTGTGAAGTTCGACATCGAGACCGAAGAGCCTGTGCGGAACGCTGAAGGTTTTTGTATCCGCACGGACGTCGATGAAGCTGGCGAGGCGCTCGGGCTGATCGGGGAAGACGTCCGCAACCGTTTCGAAGGCTATAATGACGAGCAGGCCACGAAGAAGAAGATCCTCAAGGATGTTTTCGAGAAGGGCGACATGTGGTTCCGCACGGGCGATCTCATGCGCAAGGACAAGGATGGCTATATCTACTTTGTCGACCGGATCGGGGACACGTTCCGTTGGAAGGGCGAGAACGTTTCCACGAACGAGGTCGGTGAAGCCCTATCCAGTCTTCCGGGCATCGCCACCGCCAATGTCTACGGGGTTCCGCTGCCGGGTTATGACGGCAAGGCGGGCATGGCAGCGATTACGACGGATGGCGACGTTGACTTCGAAGGGCTCTACAAGGCGCTCGACGAGAAGCTGCCGCCCTATGCCATTCCGATCTTCATCCGTATCCAGCGTGATGCCGATACGACCGGTACGTTCAAGTATCGCAAGGTGGAGCTGGTCCAGGAAGGATTCAACGTGGATGATGTGACCGACCCGATCTGGATGTATCATCCCGAACGCAAGGAATACGTGCCGTTCACGCATGATCGCTTTGACTCGCTCAGGTCCGGCGCCTTCAAGTTCTAGGCCTAGCCTGAACGCGCCATCCGCTGTTCCAGGCGCGTTGAAAACCACGAGATGATCCGACGCCAGATCTCGTCCTTCATCACGGCGCCTTCGACGTCATGGTCGATGCTCGGATTGTCATTGATCTCGATGATTACGACGCCCTTGTCGGTTTCCTTCAGGTCCACGCCGTACAGGCCGTCACCGATCAGGCGCGCCGCACGCACAGCGACATCGACAACATCCGGCGGGGCATCCTCGACCGGCATCGTGGTGAAACCGCCTTCGGTCGTCTTGCCCCCGGGGGCGTGCTTGACGATCTGCCAGTGGCCGCGGGCCATCCTGTACTGGCAGGCATAGAGCGGTTCACCGTTCAGCACGCCGATGCGCCAGTCGAACTTGGTTGGCATGAACTCCTGGGCAATCACCAGCGCGGTATCGTTGAACATGCCTTTGACGGCCGTTTTCAATTCCTCCAGCGTCGTCGCCTTCACCATATGGTTCCCGAACGACCCGTCCGGCGTCTTCAGGATGACAGGCGACCCCAGTACGGCAAACGCGGCGGCCAGGTCTGACTTCTCGTCCAGGATCTCGGTCCGGGGTATCGGCAAACCCGCCTTTTCCAGGATTTCCTTCAGGTAGACCTTGTTGGTGCAGCGGATCATCGAGTGCGTATCGTCGATGACGGGCATGCCCTCCTGTTCGGCGCGGCGGGCGAACCGATAGGTGAAATTGTCGATGGAAGTCGTCGCACGAATGAAGAGCGCGTCAAATTCGGCCAGGCTGGTGAGGTCTGATGGCTCGATCAGCTCGACTTCAACACCCATCTTGGCCGCGACATCAGCGAGGCGCTTGATGGAGGCCGGCTTGGATGGTGCATGCTGCTCCTTCGGATCAACCAGCACGGCCAGCGACCATTTGGCCGGTGTGCGGGTTTTTGGCGCGCTTATCCGTCCGCTCGTATAGGTCGCCATCGCCTCCAGGAAAAATGCGCGCCTTGCATCCTTCAGCTTGTGCGGGGACACCATGCGAACCCGGGCGATGCCGCTCGGTGTGCTATCGTCGAATTCCACTTCCAGCGCAGGCGTCCGGAACCAGTCCGACACTTCCCTGGCAAGCTTTTCGTAACCGGGAACTTCCGACTTCGAGAAGGCCACGAACAGGCTGGAAATTTCAGGCGCGCCCTTGGCGCGGGCTTCGCGCACACGTTCGCCCAGGTCGGGCAGGGCGTGGGCATAGAGTCCCTTGGCCGACAGTTCGACCATGGTCTGCACGCTGGGGCTGACACGGTGTCCGCGGGCTTCGCCCAGCAGGGACGCATAATAGCCTTCCGACTGGTAGGCATATGACCGCGACAGGTTGAGGACATAGGGCCGGCGTCCGGCAAACAGGGCCGGCTTGGAAATATAGTCATTGACCCGCAGAACCTTGTGAGGAGTTTCGGCTTGTGAAATGTCGCTCGCTGATTCGACGAGGATCACCCAGTCGGTCATCGGCTCGAACTCTCGGAATTGCCCAGGGGCTTCTCCATTCGCACCGCGGTCTCTCCATTCGGGTAATAGCCAGAAACCCGCGCAATTACGCGATATCCGCTGCGCTCGTAAAGCAGAATAGCATGCTGGTTTGATTCGCGCGCTTCCAGACGCATGTGTTCGCATCCTTTTTGTGTGGCCGCAGCCTCGCCCGCCGCCAGCAGCTGCCGGGCAATTCCCTTGCCCCGCAATTCCGGCGCAACAGACAGGGTGTACAGCCTGGCCACCCGGCTGCCTCGCCGAAAAAGCAACACGGCAGTCCCCACAACGGTTCCGTCCAGAACCGCGACATGCGCGAGGGTGTTTCCACTCAGGAGGCGCTTCCAGGTCCGTTTCGGGAAGCGGTCTTCCGCAGGAAAGGTCTCTTCAATGCCGACGAGGGCATCAAGGTCAGCTGCTGAGGCCAGTCGAACATGCGCCACACCGGCATCACTCATACGCGCACCATGTCATCCCGGTGAATGATGGCAGGCCGGCCGCGATAGCCGAGGACGGCTTCGACCGCGTCGCTTTGCAGGCCGAGAATGCGCAGGATGTCGGCTGAACCATAGGATGTCACGCCCTTGGCGATCGTCTTGCCGTCAGCCAGCCTGACCGCCACCGCAGCCCCCCGCTCGAACACCCCGTCCACCCCCGTCACCCCCACGGCCAGGAGGCTTGCCCCCCCTTGCAAGGCCCGCGCAGCGCCCGCGTCCACGATCAGCGTACCTTCGGGCTTCAAATGGCCCATCAACCAGGCTTCGCGCGCCGTGGCTGGTGTAATGTTTGCGACGATTAGCGTTGATAGCGCGCCGTTCTCGATGGCCCGGAGCGGCTGGTCCCGGTTGCCGCGCGTGATAATTGTCGAGCACCCGGCTGCATGGGCAATCCGCGCCGCTGCCAGCTTGGTCACCATGCCGCCAGACCCCACACCAGACGCCGCATTGGCGCCCGTGGCCATGGCATCGTGCTCGGCAGAAAGTTCTGTCAGAACAGGGATATGTGTCGCGTTCGGGTCCATATTCGGGTCGGCCGTGTACAATCCGTCAATGTCCGACAAGAGGACCAGCAGGTCCGCGCCCATCATTTGTGCCACCCGCGCCGCCAGCCGGTCATTGTCGCCATAGCGGATTTCATCCGTCGCAACCGTGTCATTCTCGTTGATCACCGGCACAATGCCCGCGTCCAGCAAGGTATCCAGCGTCGCCCGCGCATTCAGCCAGCGCCGGCGTATTTCGGTGTCGCTCAAAGTCAGCAGCGCCTGGCCAACGGTCACGCCATGCGGCGCGAAGGCTCCTGCGAGCGCAGCCATCAGGCGCGGCTGCCCGATCGCCGCCGCCGCCTGCTTCTGGTCCAGTCGCGCAGGGGAGGGCGACCCGAGGTCGACACGTCCCAGCGCCACGGCGCCAGATGAAACAAGGATAACGTCCTTGCCCCGTGCACGCAGGTCGGCAATGTCGCCAGCCAATCGCGCCAGCCAGTCGGTACGGGCTGCCCCGCCGTCAGCCATCAGTGCGGAGCCTGTTTTTACCACGATCCGCTTTGCTTTCTGGAACGCCTCGCGTGTCATGCGCAAATACTCATCCGGCGCTGGCAATTTGGCCGGCGCTGTGCTGTGTGGACCGCAAATTCTGATCCACTTTCGACAAGGCCGAACCGATGCCCCAATTCGACATGATTCTTCTGACGCCTGACGCGGCTGCCGGCGCCGATATCCTCGAGCACACGGCTGGCAGCCCTGTGCGGGAAGGCGGCGGCGATGAGACCTATCGCTGCGGATCCTGCAAGACCAAGCTGCTTGTGAATGTTGGCCATCACGACGCGCATGGTGTTGTAGTCAAATGCGGCAAGTGCGGGCGCCTGAATACAGAGCCGCACCATCATCATCACTAGCGGCCGTCGCGCGGCGCTCAGGGGGACCATGACCCGTCCTCGTCGACACCATCTGCCTCAGCTTCAGCCTGCAGGCCGAGGTGCTTCACAATCGCAAACAGCGCGTCGCGAACGCCGGCCCCGGTGACACCCGAGATCAAAAGCGGCTTGCCTTTATAGGCTTTCTTCAGCTGCTTGACCTGCTCGGCAACGAGTTCAGGGTTCAGCGCATCAATCTTGTTCAGGCCGACGATTTCGGGCCGCTCAGCCAGTTCCGGACTGTAATCCTCCAGCTCCTTGCGGATGGTACGGTAAGCCTCAGCCGGGTTGTCCTGGGTACAGTCGATCAGGTGCAGCAGCACCTTGCAGCGCTCGATATGTCCGAGAAAACGATGGCCGAGGCCAGCGCCTTCGGCGGCGCCTTCGATCAGCCCAGGAATATCTGCCAGCACGAAGCGCGTGTTCGGGCCAAGGTCGACCACGCCCAAGCCGGGATCGAGCGTGGTGAAAGGATAGTCGGCGATCTTGGGATTGGCGGCCGTTACGGCGCTCAGGAAGGTCGATTTGCCGGCATTCGGCAGTCCGACAAGCCCGGCGTCTGCGATCAGTTTCAGGCGCAGCCACAGCCAGCGCTCCTCACCCTCTTCGCCGGCATTGGCCCGGCGCGGTGCCTGGTTGGTCGAGGACTTGAAACGCAGATTACCCCAGCCGCCATTGCCGCCGGTTGCCAGCAGGACGCGCTGTCCCACTTCCGTCAGGTCTGCAATCAGCGTTTCCTGGTCGTCCTCGAAAATCTGGGTACCGACAGGCAGTTTCAGCGTAACATCATCACCCTTGGCGCCGGTGCGCTGCTTGCCCATGCCGTGACCGCCACGCTTGGCCTTGTGGTGCTGCTGGTAGCGATAGTCGATCAGCGTATTGAGCCCGTCGACCGCCTCGGCCCACACATCACCCCCACGGCCCCCATCGCCCCCATCAGGACCGCCATACTCGACATATTTCTCGCGCCGGAACGAGACGCATCCCGCCCCGCCACCGCCGGACTTGATATAAACTTTGGCCTGATCAAGAAATTTCATCGGGTCCTCTTACGCGTTTCGCGCGATCCGCGCCATGTCGAAGTGATCAACCGCTTCGCCCCGGCCGAGGGAAAACAGCTTGCTGCGGCCAGCCCGCATGAAGCCGAGCTTTTGTAACACCCGCCCTGATGCCGGATTGTCGGCAAAGTGCCCCGACAGGAAGGCAGTCTCGCCGCGCTGTTCCAGCCATGAGAGCAGGGCCATGGCTGCCTCTGTCGTCAGGCCCTTGCCCCAAGCTGAAGGCGAGAGCCAGTAACCGATTGTGAATGACAGGCCGGCCGCCTTCCGGTTCGCCCCTATGACGCCGACAAGCTGGCCGTCCAGGATCATCGCCCTGATATGTTCACGATCTGACACCGCGGCGGCACTATGGCCTGCAATCCAGCCCAGCGTCTGGGCCTTGGACTGGCCCGGCGCTACGCTGGCAAGCATGCGGTAGACCCTGGGATTCTGCACCACCTGCGTGATCGGGCCGGCATCAACAGGCCCGACCGGCCGTAACAGCAGCCGCTCCGTCCTTATCTCGTCACTCATCTTCGCCTCCTCAGGGCAGGACAAGGGCAGGGGAGGGCAAAGAAAAAGGGGAAGCAGTGGCCTGCCTCCCCTCGGAATGATCGACTTTCGATCCGGCCACGTTCCCGCGGCCGCGCTGTCAGCCGCTATTCTGCTGCGTTCGCGAGCGGTACAATATTCACATACATGCGGCCGCCGGTCTTCTTGGCGAACTCGATCTTGCCTTCGGTCAGCGCAAACAGGGTGTGGTCGCGGCCCATGCCGACGCCCTTGCCTGGATACTTCTGCGTACCGCGCTGGCGCACGATGATGTTGCCTGGCACGACATGCTCGCCGCCATATTTCTTGACGCCAAGGTATTTCGGGTTCGAATCGCGACCGTTACGTGACGAGCCGCCTGATTTTTTATGAGCCATACTCTGCTCCTGTCCTGTCTGAAGGGGCTTATAGCGCCCTTATGCGTCCTTGGCGAATTCTTGAGCCTGTGCGACCCAGCCGTCTTTTGCAAAACGGCCCGTCAGGCTCAGCTGTTCTTCGAGCTCGGCAATCTGCGGCTCCGTGAGGGCAGCAATCTGCGCGAAAGTCGTTATGCCGGCAGCGTTCAGCTTCTTTTCGAGCGCGGGGCCGACACCGGTCATCTTTTTCAGATTGTCGGCAGAAGCAGATTCTGCGACCGGCGCTGCTGCTGGTGCAGCCTTCGGGGCTTCGGCAGCGGCCGTTTCAGCCTTTGGAGCGGCTTCCTTCTTGGCGGCAGGCTTCTTAGCAGGCGCCTTGCCGTCAGCATTTATCGACGTGATCGTCACGGTCGTCAGGTGCTGCTTGTGGCCGATTGTCCGGCGGTAAGTCTGACGCTGGCGCTTCTTCCGCGTGATCAGCTTGGGGCCGCGCATGTGCTCGGCGATTTCGCCGGAAACGGTCGCACCAGCCACGAGAGGCGCGCCAACCGTAACGGACTCACCGCTTCCGAGCATCAGGACGTTATCGAACGTCACGTCTTTACCGGCTTCAGCATCCAGCTTCTCGATGACGATCGTGTCGCCCTCGGAAACTTTGTACTGCTTGCCACCTGTCTTGATGACCGCGAACATGGGTCTCATCCTTCCGGCATGAAATCAAAATGGAATACGCGCGAAACCGTCGCCGGTCCGCGCCTGAAGCGGGGGGTAAACACCAAACCGGACCTGCTGTCAAATGTCATCTTCAGGCGATTTCAGGTGGTTGAAATCTTCTCGCAGTCAGTATAGGTCACCACCCTTCCCACCGGGGCGCGGAGAGGTGCTAGAGTGGTTGAATAGGTTAGTCTCGAAAACTAATGTGCTCGCAAGGGTACCCAGGGTTCGAATCCCTGTCTCTCCGCCAGCCCCTGGGGGTACATTCCGGGCACATGGTTTACATTTGATACCGGACAGATGGTTTACACATCTGCCGGTGCGAATGGGTTGGTAGCGGGTTCGACGCGATCCTCCTGACTATCGAAGAAGCCCAGATCATAGTTTAGAAATGAGACGAGCCAAAGCTGGTCCTCGACTTCGCGCAGGCCGAGGATTTGGCCTGCGAAGACCTGGCTCAGATTTATCTTTCGCTTTCCAATGCAGATCCGTCCACAGCGTGTGACGCGGACAGTCCTGTCATGGAAGGGATATTCGGGGTCGCCTGGCGGCTCATAGATGCGCGCCGAGGGTGTATAGAGGTCGCCGGGACAAGCTCCGGCCAATGCCTGATGCGGACGCTCATTGTTGTAAACATCGACGAAGCGGTCAAAGCTCTCCTGTTGCTGGAGAGAGTTGAAGGCGGGAGGTTTTGTGGCCTCCTTCTTCAAGGTCAGTGCATGCGTTCATGCCGGCCGTTCTGCTGCGGGCAACCGGGACGAATGCGCTCGAGTCGGATGCCGAGACGCAGCCACCAGACCGAAAGTTTGCTCAGGCCGAACATGGCATGCGAACTGGCGGAAGGCGCACCATTGTCGGTCCTGATTGCACATGGAAGTCCGAACTCCTTGAAAACACTCTCAAATACAGAAAAGGCAAAGTCTGCCTTGGTTGAGGTTACCCGTTCGCAGGCGAGCAGGTAGCGTGATTGATAATCCGAGATCGTCAGCGGGTAGCAGTATTGCCGGTTACCGAGTTGGAACTCCCCTTTGCAGTCGGCGCACCATAGTCCGTTAGGCTCACTGGCGGCATTGAGCGGCGTGCCTTGCGCCGTGTAGCGTCGGCGCTTGCGACGGATCACCAACCCGTGCCGGTCAAGGACCGCGTGAACAGTCGACACGGCTGGTGGCTTTAACATCGGCAACTCCCGCAGCAGCTTGTCTCGGATCTTTGGCGCGCCCCAGGATGGATACTCGCGCTTTATCCTGAGAATGCTGCGCTCGATCTGGAAAGGCAGCTGACTGGCCTGCCGGTACGGGCGCCGGCTGCGATCATTCAGGCCGTCCAGCCCGCAGTCCTTATAGCGATCGTAAATCTTATAGCCGGTGACCCGCGAGATGCCGAACTGACGGCATAGCGGCGCGGTAATCATCCCATTTTTAATGGGCCTGTTTCCTAGACTTCACGCGGCAAGTTTCAGTTTCATGGTGGGGGTAATTCCGCCGATGCCCATATTGGGGCGTTGATTGTTGTATGACCATAGTCATTTGGTGGCGTGGTTGCGTACCTCCTCCAATTGGGTGAGGAAGCCTTTCATTTCATCTAAAGGCACAGCGGGTCCAGGGTTGATACGGAGCGTTCTCCCTGCCGATCGCGACGGCAAGATCGCAGCGCCATGTCCCCAACGTGACCCTGGTCATGCAGGTATGGCCTGTCGGGCGGCATGCAAGCCTGTTGTCCGATTCATAAACACGGCCCCGGCCGCGTTTGCGCTCGGAGCCGTATCTGATACTGAAATACCCGTGGATCAGAGTCTCACGTCAACATCGGTGGTGGTGGTCGCAAAGGGTTCCGTCGAGCCGATATCTGGCTGCCACAGGACTTCCACGCTCGTTGGGCAATTTGGCAGGTTCGTCTGCAGCTGGAATGTCGACGTTGCGCTTGGTCCAGGTGCCACATCGGGGACAATGTCAGTCGAGAACCGGGTGACGGAGTTTCCGTTAGGAAGAACGAAATTTGCCTGAATGACTCCCTTCGCAGAGCCAACCGTATCCGATGGCGTGCCATCCGGCTCGAGTGGAGAGTGGACTGCACCCCTTATTGCGAGCTCATCGCCTACACGGCAATTTGCCCGTTCAACAGCAACTTCGTGCATGTCCTTGTTGGCCAGGAAGGCGTCAAGCGGACCTGTAAGATCCAGTATGAAGTAATGGAGTGCCTTTTCATTCGCTCCATCGGGAGTCGCGACATTCCGGTCTCCGTAATATCCCTCCATCCCGTAGGGTACGCCGACGAGATCTGCAGACGTGAGATCGAGTGCAAATCCTGAGTCGACGCGGATGTCGTTGGCTGGCATGCGGCGGTCGTCGATGGGAAGCATGACTGGCCCGTTGCTGCCGCGAATGAAGTCGGTCTCACCATCGCAATTCGGTGTAGAGCACAGATTTGATGTTATGACGCCCAGGACGACGTTCTCGGCCGGTTCGGTGAATACATCATCGGCGACCATTATTCCGGTTCCGAGTGGTCCGCCTGTCGGATCCCATGTGCCGATTGCGATCGCCGTACCGCCGATGAAGCCGCGTTGACTCCTGCCGGGCAAGAAAGGTCCCTTGAACCAACCATTGAAACCGAGAACCAGTCCATCCCTTGCGGTGCGCCGATCTGCGGTCGGGGAAACAATCGTGGTTCGCCCGGACACAAGAACGTCAATGCCGGCAACTCGAAGAATCCTGTTGACGTTGTCCCAGTCTTCGATCGGCCCTTCGATTTCTGTGGGAATGGGGGGGGCGGCCTGTGCTGACGCGACCTGGCCGATCCCCAAAGTGGAAATTGCTGCAGCGCAAGCTGCTAGTTTCAATGCGTGACGATACATCCGTATGCCCCTCTGTTTGAGTGTCTCAATCCATTAGATGCGTTCACGATGCATTGTTGCCGATCGCCTTCCGCATGGAATAATTATCGCAGCAAGCTGGCAGAACGACAGATCCGAGTGATTTGTCGGGGTACGAAGTCTTTCGATACTTTAAGACATAGTGCCTGATGGCTTCATTGCGACGGTCCCGGGCCCTGTGATTGGCGAGCAGTAAAATAGTCGCGGTTTCTAACATCTTATAAGATGTGTGGCGCGCCATGCTGCATGGATTGTTCCAACTCCGGCGATTCGACTGTAGATTTCATTGGTCGGGATCCGTGGCAGGACGAGGAGCAGACATGACCGAAAAGATCACGCAAGCGCGGCGGGCGCATGACGCTGAAGCCGGATTCAGCCTAATGGAACTGCTGGTGGCGATGGTGATTCTCGCTCTGATCATGGGCGTGGTCGCTCCGCGCGTCGTCGGCTACCTGAGCCGTGCAAAATCGCAGACAGCGGAAGTGCAGATCCGCAACATAAGAGCTGCTGCGGACATGTTCCTACTGGATGTCGGGCGTTATCCGACAAATGAAGAAGGGCTGGGCGCTCTGGTCGAGCCAAAGCCAACTGCGACAGGTTGGTTTGGACCATACCTTCAGGAAGAGACAGTTCCAGTTGATCCGTGGGGGCAGCCCTTCCGTTATGATGTGAGCGATGACGGGATGAGGGTGCGAATATTTTCGCTGGGGCGGGATAATGCGGAGGGTGGAAGCGGTGAAGACAAGGATGTTGCCATATGATCCGCTTTCGTAACGCAAGAGGCCGACCCAACCACGCTAGTCTGAAGGCGACTCAGTAACAGTTTGGCAATGAAGTGCCTGGACGCAAAGCCAGCTCTGCATCGTTGGCTGGCGCGGCGCGGATTTCGATGATCGGCCGACTGGGTCCAGTACGTCCCGTGCGGCCAAATGTTGCCTCGACCACCCGAATGCGTCCGCCATGAAGGCGAGCGGCAGCGCGGACCATTAGCGGGGCTCCTGCGTCACCGTTTGAGCGCAGTGCGCTGAGGCGCGAGACAGAATCCCGAAGGGCGACTATTCGTGTGGGTGGAACGGGCTGTGCGTTCTCCAGCGATTGGCCTTGAACAGCAGCTTGCACAGGCTCACTTGCGTAACGGAGCGATACGGAGGGTGTCCCGTTGAGCAGGGTGAGGTGGGGTCGCGCCATTTCAACCATACGAGGCGGAATTCCCGCGACCGCTGCAAGCTCGCCCACTCTGAGGAAAGGGCGATTGGCAGGCCGCGTGCGCCCCTCGCGTTCATACACAATGCGCTCTGCCCCGCCAGGCCGCGGCGTGTCGTCTGCGTCGCGATAGTCAGCAATCGCTGCGGCCGCTCTATCCGCCTGTTGTTCGCTTTCACCGAGCGCCTCGAAAAGCCCGCTCAATACGCCCTCCGGTGCCGTGTTCAGGTCTATCAGGGCCGCCGTTGGCCTGACCTCGAGTCGCAGTACATCATCTCCAAGGCGGCAAGTGATCGACTCGCCCTTTCGAAAATCCGGATGGCCCGTTTCCCACAGATCGACAGCAACCCGCAATCCGCCTTCTGCCAGGACGGTTGCGGTCAGATCGTTACGCGCGTCATATGCACTGGCTGCGCCGAGATGTGCTTCGCGCGCCATGATTGTTGCGACGACGGCCATTATGCCGACGGCCCAGATCACCAGGATCACCGCGGCCCCCTTTTCGCTATCGTGAGGACCGGAAGCATTCATGCTGCAGGCTCACCCACGGCAACGGGATCCTCCACGACCTGATTGTCCAACCTCAGGTCAGACACGGCTTTGTCGGAACTGGAATTCGCAGTCGGCTCCACAATGAGCGGGACAGGCGCGCTTCTGAAGAATGCACTCTCCACGGATTTCATCCGCTTTCTCAATTCGTCGGTCACCGCAAATGCGGACTCGCGTCCTCGCACCACACGCGGTGTTATGAGAACCAGAAGTTCGGTTCGTTGCGTGGAATAACCTGTCGTGCTGAAGGCCGCTCCGATAAGCGGCAGGTCTCCCAGCAGCGGCACCTTCGTCCTGGTATCCGTGATCCGTTCACGCATCAGGCCGCCCAGTGCAACGCTTTCACCGTCCTGAACGGCGACGGACGTCGAAATGCGCCGCTGCTGTATGGTCGGAGAGTCAATGCCCGACGATTGCGTGGCAACAACATCGCTGACTTCCTGGTCGATCTCCAGAATGACGAGTCCGCCATCATTCACACGGGGTGTGACATTCAGAATGATGCCGGTATCACGCAGGGATACGGAATTGACAATTGGCGCATCTGGATTGGTGACGCTGACGGCCGATTGGGTCACGACCGGAACCTGGTCGCCAACCTGCAGGACTGCCGTTCGATTGTCGAGTACCATCAGCGATGGTGCTGAAAGGATCTTGACGTCGGTCACACCAGCCACTGCAGACAGGGCTGCCCGGCCGTTCTCTCCTGAGAAAAGCGCAGAGAAACCGGGGAATTGCGAGCTGACGGCACCTGATGCAATGTCGGTAAACGAAAGATCGAATTCTCCGCTCTGGAAGAACCATGTCAGTCCATAGGAGAGATCATCCGTCAGCGTTACTTCGGCAATTGTTGCCTCAAGGAAAACCTGATTTGGCGTTGCATCAAGTTGCGATATCGCCCCTTCCAGCATGCCGAATTGTTCAGGCGTTGCCAGGGCGACCAGTGAATTGTTGGCATCATCGGCAAAAACCTTTGCTGCGGGAATGCTTTTTCCATCAGCGCTGGCTCCGAAGACAATAGAGGCGGAACCTGTCGCATCGGTATCTGACTCGGTTGACTCAATGAGTGTCCGCTCGCCAGGCGCTACGCCGTTTCCATTAGAACTTCCTCCGGTACGTTCTGCCGTCAGTGTATCGCGCAGGATATCGGCAATTTCCGTTGCCGGCCTGTTCTGGATCGGGATGACATAGAATCTCTGTCCGGCCTGTCCGCCCGAGCGGTCCAGCCGGCCAATCCAGTCTCCGGCTTCGTCCAGGTATGATGCCTGGCCTGTTATCGTCAGAACGACGTTGAGCCGGTCGAGCGGGACGAACCGGACGACGCCCGAGATGGGCCCGGCCATGCCGGTTCTGAAGATCGCGTCAAGATCGTCCACAACACGCGACGCGGATGTATACTGGACGGGCGTTGCAGCAAATGACATGCCCCGCATCCAGTTCACGTCGAACACGTCCACCAGGGCTTCAGCATCGTCCAGCGCCGAGCGCGATCCGTTCAGAACGATGACATTGCGGTCTGTGTCAGATGTCACTGTGACGCCCGACTGTGCCATTCCGGAAAAGACTTTCTGCAGCGAGTCGGCTGAAACATAGTCCAGCGCGATGACCCGCTGGGTTCCGGTCGATGCCCCGCTGCCATCAGCATTCCCGCCCCCCTGTACGATCCGTATGAAATCATCACCGGATGCGATTGAAGCGCCCTTGCTGCGCAAGGCACTGTCTAGCAGGCGAAGTGCACCGCTGCGGCTGACCGGCCTGGCAGTCTGGAGCGTGATGGTGCCTGTCAGGTTTGCTTCAATGACATAGTTTTCCTTGAGTATTCCCCCAAGAACCTGTTGAACCGCGTCGCCGGAAGGGACATCTACGAGGTTGATGGTGATGTCTGCATTCGTGTCGGGCTCGCTGTCCACATTGAGGTTGCGGCCATTTCGGAGGCCTTCGCCGTACTGGACAAAATTGAGATCGCCGGGGCCATGCGGCGACGCCGAAACCGGCGCTTGCCCGGGAAGCGGCCTGCTGTCTTCCGGTCGAACCTGGACCTGGCTGGTGGCAGTCTGGGGAGCCAGAGAATAGTGCGATGTGCGCTCGGGAAAGCTATGACTGGTGCAGGCACCCAGAAGCAGTGCAGCAGCAGCTGGCACGACCCTGCGCAACCGGCAGAACTTGGACGCCGTCTTGCAGGAATCGCCGAAATAAGATGTGTTGACCTGCGTCATGGTTATGGCGCTCCTTGTGTGTCAGGGTAAAGGGCGAGGGTCGTTCTGTCGTCGCCAAGGGCGAGCGTGACCCTGTCTGGTATCACTCGCACGATTTCCCAGCCGGACAGGGTTTCCCCATGCGCCAGCCAGACAGGAGGCCCACCCGAGATGGGCTGGAATGCCGCGCGCGATTCAGCACCGGCGATCACGACGCCGCGTAGTCGATAAGCCGTGTCAGGAGATGTGGACGGGTTCGAGGCATCTGTCGTCGAAATGAAATCCGGTTCATCGGCAAAAGTCCTGCGTTCAGAATGAAACAGTGGCCGTTGCGCCATGACGAATTCGGCATTTGCTGTGGGCGCAAATGCGTCAATCTCAATCGGTTGCAATGATGGGGCAACCGAAGCAGAGCTTGCAGGTGGCGGTGTCCGGATCTGCACGGCCAGGACGAGGAAGAGCAGGGCGCACATACTCAGGAGCGTCGCCGAGATCATTGCAGTGGAGGCTGCAACCCTGTTCATGGTTGACGCTCCTGCACGTTCGCGTAGGCACCGACGTCAAGTCGAATTTGCAGAATGGGAGCAGTTGGTCGCCCCGCCTGCCGACGGCTGCTGCTTGAAAGCTGGACTTGCGCGCCGCTGACGAACAGGCTGGGACGGGCAGCGTTCAACCGGGTGATGGCGTCCTGGAACTGGTCGTGGCTGGCCATGGCAGTAACCCTGACGCCGACTTCCTGAAATCCGTCGCTTGTATGCGTTTGCAATGGCTGCAGGCTCTTCACGTCGGCTCCGGCATCCTGTAGTGCCTTGCGTACCAGCGACAGGAGTCCGGATGTAGCCTGAGACTCGGATGAGGCCTGGAATATCGAACTGTGCGCACTGGCGTCAGAGTTGAGCGATGCACTGACGGATTCCATTGCCTCCCGGGAGGCGATGATTCCTTCCCATTTGGCGAGGTCTGCTTCGGCCCTTGCAATTTCCTGCTTCTGCTTCTGGATCATGCTTGAGAGTGGCAGGCCCAGGGTGGCCACAAGGCACGTACCTGCCAGAGCTGCCAGGCCCGCTGCGAGAAGCTGCTGTCGAGCTTGAGGCATCGCATGGAGGTTCATCCATTGTCCTCCGCAGGGCGCGAGAGCGAAACTGGCTGCTCAAGCATGATTTCAATGCGGAAGCGGTCAGCGCCGAGGCGGGCATCCGACACGACGGGCGACGAGAAGCGTGCGCTAAGTATGCCGGGCGTGTCTTCCAGGGTCTGCAGGATCGTACCTGATGAACGTGACAAGCCGATGAGTGAAAGGGTCTGCTCATCGAATGTCAGCGCCTCGATCCAGGTATCATCGGGAATGGCTTCGGTCAGGCTGGCATACAATTGGGGGAACTGCGTCGGCCCCGACATGCGGTTTGCGATTGTTTTGCGAATCCCGATTTCACGGCGAAGCCTGGCCTGAAGCTCCAGGACGTGTCTGGCCTCTGCTTCGGCACCTGATATCCGTGTCTGCAACGCCTCAACCTGCCGCTCCCGGTTCACCCAGCCAAGTGCAAGTATCGCGAGAACCAGACCCAGCGCGACAAGCGTCAGAATGCGGTTGAGTTGCGGCCAGGTGGCGTCCATCCGGGTTCGCAGCGCGGAGTCGAGCAGGTTGAAGCCCATTGGCGTGCCGTCCGGAGACGCAATATCCACCCTCGCAAGGCTGACGCCGTGCTGAGCCAGAGCGGATCTGTGCGTGTCGATGAGGTCCTGCCGTATGATCGCTTGCTGAACCTGAATCGTGTTGCCCGGCCCGGAGGACGAATCGACAAGCGTGTCGCTTGCGACTTCTGCCATGTCGAATGGTGTTTCCACGGGGATTTGAAGTCGCATGACCTGCTGGACGTGATTTGCGGATGCGGCAGGAAGCGTTTTCCGCCGAAGAAAGACATCATCCTGCGACACGATCAGAAGCGCGTCCGCGCTGTTCACGAGCTGTTGGGCCCGTTTCGACGCCGCAAGGTCCTCCGTCACGCCCCCAGGCGTTTCGAATACGAGATATCCGTGCGGTTGCTCACGCAGAAACACCCACCTGCGCGAAGGCATATAGGCTGTTATCAGCCATCGGGGAATCAGGGTTCTCATGGTGCTTGTCCACCATTCGAGAAGTGACCTTGCGTGCAAGGTCACGCCCAGCGCTAAGTCGGCTCGCCTTGCGCCCACGCGTTCGCTTGCATCGACCATGACTTATTCCCCACATCGCAGGCCAGACAGGGTAAGCCCGGCAGAACCTGCGCTAGGCGACAAGTCTTTGTGACTGTCCTTCCACTGTCAATCGGAGGGGGATACGCAGACGCCAAAGGCAGAGAAACGAATCTTCGCATATTTTACACTGGCCCCCCATATGACAACCGAACCCTGTTTGCCTTCTCCGGGAAGTATCGGACAATTGGAAGTATCAGCCTTGGCAGGACGGTATGGGATGGACGGCGAAGTAGATTTGATTTCATCTTGCCCTTCATCAGGTGAGGGTGATGGTGAAGGTTGGATAGAGGCTTTCGAAGCCGAGCTTCTTCGCGTCGGTCAGATTGATCCTGCGCGCCTCGCCCGGGCCAGGACGTCCGCCGCCCGGGCTGGGGAGCCTTTGGCCGCTGTTCTCGTTAAACTGGGATTGTGTACGGAAAGCCATGTCTCGACGGCGTTGGCGCGCGCAATGAACCTGCCTCACAGACCCTTGTCATCAGCCAACAGCATTCCGCCGGAATGTACCGGCATTAAGCCTTCCTTCCTGCGAGCCAGTGAGGCTGTACCTGTTGAGCTGGAGGATAATCGGCTGCTGCTCGTGATGGCGAATCCCGCTGATCTGGAATGTGCTGCAGCTATCGCCTACAAGACCGGCTTCAAGGTGGAGCGTGCAGTCGGGTTGCGCTCTGAAATCCTCGCCATGATCGACCGGCAGGCTCCGATTGAGGTGAGCGCCACTCCGGTTTTTACCGGTCATGCCAACGAAGATGAAGACCTGGAGCGCCTGATTGATCTGGCCCGCGGTGCGCCGGTTGTGCGCTGGGTCGAGGACTTGTTGACACTGGCAATCGAAGCGCAGGCTTCAGACATCCATATCGAGTCCGAGCGCAACGGCTTGCGGGTACGCATACGGGTGGATGGCGCCTTGCAGGAGGTAGATCGGCCACTTAATGGCGCTGCAGAAGCGGCGGTGTCCCGCATAAAGATATTGGCAAAGTTGAATATCGCGGAGAGACGCCTGCCGCAGGATGGGCGCATCAGGGTCGCCGTCCAGGGGCGTGAAATTGATCTGAGAATAGCCACTCTGCCAAGTCTGCATGGCGAAACGGTGGTGCTGCGTATCCTGGACCAGTCGGCGGGATACCTCACACTGGAGCGCCTCGGGCTGTCTTCGCACGCGCTGGGCTTGATCCGGAATGCAATCGCCCAACCCCATGGCATGATGCTGGTGACTGGACCTACAGGGTCGGGCAAGACGACGACGCTGTACGCTTGCTTGCGGCACCTGATCTGTCCGGAGTTGAAATTTGTTTCGGTCGAAGACCCCGTCGAATACGAGATCTCAGGCGTGACGCAGGTTCAAGTTAAGCCGGAGATCGGTCTGGGCTTTGGTCAGGCACTCCGATCGGTCCTGCGGCACGACCTCAATGTTTTGATGATCGGTGAGATACGTGACCTCGATTCTGCTTCCATCGCAGTCGAGGCGGCCCTGACAGGTCACGCGATCCTCTCGACAATCCATACAAACAGCGCGCCTGCAACGGTTACGCGCCTTATCGAAATGGGGATCGAGGATTACCTTGTTGCTTCGACAGTGAATGCAATCAGCGCCCAGCGGTTGCTACGTCGCCTCTGCCCCGATTGCGCAACTCCTGCTGCGCTGCCAGCGGGCTTCCTTGAGCGGATCGGGTCACACCTGGATGCGGAAATTGAGCGCGATTTTCGGCAACCGGTCGGGTGCACGAAGTGCCGTGGCACCGGATTCCATGGCCGCCTCAGTGTCGCGGAAGTGATGCCGATATCTGGCAGCGTGCAGGCTGCCATCATGTCCAGAATGCCGGAACAGGATTTACGGGACCTCGCGATTGATGAGGGCATGGTGGCACTGATAACTGACGGTTTGCGGCGGGCACAGACGGGACAGACGTCCTTAGATGAAGTATTTGCGGTCCTTGGAACGCAGTATCTATGATGCGCCACTTTCGGTTCAGCGCGTATGGGGCAGGCGGCCAGATCGTTCGTGACACTGTTAGCGCGGCCACCGAGACCGATGTCCTTAGCCAGCTCAGTCGCGATGGCCTGATCCCATTTGAACTCGAGATGGTCATTGCCCGCCCGCGCCAGAAGGCTTTGCGCAGAAAGCGGATTACTGGAACGGCACTTATCGGATTTTGTCGTTCAATGGCATCGATGGTGGAGGGAGGACTTCCCGTCGACGAAGCATTACAACTGATTGCGTCCGATCAAGATGATCGTTCGGCAGCGACACTGGCTGAAGCGGTCAGGGAAGAGATTATTTCAGGTGCGTCCCTGGCGGACGCGTTGTCCCGGATTCAACCCTCGCCGCCAGATTATCTCGTCGGGCTGGTCAGAGCCGGAGAGGAGGGTGGCTCCCTCGCAACGGTTTTCAGGCGTCTGGCACTTGCTTTGGAAAGCGAGAACCGCCTGGCTGATGCTGTGAAATCGGCGCTCATCTACCCTTCGGTCCTGTGCGTCACGGCCTTGGCATCGATCTGCCTGATACTGCTCGTCGTTGCCCCGGCATTGAAACCCGTCCTCATGGCGAGCGGAGCCGACGCGCCTGCGGCCGCGCGAACCCTGATTGCCGCATCCGATCTTGTGCGAGAGGGGTGGGTATGGGGACTCATATCCGTCCTTGCGCTTTGCCTCGGCTTGTCGGCCTGGTTGCGCAGCGACCATGGACGTAATCGGCTTGGTGGATGGGTCCTGAAATTGCCTTTGATTGGACAGACCGTTCTCGACATTGAATTGGCACGGTTTTCCGCAACGCTGGCCGCCTTGCTTGAAAATGGCGTCAGCATCGTGCCGGCCCTGATCATTGTACGGCAAGGCGTAGGGAATCCCGTGCTCCAAGCGTCAATCGAACCAGTGATCGACTCGGTGCGCGAGGGGAGCCGACTTTCGACGTCAGCATTGGACAACACACTTATCCCGGCCGTATTGGCGAATTTGGTCGCGGTAGGAGAGCGATCAGGGCATCTCCCGATCCAGCTTATGCAAGCGGCAAGCGTGCTTGAAGAGCGGAGCCGACGAAGGATAGACCGGACGGTAGCGCTGGCAGGTCCGACGCTCACACTCGTGTTGGGTGTCATGATTGGTGCGGTGGTGCTGACCTTGTTGAGCGCCATCATGAGTGTCAACGACCTGGCTATGTGAGATCGTGACCATGAGCCGTAACGCAGAATCGGGATTTACACTGATCGAACTCCTGGTGGCCATGTCCATCATGGCGCTTGGCTTGAGTGTCGTTACGACCACGCTGATGCGTCGCGGAAGCAATTTTGAAGCGCGCAAGATTGCACGAGAAATCGTGACGCTCGCTCGGGAAACACGATACCGAGCCAATCACGAGGGGCGGCCAGGTACCCTGATTTTCGATTCAACCGAGCGTACTTTGTCAAATGAAGCAGGTCGTCTGCTGAACCTTCCCGAACCCTTCCAGGTCGAAATGGAGTCAGCCGCTTCGGCCGGGTCCGGGAGGATTGCCTTTTATCCAGGCGGGATATCAAGCGGCGGACAGGTGCGTTTGACATCATCCCAGATTGAGATCGTGGTGAAGGTGGACTGGCTGACCAGCCATATCGACATGGTCGAGGTGTCACCTTGAACGATTCCGGCTTCAGCCTGGTAGAAACGCTGGTCGCATTCGCGATCTTCAGCCTGTCCACGGTTGCGATACTTCAGTCACATTCGGCAAGTGCGCGCACTAACATGCGCGCGAGTTCTATTTCGGAGGCGACGCTGCTGGCGCGGGAGTTATTACTGCTCGCCGAGACAGGCGCTCTGACATCGGGCGAACGAACAGGAACAACGAGCAGTGGTGCAACCTGGCGTGTCGAAGCCAGGGAATTGAATGAGAGACTGACGCGATTAACAGCGACGGTTCAGACCCCGGGCGCGCCGGAGGTTCAGATCGACACGGTTCGTTGGCATGACGAAATTGCAGTGGTGGCACCATGAGCAAGGATGCAGGCTTTACGCTGATCGAGACCATGCTGGGGCTGGCATTGACTGCGCTCATAACCGTGTCTGTTTCAAGTGCGCTCGCGACCAGCGTGCGGATTTGGGCGCGATCAGACGCGGGGGTCGCTGTTGCTGAAGCAGCACAATCGACGCGCCAGGTGGAGGTGTGGCTGTCGGGAGCGCTTCCAAACGATATTTACGATACTGATTCTCGAAAATCATTCACAGGCTCGTCTGAAAGCGTTGTGTTTTTCTCTGAAAACATTCCGGGACCTGGCAGATCGGGGCTTGTCGAGATCGTCCTGGGTGTGGTCCCTTCTGTAACGTGTCAGGGTTCGTTCGACCTGACGCTCAGGTGGACGGCGCTGGATGCGGCAGACGACCTGACTCCTGGCTTCTCGGACTTGCGGACCCTGCAGGCGTGTGGCTCTCAGCCCGCGTTTTCCTATTTCGGTCGGGCCCACCCTGAAGCGGAGGCCGCTTGGTCATCTGAATGGACCGGAAGCCATTTGCCGACACTGGTGAGGGTGGACTCCGCGGATCCTGCAAAGCGCATGATCGCTCGGCTGACATACGCAGATCGGAACGGCACTTCAATGGACGAGGACGATGAAGAGTGACCAGCTTCCCTCATGGTAAGCGCATTTTCGCAACCCGCGCTTTGGGCAAAATATTCGAATATTCATAGTTTCGAATTTCGGTCCCCTTCGTGATCCATGGACCATCTTTCCTCTGACGACTTAGTATGAAGAGCACATCCATGTTGGATTCGTAGACGTTTAGATTCGGGATAATCTGAGCGCAAGACACCTCGAAACATCATGTTTTCGAGAGGGGGACGAAATGCATTCTTTCATCAAGTTGACAGCTCTGGCCTTAATTTCGGCGACTGTATCGATGGCTGCCCATGCGCAGGCGACCTGCGCGCGAACCGTGACCGCTGATGTGGTCGTGCTGGATCAGCCCTTGATGTTCAATCGCATGGGAGCCCAGAACGTCAACGGAATGGTGTATGCCTTGCGCGGGGATGTCGTCGACAAGTTTAGTGGCAAGACCGAAGCGACAGGCGGTATTCTTGTCCCGGGCCATGTTGAGTTGCGGGCGGATAAACGCCCCCGGCCGCTGGTTCTCAGGGTGCGAGTCGGCGATTGCCTGAGAGTCAATTTCTCGAATCTGCTGGATGGCGCAGCAAATCCGAACAATGCGACTCCGTCAATTCTGACGATCAATGACCAGGTGGCCGAGCGCACGGTCGGCTTCTCGCCTGTCGGAATGAACGCCGTCAATTCGATCGATGATGTGTCCAGCTTTGCCGGTCAGAATGCAAACAGCATGGTGGCCCCTGGCGAGTCCCGTAGTTACACACTATATGCGGCGGCCGAGGGATCTCACCTGATCGTGTCGAATGGGGCAACCTTTGGCGGCGAAGGCACCGGCGGAAACATCGGCGCAGGCCTTTTTGGAGCTGTTGCGGTGCAGCCAGTAGGCGCGAAATTCTATCGCAGCCAGGTCAGCGAGGAAGATTTGCGGCTCGCAACAACGGGCACGACCGCAACGGGCCATCCGATCATCAATTATGAGGCGGTCTATCCAGCCCGCCAACCGTGGATCGCGGAGGGCAAGGCGGGCAAACCCATTTTGAACATGCTGCAGCACGCGGGCGGCGAGCTGAAGCTCGTCCACTCGGATCTGACTGCCATGATAGTGGGGCCCGATCCGGACGGTAGCTTTCCGGCGTCGACCTATCCGCTTGAATCTCAGGGCAAGCGCAATCCTGCCCTGCCAAACCGGACGGAGCCGTTCCGGGAATATGTCACGATCTTTAACGACGAAACCGTTTCGAAACAGGCATTTCCTGGCTGGTTCGAGGATCCGGTTTTCTCGCACACGTTGCATGGTGTCGGCGACAACTTCATGATCAATCAGGCATCTGCAGGTGTCGGAGCCGAAGTGATTGCCAACCGGCTCGGTGTGGGGCCCATGCATGACTGCTTGAGTTGTTCATACGAGGAATTCTTCCTCTCTTCATTCAGTGTGGGTGATCCATCCATGCTGGTGGATATTCCGGCGAATGCGGGTCTCGAATTCTGTACGCCGCTGCCAGGTGATCCCTATTGTGAGCGTGATGCGTCCATTCGGGCGACCTATGCCAAATATCCTGATGACCCAAGCAATGTATATCATTCCTATACCAATGACTTCGTGAAATTCCGCAACCTTCATGCCGGTCCAAAGGAAGCGCACGTCTTCCACCTGCACAACCATCAGTGGCTGGCGAATCCGGATGATGAAAATTCCAGCTATCTGGATGCCCAGGCGATTGGCCCTGGCGGAGCCTATACATATGAGATCGCATTCGGTGGCTCGGGCAACCGTAACAAGACTGCCGGCGATGCAATCTTTCATTGCCATTTCTACCCGCATTTTGCACAGGGCATGTGGGCGCTCTGGCGCAATCATGATGTACTTGAAACTGGAACGGTTCTCGATGCCTCCAACGGCACAGACGGCTTCCACACTAATGCTTTCGCGCTTGAGCAGGCAAAACCTGCATCCGGAGCGCGTGCTCTTCCCGATGGGGAGATCATTGCAGGCGTGCCTATCCCTGCAATTGTTCCGCTGCCAGGCAAGGCGATGGCACCTCTGCCGGGGCGGGTCTTCATTGCAGCGCTCGACAAGAACGGCGATTCTATTGCTGAATCGAGCCAGGCCGTCATTGATCGGACCGACACGGATGTTGCACTTGTGGATACGCGTCCCGTCCTTGCGTCGCTTGATCCGGGAAATCCCGAATACCAGCTCAACCCGACGGGTTTAAAAAATCCCGGCTATCCCTTCTGGATTGGCGGGATCGAGGGCGGTGTCGGCCAGCGCGCACCTACGCCTCCCCTGGATATGGCTGAAAATCCGTCTGACAGGACAGAGGGTGGTTGGGATGGTGGTTTGCCACGACACTGGCTGGATGGCTTCTCCGTTGGGGGACTTGTCACACAGGTTCAGTCGCGGTTCAGCTTCGAGAAGCACATCGACAAGGCCAAGGCCGTCTACATCAGCGAATACGGCAATGATGTGGAGCGAGCAGCGATGTCCTTCCATGCGACGCGGGAGCATCAGACCAGCCTGCTTGACATGTCCGGGAATGCGTCAGCTGCAACATTCATCACGAATGGTGGTCTGCCACGACCCGGGTCTCCTTTCTTTGAGCCATGCCAGGACGATGAGGGAGATCTGCTGAAGGCAGGCACGACGGGGCAATTCCTGTCGGGGACGCCAGGGGGGCTCGATAACAACTTCACCATCGCATATGGAGTCGATAATCCGCGGGTTTACAAAGCGGCCAACATTCAGCTCGATGTCGTGTTTAACAAGGCTGGCGATCACTTCCCGCAGCAACGCATTCTGACACTCTGGGACGACGTGGAGCCGACTCTCAACAAAACGCGTCCTCCAGAGCCTTTCGTGTTCCGTCTCAATTCCTTCGACTGCGCAAATTACTACCAGACCAACTTGGTGCCGGAATTCTATATGGTGGATGATTATCAGGTGACGACGCCCACAGACGTGATCGGTCAGCACATTCATCTACCGAAATGGGACCTGGTTGCCGCAGATGGGTCGGCCAATGGCTGGAATTACGAAGATGGCGTCCTCGGCGCAGAGACTGTGCAGGCACGGATTGAGGCCATCAACCGCTATACGCTGGAGGAAGCGACTGGGGATGAAATTCTCGAAGCCGCACCCCACCCGTATTTCGGCGCAGGACCGAATGGCAAGTACCTGGGCGCGCGCACCAATATCCAATCCTGGTTCGTGGACCCGCTACACAATACTTCCGGATTTGACCGGGGTCTTGGCATCACCTTTACACACGATCACTTCGGTCCGTCCACGCATCAGCAGGTTGGATTGTATGCGACCTTGCTCGTTAATCCGGCAGGATCAACATGGAAGCACAACGAGACAGGCGAGCCGTTTTACACTCGCCATGATGGGGGGCCGACCTCGTGGCAGGCAATGATCCTGGCGGGCGATCTGAATGGTGACGGGACTGACGACTCGTTCCGGGAATTCTATGTCGAAGCCCAGGATTTCGCACACGCCTACAACGCGAATGCCTACGTGGGCGTTGACGCCAACGGCAATCCTGCGCCGCCGACGTCGGACTCCTTCCGGTATGCACTGAATCCGTCGGTTCGTCAGTCAACGACCTTCCCGGATGCCGCTATACTGTCGGCAACATGTCCGGGCGGTGCACCGCGACCTTGCCCGGAAGCGGTGTCGGCAGCAGATATCGGGACATTCGTTCTCAATTACAGAAATGAACCGGTTGGGTACCGTGTCTATGACCCGGAAAAACTTGGCCCGGATGGCAAGCCAGGCTCACAGGCCGATGGCCTGGCTGGTGATCTGTCGTTCGCGCTGCAGACCCGGACTGATCGCGCCATGCCGCAGTTCAATACCAAGCTGGGTGATACGCCTTATCCAGCCCTGACGAAAGGGGTGCGGAACGGTGACCCGTTCACACCTCTCATGCGAACCAACGCAGGTGACATCGTCCGCATCAAGATCCAGGGCGGAGCTCATGAGCACGAACACGCTGCGACGGTGCACGGGGTCAAGTGGTTGAACGGTGGTGGCGGGTGGGGTGAAAGTGCAGATTCCGGCTGGCTTGCCGCCATGCAGGTTGCCTTGTCCGAGAAGGCCAGCTTTTCGACGAATATACTGGGCGATGTGGATGCTGCCAAGACAGTGTCCGACCATCTCTATGCCTGGGACGGTTCGCAAGAAGGCCTTTGGACCGGGACGTGGGGTGTGTTGCGAACATATGAGGTCTCGCCTTCGAATCTGGCGTCGCTGCCTAATAATCCCCGTTCGAGCACTTTGACGATCGCCAATCGTCAGGAGTTCAATGGTGTATGCCCGGTCACGGCGCCCGTTGAGTCCTTCGATGTGACCGCAGTTGCCGTAAACCAGGTGATCAAATACAACTTCAACACGACGATCATTCCGGCAGATTCATCGGCCACGATGCACGTGGGTGGACCGCTGGATCCGGAGGGAGGAACCCTTCGATACAACAAGAAGGGCTTCAGGCTTTCGAATGGCGAGAGTGGCCCTCTGCATGATCCGACGGCGCTGGTTTACGTTCCGACAGGCGATCTTCGCAAGAACATCGTCACGCCTATTGATCGTGCCAATTGCAATGAGAGGCGGGGTGGGATCCGGAACTTGCAGTGCCCTGTTAAGTTGCCGAATTCGTATAAATTCGAGCCGCTAAATCTGCGAGCAAATGCAGGAAGCTGTATCGAGATAACAGTTCGCAACCGGTTGCCTGAGACGACGCCAGACCTCGCCTCCTTTGTCACTCAGCACTTCACGGTAATCCGTGACCGTAACAGCCCGCAGGGCGTGACGACATTCAACAATAACCTTATCCGCGCCTCCAGCCATATCGGTATGCACACGCAGAAGCTGGAATACGACATATCAAGGGATGACGGTGTGAACGTGGGTATTAACCCCATTCAGACTGTCGCGCCTGGTGGTGAGAGAACATATCGCTTCTATGCGGGTGACCTCGAGCTGGATGCCCGTGCAGGGGGCAGCGGATCAGGCGTGTATGGTGGCCTCTGGGGCAATCAGTTCAATCTGGTGGCAAGACCGGTCGAGTATGGTGCAGTGAACCTGCAGCCATCAGATCTAGTGAAGCAGGGTCAGAAGGGATTGTTTGGTTCACTCACTATCCTGCCGCAAGGCTCGACCTTCGTGACGGATCCCGGCACGAATGCTCAGGCAACCGTCACGCTTCCCAATGGAGATACGTTCCGGGATTTCTCGATGGTGATCCACAAGGCCGTCAATCTTCGCTACCGGAGCGGCGCACCGGTCGAGAATATAGCTGGAGAAGGCTTCGGCGTTCCGGAAGATGCGCACGATGCCGGCGCTGCCGCCATCAATTTTGCGACTGAGCCGCTTTGGTTCCGCTATCGGCAAGCAGCAGGAACCGATTGGGGCAATGGCGGTGATCATGGTGCAGGACTGGGATCTATCCTCAACATGCGCGAGGCTTACGCGAACTCCCTGGTGAATGGAGATCCACAGACACCAGTCTATCTTGCAGAGCCAGGTCAGCAGATGCGCTTCCGCGTGGGTGCGCCCGCCGGATATGCACGTAGCACGACACTCGGCATTTTTGGGCACAACTGGGCCTACGAACCCTTTACCAGTACCGCGATGGCGTCCGATGTGATGGATTGGTCGCCTACGCATCAGTTCAGATCGTCGCAGGACCTGATCCTTCCGCCCATGTCTTACAACATACTCACACAGGCGGGAGGGCCATTCTCCGTCACCGGTGACTATCTTTACCGGGACCTTGCATCGTTCGGAAATGCGAATGGTCTTTGGGGGATCGTCCGCGTCGAGGAGGGGGCGGTTCCGCCGCCAAACTAAGCAGGATGGGGGAGGTTGTCTGGCAGGTGACCTCCTCACATCACCAGCAATGAAGTGGGGACAGGATGATCCGGCAGGCATCATCAGATTGCGATCGAAGCGCTAGGACAGGAAAGCGTGTTGCCATGGCCATCTGCGGCCTGGTGCTGTCGTACGGCCTTGCGGGGTGCGGAAAGGTCAAGGCACCTGTTCCGGAAGCAGGTGCGCAGGTCATCGAGCGGGAGGGGTTGAGGGTCGCTTTCGCGGTATCACCGGTTGGCCGCCCGGGCGAGCCGGTCAAGGCAGGGGAGATCGCTCGCCTCTCCCTGCAGATAACCAACTCCCAGACCGGGAAACCTGTCTCCGGCCTCTATCCAGCTGCGTGGATCGACCCACAATCAGGGAGTGAAGAGCTGACGCAGGAGTCGTGCAGAGCCGCGGCCGGCATGTATTTGTCCGGATATGTGGGCGTCCGTCCAATGATCGATCTCAATTCGTATTATCTTGTCGTATTGAACGAAGATCCCACGATTGCCGTGATAGATCCCATTGTCGGAATCAAAGGCATCACGAAGTTACTGACGCAGGTGATCCTTCCTGCGCGGGGTGAGGACTGGGCCCCATCCCTGGACCAGAAGAAGGTGTTTATCGCCTTGCCAACGGCAGACGCGGTCAGTGTGCTGGATCTTGATACATTCCGACTGACATCCACCGTCAATGTGGGAGACAAGCCTAACCGCATCGCGGTCCAGCCGGATGGCCGATATGTGTGGATCGGTCGCGTTGGAATAGAGCCGGGAGTGACGGTTCTCGATGCCGTGACGGATAAGGCCGTTGCTCAAATAGAGACCGGAGAAGGACATCATGAGATGGCCTTTTCAAAGGACAACCGGTTCGCATTTGTGTCCAACCGGGATTCCTCCACCGTCAGTGTCATAGATATCAGGACGTTGAAGAAGCTGCGCGACATATCATTTGATGGCGCTCCGATTTCCCTGGCATGGTCTGATCTCTCCGAAGTACTGCTTGTCGTGGATGGCGAAGAAGGAGCGGTCCATGCGATTGAGGTTCCAGGCGGCAAGACTCGGTCTCGCCTGGATCTAGAGGCGGGACTTGGCCCATTGCGCATGATGCCGGGCGGGCGTTATGGCTTCGTCGTCAATCCATCAGAGGACAAGGTAATTGTCTTCGACACAGCAACCATGCGCGAAGCGCACGCGATTGCAGTTCCGGGGCGGCCATTCCAGGTGTCGTTCTCTCGCAATTACGCCTTTGTGCGTTCGCTGGAATCAACCCGCGTTTCAATGATCAAGCTGTCTGATATCGGCGGCAAGAATGTTCCAACAGTCACAGGGTTCGAAGCCGGGGAGCGCCCGCCTTCTGAGGCGCCTCGCCTATTGCCTTCAGACTTATTCGCTGGAGCTGTGACTGAGGCGGCGACGCTCGCCGTGAGTCCCGGAGACGCTACAGTCTATTACTATATGGAGGGCATGAATGCTCCGATGGGCAGCTTCCGCAATTACGGGCACAGACCACTGTCGGCGCTCGTTGCTGACCGGACCATCAAGGAGGTCTCGCCTGGAGAGTATGTCTCCGCAGTGAAAATACCGGCATCTGGAGATTTCAAAGTCATTCTTACGATGGATTCGCCCCAAATGATCGAATGCTTCCGGTTTTCAGCGGAAAGGAACCCCCTCATCGAAGCTGATGAAGCACCGCTGCGAATTGCCTTTGAAACGCGGTCGGGATCTATTGTGCGAACAGGTGAAGCGACCACTGTTCGGTTCAGGTTGACCGACACAGCCCGCGCGGGAGCTCCGGCAAATCGGGAAGACGTCCGTGTGCTAACCTATCGCGCACCCGGACAGGACCGCACCGAGCAGACCGTGAAGCCGGTGGGTAATGGCGCTTACGAAGTGACGTTCATTCCCCAGCAGGATGGTGCACACTATGTCTATCCTGCGGTAGATGCGCTGGGCCTCACCTATGCCAAGCTTCCGTTCCTGACGGTCATTGCCCGCAGCGACACATTGCCGGTGAAAGGAACTCCGTAATGTCATTCAGCAAGTCATTGAACCGTGCTGGCGCAGGAATGGCAATGCTGTCTCTCCTGACGGTAACAGGTTGCAGCGCCGAGTCGCAGAATGCCGATCAGAAGAGTGATCCTCACGCCGCGCACCGCGCTGCGCTGGAAACTGGTGATGCCCGGCACGAGATGGTTTCAGCGGACGTCACGTTGAGTGATGCACCTATGGTGGATCAGGATGGAAATCCAAGAACGCTTGCCTCGGATGTCGTAGGTGACCGGATCGTGGTGGTCGATTTCATCTTCACGAGCTGCCAGACAATTTGCCCGGTTACAACCTCGCTCCTGGGTGAGGCGCGAAAGCGATTGGAACACATTCCCGACAGCCAGCTTGCGTTTGTGTCCATGAGTATCGATTCCAACACGGATACTCCCGAGAGACTTGCAGAATTTGCCGCCCGTCATCGTGCCAACTGGACTTTTCTCACGGGTGAAAAGGCAACCATGGATGCGGCGCTTACAGAGATGGATGCCTATTCCACCAATCCGGAAGACCATGCGCCGATGGTCCTGATCGGGGATGCGCAATCGGGACATTTCGTCCGCGTGTTCGGATTGCCCGATCCTGCCTTTGTGGAAAGCCGCGTACAAGACTATCTGACCATGCGGGAGGCGCGGTGTGACGATCCGGGCTCGCAGGAGCATGTCGAGCATGCAATGGACACTCATGGGGGGCCGCAATGAAATTTCTGGTGACGCTCAGCATCGCCTTCGCATGCCTGCTGGCGGGTCCGGCTCACGCGCATGGCGGCAAGCATAATGACGCCGCGAATGGCGTGGAGACACGGACCGTCAATGAATCGAAAGAGCACACGAAAGCGCGGGCCTATTTCACTGACACGGTGCTGAAAACGCATGATGGTTACAATGTCCGGTTCTATACGGACGTCTTGGAAGGAAAAACAGTTGTAATCAGTTTCATTTTCACGAGCTGCCTGGAAGCGTGTCCGCTGATCAACGCCTCCTTGCAGCGGGTCCAGGATCGGCTTGGTGACCGGATCGGACAGGATATCGTATTCGTATCGATAACGGTCGATCCCGAAACGGATACTCCCTCGGTCCTTCGAGAGTATCGCAAGAGGTTCAAGGCCGGTCGCGGCTGGCTGTGGCTTACTGGAGACGCAGCATCGGTCGAAAAAGTAAGTGAACGGATGGGGCAGGTGTTCGAACGGGATGCGCACCTGACGGCACTACTCGTTGGCAACACTCGCACAGCGCGCTGGCGCAAGATTCCGGCACACCTGAGCGACGCTGTCCTGGCTGCGCAGATTACAGACATTGCTGATGACAATTTCAAGTAGGGTCAGGCTGGTCACGGCCCTATTGGCGAGCGTCTGTTTCGCAAATGCAAGCCATGCCCAGCTCAGGCCCGACGAGGCGCGGGGCCGGTCTATATATTATGGCGAGCGTAGCTCGGCGCTCGAGCAGGCAACCGCGCGAATTTCCGATATGGATGTAGACTTGCCTGCCCGGAGTTTTCCATGCGCCAGTTGCCATGGAGAGAAGGGTGAGGGAAATTCTGAACGGGGCATCGTGCCAAGCAACCTTTCGCGCGACGCGCTCACACGTCCTTACGAAGTGGCGGGGCAGACCGGTCGTATGAGGCCTGGCTATACACGCGAGAAATTTGCACGAGCCGTGCAGACTGGAGTGGATTCCGGCGGCAGCTTGCTCGATCAGTCGATGCCACGGTTTAATCTCACAGATCGGGATACAGCTGATCTCTGGGCCTTTCTGGCGCAGCTCGCCAGTATCGAAGCGCCGGGCATGGATGATGGAACTATTCGAATCCTTCTCTCGCAGGACAATGATGCTGCGCCGGCAGAGGCAGAGCGAAAAATAGTGGAAGCGCTGTTTGCCGATCTCAACGCTGTTGGCGGCATCTATGGTCGCAAACTGGAGCTGGTCGTTGCAAAGGTGAACGATCCGGTACCTTCCGACATATTTGCGGCCCTGTTCCCGCCGCCGTATCCCGAGAACGATCTGCCGATAGTTGGTGTACGGGGCAGCGGTGGTGCAGACCCGCAGGTTTTTCGGCTCATGCCCGGACTCTCTGAACAGGAGGCTGGTCTGCGGCTCTATGCAGCCCGGGAGTGGGAAGAAGTTCGTTTGGCAGATCCTTGTCTGGAAGAAGATGGCAGAGTTGCCCTCCTGGGCGATCCGGCTTGTGCGTCTATGGTTGGCGCCTACGAAAAGCTACTGGTACCGCATGCCGTTCTTACGCGGATCGACGTGAAGACTCGGAGGAGTTTCCCCGAGGAGACGCGGGTCGCCTTGCCTGCATCACTGGACCGGATATCCAGACAGGCTCAGGCGTCTTTCGCCAGAACGCGAGCACATGCCGGCACCGGAGCCGACAGCGTGATCGTCCAGGCGGAGGCCTGGTCGGCGGCCGTAGTCTTGATCGAGGGGTTGATGCGGGCCGGACGGGGTGTCACCCGCGCCAGCCTGACGAAGTCGCTTGAAGGATTGAAAGAATTTGACGGCGTGATGAGCGCTCCCGTGAGCTTCGGGCCGAATGACCGTGTTGGAGCGGCTGGTGTCAACATTGTTGCGTTTGACGCCAGATTGAACCGCCTGGAAGCGCGCGGCAGCTGGATCGATCCAGAGCAGCCGACGAGATGAGCGCGTATGTATTGCGAACCGGATTTCTTGCGCTTCGGAAATGGAGAATCTTATAAAAGCAGTATTTTCCTCCGCTTTGCTTGGCCCCAAGTCTTTGACCGGGCGCTGCCCATGAGCAAGACTATTTCGTGTTATGTGGGGATACGACCGGTTCGAGTGGTTTGAATCTGGATTAAAATCCCCTCAGTGGGGAGCGCACGATGAAGTCAGGCAGGCAAGTCATCACAGCGTCTTTCTTGGTCCTGGCAAGCTGGTCGTTTGCAGGTGCCGGGGCGCAGGAAATCGTCTACCATCCTATCAATCCCTCGTTTGGGGGTGACAGTTTCAATTCGTCGCATTTGCTGGCTGTTGCCAATGCTCAGAACGATCATACGGATCCAAGGCGATCGGAAACGGGTAACACCCAAGTCGACCAGTTTTTGCGGCAACTGCAAAGCCGGCTGCTCTCATCCCTTGCAGGCGAGGTCAATGATGCGATTTTCGGTGAAAGTCCTCGCGACAGTGGAACAATCACATTCGGCGACCAGACGATAACGTTTGTCCGGGGGCTGGACTCTGTCCACCTGACCATTACGGACACATCGACAGGCGCGATTACTGAAATTGAGATTCCACTGTTCGATCAGTCAGGCTCGAGTTCGGCCGCCACCGGCGTGGACCTGCTCCAACCGGCATCACAATCCCCGATTTCGAGTTTCTCTCCCAACGCTTCTGCTGAAACCGGAGAGGCGGCCCTGTCCGCCGGTGATCCTGGCTTCAACCAATCGGGGGTGTTTTAGGTCGTGGACGCAATTTGGAGAGGTGCATTTGCATTGGCGATCATGCTGGTTCTCGGAGCATGTGCGACCACACATGACGGACACCCGGGCTTTATCGAGCAGCCTGCGATGTCGGAAGTTGAGACGCCTACACAATCGCGTCTGCGGTCCCTTCCGCCACCAGCCGAGAGGCCCGCAGTGGCGGTCTACCGTTTCGAAGACCAGACGGGGCAGTTCAAGCCGTCTGATCGCGTGCAAACTTTGTCGCGCGCTGTAACACAAGGATCGTCATCAGTTTTGCTCAAAGCGCTTCAGGATGCTGGAAACCGGTCCTGGTTCACAGTTATCGAACGCGAAAACCTGGATAATCTTCTCAAAGAGCGTCAAATCATCCGCGAAATGCGTCGGCAGTATTTGGGTGAAGATGAGGTCAGCGAGGATGCGCTGCCGCCACTTCTGTTCGCCGGCATCATACTCGAAGGCGGTATTATCGGCTACGATACAAATACGAAGACCGGAGGTGCTGGCGCGCGTTTTCTCGGAATTGGAGCATCGACTGATTATCGCGAAGACAAGGTGACAGTCTACCTTCGGGCGGTCAGTGTAAAGACTGGCGAAGTCATAACGTCAGTGGTAGCCTCGAAGAGGATCGCATCGGTCGGGCTGGCTGCGGACGTGTTCAAATTTGTGTCGTTTCAGGAGCTCCTTGAAGTTGATACCGGCATCACGTCGAACGAACCAGATCTTCTTGCGCTGCGCCAAGCGACCGAGAAGGCCGTGGAACTGTTGATCCTCGAAGGCGCAGATCTTGGCGTATGGGGATTTCAGGACAAATTGGCGGGCGCCCAGTTGCTCGAGCAATATCGGGCGAGTCGTGACGGCACATCCGTGACCAGGCAAGCCTTTGCAGACGCAGGGAAGGCAGGATCCACTACTGCGGCCTCAAAAGTGGCGTCCACGAGGGTCGTCTCCAGGCCTGTTGCGGCGACGGTAGCCGGGTCGGTCTCCAATTCAGCCCCGGGACGGAGCATGCAGGTCTCCCCACCTGAGGCGCAGGCAAGCAAGCAGCGCACTCAGCGGCTGAGCCCTTCCTCGGTCGAGACATCTGCCTTGAAGGACGATGTCGCGGAAACCGATCAGCGCTCTCGCACTGAATGGGACATGCAACGAGTCAAATTGGCCGCACTGGAGCACTCGCAATGACATGGCCACTGAAATTGGACGGACTACAAAGTCCGTATCAAGAGCAGTCCGGATTTGACCGGGCGCGGAATCCAAAGAAGCCTTTCAATGTGACTGGCTCGCAATGTCGCAGGAGAAAAGAAATGCGAAACAAACTTCTTATAAGCGCAGCTTTGGCTGCCGTGCTGGCCATTCCCGCCCTGGCAGACGATTCCCAGGTCACCCAGCAAGGACTGAACCAGAGCGCAACAGTCAATCAAACCGGAAGCTTTGATGCGCTATCCGTCATTGACCAATCGGTTCAGGGCAATATCGCAACAGTAACCCAGACTGATACGGCAACATCGGCAACGGGTGCGAATGTCAACGATAGTGCTATTCTTCAGCAAGGTATCGGCAACTTGGCGACTGTAACCCAGCACAATGATGCAGGTCAGGGGGGTGCAACCAACACGTCTGACATTGATCAAATATCCAGCAATGCGGTGGCTACGGCTGATCAGTCTGGCTCGGCCAATGAATCAACCATTTTCCAGGATACGAGTGGATTATCGGTCGCAGATGTTACGCAGGATGGCGGCGGAAACCAGTCTGATATTAACCAGTCGGGTTCCGATGTGACTGCGACGGTTGTCCAGAATTCTGAAAACAGCGTTTCGAATATCTATCAAACCGGCAATCTGGAAACGGCCGAGGTCAGCCAGGCTGGCGATCAGCAGACCTCAGACGTCATTCAGTCTGGTGGCTCTGATTTTGTCGGAGTTGATCAGAGCGGGACACTGAACACCTCCATGGTCGAGCAGACTGGATTTATGGGCACGATCAACGTCACGCAGATTGGCGTTGGGGCGGGAAACACAAGCAACCTCCTCCAATCCGGCACGCAGGGCACAATTGTTGTCTCGCAGGAAGGCGACGGCAACAGTGTCGGCGGTGCAGGCGGATTTGCCCAGTCAGCAGACAATACTGACGCCATGATTACGCAGATTGGCAATGGAAACAGTGTGATCGGCTTCCAGGCAGGAAGTTTCAATGAGGCGACGATCACTCAGAATGATGATGATAATGCGGTGACACTGCATCAGGACGGATTCGTTAGCAGCGTAGAGTTTGTCCAGAGCCTCGCGTCCAATATGGCCTTCATTACCCAATTGGCTTCAGGAACCGGGAACACGATCGCTGGATTCCAGGATGGAACATCAAATACTGCGACGCTGACCCAGGACGGATCCGACAACGGGCTCACGTCAAACCAGACCGGGGCCGGCAATATTTCGACCATAGATCAGTCGGGGGCGTCGGGAACCGTTTTCGCCGCTCAATTCGGTACGAGTAACGAGTCCCTGATCACTCAGTCCGGTTTCAGCAACGAGGCCAGTCTTTCCCAGACTGGCGCCGACAATGAATCGGAGATCATCCAGACGGGTACTGATGGTCTTGTTGATGTCGTTCAGACTGCGGCGGGAGGATACTCGTATGTCAACCAGGCAGGCGGCTCGCTCAACGTGGTGGACGTCTCGCAATTCTCCGATGACGCGTATTCCAGCGTCACGCAACTCGGCTCTGGCAACACCGCGCTTGTCAGCCAGTAGTCACGAGACAAAAGAAAGGACAGTACCATGAAGAGACTTCTCCTCACTGCCATCTCAGCCGCCGCAATTGCGTCGGCGCCTGCCTTGGCACAACAAGCCCCCGCGCTGGACGGCAACAACACGTCGATTATCAGCCAGCGCGGCAACGGCAACACGGCAGACGTCAACCAAGCCGTGGGTGGAACCACGAACAGTCAGGGCTATTCCAGTATTGAACAGCTCCGCGGCGCCTCGGGCAATGTGAACAATGCAAGTGCGACTGTGAGACAATCCCAGGGCAGCTATGTCATGGGCGGGAACGATTACGCAAACGCGTCGGTGATCGAACAGAGAAGGAATGGTGCGGTTGCATTCGTAAACCAGGTTCACGATTATGCATCGTCCACCCAGAACAGCTCGACAATCCGGCAACTGTCTGCCAACGCGGATGCATCAGTTCGCCAGCGTGGTGATGGAAACACGGCGACCATCACGCAACGGGCGGTAAGTGTTGCCCCCACCGGCCGGATCAATCAGAACGGCCTTGGCAACACCGCTAAGATTCTTCAGGAGAGTAATGGTGGCAGCGTTGTCATCAATCAGGGGACCTGGGCCGGGCCGGGCCAGGTTGCCAGCCCTGATTCCTGGGATAATAACGCAAATGTGGACTCCGCAGGGCTCGATCCGCTTGTTCGGGTCAACCAGTTCGGAAGTTTGAACAGAGCTGTTGTCTCCGAAGACGGTATCGATGGCATTGTCCGTATCGACACGGACGGCGTGCTGAACCGTGCGAACGCAATACAGTTGGGTGAGGATAACCGGGTCGACATCGACCAGCTCAATACGGGCTTCCGCAACACGGTCGATATCACGCAAGAGGCGAGTTTGACTGATGGCCTTGCAAAGGTGGAGCAGTCGGGCTACCGGGCCAGTGCAACGATTACGCAGAAGGGTGGCTTTGACAATGACACGCGCGTCATGCAGTCGGGGCTCGGTGCCACAAACACGGATATTCTGTCGACTGTGCTTCAGGACGGCAGCAGCAACATCGCCACAGTTGACCAATTCGCCGAAAGTGCTCTGTCTGATGTCAGCCAGATAGGCATGATGCACGTCGCCACTATCAGCCAGTAGCATGGTGTGGGGCAGCGCCTTCGTGCGAGCACTGGCGACAGTGCTCGCCGTTTGCCTGCTCACTCAGGCCCTTTTTCAGTGGGACCGTGCGATGGCGCAAGCCAGTGGAGAACAGGCGCTTGCAACGTCATCATTACTCGATTCGCCGCTTGATCCGGACGAGGACGAATCAGCCTTGGCAGAAGATGATGATTCATTCGTGCTTGATGATTCTCCCGAGCGCATTCTCCTCGGCAGATCCTACCGCAATACTTCTATACTGAACCAGCGTGGTCACGACGGGAACGCGGCCCGGATCGATCAGGCTGGTCTTGGACATCTCGCGATTGCCTACCAGGAATCTTCAGGAGGCGAAAATGCGCTCCATGTTGATCAGGCCGGTGCCCGGAATACGCTAATCGGTGTTCAGGTTGGTGGCCGCAACAATCTTTCGGTTCAGCAGGGTGGTTTGAACAATTTTTCGCTCGCGACACAGCTGGGGTTCGATAATACACTGGTGCATGTGCAAAATGGCAATGGGCTCGGACTGGCTGTTACCCAGTTCGGAAGCTCATCCATTTCGATAACGCAGACGGGATTCGATTGACATGGAACCGGCCAGACTGGTCATTGCGCTTGTCGTTGGGCTGATGCTCCTGAATGAGAATTCGGTGGCGGGCGAGAACGCAGATGCGCACATGCGTCAAGTCGCTGAAGATGCCCCCATGGGCGATCGCAGTCATGCCGTTCTCACGCAAATGAATTCGGTAACACCTGAAAGCCGCGGCAAGGTTCAGCAGATACAGGTCGCGACAATCGTCAAAACACCGACTACGGAAGACATGCTCTCCAGCCAGCGGACTGAAATAGGCGACATGAAGTGCGCAATAGACCCGGAAGATGAGGCGCTCGTCGAGCGCATGCGGCTGAGCGGGCGCCAGTTCAACGATGATTGCACAAGGCTCTCTTCACTCGATCAGAGTGAAGAGGAGCGCGAAAGGCGCGAGCAATTGCTCGTCGAAGGTGGTCTGCTTGCGGCAGAGAAACACCGCATGGAGGCAGAAGCGGCCTCGGAACGCGAACTGGAAGAGTTGGAACGCGCGCGTGAGGCGGCATTGTCATCATTTCTGTTTGATGTGGTCAATCAACCGGCCAATACGCCTGGTAACTAGATGGAGCCGGTTTTCAGGTGCCCGCCGGGGCGGTCTGATCAGGAGACGGCCATCACATTCTGACAAAAGGCAGGTATGCCGGCGCCGCCCTTCGTCCAACATCCGCTTAGTGGGGACCTTGCGAAAATGGGACGAATCATGCGCGCAAGGACCTTGGCAGGCTTGACCTTGCGCCGATGGACTGAACGCCGGAACGACCCCGAAGAGCCTTTTCGACGCCGACAAAGTCTGGATTTGGCCAAAGTGAATTGCGCCGGGTTTCGAATGTAACCCAGCGCCTGATCAGAACCTATGGGCAGTGGAGTGTTTCGCACACTGTCCATTTCCCTGGGGTTCCCCTCGACCTTATCTGAACATATTCATCATGGCATAAGGGTGCCCGATCAAGAGTGTCGAGAGTTCGCGCACATCGAAATATTCAGATAGTTTGTCGACGCGCCTTGCGTGTTCAATTCTCGCGGGCCGCCCTTCGGGCAACCTGGATACGGATGTTATTACCGCACTTCAAAAGACCGGAATTTATTCGTGCGACGGCTATAATCATCGTGATCGTTGCACGTGTGCACACATTGGCGAACGGCTTTTAACACGGCAATAATTTTATTAAAAGAAAGTTAATAATCTATTGTACCCAAGTAAAAAATAAGTCAAAATAGGAACCTATAGTTACGCTACATTACAAGCCAGAGCCACGACTATATGGTTGATAGGCGTGTTGGGAGAGGGACGAATGGGTAGGAGTCTGTCTGGGCATTGAGCAATCAGGCTGACTGAAATTTTCGACAGAAATTCGAAAGCAAGGTGGGGACCGTGTTACAAGAGTTAAGACCGGACAGCTCCGTTGTGGGCTGCGAGAAAAGTTGTGCCGAAATTGTAAACAGAGAAGTGGACACGCTTCACGGCATCATAAAAGACCAGGGGATTGTAACGCGCCTGCGCCGGGGAGAGCATCTCGCGCAAATGGGGCAGCCAACGAATCGGGTCTATCTGATCGAAAATGGTATCGTGGCGTATACGCGCTCGAACCAGACCGGAAAGCGCCAGGTCATGGAGTTCGAACTTTCCGGGTCTCTTGTGCTTCCGCTGGATGCTCTGGGGTCTGGCAGTCCCTGCTCCACGGAAGTCCTTTCGAACACGGAAGTCTACATGATGCCGACGAAAAGCTTCCAGCGGTACCTGGATGCTGTGCCCATGGCGAAGGACAAGGTCGCCCTGCAGAGAGAAAACCTGATCGCCCGTGTATTCCGATCGTTCGCGAATATTGGAAGCCGGCAGGGCCCCCAGAAGATAGCTTGGTTACTGGCCTACCTGTGGGAACGGCAGGGCTGCGTTTGCGGAGTGGATGGCGCATCAATTCCGGTCCGTCAGATCGACCTCGCCGATGCAACAGGCGTAACCAGCGTGTATGTCAACCAGATCTTGAGAAAGCTCGAGAAGCAGGGGATCATAGCGCTTCACAAAGGTGCGGCCCAGGTGATCGACCTGCCAGCCTTGAAGGCATCGTCAAAATCATTCGGCTGAATATCTCAGCATCTCCAGGAATGAATTCCTGTTCGACGTCGTGGCGGATCCTCTGTAACGTGGCAACCTCAAGGCTAGGTATCCTGACGTGTTTGCCGACCTGAAGGCGCGTTTTGCGGCATGGACCGAAACCATGCTGCCCTATGACGCCGAATCTTTTTCGCACGGCTTCACGAGCAACGAACTGGCCGACCACTTTAGCCCAACGCCCTCGAAGTAGGCCAGTTACTCGACGTATTTTGTCCTCCCCTCAATTTTGAGCGATTTCGCGCACCGTTCTTCATCCGAATTTTCATCACAGCCGCGATATAATGCTAATAGATGTGGGTAGCGTCCCGGGGCTTGGTGTAAATTCGACCTGAGGAAGGTCATCGTGCGCGAATCCGTCGAGGTTGTGGTTGCGAAACTCAACCAGAAGGACCTCACACGATG
>Ga0209347_1001359_pt1 | contig 41082 bp, 43 predicted proteins | sample AutmiccommuBRH23_FD_187382 | JGI IMG/M metagenome (GOLD analysis project Ga0209347, IMG submission 187382) | Deep subsurface microbial communities from Mt. Terri, Switzerland - Autotrophic microbial communities BRH/23 (SPAdes) (version 2) | ecosystem: Environmental > Aquatic > Deep subsurface >... | reverse complement strand
GGACGAAATCGGCGATGAAGATCGTCACCACCGTGCAAAACGCGTTGTCGCCGGTGCTCTCCAGGAACCGCTTACGCTGGTTCTCGCCGATGCCGGTCACGTCCACCGCGAACTGGTCGGCGAACGCGGCGAGCACCGACTGTTCCTCCGAGCGTTCGTCGGGGAGGTCGACCGGCGACGGCAACGGTGGCAGTGACAACGCCCGCCCGCACGTCAACCGGATCACGGTGTCGGCACCGCTGTCCCCCGACGACAGCGCTACGAGTCCGGCCAGGCGCGCGGGCAGCGCGTCGTCACTCACACAAGGATTATTGCGCCTGACTGACCGAAGACATGTGAAAGTCGGGAATTCGCAACGGCGGCATCTGTGCGCGGGTGGCCCAGTCGCCCCACTCCCGGGGCAGGGTCATCTCGCTGACGCCGGCCTGGGTGGCGCGGCGCAGCAGGTCCAACGGGCTCTCGTTGAAACGGAAGTTGTTCACCGCGGCGGTGACCTCGCCGTCCTCGACCAGGTACACCCCGTCCCGCGTCAGCCCCGTGAGCAGCAGCACCGACGGGTCGACCTCGCGCATGTACCACAGCGTGGTCAGCAACAGGCCGCGCTCGGTGGCCGCGATCATGTCCTGCAGGCTGTCGGACCCACCGGTCATCAGTAGGTTGTCGGCCCCGACGGCCACCGGTGCGTCGAACTCCTCGGCGGCAGCACGCGGGTACGCCAACGCGTTGATGACGCCGTCACGGATCCAGTCCACCCGATCGATGGTCATGCCGTTGTCGAACACCGAGGCCCGCTCCGAGGAACTCGCCGTCACCACGAACGGCGAGCACTCCAGCCCGGCCGCCGCCGGATCGGAGTACAGCGTCAGCGGCAGCGACGTCAGCGTCTCCCCCACCCGGGTGCCGCCGCCGGGTGCCGCCAGGGCAGTGCGTCCCTCCTGCGCGCCCCGGCCGCCCATGGTCCACGACAGGTAGATCATCATGTCGGCCACCGTCGACGGCGGCATGATCGTCTCGTAGCGTCCGGCGGGCAGTTCGATGATGCGCTTCGCCCAGCGCAGCCGCGTTGTGAGCTCGTCGAGCATCGAATCGGTTGGCACAGCGGCGAAGTCGGGCGTGTTGACGCCCACCCACGCGCTGGCGCCGTCGCGTTTGGCGTTGATCTCCACCGAACCGGTGGGCTGCGTGAAGCGTCGGTGCAGCCCACCCGAGGTCGCGACGAACGTCGTCTCGACGATGTGACGCGCATACCCGAACAGGGTGGCACCGCCCCCGGGCATGCCCCGGAAACTCCGCGCCAGACTCGCGGCCACGTCGCCGAACACCTCGGCCCCGGTGCGCGGAATCGGCGCATCCCAGTCGGCCGGGGGGTCACCGCCGGGAAGCGGTGGCGCGGCGTCTCGTGCCTGCGGTGCCGCCGCGGCGGCCTGCTGGGAGGACGCCACCAGATCGGCGATGACCGCCCGGTCCACCGAGCTCGAGCGGACGGAGCCGACGTGCGCGCTGTCGCCCTGCCGCACAATCGAGATGATCGTCGTGGTGCGGCTCGTGGATTCACCGTTGGTGGTCATCGTGTTGTTGGCCCACCGCAGCGCCGCGTCGACGCGATCGGTGATCACCACGATGGTCTCGTCCGCGCGGCCCAGCCGCCGGGCTTCGGCCAGCGCAAGGTCAGCTACCTGTTGTGCGCCGATCACCGGTCTACCGCCCGCCTTCTTCGCGCGTGTTGAGCACGTTGATGCCCCGGAACAACGCCGAGGGGCAGCCGTGGCTCACCGCGGCGACCTGGCCGGGTTGCGCCTTGCCGCAGTTGAACGCACCTCCCAGTCGCCATGTCGACTGTCCGCCAACCGCTTCCATGGCAGCCCAGAAGTCCGTGGTGGTCGCCTGGTAGGCGACGTCACGCACCTGCCCGTCGAGCTTGCCGTCGCGGATCCGGAAGAACCGCTGCCCGGTGAACTGGAAGTTGTAGCGCTGCATGTCGATCGACCAGCTCTTGTCGCCGACGATGTAGATGCCGTCGGTCACGCTCCCGATCAGGTCCGCTGTGCTCACGTCGTCGGGGCCCGGCTGCAGCGACACGTTGGCCATCCGCTGGATGGGCACGTGGTGGGCGGAGTCGGCGTAGGAGCAGCCGTTGGAGCGTGACACCCCCAGCCGCGGCGCGAACACCCGGTCCAGCTGATAGCCGACGAAGACACCGTCGCGCACCAGATCCCAGCTCTGCGCGCGTACCCCTTCGTCGTCGAAACCCACAGTGGCCAAGCCGTACTCGACGGTTCGGTCAGCGGTCACGTTCATCACCGGCGAGCCGTATTTCATCGTGCCCAGCTTGTCCGGCGTGGCGAACGACGTGCCCGCATAGGCCGCCTCGTAACCGATCGCCCGGTCGTACTCGGTGGCGTGGCCGATCGACTCGTGAATGGTCAGCCACAGGTTGGTCGGGTCGATCACCAGATCGGTCGGTCCGGAGACCACGCTGGGCGCCTTGGCCTTCTCGGCCAGCAGTGACGGCAGTTGCGCCAACTCCCCCGTCCAGTCCCACACCTCGTCACCCGCAACGGCTTCCCAGCCGCGCGCGGTCGGCGGCGCCAGCGTGCTCATGGTGTCGAACATGCCTGCTGACGCGTCGACGGTGACCGCCTCGAGGTTGGGCAGCACCCGTACCCGCTGCTGGGTGATCGAGGATCCGAACGTGTCGGCGTAGAACGTCTGCTCCTTGGCGGTGTGCACCCACGCCGCGACGTGGTCGATGCCGTCGGAGGACAGCAGCCGGTCCGAGTAATCCTCCAGCACCGCGACCTTGTCTGCGGCGGCGACGTCGAACGGGTCGATGCGGTAGTCCGAAACCCAGCTCATGTCGCGGTAGATCGGTTCGGGAGCGAGCTCGATGCGCTCACCGTTGAGGACCGCCAGGCTGCGGGCCACCTTCACCGCGCGTCGCGCGGTATCCGCGGCCGCGCCGGTGCCGAGTTCGGCGTGGGAGGCGAAGCCCCATGTGCCGTCGACGATGACCCGCACCGCCAGCCCGATCTCGTGATCGACGACCGCGGTCTCCAGCGCACCGTCGCGCAGCTGGATCGTCTCGGTTCTGATCGCATGGATGCGCAGATCGGCGTAGCTCGCGCCGGCCTGTACCGCCGCGGTCAGCGCGGCGTCGGCCAACTCGTGGCGTGGCAGCGCGAGGAAGTCGGCATCGATTCGTCGAAGCCCCGTCACCCGAACCACCGTAGCGGCAGTCCCCGACGTCGGCGGGTCAGCGGCGGATGCCGCTGGTCCCCGCCACCGTCAGTTCGAGCGCCAACGCGGCCCCGCACACCGCGGCGACGATGGCGAACGTCACCCAGTCGCGGCGTTTGGGCCCTGTCGGTGCTGCCGAGATCTGCCCGGCGCCCCCGCGCGCGGTGATCGCATCGCCCATCTCGTCGGCGCGGCGCAACGCGACGGTGGTCGCCGCGGCCAGCAGGTCGACCAGCTCCGAGGCCCACCGGCGCCGGCGCCCCCTCCTGGACGCATCGACGTCCTTGGGCCGCAGCTGCCGCGCCGCGTAGAGCACCCGGAACTCATCGATGAGCATCGGGAAGGCCCGCAGCGCCAACGCAACCGTCACCGCCCAGTCGTCGACCGGTATCCGAAGCGGGCGCAGGGGACGGCCGAGCTTGGCCACCGCGGGCGCGATCTCGGCGACGTTGGTGGTCCACGACACCATGGCGCCCAGGCCGAGCAACACGAACGACAGCGCGGTGATGCGCAGGAAGTTGAGCAGGCCGCCCAGGCCGATGTCGACCGACCCGACGGAGATCACCGGGCTGCCGCCGGCGAACGTCGCGGTGAGCGCGCCGAGCGCGAGCAGGAACCACAACCATCGGGGCACGGTCGGCAGGACGCCGCGCGGGATGTGCGCCAGCCTGGCCGCCGCCACGACGAGGAGCGCGACGGCGCCGATGGGCACCCATCCCGGGTAGAACGTCAGCAGCACCCCGATCGCCGCGACGATCAGCAGCTTGGAGCCAGCCCACAGGTCGTGCATGACCGCCTGGCCGGGCACCGGCCGCAGCAGCACCACGTCTCGGCGTTGCTTGCGTGCCGCTGGTGCTGTGGTCATGACATCCCTCCGGTGGCCGTCGGCGCCGCGGCCAGCACCCCGCCCTGCAGGTGCAGGGTGCGTGGGCACAGTTCCTCCAGGCCGGCGAAGTCGTGGGAGATGACCACCAGGGTCAGCCCGTTGCGGCGACGCAGGTCCGTCAGCAGCCGCAGAAGACCCCGCTGGGAGGCGGCGTCCAGGCCGGCCAGCGGTTCGTCGAGGATGAGCGCACGCGGTGACCGGGCGAGCAGTCCCGCGAGCACGACGCGCCGCATCTGCCCGCCGCTGAGCTCGTCGACCCTCCGGGCGGCCAGCGTCGGTTCAAGGCCCACAGTGTTCAGAGCGGCGGTCACCTTCGCTTGGTCATATTTCGAGAACCCGGCCGACGACGCGATCTCCAGCGCCACATGGCTGCGCATCAGCTGCAGGCGCGCCGCCTGGAACGAGATGGCCACGGCGCCGATCTGATCCGACACCGGCGCGCCGTCGAGCAGGCAGCTACCGGCGGTGGGCACCGTCAGGCCGGCCATGATCCACGCCAGGGTGGACTTGCCCGACCCGTTGAGGCCGTGGATCAGCACGCCGTCACCCTCGTGGACGGCGAAATCGATATCGCTCAATGCGGTTTTCGCCCAAGGGGTTCCGCTGCCGTACTCGTGGCAGACGCCGTTGAGTTCGAGAACCGGCGCACCACGACGACCGTCGACCGCGTGTGTGGTGGCCGTCGGCGCGTCGGCGGTCTCGACCATCTCCCCGCCCGCCTCGGTGTCTGCGGCGGCTCCGTTACCCGTCAGGTTGACGGTGCGGTCGGCTGCGTCCGCCTCGTCGTTGTAGTGCGTGATGTGCACCAGCGAGGTGCGGTGGCGCCGGGTCAGGCCGGACAGCACCGACATCAGGGCCTCCCGACCGTCCTGGTCGACCATGCTGGTGACCTCGTCGGCGATCAGCAGTGACGGCTCCCGGGCCAGCGCCGCGGCCACCGCCAACCGCTGCAGCTCACCACCTGAGAGGCCGCCGGTGTCCCGCTCGCCCATCCCGTCGAGGCCCACCTCGGAGAGCAGTTGGCCCACATCGGTCGCCGTCCCCGGCGGCAGACCCCAGACGACGTCGTCGGCGACCCGGGTGCCAAGCACCTGGCTCTCGGGGTGCTGCATCACGACCGCGGTGCCCCCGAGCTTGCCCAGCCCGACCGCGCCGGGACGCTCCACGGTTCCCGCGGTGGGTTCGCGACCCGAGAGCACCAGCATCAGCGTCGTCTTGCCCGAGCCGTTGGCGCCCGTCACCGCCAGGTGCTCCCCGGGGCGCACCGCCATCGACAGCGGCCCGAGCGCATCATCGTCGGCCTTGGGGTAGCGGAACCGGACATCCTTGAGCTGCAAGGGAACCGGCGCGACCGGGCCGACATCCGTCGACGACTCCAGCTTGTGCACGTCGGGCACGCCGAGCAGCCGAGCCATCACCCGCGACAACGCCCACCACCCGAGCAGGCTCACCCACAAGATGCTGAACACCCCGGCGGCGAAGAACAGATACGGCCAGTAGTCCAGCGCGGTCGCGAAGTCCTGTTTGAGCCTCTCGGCCGCACCCTCCATCCCGGGGATGCGCGCCAGGATCGCGGCCGTGCCGGAGACGTTGGCGGTGACCGATTCGAAGATCAGGTTTCGCAGCCGGCTCAGGATCGCCAGTGCGACGACGGTGGCCGCGCCGAACAGCGCACCGGCGACGAGCGCGGAGGCGATGACCGTGGTGGTGCCGCGGCCCCGCCGTTTGACGATGCCGGTCAGTCCGCCGATGTAGGCGCAGTTGACGACGGTCATGAACCCGCCCATGCCGGCGATGAGGAAGGCGATCAGCCCGCCGGCGACGGTCGCGGCGATCAGCACCCGTAGCCGGTACCGATAGGCGAGCAGGCCCATCGGGACCGTGCCGAGCAGGGACAGCCCCGCGGCGAACGGGACCACGACGCTGATGATCGCGATCGCCGCGCACAGTGCGGCGATCACGGCCGCTTGCGCGAGTTCGACCGGTTGGAGCGAACCAGTCCGTCGAGGGGCTCTCTCCGGGCCGGCCGTGGTCATCTTCTGATTCTGCCAGTCGTCGGCGCCCGACCCACTTCGCCGGTGCCGACCAGCACGGTTGATATGCATAGCAAGTCTAGGCAACCATGGTGTCCATGTCCTCGACGCTCGGCGCAGACCTGCTCTCGGTGGTGGCCCGGATCAACCGGCTGGCCAACCAGCGTGTCCGGATGCCGATCCCGTTCGCCCAGGCCCGCCTGCTGTCCACCATCGAGGACCAGGGCGAGGCGCGCATCTCTGACCTGGCCGCACTCGACCACTGTTCCCAACCCACGATGACCACCCAGGTCCGCCGACTCGAGGACGCCGGCATGGTGACCCGCACCTCCGACCCGCAGGATGCCCGCGCGGTGCTCATCCGGATCACCCCCGACGGCGTCGCGGCGCTGCGTCAAGCCCGCCTGGATCGCGGCGCGGCGATCGATCCGTACCTGGAGCGGTTGAGCGACGCGGAACGCGAGTGCCTCACCCAGGCCGTCGTCGTGATGCGCCGCCTGATCAAAGACGCCGCGCCCGACCCGCGGTGACGTTCACCCCGGCGTGCCGAGGAAACGCTGAATCGCGGCGGCGACGCGCGTCGGGGCGGCGGATGTGGCGAAATGGGCCTGATCGGACCAGCTGACCCGCTCGACGTGGGGAAGCGCAGACGCGAGCTGCTCCACGCCCTCCGGAAGCGGCGACCAGCTCTGCCCGCCCTGCATCAGCAGCACCAGGACGTCGACGACCGACCAGCGCCCGGCATCGGTGCCGTCTCGCGACATCGCCTCCAGATCAGCGCCTGCCGCGACGGCCGCCGGTTCGCTGTCGGGAACGGCCGGGCCCGCCGTGAGAATTTCGGGCGGGATCCGCGCCACCTCTGACAGGAAGAGGGTCAGCGCGTCCGCGAACCGCGCTGCTGCGCACAGGGTTCGGTACCTGTCGAGGACGGTCGCCAGGTGCGGTCCGGACAGCAGCAGCGGTGGCTCGAACAGCGCCAGCGACGCGATCCGCGCGTCATCGGCCGCGGCGGCATGCAGCGCGACCGTGGCGCCGTAGGACGCCCCGACCACATGAGCACCGGCGCCCGCCGCGTCGGTGACGGCCGCGATCACCGCGTGCAGGTCGGCGGCCTCGATCGCGAAGTCGTTCGGCGAGGCACCGACCCCGCTGGGTGCATGGTTACGCCGGGAATAGCGCACGACGCGGTGGCCGGTGAGGTGTTCGGCGACTCCGGCCCAGGAATGCAGGCCGCCGTTGGACCCGTGGACGAACACCACCGGCGGGCCGGTCCCGGACGATTCGACGGCCAACGCGGTGCCGTCGGGCGCTGTGAGCGTGGCGGTCATCGACGGTCACGTCACCGTGGTGCCGATGAGCAAGCCGACGAGGTAGGTCGCGCCGATGGCGACCGCGCCGAACGCGAGTTGCCGAGCCGAACCCAGCCAGAGCGGCTTTCGCGTGAACCGGGCCGCGACCCCACCCGCCAACATCAGGCCGACACCGCCAAACGCCAGGCCGAGCCACAACGACTCGTACCCCAGCAGGTAGGGGATCAACGGGATGATGGCGCCGATCGCGAACATCAGGAACGACGACCCGGCCGCCACCCACGGCGACGGCTGCTCGTTCGGGTCCACCCCGAGTTCCTGAACCAGGTGGAAGTTCAGCGCCCGGGCCTCGTCACGGTGGATCTCGTCTGTGGCCTTGGCGGCGGTGTCCTCCGTCATGCCCATGTCGACCAACATCGCCACCAACTCCGCACGCTCGGCCTGGGGATGCTTGCGGAAGGCCCGCCGCTCGACGTGCACCTCGGCGTCGACCTGTTCGATGGCCGTCCTGACCGACGTGTACTCGCCCAACGCCATCGAGAACGCCCCGGCGAGCAGGCCCGCGACACCGGCGAGCACGACGGCGTCGGCGTCCGCGCCTGCCGCGACACCGGCGATGAGGGCGGTGTTGCTGACCAGTCCGTCCATCGCCCCGAACGTCGCCGCGCGCAACCAGCCTCCGGAAACATCCGCATGTCGGTGGTCGATCTGGTGCGGCAGGCCGGGCGCCGCCGACGAATCAGGCTCGGTCATGCAGTTGATTCAACCCCGACCGATTCCCGGCGTCGCAATAAGGATCACCTCGGTTTGCAAAGTCACAGTTTCCGCATGGGTGCCGCGGGCTACCGTTCGGATATGACCACCACTGCGGAGCATCTACGCAACGCTCTCGACGGCCGCTGGCGCGACGTCAAGAACGCCGTTCGCCAGGAACTGTCCAACGAGATCTTCAGACCGCACTACACACCGAACACCGTCATCGCCCGGACCAAGGTCGCCGAGCAGATGAAGATCATGGCGGCCGAGGGCGCGGCCGAAGACGGCTTCAAGAAAGACCACGGCGGCAACGGCGACGTCGGTGCCGCGGTGACGCGCATCGAGATGCTCGCCATGAGCGACCTGTCGCTGATGGTCAAGGCCGGCGTGCAGTGGGGTCTGTTCGGCGGCGCGATCGAGAACCTCGGCACCGAGCGCCACCACGAGGCCTATGTGCAGCGGATCATCGATCTGGACCTGCTGGGCTGCTTCGCGATGACCGAGACCGGGCACGGCAGCGACGTTCAGGCACTCGAGACGACGGCGACCTACGATCCGGCCACCCAGGAGTTCGTGATCGACTCCCCCACCCGCACGTCGCGCAAGGATTACATCGGCGGCGCCGCCGAGACCGCCCGCGTGGCAGCGGTGTTCGCACAGCTGATCACCCCCGACGGCGAGAACCACGGCGTGCACTGCCTGGTGGTGCCGATCCGCGACGACGAGGGCAACGACCTGCCGGGCGTGACGACGTCGGACTGCCACTACAAGGGCGGACTGCCCGGCGTCGACAACGGCCGGATCCAGTTCGACCACGTCAGGGTGCCGCGGGAGAACCTGCTCAACAAGTACGCCGACGTCGCACCCGACGGCACCTACACCTCACCGATCGAGAACGTGGGCCGGCGGTTCTTCACCATGCTGGGCACGCTCATCCGCGGCCGGGTCACCGTCGGCGGCAGCGCAGCGGCGTCAGCGCGGGTGGCGCTCGACATCGCGACGCGATATGCGTTGGAGCGCAGGCAGTTCGAGGCACCCGGCGACGAGCAGGAAGTACTGATCATGGACTACCTGGTGCATCAGCGCCGGCTGTTCCCGTTGATCGCCAAGTCATATGCGTTGCAGTTCGCCCAGAACGAGTTGGTGGCCAAGTGCCACGAACTGCAGACCTCCGACAACCCGGACGCCGAGGAGCAGCGCGAACTCGAATCACGCGCCGCCGGCCTCAAGGCCGCCAACACCTGGCACGCGACCCGCGCCATCCAGGAGGCCCGCGAGGCCTGCGGCGGCGCGGGCTACCTGGCCGAGAACCGACTGATCGCGCTGAAGGCCGACACCGACGTGTTCACCACGTTCGAGGGTGACAACCACGTCCTCACACAGTTGGTGGCCAAGGAACTGCTGACCGCCTACGCCGACGACATCAAGGGCATGAGCCCCGTCGAGTGGGTGCGCTTCGCCGCCAACTTCGCCGGCGAGCGGGTGCTGAAACGCACTGCGGCACAGACGATCATGCAGACCATCCTCGATACGCGCGAGGACAACGAGGAAGAGGGGTCGCTGTTCAACCGCGGCACCCAGGTCAAGATGTTCGAGGACCGCGAGGAGTACATGCTGGCCTCGGTCGCGCGCAGGCTGCAGGGCAAGTCCAAGGAGATGTCGCCGTTCGATGCGTTCAACTCGGTGCAGGACCACGTGCTGCACACCGCGCAGGCACACATCGACCGCATCATCCTGGAGGCGTTCGTCGCAGGCATCGACGCCTGCGAGTCCGCGTCTGTTGAAGGGCAGGAGGCCCGCGAGATCCTCGGCCTGGTCTGCGACCTGTATGCGCTGACGGTGATCGAAGAGGACAAAGCCTGGTTCGTCGAACACCGCTTCCTGTCGACCGAACGCGCCAAGGCCGTGACCCGCGGAATCAACGACCGGTGCAGGCGGTTACGCCCGCACGCCGAACTGCTGGTCGACGGGTTCGGGATCCCCGAGCAGTTGCGCTACGCCGAGATGCTGCACCCCGAGCACATCCCGGACGCCGACGAACACGCTCAGCAGGACGCCACCAGCGCGGGCGCCATCTGACGTCGGCGCGGTGTCAGGGGCCGGGGATCGGGTCCAGCACGGTGAGCCTGCCGTCTTCGAGCGTGACCCGGGCCGAGCCGATGCCGGTCGGGCAGCACGCCTGATCCCCACCCTGGAGCCACTGGTACTGCACGTTGGCGGTGTGGTTCCCCTGCGCGGTGACCGTGATGTAGGTCCGCGGTTCCGGGGTGGGTGATCCGACGGGCTCTCCCCCGTCGAAGAACAGCACCTGCTGCGGGCTGTCGGGCGCATCACCGGAGGTGACGATGACCCAGTGCAGCCGACAGTCCGGGGTGCTGCCCCGGGAGGTGTCCCGCCACGCCCCGGGCGGCAGCAGCGCGAACTCGGCGGTGACCGCGTCGGGAGCGGGACCGGGTCCGCAGTCGGCGGTGCTCGTCGGTGCCGGACCGGACGGGCTCCAACCGCAGCCCGCGGTGATCGCGGCCATCGTCGCCAGCGCCGGCAGGAGGCGCGAAATTCGCATGCCGCCAGACTAGTGTCGTGCCGTCGCGGGCCGACAATTCGTCGGGAGACCCAGCCGCGCTCAGTCCGCCGAGCCGACGCGCACCGGTGGTAGGCCGACGACTTCGTAGGTGGCCGAGGCGATACCGATCCCGGCCGCGTCGAGCCCCTCCAGAACCTCGCGCGCCATCTGGTCCTTCACGTCACGGACTCCATACGCCTCGGTGACGAAACGCACCGTGAGCTCGAGCCAGTTGTCGGTGAGCCGCCAGTAGATCCTCGGCTCGAGGTCGGTGTCACGCAGAAAATACTTGCGCCGCATGCTGACCAGGGCTTCTGCGGGCATCGAGCTGGGACTGATCGAATGCCTGACCGCGGCGTCGAGCAGAATCCGGCTCGCGGTGTCTCGATCGGCGCGATACGGGATGGGCACGGTGACCTCCTCCCAGAGATACGGGAAGTCGTGGGTGTAGTTGTAGACGGGCTCGTCGAACACCTTGTCATTGGTGACCGTCACGACGCGCCCGGTGTACTGGCGGCTCTTCACCCATTGCGCGGGCTCCGCGCCCTGGAGTGCCGGCGGCTGACCCATCTCCATGATGGTCGTCTTGATGAAGCCCAGCGCGATGACGTCGCCACGCACACCACCCATCGTGATCCGGTCGCCGACGTTGAAGGTGTCACCACGCAGGATCAGCAAGTAACCGGCCACAGCGGTGATCACCCGCTGCAGTGCGAACGCCAGTCCCGCGGTGACCAAGCCGACGCCGGTTGCCAGTCGCGCCGGATCGTCGAACCAGATGGAGAGCATCCCCAGAAGGAGCCCGAATGCGACGCCGATGTTCACTGCCTGTCGGCTCCAGAAGCGGGCCCGCTCGTTTTCTATCCCCCTGACGAGCAACCGCACGAGAGCCCTTAGCACCCAGCGCACCAGCACGAGGGCCAGGATGAGCGCCAACGTGAGAACCAGCTTGATGCCGTTCTCCTCGGTGAAGAACAGCAGACGGACGTCTTGGCCGAAGATGTGGATCCCCATGCCGTCATCCTGCCTTCCGGAAGCAGTGAAGGACCGGGGCCGCGACAGCTAGGGCACCTGGACGGCCTGCCCGTCAGGTGGGCGCTGAAAGGTCAGCCCTCGCCGCCCAGCTCACTTTGGTCCCGGTCGTTCTCGGCGGTGTCCTGGGCCATCACCGACTCGTGGAGCCACTTCTGGACGTCGCCGCCGAGGCGGTCCGCGGACAACTCGGCGAAGTCGAGAGCCTGTACCGCCATCGCCGCCAAGACCTTCATGGCCCGTCCGCTGCTGTGGATCTCCGCCATCAGCGCATAGAGACCTTCGTTGTCTTCGGCGCACAACGCCGACAGGTACCGGCGGGCGTCCGCGAACTCGCGGTCGACGTGGGCCATCTTCCTTCGGAAGTCGTCGGGCGAGGGCAGATCATCGGGCGTATGAGTTGCAGCCATGCCGCGATAGTGCCTGCGGAAACCTGAAGCACCACCGGTTTCCGCAAGACGAGCGCGCCGCACGAACGTGACTCACGATCACCCGAACCAGTCATGTAGAAGGTTCTCATGGGCCAGCAAATGAACGCTGGATCTGTCGGTGACGCTCACTAAAATGGTTTCATGCAGGTGAAACGAATGATTTACCCTCTTCTAAGCCGTGATATCGCCCGGATGACTGGTTCCAGCTACGAAGAAGAAGCGCGTCGACGGCACACTGAGGTGCCGATCGAGGGGGTTGGTGTCGTCCACGTGCTGACCGAGGTGCCCGACGACGATCCGGGGTACGGATTCAGCGACGTCACGCTCGCGCGCTTCAGGAACGGCGCGCTGGCAGAGCACATCCCCGTAACCGGCTCCGTGTGCGAAGGCGCGATGGCGCGGCGCATGCATGAGCACTGGTGTGACCTCGAACGGCTCATCAGATGCGTTCAGGGCGACAGGGACGCACTCAGCCTTCTCGACATCGACTACGAACTCGACGACGACATCGACGAGTCCTCGCAATCAGTCGACGACCCTCATGGCGCCGCTCCTGGACGGACCCCTCGTGTCTTGGCGCTGATCGCACGGGCCGAGAGCAGGTGCGTACAGATTCGCGATCTCGATGGTGTCAGGTGAGAGCGAAATGCCCTCTACCAGTGAAAGACTCTTGCTCCCCCGGCTGGACTCGAACCAGCAACCCTTCGGTTAACAGCCGAATGCTCTGCCAATTGAGCTACAGGGGATTGCCCTCCCGCGGACAGTGCGCCGCGGGCCAGAGAGCACTTTAGCCTACGTCCGCTTCGGGGTGCCAATGCGCGCCCGGGCGCGCACGCAGTGCCCGCGGTGAGGCAGGATGGACACCGACACACATCGTCGCGCACGAGACATCGGGAGGAGCCCTGTGATCGGGTATGTCGCCGTTGCAGCTATCGGCTACGTGCTGGGCACGAAGGCAGGCAGGCAGCGCTACGAACAGCTCGCGGGGACCTATCGCGCGGTCACGGGCAGCCCGGCGGCCAAGGCCGTGATCGATGCAGGCCGACGCAAGATCGCCGACCGGGTGTCCCCCGACCCGAGCATGGTCGAGCTCACGCCGATAGACCCCGGCACCGAAGTCCTCGAGCCGGAGCAGATGGCGAAGAAAGCCCGCTAGCCGAAATCGCGGGTGATGGTGGTGCCGGGCAGCAGCGGCCCGGTTTCGAACGGGATCCCGACCCCGAAACCGTCCCCGTTCAAGCCGATCACGGGCGTCCCGACCGATACGGGTGAGCCGTTGGAGTACGACAGGCAATTGCCGTCCTCCTTGTTGCCGAACCAGGCCAGGCACGCGGGGCCCGCAGTCACCTGCGGGGCGGCATCGGTGCTGGTCAGGGAAACGTAGAGCGGAACCGCGACGGCAGCGGCCGCGAAGGCCCCGGCGATCAGCCGCGATCCATTGGTCCGGATGTTGTGCACAGACATCTCCCGCTCGCCTTCTCCCCGACGGTTAGCAGTACACACCATAACCCGGCAGGCCGATTCATGCAGTCAGGTCGTCGCCACTTGCCTGCTCGAGCAGGCTGCGCCGATAGCTCTCCATCGCCACCAGGTCACCGAAGAGCGCGTGGTACTCGTCACCCTGCTCGACCGGCGACATCCGCTGCAGTTTCGACTTCACCTCGGCGATCTGGCGGCCGATCCACACCTCCTGCAGCCGGGCCAGCACGCTGCCGATGTAGCGCGGCAGCCTCTCGTCGTCGGCGTTGATCGCGTCCACACCCAGTTCGTTGACCAGGGTGGCGGCCGCCGGCGAGGCGGTCTGCTCGCGCACGGCCTCGATCCACTGCGCCCCGGTCATCCCCGACGAGGTGCCACCCGCGGCTTCGATCGCCGCCCGGACAGCCGCGTATCCGGGATGGGTGAAGCTCTCCGCCGCCAGCGAGTCGAACACCGGCCCCGCCAGCGCCGGATACTGCAGCGCCGACTTGAGTGCCTCGCGTTGCGGCCACAGCGTCGGATCGGCGGGGTCGGGCCGTGCGGGCGCGGGCGGTGTCGCCGCACCCTGCGGAGAAAGCTTGTCGGCCTGGGCGCCGCGGCGGCGCCGGTCGGGCAGGCCTCGTTTGCCTGCCTCTTCGCGCACCCGGGACAGCACCTGACCTTCGTCGCGCCACCCCGTCCACCCGGCCAGCCGCCGCGCGTACTCGTCGCGCAGCGCGTAGTCCCTGATCCGGGCGACCAGCGGCACACACCGGCGCAGCGCGTCGACCTGCGCCTGCGGGTCGTTGTCCAGCACGTCGCCGGCGGGGATCAGGCTGCGGATCGCGAACTCGAACATCGGGATGCGACGCGCCACCAGATCCCGTAGCGCGCCGTCGCCGGACTTCAGCCGCAGATCGCACGGATCCATGCCGTCGGAAGCGATTGCCACGAACGACTTTCCGGCCACCTGCTGGTCACCGTCGAACGCCTTCAGCGCCGCCGCCTGGCCTGCCGCGTCGCCGTCGAACACGAAGATCAGTTCGCCGCGGTACCAGTTGTCGTCCATCATCAGCCGCCGCAGCAGCGCCAGATGCCCGTCACCGAACGCCGTGCCGCAGGACGCCACGGCCGTCGCCTCACCGGCCAGGTGCATGGCCATCACGTCGGTGTACCCCTCGACCACGACGGCGCGGTGCGCCTTGGCGATGTCGCGCCTGGCCAGGTCGAGGCCGAACAGCACGGCGGACTTCTTGTACAACACCGTCTCGGGGGTGTTGACGTACTTGGCTTCCATCTGGTCGTCGTCGAAGATCCGCCGGGCGCCGAACCCGATGACCTCGCCGCCGCTGGCCCTGATCGGCCACAGCAGCCGGCGGTGGAAACGGTCCATGGGGCCGCGGCGGCCCTCCCGGGACAGCCCGGCCGCTTCGAGTTCCTTGAACTCGAACCCCTTGCGCAGCAAGTGTTTTGTCAGAGAATCCCACCCCGACGGCGCGAATCCGCAACCGAACCGTGCCGCGGCCTCTGCGTCGAAGTTGCGCTCGATCAGGTACTGCCGGGCTGGGGCCGCCTCCTCGGACTGCAGCGCCGCCGCGTAGAACTCCTGGGCGGCGACGTTGGCGGCCAGCAGCCTGCTGCGGCTGCCCCGGTCGCGTTGCACGTTGGCGGTCGAGGAACCGGTGTAGGTGACGGTGTAGCCGACGCGGTCGGCGAGCAGCTCCACCGCCTCGACGAAGCTGACGTGTTCGATCTTCTGCAGGAACGCGTAGGCGTCGCCGCCCTCCCCGCAACCGAAGCAGTGGAAATGCCCGTGGTTGGGCCGGACGTGGAACGACGGCGACTTCTCGTCGTGGAACGGGCACAGACCCTTGAGCGAATCCGCCCCCGCGCGGCGCAGCTGCACATACTCACCGACGAGATCCTCGATGTTCACCTTCTCGCGGATGGCGGCGATGTCGCGATCGGGGATTCTCCCCCGCCCCCGAGACCCGTCGCCTGCCACGCGGCCAGTCTAGAGCCCGCGGCGACCGCGGTTACGCGGGTTCGAGGCGCTCAAGGCGCCCCTCGGTGAACGACGCGACCTGGTCGATCACCACCCGCAGCCGGGCGCCGTCATCGGCGGCGCCGTTGAAGTCCGGGACGAACAGCGGATCCAGCGTCGCCGGCGCACCCGCCAGGATGAACTGCACCGCCTCGTCGATCCGGTCACGCTGCCGCGCCTGCAGATCCAGGTGCCGCGGATCGGACATGATGAACTGCAGCGCGAGGATTTTCAGCACCGCCACCTCCGCGCGGACCACGGTGGGCACCTCCAGGTTGGCGCTGTAGCGCACCAGCCGTCCCGGCCCGGCCACATTGCGGGTGGCGGCGATCGCCGACGACGCGAACCGGCCCACCAGCTCACTGGTCATCGTCTTCAACGCCACCGACGCCGACAGCGTGGCGTCATACTTCCCGACCGCGGCCACCGCGGGCAGCATCGACAGCCGCTCGGCCGCCTCGATCAGGTCCGCCGCCGCCAGGCCGCCGCCCATCCCGTGCGACTGCCCCAGCCGGCCGAGCGCGCCCACCGCGTCGTCGTCGGCGAGCACCCGAAGGTCGATGCGTCCGGAGGTCACGCCGTCCTCGACGTCGTGCACCGAATAGGCGACGTCGTCGGCCCAGTCCATGATCTGGGCCTCCAGGCACGGCCTGCGGTCGGGCGCGTCCCCGCGCACCCACGCCGCGGCTGCCGCGTCGTCGGCGTAGAAGCCGAACTTGCCGCCCTCCGGTGGCCGGTACCAGGGATACTTCGTCACCGCGTCCAGCGCGGCACGCGTCAGGTTCAGACCCGCGCTGCGCGGCTCGTCTGCCTGTGTGTCAAGCACTTTGGGTTCCAGCCGCGTCAGGATGCGGAAGTTCTGCGCATTGCCCTCGAACCCGCCGCACCCGTCGGCGAGTTGGTTGAGTGCCCGCTCCCCGTTGTGGCCGTACGGCGGATGGCCGATGTCGTGCGCCAACCCCGCCAGGTCGACCAGGTCGGAGTCGGCGCCCAACCCGACCGCCATCCCACGGCCGATCTGGGCCACCTCCAGCGAGTGGGTGAGCCGGGTGCGGGGCGTCTCGCTCTGCCCCGGACCGACCACCTGGGTCTTGTCCGCCAGCCGGCGCAGCGCCGCGGAGTGCAGCACACGCGCGCGGTCGCGTGCGAAGTCGGTGCGGTGCTCGGCGGCCGTGCCCGGCAGCGCGGCACTCTTCGGCGGCTCGACCACCAGACGCTGGCGGTCGAACTCGCTGTAGCTGTCCTGCCTTTTCGCATTCACCGAGGCACAGTCTGCCAGGACTGTTCGCCGGTCCCGGGAGGTCCGGCTGTGCGCGGCACTACATTGACGACCATGCGCATCACGCGAGTGCTCGGCCTGCCGTTGGCACTGTTGACCACCCTGCTGACCGCGGGCGTTCTCCTTGCCCCCGCGGCCGGCACCGAACCACCGCTGCGGTTGCCCGGCTACGTCACCGATCAGGCAGGCGCGCTGACCGGGTCGCAGCTCGGTGAGGTGGAGTCGGCGGTGGGACGCCTCTACGAGGACCGCAAGATCCGGCTGTGGGTGGTCTTCGTCGAGGGCTTCTCGGGGCAGGGCGCGGTGAACTGGGCGCGCAGCACCATGCGGATCAGCGATCTCGGAAGCTACGACGCACTGCTCGCGGTCGCGACGGTCGATCGAGCGTACGCCCTCCAGGTGCCCTCATCGGTGCCGAACGTCACCGCCTCGGAAGTCGACGAGGTTCGGCGCAACGAAGTGGAACCCGCGCTGCGGGACAACGACTGGACCGCAGCCGCGGTGGCCGCCGCCGACGGGCTGAACAACGCGGCCGCGCCCCGCGCCGGGATGTCCTGGGGCGGGCTGCTGATCGCGCTGGGTGTTCTCGCCCTCGCCGCGCTCATCCTGTGGCTGTGGAGCAAGCGCCGCCGCAGGAAGCGCCGCGCCGCCGAGATCGCCGCCGCGCGGCGCGTCGACCCGAGCGATCCCAACGCACTGGCGTCGGTGTCGGTGGACGCCCTCGACGAGCTGTCCAGATCGATCGTCGTCGAGGTCGACAACGCGGTCCGCACCAGTAGCAACGAACTCGCCTGGGCGGTGGACGAATTCGGGACAGCGCAGACCGAACCGTTCACCCGCGCCGTCGAGCACGCCAAGCAGACGCTGGCCCAGGCGTTCAACGTGCGCCAGCAGCTCGACGACGCGATCCCGGAGACCCCTGCCCAGCGACGTGACCTGCTGACCCGGGTCATCGTCGCCGCCGCCAAGGCCGACCGCGAGCTGGACGCGCAGACCGAGGCGTTCGAGAACCTGCGCGACCTCGTGATCAACGCACCGTCGCGGCTGGACGGCCTGACCCGGCGCGTCGTCGACATCACCGCCCGGATCGAACCGTCCCAGCAGAAGTTGGCCGCACTGCACACCGAGTTCGACGCCGCCGCACTGGCTTCGGTGGCGGGCAACGTCGACGCGGCCCGCGAGCTTCTGACGTTCGCCGACCAGAACATCACCCGGGGCCGCGAGCTGGCCGCCCGCCCGGTGGCCGGCAAGCAGACCGAGCTGGTCGACTCCGTACACGCCGCGGAATCGGCGTTGGGCCAGGCCACCTCGCTGCTCGACGCGGTCGACAGCGCCGCAAGCGACATCCGGCGTGCGGCCGCGCGGCTGCCCGCGTCCATCGAGGACATCCAGTCCGGGATCCGGCAGGCCGCCGAGTTTCTGGCGCGCGGTGACACCCCCAAGGCCGCCGAACTCGCGGCCGCCCGCGACAAGGCCGCCGCGGCGGTGGCCGAGGCTCAGAAGTCCGGCGGCACCGATCCGCTGGGCACCTTCACCCGGCTGACCCAGGCCGACGCCGACCTCGACCGTCTGCTCGCCGCCGTCGAGCAGCAGCGCGAGGCCACCGAGCGGTTGAATCGTGCCCTCGAGGAGGCGCTGTTCGTGGCCCGGTCGCGGGTGCGGTCGGTGTCGGACTTCATCGACACCCGTCGCGGAAGCGTGGGCCCGGAGGCCCGCACCCGGCTGGCCGAGGCCGTCCGCCAGATCGGCGCCGCGGACTCGAAGCGCACCTCCAATCCGTCCGAGGCGATCGCGCACGCCAACGGCGCAGCGATGCTGGCCGCGGAGGCGCAGCGGCTGGCCAACCAGGACGTCCAGCAGGCCCAGCAGATGTACATGGGTCGCTACCGCGGCGGGGGCGGCGGCAACATGGGCGCGATGATCGGCGGAATCCTGATCGGCAACGTCCTCGGCGGCGGCTTCGGGGGCGGCGGCTTCGGGGGCGGCGGCTTCGGGTCGGGTTCCTTCGGCGGATCCGGCGGAGGCGGCGGAGGCGGCGGAGGGATGTTCGGCGGCGGTGGCCGCTTCTGATCCGCGCTCAGCAGCCCTTGAGGCGCACGGCCAGGTAGTCCGGCACCTGCGAGATCGACACCCGCTCCTGGGTCATCGCGTCGCGCTCCCGCACGGTGACCGCGTGGTCTTCGAGGGAGTCGAAGTCCAGCGTCACGCAGAACGGCGTGCCGATCTCATCCTGGCGGCGGTAACGCCTGCCGATGGCCCCGGCGTCGTCGAACTCGACGTTCCACGACTTGCGCAACTCGGCGGCCAGGTCGCGGGCCTTCGGCGACAGGTCGGCGTGCCGCGACAGCGGCAGCACCGCCGCCTTGACCGGCGCCAGCCGGGGATCGAGCTTGAGCACGGTGCGCTTGTCCACGCCGCCCTTGGCGTTCGGCGCCTCGTCCTCGGTGTAGGCGTCGACCAGAAACGCCATCAGCGAGCGGGTCAGACCGGCTGCCGGCTCGATCACGTAGGGCACGTAGCGCGTATCGGCGGCCTGATCGTAGAAGGACAGATCGACCCCGGAATGCTTTGAGTGGGTGGACAAGTCGAAGTTCGTGCGATTGGCGACACCTTCGAGCTCACCCCACGGGTTACCGGCGAAGCCGAACTTGTACTCGATGTCGACGGTGCGGTCGGAGTAGTGCGACAGCTTGTCCTTCGGGTGCTCGTAGAGCCGGAGGTTGTCGGCGTCGATACCGAGGTCGACGTACCAGGACAGCCGGGTGTCGATCCAGTACTGGTGCCATTCCTTGGCCGTCGACGGTTCGACGAAGAACTCCATCTCCATCTGCTCGAACTCGCGCGTCCGGAAGATGAAGTTGCCCGGGGTGATCTCGTTGCGGAAACTCTTGCCGATCTGCCCGATCCCGAACGGCGGCTTCTTGCGCGCGGTCGTGACCACGTTGGCGAAGTTCACGAAGATGCCCTGCGCGGTCTCGGGCCGCAGGTAGTGCAGCCCCTCCTCGGTCTCGATCGGGCCGAGGTAGGTCTTGAGCATCATGTTGAAGTCGCGGGGCTCGGTCCACTGGCCCTTGGTGCCGCAGTCCGGGCAGACGATGTCGGACATAGGCACCGAGTCGGGGCTGGCGAAGCCCTTCTTCGCTCCGCCTTTTTCGAAGTAGTGCTCCTGCATGTGGTCCTGCCGGTGGCGCTTGTGGCAGTTCAGGCACTCGACCAGCGGGTCGTTGAACACCTCGACATGCCCGGAGGCCACCCACACCTCACGCGGCAGGATGATGGCGCTGTCGAGACCGACGACGTCGTCGCGGCCGGTGACGACCGACCGCCACCACTGCCGCTTGATGTTCTCCTTGAGCTCGACACCGAGCGGCCCGTAATCCCAGGCCGACTTGGTCCCGCCGTAGATCTCGCCGGACTGGAACACCAGCCCGCGGCGTTTGGCCAGGTTTGCAACGGTGTCGATGATCGAAGAAGACGGAGCCACGGTGCAACAGCGTAGCGACGTTGGATCGCAGGTCCTCTCCGCCCACTTTGGGCGACCTCCCCGCCGTGAGACTCACCCCTTGACATGAGATAGCAGTCTCATTAAGAGTATGGAGTCTGCCGCACACCGGAGGAAACCATGGCACTCACCCGCGACGAAATGGACCGCAAGCTCGACGAGCACTTCGGCTACGAGGCCGCCGACGATGTCGAAGGCGTCCTGGCGACCCTGACCGCCGACGTCGAGCACGACATCGTCGGCACACCCACCGGGCCGACGTTCGGGCCTGACGACGCGCGTGCGTTCTACGAGGGACTCTTCGAGGACCTGTCCGAGAGCAGCGTGCGGACGATTCGCCGGCTCTACGGCGAGGACTTCATGGTCGACGAGTCGCTGTGGAGCGGCCGGGCGCCCGGACGGCCGTTCGGCGTCGAGGGACGCAACCGGCCACTGCAGTTCCGCCTGCTCCATGTGGTCGAGTTCGCCGCCGATGGACGGATCAGACGCGAGAACGTGTGGATCGACCTCGCCGCCATCCTGGCCCAGCTGCCGCAGGATGAGCCCGCAGAGGCGGCCGCCGCGCAGTGACGGGAACCGAGGCCATCGGCCGCCCGAACCAACGCAGGCGCACGCGGAAGGACCTGCTGCAGGCCGCCGCTCGGCTGATGAAGCACGGGCGCCTGCCGGGCATCGAGGACGTCGCCGAGGAAGCGCTCGTCTCCCGCGCCACCGCCTACCGCTACTTCCCCTCCGTCGAGGCGCTGCTGCGCGAGGCGGCGCTCGATGTCGTCATGCCGGGCCCCGAAGACATGCTCGCCGGCAACGATTCGGCCGATGCCGTCGCCCGGCTGGAACAGGTCGACCGCGCGATGCACGACTTCATTCTCGACAACGAGGCCGCGCTGCGATTGATGCTCGCCCACGCCATCGAACAGAGCGCCCGTCCGGGACACGGCGAGGACCCTCCCCGGCGCCAGAACCGCCGGATGCCGATCATCGAGGCGGCGGTCGAGCCGGCGCGCCAGCAGTTTCGACCCGAGGCGCTGACGACGTTGATCCACGCCCTCGCCCTGCTCATCGGCCCGGAGGCGATCGTCGTCTTCAAGGACGTCCTCCAACTCGAGGACACCGAGATGCGGGAGGTCAAGCGCTTCGCGATACGCGCACTCGTGACGGCGGCGCGCACCGAGTCCTGACCGGCACCCGGACCCGTTTGACATGCACAACCACGCATGTATCGTGAACCCTAATGAAAATCGTTTCCAGAACGGTGCCGACGGACTCGGCCCACCAGCACAGTGCGGCGCCGCTGCCCGAGATGCCGCCGCGCGAGGTTCTCGACAGGTCGGGTGATCTGCTGCGCGCGCTGGCCGCACCGGTGCGCATCGCCATCGTGCTGCAGCTGCGCGAAGAAGCGAGGTGCGTCCACGAATTGGTGGACGCACTGGACGTGCCGCAGCCGCTGGTCAGCCAGCACCTGCGGATCCTGAAGGCGGCAGGCGTGGTCGACGGGGCGCGCTCGGGCCGGGAAGTGTTGTACCGCTTGGTGGATCATCATCTGGCGGACATCGTCGTCGCCGCCGTCACCCATGCCGGCGAGGACGGGGCTGACGGGCAGTGAAAGGTACCGTCCGCGCGACACGGCAGCGCGCCGCCATCTCGGCACTTCTCGAGAACCTCGACGAGTTCCGCTCCGCCCAGGAGTTGCACGACGAACTACGCCGCCGCGGTGAGGGCATCGGACTGACCACCGTGTACCGGACACTGCAGCAGATGGCCGCGGCCGGGGTCGTCGACACGCTGCGCACCGACACCGGAGAATCGGTGTACCGGCGCTGCTCGGAACATCACCACCACCATCTGGTGTGCCGGACGTGCGGTTCGACCATCGAGATCCAGGGCGGTCAGGTCGAGAAGTGGGCCGCCGAGGTCGCCCGCGAACACGGATTCTCCGACGTCAGCCACACCATCGAGATCTTCGGCGTCTGCAGTCGGTGCTCGTCGGACAACTAACGTCGCCGCAGGCCCCGCCAGCCGGCGAACGCGATGACGACGCCGACGATCGCGATGATCGGTCCGAGGACCGACCATGTGGTGGTGTTGCTCATCGGGCTTCCTTGCACCGCCCCCAGTCCCTGAAACATGAACAGGAGACCGAAGAGCGCCACCAAAACGCCGACGACGACGACCGCTATACGCATACCCGTGACCCTAACGCCGGGGCCCGGTGATCAGGCGACCAGCGCCCGCCGCACATCGGCACCGGTGGCCAGCACCATCAGGATCAGGGTGCTCAGCGCGTCGTCGGTGAGGCCGGCGGCCGGGAAGTTGTAGCGCAGCAGCACGTCGCCGGTCTTCTTGGACCGGCCCGTGCCGGTCGCGATCTTCTCCACCAGCGACACCGTGCCCAGCAGGGTGTCGTGCGCGTGCTTGGCGACCTTGGCGCGAATCTTGCTGTCCAGCGGCAGATCCCAGGCCAGGACCTGGGTGAGCGACACCAGGTCGAGGTCCTCGGCGATGGTCACGACGCGCAGCGACGCGAACGTGTCGTCGTGCTGCACCGTCAGCGCACCGTCGTCCTCGTGCTGTACGGGCAGGATCGCCTCGAGAACAGCGGGAAGTCGCTCCGAGAGGTCCATCGGACTCTCAGGCCCTGCCGCTCAGGCACATCATTCGGCTCTGCCGAAGCGGCGGTTGCGGCTGACGTACTCCTCGCACGCGGCCCACAGGTCGCGGCGGTCGTAGTCGGGCCACAGCTTGTCCTGGAAGACGTATTCGGCGTAGGCCGCCTGCCACAGCAGGAAGTTGCTCGCCCGCTGCTCGCCCGACGTGCGGATGAACAGGTCGACGTCGGGGATGTCGGAGCGGTGCAGGTGCTTGGCGAACGTCGCCTCCGTGATCCGGCTCGGGGTGATCTTGCCGTCGACGGCCTGCTGGGCGAGTTCGCGGGCCGCCTCGACGATCTCGGTGCGCCCACCGTAGTTCACGCAGTAGTTGATCGTGATGACGTCGTTGTCGACCGTCATCTGCTCGGCGATGTCGAACTCCTTGATGACGCTGCGCCACATCCGCGGCCTGGAGCCGACCCAGCGCATCCGCACGCCCATGTCGTTGAGGTTCTCCCGGCGGCGTCGCACCACCTCCCGGTTGAAGCCCATCAGGAACCGGACCTCCTCGGTGCTGCGCTTCCAGTTCTCGGTGGAGAACGCGTACACGGTCAGGTGCTTGACGCCGATCTCGATGGCACCGCAGGTGATGTCGATGAGCACCGCCTCGCCCATCTTGTGTCCCTCGGTGCGGTGCAGCCCCCGCTGGGTGGCCCACCGCCCGTTGCCGTCCATCACCACCGCGACGTGTTGGGGCACCTGGTCCGCCGGAATCTGAGGTGCGGCGGCCTTCGACGTGTGCTGCGGTGGGCGGGCGAATTTGCCGTTGGTGCGCTGCGGGAGCTCCGGGAAGACGACCGGCCAGTCCGACTTGTCCGGGAAGGTGGGGTAATCCTCAGGCGCCGGGGGCAGCTGCGGGTAGCGGTTCTTCCCCGTCCGCTTCGTTGCCATGCGCCATATCCTGCCCGATGCCCTGGCCTGCGGAGCGCTCCACCCGGTAGCTCGACTTATCTGCTCTTCGCGCAAGCGCTCATCGCCGCTCGACCAGCGGCAACGTCCGCAGCTGTCGTTCCAGATGCCACTGCAGGTGCGCGGCGACCAACCCGCTGGCCTGGCTGCGGTGCTGCGACGACGACCCCTGCGCGTGTTCCCAGTCGCCCTCGTAGAGCGCGGCCATCAGCTCCAGCACACCCTGGGGCGGGGTCACCGACCCGGACGGCCGGCAGTGCACGCACACACTTCCGCCGGCCGCGACGTGGAACGCCCGGTGCGGGCCGGGGGTGGCGCACCGCGCGCATTCGGTCAACGACGGCGCCCACCCGGTGATCCCCATCGCGCGCAGCAGGTAGGCATCAAGGACCAGTTCGCGGGGACGGTTGCCGTCGGCCACCGCGCGCAGCGCCGCCACGGTCAACCGGTGCAGCGCGGGTGCGGGGGCGCGCTCCTCCCCGGCGAGCCGCTCGGCGGTCTCGAGCACCGCGCAGGCGCAGGTGTAGCGGCCGTAGTCGCTGACGATGTCGGAGGCGAACGCGTCGATCGCCTGGACCTGGGTGACGATGTCGAGATTGCGGCCCGGGTGCAGCTGAACATCGATGTGCGCGAACGGTTCCAGCCTCGCCCCGAACTTGCTGCGGGTACGCCGCACCCCCTTGGCCACCGCCCGCACCAGGCCGTGATCGTGCGTGAGCAGGGTCACGATGCGGTCGGCTTCGCCGAGCTTGTGCTGGCGCAACACCACCGCTCGATCCCGGTACAGACGCATTCGGCCAGTCTCCCACTGCCAACCCACCAAGACCGCTCCGCAGCGCCGATACTCTCGTAAGTGATGGCCGAAACCACTCCCCGCCGCGGTCGATCCGCCCCCCGGTTCCCCACCCTGACCTACCAGCTGTATCAGCTGGCCAGTGGCGCCTCCACATCCAGCGAACTGGTGCGCACCTCGCTGGCGGCGATCGAGGCAAGCCAGGCAACCCTCAACGCGTTCCGGGTGGTGCTCACCGACCAGGCCATCGCCGACGCGGCCGCCGCCGACCGCAAACGCCAGGCAGGTCAGGATATTTCGCGGTTCCCGTTGCTGGGCATCCCGATCGCAGTCAAGGACGACGTCGACGTCGCCGGCCTGCCCACCCGGTTCGGCGCAGGCGGCCACGTGCGGGTCGCCGAGGCCGACGCCGAGGTGGTGCGACGGCTGCGCGCCGCGGGCGCGGTGATCGTCGGCAAGACCAACACCTGCGAGCTGGGCCAGTGGCCGTTCACCAGCGGCCCCGCGTTCGGGCACACCCGCAACCCGTGGTCGGCCGAGCACACCCCGGGCGGTTCCTCGGGCGGCAGCGCGGCCGCGGTCGCGGCGGGTCTGGTCGCGGCCGCGATCGGCTCCGACGGCGCGGGCAGCGTCCGCATCCCGGCGGCGTGGACACACCTGGTCGGCATCAAGCCGCAGCGAGGGCGCATCTCGACCTGGCCGCTGGCCGAGGCGTTCAACGGCATCACCGTCAACGGCGTGCTGGCCCGCACGGTGGCCGACGCGGCGCTGGTGCTCGACGCCGCATCGGGCAACGCCCCCGGCGACCTGCACAAGCCGCCGCCGATCCAGGCTTCGGACTATGTGTCCCGCGCCCCGGGACCGCTGCGGGTCGCCCTGTCCACGAAGTTCCCGTTCACCCTGTTCCGGGCGAGCCTGCACCCCGAGATCCGGGCGGCGCTGGACACGGTCGCCGGACAGCTCGAACAACTCGGCCACACCGTCATCGCGGCCGACCCCGACTACGACCTGCGCATGTCGTGGAACTTCCTGGCTCGTTCCACCGCGGGAATCCCTCTGTGGGTCGAGCGGCTGGGCCACGGTGTGACGTGGGACAAGCGCACCGTGTCCAACGCGCGGATGGGCCGGCTGCTGTCGCAGGACGTGCTGCGCAAGGCCCGCGCCCACGAGGCCGCGTCACACCGGCGGATCGGGTGGGTATTCAACCTGGCCGACGTCGTGATCGCGCCGACGACCGCCCAGCCTCCCCCGAAGGTCGACGCGTTCGACCACCTCGGCGGACTGGCCACCGACCGCGCCATGATCCGCGCCTGCCCGGCGACGTGGCCGTGGAACCTGCTCGGCTGGCCGTCGATCAACGTGCCCGCCGGATTCACGTCAGACGGGCTGCCCATCGGGATCCAGCTGATGGGTCCGGCGCACAGCGAGCCGCTGCTGGTGTCGCTTGCCGCCGCGCTGGAGGCGATCACCGGGTGGGCGGCGCACGAACCGGAGAACTGGTGGGACACCCGGACACCGGCGGCACCCGACGACTCCGCGAAAACACCCGACGACTCCACCAATCTGAGCGCTCCGGGCTCGGTCACCGACGAGGTCGCGTAATGTCCCGGCTGTGACCGTCAGCATGATCGTGCGCGCTCTGCCTGCGGTGGCGCTGCTGGGCGTCTCCGCCGGCATCTCTGCAGGTGTGCCTGCCGCGCACGCGGACAACAAGCGACTCAACGAGAGCGTCGTCGTCAACGTCTACACCATCCAGCAGCAGCACCACTGCGCCACCGACATCAAGATCAACCCCCAGCTCAGGCTGGCCGCGCAGTGGCACACCAACGACGTCCTCAACAACCGCGCCCTGAACGGCGACATCGGCTCCGACGGATCGACCGCGCAGGACCGTGCCAACAAGGCCGGGTTCGTGGGCGCGGTGTCCGAGACCGTCGCGATCAACCCCGCGCTGGCCATCAGCGGGGTCGAGATCATGAACCAGTGGTATCACCGGCCCGACTACATGGCGATCATGTCCAACTGCGCCAACACCCAGATCGGGGTGTGGTCGGAGAACCGACTGGACCGCAGCGTGGTGGTCGCGGTGTACGGCCAGCCCGGATAGCTAGAAGCCCAGCCGACCGAGCTGTTTGGGGTCGCGCTGCCAGTTCTTGGCGATCTTGACGCGCAGATCCAGATAAACCTTGGTTCCGAGCAGCTTCTCGATCTGCGTGCGCGCCGCGGTGCCCACCTCGCGCAGCCGCGTGCCGCCCTTGCCGATGACGATCCCCTTCTGAGAGTCGCGTTCGACGTAGAGGATGGCGTGCACATCCATCAGGGGCTGATCCTCCGGGCGGTCCGGCCTCAGTTCCATCTCCTCGATGACCACCGCGAGCGAATGCGGTAGCTCGTCGCGGACACCCTCGAGGGCGGCCTCGCGGATCAGCTCCGCGATCAACGTCTCCTCGGGTTCGTCGGTCAGCTCGCCGTCGGGATAGAACGCCGGGCCCGGCGGCAGCTGCGCGGCGAGCAGGTCGATGAGGACGTCGAGTTGCTCACCCTTGGTGGCCGACACCGGCACGATCTCGGTGTCGGCGCCGACCCCTGATTGCTCCTCGCGTCCGCCGACCAGTTCGCTGACCGCCATCAGCTGCGCGGCGACCTGATCCTTGGACACCTTGTCGATCTTGGTGACTATCGCGATCAGCTTCGTCCTCGGCGCCACGGCACGGATCTGCTCGACGATCCACCGGTCCCCCGGCCCGATCTTCTCGTCGGCGGGGATGCACAGCCCGATCACGTCCACCTCGGAGTACGTGCCCTTGACCAGATCGTTGAGGCGCTGGCCCAGCAGCGTTCGGGGACGGTGCAACCCGGGGGTGTCCACCAAGATGATCTGAAAATCGTCGCGGTGCACGATGCCGCGGATCGTGTGCCGGGTGGTCTGCGGCCGGTTCGACGTGATCGCCACCTTGGTGCCGACCAGCGCGTTGGTCAGCGTCGACTTGCCCGTGTTCGGCCTGCCGACGAAACAGACGAAGCCCGAACGGAACTCGCCCTTCGGGGCGGTCACAGCGGGTTGCCTGCCCGGTCGGTCACGATGATCGCCGCCTCACCGGACAGCTCCCGCACCGCCGCGACGCCGTCGTCGTCGGCAGACCCGCCCACCAGTACCGCGGCCTCGAGGCCCGTCGCACCACTGGCCACCGCCGCGGCGACCGCCGCCTGCAGCGCCGTCAACTCGAGAGCCGCAAGGGCCACCGGGGCTCCGGCGTAGGTGCGGCCGTCCGCATCGCGGACGGCCGCGCCGCTGGACGCCTCGGCGCGGCCCATCGCGCCGCGCGCGAGGACCACCAGCTTCGCGTCCTCGGGGTCCAACTCGCTCATTCGTGTTCATCTCCGTCGTCGTCGGGATCCGGTTCCACGGGACTGACCAGCACGGTGCCGATCCGGACACGCCCCCGCGGGTCCGGTCCGCCCTCGGCTTGCAGCCGCAGACCGTCCCATGTCACCTCGGCGCCCGGAAGCGGCACGCGTCCGAGTTCGAGCGCGACCAGTCCGCCCACGGTGTCGACGTCGAGATCGTCGTCGAACGTGACGTCGTAGAGCTCGCTGAGGTCTTCGATCGGAAGCCGGGCGGACACTCGATACCGCTTGTCGCCCAGCTCTTCCACGGGGGCGACCTCGTCGGTGTCGTACTCGTCGGCGATCTCCCCGACGATCTCCTCGAGCACGTCCTCGATCGTCACCAGCCCCGCGATCGCGCCGTATTCGTCGACCAGGAGCACCATGTGGACCCGGTCGCGCTGCATCTCACGCAGCAGCTCGTCCAGCGGCTTGGAGTCCGGGACGAACGCGGCCTTGCGCATCACGTCGGAGACCCTGGTGTCCCTGCCGCCGTTCGTCGAGTAGTACGTGCGTTGCACGAGGTCCTTCAGGTACACGACACCGACGACGTCGTCGACGTTCTCGCCGATCACCGGGATTCTCGAGTGCCCGCTGCGCACCGCTAGGGATGTGGCTTGACCAGCTGTTTTATCGCTTTCGATCCACACCATCTCGGTGCGCGGCACCATCACCTCGCGTGCCGGGGTGTCACCGAGCTCGAACACCGACTGGATCATCCGGCGCTCGTCGTCGGCGACCACGCCGCGCTGCTGGGCCAGGTCGACGACCTCGCGCAGCTCGATCTCGGAGGCGAACGGGCCGTTGCGGAATCCGCGGCCCGGTGTCAGCGCATTACCGAGCAACACCAGCAGCCGGCTGACCGGCAACAGCAGCACCGAGATCGCCTGCAGCGGAAGGGCGGTGAGCAACGCGATGGTGTAGGCGTTCTGCCTGCCCACGGTGCGGGGGCCGACACCGATCGCCACGAAGCTGACCACCACCATGATCGCGGCCGCGGCGACCAGCCCCCACGTCACCCCGAGACCACCGTCCAGGTACGCCGCCAGCAGCACGGTCGCGCTGACCTCGCAGGTGATACGGAGCAGCACGATGAGGTTGATGTAGCGGGGCCGCTCGACCATCACCTTGGCCAGTCGCACCGCACCCGGACGTTCGTCGCGGACGAGTTCCTCGACGCGCGCCATCGACACCGTGCTCAGCGCCGCGTCGATCGCCGCGAACAGACCGCCGAACGCGACCAGCACGATGGCGCTGATCAGTTGGCCGACGGGGCTCACAGATTGTCGCCGTGGTTCGGCTCGTCGAAGAGCCTGGACCCGTCGATCAGCCTGCGGTCCTTCTCGGTCTGCCGGTCCTGGTAATAGGCCTCGACCTGGTCGGCCACCCACTCTTCGAGCAGTTGGCGCTGCAGCGCGAACATCTCTTTTTCCTCGTCGGGTTCGGCGTGGTCGTAGCCGAGCAGGTGCAGCACGCCGTGCACCGTGAGCAGCGCCAGTTCCTGGCCGAGGGTGTGGCCGGCCTCGGCGGCCTGCTTGGCCGCGAACTCCGGACACAGCACGATGTCGCCGAGCATCGACGGCCCGGGCTCCGGCGCGTCGGGCCTGCCGCCGGGCTCCAGCTCGTCCATCGGGAAACTCATGACGTCGGTGGGGCCGGGAAGGTCCATCCAGCGCACGTGCAGGTCGGCCATCGCCGCGGTGTCCAGCAGGACCATCGACAGTTCGGCGGCAGGATTGACGTCCATCTTGCGGATGACGAACTTGGCGACGCTGATCAGTTCCTGTTCGGAGACGTCGATGCCCGACTCGTTGGCAACCTCGATGCTCATGGGGTGGTCCGCTACCGCCTCGGTCTGCCCGCGCCCGACGAACGCCGCTGCGCCCGGTTCATCAGGGTCGGCTCGTCGCTTCGCGCGTACGCGTCGACGATCTCGGACACCAGCCGGTGGCGGACCACGTCGGCACTGGTGAGCTCGCTGAAGTGAATGTCGTCGATGCCGTCGAGAATCCGCATCGCCGTGCGCAGTCCGGAGGGGGCGCCGCCGGGGAGGTCGACCTGCGTGATATCGCCTGTCACAACGATTTTCGAGTCGAACCCGAGCCGCGTGAGGAACATCTTCATCTGCTCGGCGGTGGTGTTCTGCGCCTCGTCGAGGATGATGAACGCATCTGAGAGCGTTCTGCCCCGCATGTACCCCAGCGGGGCCACCTCGATGACGCCTGCGCTCATCAGCTTCGGGATCAACTCGGGGTCCATCATGTCGTGCAGCGCGTCGTACAGCGGGCGCAGGTACGGATCGATCTTCTCGCTCAGCGTTCCCGGCAGGAAACCGAGGCGCTCACCGGCCTCCACCGCCGGACGGGTCAGGATGATCCGGCTGACCTTCTTGGTCTGCAGGGCGTTGACCGCCTTGGCCATCGCCAGATACGTCTTGCCGGTGCCGGCGGGGCCGATGCCGAACACGATGGTGTGCGCATCGATCGCATCGACGTAGCGCTTCTGGTTCAGCGTCTTGGGCCGGATCGTCTTGCCGCGCCGCGACAGGATGTCCAGCGTCAGCACCTCGGCCGGTGACTCCTCGTCGGTGCCCGTCAGCATGGCCACGCTGTGGCGCACGGCCTCCGGCGTCAGCGTCTGACCGCTGGCGACGATCTCGACCAGTTCCGAGATCACCCGTTCGGCGAGTGCGACGTCGGCGGGTTCACCCGACAGGGTGACCGCGTTGCCGCGGGCGTGGATGTCGGCGGACACGAGGCTCTCGAGTGCGCGCAGGTTCTCGTCGGAGGAGCCCAGCAGGCCCACGACGTAGGCGGGCGGCACATCGATCCTGATGCTGCTGCGGACAACCGACTCGTCAGTCGATCGATTCGAGGCAGCGTTCGTCTCGCGGGGGCTCACGTGTGGTTTTCTGCCTGCTTTCTGAGTCTCGACCTGCGTTCCTGCCGATCTGGAAGTCGAGAACCCAGTTTAGCGTCGCCGACCGTCACCGCCCAACGGTTAAGGCCGCCCCACCGGGATGGACGTGGTCGGGTCGACCTGCTGCGGCCGCGGCGGGCGGGGCGGCCTGGTGCGCACCATCACGGGCCACCAGAACCAGCGGCCCAGCAGGGTCGCGATCGCGGGCATCATGAACGAGCGCACAATGAACGTGTCGAACAACAGCCCCAGCCCGATCGTCGTGCCCACCTGGGCCATTATCCGCAGGTCGCTGACCACCATCGACGCCATCGTCAGCGCGAACACCACCCCCGCGGCCGTCACGACGCTGCCGGTCCCGCCCATCGCCCGGACGATGCCGGTCTTGATGCCTGCGGGAACCTCCTCCTTGAACCGGGACACCAGCAGCAGGTTGTAGTCCGATCCGACGGCGATCAGCGCGATGATCGACAGCGCGAGCACCATCCAGTGCAACTCGATGCCGACGATGTGCTGCCAGATCAGGATCGAGATCCCGAACGAGGCGCCGAGGGACAGCGTGACGGTGCCGACGATCATCAGCGCGGCGACCAGGCTGCGCGTCAGCACCAGCATGATCATCAGGACCAGGCACATCGCCGAGATGACCGCGATCAGCAGGTCGTAGCGCGAGCCGTCGGACATGTCCTTGAACGTCGCCGCGGTGCCACCGAGTTGGATCTTCGCGTCTTCCAGCGGGGTGCCCTTGAGCGCCTCGATCGCCGCGACCTTGATCGGCTCGACCCTCTGCAGCGCCTCCTCGGTGGTCGGGTTGCCGCGGTGGGCGATCAGCATGCGCACGGTCTTCCCGTCCGGCGAGAAGAAGCTCTCCATCGCGCGCTTGAAGTCCTCGTTGTCGAACACCTCCGGCGGCAGGTAGAACGAGTCGTCGTTTTTTGCCTGGTCGAAGGCCTTGCCCATCTCGGTGGAGTCGCGGGTCAACTCGTCCATCTGGTCGTAGAAGCCGCCCATGGTGGCATACGTCGTCAGCATCATCTGACGCATGCTCTCCATGGTCTCGATCATCGGCGGGAACGTCGCCAGCATCTCCGGCAGCAGCGCCTTCATCTCGTCCATGTTCACGACGGCCTTGTCGAACGTGTCGGTCATGACGCTGATGCCGTCCATCGAGTCGAACAGCGACCGGAACGACCAGCACAGCGGGATGTTGTAGCAGTGCGGTTCCCAGTAGAAGTAGTTGCGGATCGGCCGGAACTGGTCGTCGAAGTTCGCGACCATGTCCCGCAGTTGGTACACGGTGTCCCGCATGTCCGTCATGTCGGTGATCATGTCGGTCGTGATGCCGGAGAACTTCGTCATCAGCGCGTACATCGTCTTCATCGTCGTGATCGTCTCGGCGATGTCGTCGGCCTGAGTCCGCATGTCGGCGATCCGGTCCTTCATCAGCTTCATGTTCTGCTGCTGGCCGACGCCCTGCATGCTGATCAGGAACGGGATGGAGGTGTGCGCGATGGGTGCGCCGTCCGGGCGGCTCGGCGCCTGCACCCGCGCGATGCCCTCGACACCGAACACCCTCTTGGCGAGCCGATCGAGGATGAGGAAGTCCGACGAGTTCCGCAGGTCACGGTCGGCCTCGACGACGAGCACCTCGGGACTCATCCGCGACAGCGAGAAATGCTGCGTCGCCGCCTGCAGTCCGGCGTTCGCCGGGATGGACGCGGGGATGTAGCGGGTGTCGTCGTAGCTGGTCTTGTAGCCCGGCAGCGCGGCCAATCCGATCAGCACCAGCGCGAGGGACGCCACCAGGATCGGACCGGGCCAGCGCACCACCATCGCGCCGATGCGCCGCCAGGTGCGAATCCGCATGGCGCGCTTGGGCTCCAACAGCCCGAAACGGCTGCCGAGGGTGACGATCGCAGGGCCCAGGGTGAGCGCGACCGCGACCCCGGCGACGATGCCCACCGCGCACGGGATGCCCATGCTCTGGAAATGGGGCATCCGGGTGAAGCTCAGGCAGTACATCGCGCCTGCGATGGTCAGACCGGAGCCAAGCACCACGTGCGCGGTGCCGGCGAACATCTCGTAGTAGGCACCCTCGTGGTCGGCGCCGGCGGCACGGGCCTCCTGATAGCGGCCGCCCAGGAAGATCGCGTAGTCGGTGCCCGCGGCGACGGCCAGCGACACCAGCAGGTTGACCGCGAACGTCGACAACCCGATGACCTGGAAGTGGCCAAGCGCCACCACGACGCCGCGCGCGACCGACAGCTGGATGCCGACCATGACCAGCAGCAGGATGACGGTCGTGATCGACCGGTAGAAGAACAGCAGCAACACGATGATGACGAGGAACGTGACCAGCAGGATCCGCGCCATGCTGCTCTCGCCCGCGATGTTCACGTCGGCGGTCAGCGCGGCCGGTCCGGTCAGGTGCACCTGCACACCGGGTGGGGGCGGCGACCTGTCGACGATGTCGCGGACGGCTTCCACCGATTCGTTGGACTTCGTCTCGCCCATGTTGCCCGCGAGGTTCAGCGCGACGTAGGCGGCGCGACCGTCGGAGCTCTGCGCGGCGGCTTCGGTGAGCGGGTCGCCCCACATGTCCTGGATGTTGCGGACATGGTCGGGGGCGGCCTCGAGCTTGTCGATGAGTTGGTCGTAGTACGCGCGTGCGTCGTCGCCGAGGGGCTCGTCGCTCTCCAGCACGAGCATCGCGATGGAGTCGGAGTCCGACTCCCCGAACAGCCTGCCCATGTCGGACATCGCCTGCATCGACGGTGCATCGCTGGGGCTCATCGACACGGCGTTCTGGCCGGCCACCACCTCGAGCTGGGGCACCACGACGTTGAGCGCGACCACCAGCAGCAGCCAGCCGACGACGATGGGGATCGCCAGGCGCCGGATCCACCGCGCGACCGATGTCGGTTCCCGCAGCGACTTGCCGGTCGACAGGCTCATGCGGACTTCGCGAAGCAGTAGATGTACGCGGACACGTTGCAGGCGGTGCGCTCGTCCTTGACCACGTCGTCAGCCAGGATCCGGCAGCCGATGAAGTCGCTGTCACCCTGTGCGACAACGTTTCCCACCATCGCCGGCGAGTTGGTCTCGACCACCACCGACCACGGCAGCGTGGCGCCGACGACCTGGTTGGGGTCGCCCTCGGCATCGATGTAGTTGATGTCGGCGACGGCGCCGGGCGGGCCGAAGATCTCGTAGCGCACCCGCTTGGGGTCGGACTTGTTCGAATCCTCGGACATGCTCCCCGCATAGGTCGGTAGCTGGTGGGAGCCGAAGAAGGCGCGGACCCGCACACCGTGAATCCTCCGACGACGAGGACGATCACCAAGACGAGCGGTATCCACGCTCGGGTCAAACGGGTGAGAATCGGAAGTCCTTCGCCCTCGGGTGCAACTGCTGGGGTTAACCAGAAGGGAAGGCTAACCTATCTAGGGATGGACGGGGCTGCTAACCCCCGGGGGGTTTTCAGGCCCACCGCGCGGTCAGCGCACCGAGCGCGCCGAGCGTCACCGCGGCGGCGGTCGATGTCCGCAACACCGTCGGCCCCAGCCGCACCACGACCGCGCCCGCGTCGGTGAGCGCGGCGAGTTCGTCGTCGGAGATCCCGCCCTCGGGCCCGACCACCAGGGTCAGCGCATCGGCCCGTGCCACCGGCACGTCGGTCAGCGGCCGGGTGGCCGACTCGTGCAGCACCAGCACCGTCGCCGGCGGCGCGGTGCGTACCCGGGCGACGAGTTCCTGTGTCGAGACGACGCCCTCGACGACCGGGATGTAGGGGCGCCGCGACTGCCGCGCAGCCGACCGGGCCACCGCACGCCAGCGGCGCAGGCCTTTGTCCACCTTGGCGGGCCCGTCCCAGCGGGCCACGCAGCGCGACGCCTGCCAGGCCACGAAGGCGTCCGCACCCGCCTCCGTGGCCAGCTCGATCGCCAGCTCCGAACGCTCCGACTTGGGCAGGGCCTGCACCACGGTGACCGGCGGCCCGGCACGTTCCACCACTCGGCGGTCCTGCACACGGGCCGACAGCCGGCCCTTGGCGACGTCCTCGACGACGCAGTGCGCGAGGGTGCCCGCGCCGTCGCTCAGGTCGAGGTGTTCCCCCGGCCGGGTCCGGCGCACGTTGGCCGCGTGGAAGCCCTCGTCGCCGTCGACGACGGCGAGGTCGCCGACCGGCGGTAGCACGTCGACGTAGAAGAGACTGCGCACGCGAGGAGCATAGGAGACCCCAGCGCACGCGAGGAGCTAGCGACCGGTGAACGTTTCGCGCAGTCGGTTGAACAGTCCGCCGTCGTGCGACGAGTTGTTGCTCTGGGTGCTGCGCACCTCGGCGATGCCCTTGGTGCGTTCCTTGAACGCCTGCAGCAATTCGACGTCCTCGTGGTCGAGCCGCGACGGTACGACGACGTCGATGTGCGCGTGCAGGTTGCCGCGCACCCCGGACCGCAAATGCGGCATGCCGTGACCGCGCAGTGTGGTGACCGAACCGGGTTGGGTTCCGGCGCCGATGGTGATGTCGATCGGCCCGTCGAGGATCGCGTCGACGGTGACCGTGGTGCCCAGTGCGGCGTCGACCATCGGCACCGAGATGGTGCAGTGCAGGTCGTCGCCATCGCGAACGAACACGTCGTGCGGCTTCTCGTGGACCTCGACGTAGAGGTCACCGGCGGGGCCCCCGCCGGGGCCGACCTCGCCCTGGGCGGCCAACCGCACCCGCATGCCGTCACCCACCCCGGCGGGGATCTTGACGCTGATGTCGCGGCGAGCGCGCACCCGGCCGTCACCGGCGCACCGGTTGCACGGGTCCGGGATGACCTCGCCGACGCCGCCGCACACCGGACAGGGGCGCGACGTCATCACCTGGCCGAGCAGGGAACGCTGCACGGTGTGGATCTCGCCTCGCCCGCCGCAGGTGTCGCACGCCCTCGGCGTGGAGTTTCCGTGCGTGCCCTTGCCCTGGCACAGATCGCACAGCACCGCGGTGTCGACGGTGACCTGCTTGGTCACGCCCGTCGCGCACTCCGCCAGGTCGAGGCGCATCCGCAGCAGCGAATCGGAACCGGGCCGCACCCGGCCCGACGGCCCACGCGAGGTGGTGCCCCCGCCGAAGAACGCCTCGAAGACGTCGCCGAGCCCGCCGAACCCGGCGAATCCGCCACCGGTCCCGGCCCCTGCGGACTCCAGCGGATCGCCGCCCAGGTCGACGATGCGGCGCTTCTCCGGATCGCTGAGCACCTCGTAGGCGACACTGATCTCCTTGAAGCGCGCCTGTGCCTCCTCGTCGGGGTTGACGTCGGGGTGAAGCTCGCGGGCGAGCTTGCGATAGGCGCGCTTGATCTCCGAATCAGTCGCGCCGTTGCTCACTCCGAGCAGCCCGTAATAGTCGCGTGCCACGCTCAACCTTTCCCACCCGATGATCCGATCGAAACCGAAACGGATCAGCGGCTACCTAGGACCTCGCCAATATAGAGAGCAACCGCGGCGACATTGGTGATAGTTCCCGGATAGTCCATCCGTGTGGGACCAAGCACACCCATGCCGCCGAACACCTTGCCCGAACTGCCGTAGGCGGTGCTGACCACCGAGGTGCCCGCCATCTGTTCAGCCTCTGTCTCGTGACCGATGCGAACGGTCACCTTGCCCGCCTCCTGCTGCGCCGCGAGCAGCCGCAACACCACCACCTGCTCCTCGAGCGCCTCGAGCACGGAGCGCAGCGAACCGCCGAAGTCTGCGGTGTTGCGCGTCAGGTTGGCGGTGCCGCCGAGCAGCAGCCGCTCCTCGCTGTGCTCGACCAGCGACTCCACCAGCACCGTCGCCGACCTGCCGACCGCGTCGGCGAGGCCGCCCTGACCGTTGAGGTGTGCGGCCAGATCGGACACGGCCACCGAGGCCGCGGCCAGCGGCTTGCCCTCCAGCGCCTGTCCCAGAAGATCGCGCAATTGGGACAGTTCCACGTCGTCGATGCCGTCGCCGAGTTCGACGATCCGCTGATCGACGCGACCCGAGTCGGTGATGACCACCAGCAGCAGCCGCGCCGGCGTCAGCGCCACCACCTCCAGGTGCCTGACCGACGACGTCGACAGCGTCGGGTACTGCACGATCGCGACCTGCCGGGTCAGCTGGGCGAGCAGTCGCACCGCGCGGCGCAGCACGTCGTCGAGGTCGACGCCGCTCTCCAGGAACGACAGGATGGCGCGCCGCTCGGCGCTCGACATCGGCTTGACGTGGTCGAGCCGATCGACGAACTCGCGATAGCCCTTCTCGGTGGGCACCCGGCCCGAGCTGGTGTGCGGTTGGGCGATGTAGCCCTCGGCCTCCAGCACCGCCATGTCGTTACGCACCGTCGCGCTCGACACCCCGAGGTTGTGGCGCTCGACGAGGGACTTGGAGCCGATGGGTTCCTTGGTGGCCACGAAGTCGGCGACGATGGCACGCAGCACCTCGAACCGACGATCGTCAGCACTACCCACAGTTCACCTACCTTTGGTCGCAGATACCGGTCGAAGTTCAGTTTACGGTGATCAACAGCGGGTTCACCGACTCCGCCCTCCACGGCGACCCCGCAGCATCCTCGGCCGCCGGGGGTTAACCTTGCAGATCAGTATTGCGGGGGCAATGCAAGTGAAGGCGCGTCGATGATCTTCAAGGGAGTCCGGGATGGCAGGCCCTACCCCGACCACGGCCTGTCGCACCGGCAGTGGGCCCAGATTCCGCCCCGCCAGATCCGCCTCGACGAACTGGTGATGACGACCACGGTCCTCGCCCTGGATCGGCTGCTGTCCGAGGACTCCACGTTCTACGGCGATCTGTTCCCGCACGCGGTCAGGTGGCGCGGCAACATCTATCTCGAAGACGGCCTGCACCGGGCGGTGCGCGCCGCGCTGCGCAACAGGACGGTGCTGCACGCGCGGGTGTTCGACATGGACATGCCGCTGCCCCAACAGGGCTGACGACTCCGCCCCTGCCCTTTCCACGCACCACCCGGTGGCGTGCCGATGTCCGTGGCGTCCTCACGCCGGTCCAACGGGCCGGACGCGACCATCGTGTGTGTCCCGACGAAGACCCACACGACAGGAGATCGAGATGATGAACATCACGCACCGCACTACGGTGATCCGCACGGCCGCAGGAGTTCTCACAGGCGCGGCGCTGCTGCTGGCCTTCCCGGCGGCGACGGGTGTCGCCGCCGCCGACCCGGGAATCGGTTGGGGTGCACCCGGTCCGGGAATCCTTCCGGGCGTCGGCCTCGGCGGGGTCGGCGGACCCGCATCCGGGCTGGGCGTGCTGCCCGGCGCCGGCTGGGGTGCACCCGGCCCGGGAGTCCTTCCCGGCATCGGCCTCGGCGGAATCGGCGGACCCGCATCCGGGCTGGGCGTGCTGCCCGGCGCCGGCGTGGGGCTGCCGGGCCCCGGCCTGATCTGACCCACCGGCCGGCGGGCGCGCCGCTCCCCCAGCGGCGCGTCCGCCATCTCCTCACGGCGCCCAAACGCCGTCGGCGTGCACGATGTAGGTATGCGAGTGCTGGTGGTGGAGGACGAGCATCTGCTGGCAGACGCGGTGGCCACCGGCCTGCGCCGGCACGCCATGGCCGTCGACGTGGTCTATGACGGTGCGAGTGCGCTCGAACGGGCCACAGTCAACGACTACGACGTGGTGGTCCTCGACCGCGACCTGCCCGCGGTCTCGGGCGACGAGGTGTGCGCGGCGTTGAGCAATTCCGGGTGCGACTCCCGCATCCTGATGCTGACCGCCGCGACCGCCGTGATCGATCGCGTGGAGGGTCTGCGGCTGGGCGCCGACGACTACCTGATCAAGCCGTTCGCGTTCGCCGAGCTCGTGGCCCGCGTGCAGGCACTCGCGCGGAGGGCGCGTCCGGCCCTGCCACCGGTGCTCGACCGAAGTGGCATCCGGATGGACCCGCACCAGCACACGGTGCAGCGCGACGGCAGACCGATCTCCCTGTCCCGCAAGGAGTTCGCAGTCCTGACCGAGTTGCTGCAAGCCGAGGGCGGCGTGGTGTCCGCAGAGTATCTGCTGGAGAAGGCATGGGACGAGAACATCGACCCGTTCACCGGTGTGGTTCGCTACACCATCATGATGTTGCGTCGTAAACTCGGCGATCCGCCGGTGATCGAAACCGAACCGGGCGTCGGGTACCGCATCCGATGACGACCCGGGGCACCCGGCGCCAGTCGACCATCCGGCTGCGCCTGACCGTGCTGTACGCCGGCGCGTTCTTCGTGGCCGGAGCCGTACTCATCGGGCTGATGTACTTCTATCTGCAGCAGTCGCTGCACAATCGGCCGGCCGGCGCGCAGGGGGTGGTCAGCCAATTCCTGGACGACCGCGGGGTACGCAACCGGCCCGTGGTGGACGGCCTGTTCCGCGCGATCACCGCGGAGGCGGAGCGGGAGCGGCGCGACACCCTACAGGGAATGCTCGCCTGGTCGCTGGTGTCGCTCGGCGCGGTGGGCCTCGCGGCGGGCGGATTCGGGTGGTTGATGGCCGGACGCGCGCTCGCGCCGCTGCAGAGCGTCACCGCGACAGCGCGCCGCGTCGCCGACCGCAGCCTGCACGAGCGGATCGCGCTGGACGGCCCTAACGACGAGATCAAGGAACTGGCAGACACTTTCGACGCGATGCTGGAGCGCCTCGACCGCGCGTTCGACGGTCAGCGTCGATTCGTGGCCAACGCCTCGCACGAGTTGCGCACCCCGTTGGCGATCAACCGCACCCTCATCGAGGTCGCGATGCAGGATCCCGACACCCCCGAAGCCACCGTCAGGCTCGGCGAGACGCTGCTCGGCGTCAACCGCCGCAACGAACGCCTCATCGACGGTCTGCTGGTGCTGGCCACCAGCGATCAGCAACTGCAGGTGCGCGTCCTGGTCGACATGGGCGAGGTCGCCGATCGTGTGCTGAACTCCGTGGCCGGACACGCCGCGAACGCCGGCATCCGGATCCATGCCGATCTGCGGCCCACCTACGTGCGCGGTGACCCCGCACTGCTCGAGCGGGTCGCACAGAACCTCGTCGACAACGCGATGCGGTACAACGTGCCCGAGGGCGGATGGATTCACGTCATGGTCTCCGCCGCGGACGGCGCCGCACGCCTCGGTGTGCACAATGCCGGTCCGGTGGTGTCGCCGGCGGATGTCGACACCATCTTCGAGCCGTTCCGGCGGCTGGCCGGCACCGAGCGGGTGGGATCCGGTGCCGGGCTGGGGCTCTCGATCGTCCGCTCGGTGGCGACCGCCCACGGCGGTGAGGCCCACGCCGTCGCCCGCCCCGAGGGCGGGCTCGCCGTGAGCGTCACGCTGCCGTCAGATCAGTAGCTGGGGCAGGTTTCAGCGATCCTCGCCATCGTCTGTACCTTCTCCTGACCCTCCGGCGTGCCCCATTTCTCGTCGATCCTGGCCTGCCACTCGGGATTCTCGGCCAGCAGCCGCGCCCACTCCTGCTTGCGCTCCTCGACCGACATCGCCGCCAGGCGCTGCAGCTTCTGCTGAGCGGCGGGGCGATTGTCGAGTTCGGCCGCGGCCCGCGGGGCTTCAGCGCGGATGGCCGCGTACAGCTGGTCGTAGCTGCACGACGTGTGGATCAACGGGCCGTTGCCCGGCTGCGCTGCGGCCACAGCGGGCAGTGTCACCATCGGGACAGCGAACACGGTGCACGCAACGAGCTTGGTCACGAATCTGGATGCCATGGGGCTTCACCTTTCGACACGGGTGACCGCCCGGTCGCGGCCACCCGCTCAGTCCATCAGGTGAGCTGTTGGGGCAGCGCTAGCCCCGTTTTCCGCACTGGTTGGGAGTAAGTCCTGATTGTTTCGCGGGGATTCGCGCGTGTCGTTGTGGGCGGGATGTGTTGGCGCTCGGGTGAT
>Ga0209347_1001358_pt1 | contig 41100 bp, 40 predicted proteins | sample AutmiccommuBRH23_FD_187382 | JGI IMG/M metagenome (GOLD analysis project Ga0209347, IMG submission 187382) | Deep subsurface microbial communities from Mt. Terri, Switzerland - Autotrophic microbial communities BRH/23 (SPAdes) (version 2) | ecosystem: Environmental > Aquatic > Deep subsurface >... | reverse complement strand
AACGGACCTCCTCGCGACGCCCGACGGCGGCACCGCGGAAGCCCTCGCAGTGCGTCAGGCTGCCGACGATGCCCTCGGGCCAGCACGGTTCGCCCTTGTCCCCCTTGAGGATCGGCCCCGGCTCCAGCCCGAGGTCGACCAGCGCCTGACGGGCGCAGTACCGCACGGTGATAAACTCGTTGCGCCGCTTGGCCACCGACCGGGCGATCAGCGGCTCCTCCTCGGGTAGCGGCGCGAGTTCCTTGGGGTCCGAGTACATCTCGGCAGCGGCCAACGCGTCCAGCGAGCCGGGAAGCACCCCGGCGAGCAGGGTCGCTGCGATCATGCCCGGTCCTTGATCCGCTGCTGCATCTTCTGGGCGTTGTCGCGCATCTCCTGGGTTATCTGGAAATGCCCACCGAACTCGTTGAGGTATCCCGGCGCGTACTTCGGGTCGGGCAGGATCTGCCGCAACCAGCGGTACGGCCTGCGGCGGCGCCACTCCCGCGGGTAGCCGACCGACACCTCCTCGAACCGCACACCGTCGTACCAGGTGGTGCGCGGAATGTGCAGGTGCCCGTACACCGAGCAGACCGCGTTGTAGCGGGCGTGCCAGTCCGCGGTCGCCGTGGTTCCGCACCACAGCGAGAACTCGGGGTAGAACATCGCGTCGCAGGGTTCGCGGACCATCGGGAAGTGGTTCACCTGGACGGTCGGCATCATCCAGTCCAGTTCCTCGAGCCGCTTGCGGGTGTAGGCGACCCGGTCGCGGCACCAGGCGTCGCGGGTCGAGTACGGCTCCGAGGACAGCAGGTACTCGTCGGTGCCGACGATGTTGCGTTCCTTGGCGATGGCCAGGCCCTCGGCCTTGGTGCCCGCGCCCTGCGGCAGGAACGAATAGTCGTAGAGCAGGAACATCGGCACGATGGTCGCCGGGCCGCCCTCCTCGGTCCATACCGGGTACGGATGCTCGGGGGTGACGATGCCCATTTCGTCGCACATGTTGACCAGGTAGTCGTAGCGGGCCTTGCCGAAGATCTGCATCGGGTCGCGTTGGGTCGTCCACAGTTCGTGGTTGCCCGGTATCCAGATCACCTTGGCGAACCGCTTGCGCAGTAGGTCCAGCGCCCACCGGATCTCATCTGTGCGTTCGGCGACATCACCGGCCACGATCAGCCAGTCATCGGGCGAGGCCGGGTGCAGCGACTCGGTCACCGGCTTGTTTCCGGTGTGTCCGGTATGGAGGTCACTGACGGCCCACAACGTCGGACGTCGGTCGTCACTGGTCACAACCCGTCAGCCTACTGGTGCCTCACCGAGTCGACCCTCCGGCAACTAGAACATGTTCCTGTTTCCGTGTCGGCGGCGAAGCGGTGCCCGCTACACTCCCGGCAGGGTCGGACGAATCGGCGGCACGGACCGCCTCGAGATCAGGGGGTGCGATGGTCGCCAAGCTGCGGCTGCTCTCGGCGCTGTGCGCGCTGTGCGCGCTGGTCGCGGCTGTTGTCGTGGTCTGGCAGGCAAACCCGACCGGCCCTGTCAGCGCCGAGCGGGTCGAACTGCGGGCGACCGACGCCCCGCTGACGGGCATGTCCACCACGATCAAATGGCCGGTGGTCGACGTCGTGGATCCCGACCCGTTCGACCCGTGCCGCGACATCCCGCTCGACGTCGTGCAGCGCATCGGGCTGGCGTACACGCCGCCGATGCCCGAGGACAGTCTGCGGTGCAAATACGACGCCGGGAACTACCAGATGGCGGTCGAGGCCTTCGTGTGGCGCACCTACGGGCAGACCCTGCCCCCCGACGCGGTCGAACTCGACATCAACGGCCACCGCGCCGCCCAGTACTGGATCATGAAGCCGACGGACTGGAACAACCGCTGGTGGATCACCTGCATGGTGGCCTTCAAGACCAGTTACGGCGTGATCCAGCAGTCGCTGTTCTACTCCCCCATCTACTCCGAACCCGATCCGGATTGCATGCAGACCAACCTGCAGCGGGCACACGAGCTCAGCCCCTTCTACGTGTACTGAGGCGGGCAGCGGGCCCGAGTAGCGGCCTTGCGTAGCCTCGTGAGCGTGACCGCCGCGCCCACCAAGACCGCGACCCGTCCGACGCTGCAGCAGGCCGCTCTGCGGAAGCTCAGCGGGGTGCTGCAGCTGCCGCCGCCGACCTCGGACTACGTCGTCGACCGCGGCCTCCGGGTGCCGATGCGTGACGGCGTCGACCTGGTCGCCGACCACTACGTGCCGCAGACGACGCAGCCCGCGGGCACGCTGGTGGTCCGCGGCCCGTACGGACGCGGCTTTCCCTTCGCGGCGCTGTTCGGCTCGGTCTACGCCGCGCGCGGCTACCACGTGATCGTGCAGAGCGTGCGGGGCACGTTCGGCTCGGGCGGCGAATTCGATCCGATGGTGCACGAGATCCCCGACGGTGCCGACACCGTCGCCTGGTTGCGCGAGCAGCCGTGGTTCACGGGCACGTTCGGCACCGTGGGATTGTCGTATCTGGGCTTCACGCAGTGGGCGCTGCTCGCCGATCCGCCGCCGGAGATGAAGGCCGCGGTGATCACCGTGGGACCTCACGACGTCAGTGGACCACGTTGGGGCACAGGGTCATTCGGACTCAACGACTTCCTCGGCTGGAGCGACCTGGTGGCCCGCCAGGAAGACCCCCGCAGGCTGCGCGTCCTGCTGCGCCAGGCGCGCGCTCAGCGCCTGGTGACCCGGGCCTCCCTGGGGCTGCCGCTGGGCGAGTCGAGCCGGGCGCTGCTCGGGGACGGGGCGCCGTGGTTCGAGTCGTGGCTCGACCATCCGCAGGCCGACGACCCGTTCTGGACAAAACTGCAGCTGCGCGACGCGCTGGAGCGCGCCGAGATCCCGGTGCTGTTGCTGACCGGCTGGCAGGACCTGTTCCTCGAGCAGACGCTGGGGCAGTACGGCAGGCTGCGCAGCCGTGGGGTGACCGCGGGCCTCACCATCGGTCCCTGGACACACGGCCACATGATGACCAAGGCCGCCCCGACGGTGATCCGCGAATCCCTGGACTGGCTCGACGCCCACCTCGGTGACGCGCCCGCGCAGCGCAGCGCACCGGTGCGCGTCCACCTTGCGGGCTCACCTGACGGGGATGGCTGGCTCGACTTCACCGACTGGCCGCCCCCGATGCCCGAACGCGTGCTCTACCTGCAACCCGCGAGACGGCTCGCGGACGCCGTTCCCGAGGCGAGCACGGCGGCATTCGTCTACAACCCCGCCGACCCGACGCCCACCGTCGGCGGCCGGTTGCTGTCGCCGGTCGGCGGCTACCGCGACGACACCGCCCTGGCGCGGCGCGCCGACGTGCTCACGTTCACCGGGGACCCGCTGCCCACCGACCTCTTCGTGGTCGGTTCGCCGGTGCTGGAGCTGTCCCACTCCTGCACCAACCCGAACAACGATCTGTTCGTGCGGGTCAGCCAGGTCGACGCGCAGGGCCGCTCCCGCAACGTCAGCGACGGATATCGTGCCTCGGCGCCCGATTCGGGAACGGTGCGCATCGAACTCGACGGTGTCGCGCACACCTTTCCCGCGGGCTCCCGCATCCGGGTCCTGGTGGCCGGCGGGTCGCACCCGCGGTTCCTGCGCAACCTGGGCACCGGGGAACCCGCGGTCAGCGGTACCGGCTTCGCCACCGCCCGACACACCGTGCACCTCGGGGAGGCGACCCGGCTGATCCTTCCCGCAGGCGACCGGCCGCCGTCAACCGACTGAGCGCCGAACCCGCTCGGCGACCTCGAGCAGGTCCGCGTCGTCGCGCACCGGCGCCGCCCATTCGGGGTGCACCGGCAGCTGCACCCAGCTCGAGCAACCGCGGTAGTCGGCGGTGCGCGCCAGTCGCACGGGCTCGGCCAGCGGCGCCGCCGAGACGACCAGCACCGTCAGTCGGTGCCGGGGCCGGAAGTCAAGGCGATCGGCCTGCACCGACTCGGCGGTCCAGATATGCAGCGGCGCAATCTCGTCCAATCTCTCCGGGCGGTTGACCGCCACCGCGGCGATCACCCGGGCTCCGGCGCGCAGGATCACGTCATCGTCGGTGCTGTCCGCCGCCGCGGGCTCGAGGAGCTCGCGGTGCTCGGGACGGACCCGCTCGGCGTGACTGTGCGCCACGGTCGGGAACAGCAGGAACCGCGACTCGGCCACCTCGGGAGCGACCTCGAATCGCTTCTCGTGGATACCGCCTTTGCGCAGCAGCACGCTCTGCCTGCCGTCGAGCAGCGCGTGCACGGCGGCGCTCCACTCCTTGAGCGCGGGCCGGGTCAGCGTCGCGGTCATCCGAGTCCGAGCCGCGCGCGGACCTCGGGACGACGCAGCGGGGGAACGCTTTTGGGCGGCTGCCGGCGCGGCTGCAGGCCGGCCAGCAGCCGCTCGGTGGTCGCGGTGACCTCGGCGACGGCGGTCTCGAACGCCTCGACGTTGCCGCCGGAGGGCCTGGTGATGCCGCTGACCTTGCGGACGTACTGGCGTGCGGCTGCCGCGACCTCCTCGGAGGTGGCGGCCGGTTCCAGACCCCGCAGCTCGGTGATGTTTCGGCACATGGCCTCCACGATAGGCGCGAAAGCCCGAACCGATACGGTGAGCGGATGACCAACTCCGACACCACGGACGTTCTGCTGATCGACACCCGCGACCGGGTCCGCACACTCACGTTGAACCGGCCGGATTCCCGCAACGCGCTGTCGTCGGCGTTGCGCACGCAGTTCTACCAGGCGTTGCGCGACGCGCAGGCCGACGACGGTGTCGACGTGGTCATCGTCACGGGCGCCGATCCGGTGTTCTGCGCCGGGCTGGACCTCAAGGAATTGGGCGACACCACCGACCTTCCCGACATCTCCCCCAAGTGGCCACCGATGACCAAGCCGGTGATCGGCGCGATCAACGGGGCGGCGGTGACCGGAGGTCTGGAGATCGCGCTCTACTGCGACATCCTGATCGCCTCGGAGTTGGCCCGATTCGCCGATACCCACGCCCGCGTCGGGTTGCTGCCCACCTGGGGACTGTCGGTGCGGCTGCCGCAGAAGGTCGGCGTCGGGATGGCGCGACGGATGAGCATGACCGGTGACTACCTGTCCGCCGAGGACGCGCTGCGCACCGGTCTGGTCACGCAGGTGGTGCCGCACGGTGAGCTGCTCGACACCGCCCGTCAGATCGCGGCGTCGATCGTCGGCAACAACCGGAAACCCGTCCGCGCCCTGCTGGCGTCCTACCACCAGATCGACGATCAGCAGAACAGCGCGGCGCTCTGGCTGGAGGCGGCGTCGGCGCGCGAATGGATGAAGAGCGCGACGGGCGACGACATCGCGGAGAGCCGAAGCGCGGTCATCGAACGCGGCCGCGCCCAGGTGCGCTGAGCACCGGCACGCACCCGCGGCCGTCGACAGTCAGTCGGCGGGCCCGCTCACCCCGGTCTGCTCGGCGGCGAGCTGTTCCACGCTCACCCCGTCGACCAGTCGGTCCAGCGCCCCGATCATGGTGGGGCACTCTCGGGCCGGGTGATCCGTCGGGCAGTTCAGTGCGTGCGTGAGGAACTGCTGCGCGGCCCGCGCCTGGTCGATCACCCGGTCCCGGTCGGCGATCTGGCCGCGGACCGTGTCGCGCCACTGCTCACCCGGCGCGTCGAGCACGGCGGCGGCGGTGTCCAGCGGCAGGCCCAGCCGGTGCGCGATCTTGAGGAACGCCAGCCGCCGCAGCTCCTCGGGCCCGTACATCCGCCTGCCGGATCGGCGCGACCGCGGGCACACCAGCCCGCGCTCGTCGTAGTAACGCAACGCCGACGTCGTCATCTGCAACCGTGAGGCGGCCTCGCCGATAGGTATCGAGTCCATGGGGCCATTTGACTTCAACCGTTGCAAGTGAGTGATCTTCAGTGGTCACGCGACTTGCACCCCGTCTCGGGGTTGTTCGGCAGCCTTGCGGCTGCTTCCCTTCCGCGCTTCACGGCCACCCGCCGGGCGAGGCCCGGTCTTACGGTCGGCTCCACGCTTGACGGCGGCCCCAACTGGGCCGACGACGCTAGATGTTTCCTCGTAGCGTGCGAGGTTGATGGCAGCGCAATCGTCGCGCTGGTGGACGGTACCGCAACCACCAGCGGTGGCAGCACAGGTCCAGTACTCGTCCCAGCCGATGTCCTGGACATGCCCGCAGGCGTGGCAGGTTTTCGACGACGGGAACCAGCGGTCGGCGACCACAAGACTCGATCCGTACCAGCCCGTCTTATAGGCGAGATGGCGCCGCGGGGTGCCCAGGGCTGCGTCGGACAGTCCGCGCCGTCTTGCGCGCGCCCCGGGCAGGCCCTTCTGCCGCAGCATTCCCGCCGCGCCCAGACCTTCAACCACGATGCGGCCGTGGGTTTTGGCCAATCGTGTCGTCAGGAGGTGCAAATGATGCGTTCGGACATCGTTGACCCGGCGGTGCAGCCGGGACATCTCGGTGGTGCGCTCACGGTAACGGCGTGAGCCTTTCGTGCAGCGCGACCGTGCGCGGCTGACGTGCCGCAACTCGCGCAGCGCGGCGTCGAGTGGCCGTGGATTCCGCACGTGTTCGAGCACCGTGCCGTCAGCGTCGGCGACCGTGGCCAGCCGCCGGACCCCGACATCAACACCCACCCGTGAATCAGGTAGGGCCACGCACGGCTGTTGGGGGCGTTGGACGAGCACCCGCACGCTCGCATCCAGGCGGGTGCCGTTGCGGCGCACCGTGATCGCCAGCACCCGCGCCCGTCCTTTGGCGATGAGCCGCTCAACCCGACGGGTGTTCTCGTGGGTACCGACGGTGCCGATCACTGGCAAGGTGACGTGGCGGCGGTCGGGCTCGACGCGTATCGCACCGGTCGTGAAGCACACGCGATCGGCGTCGCGTCCCTTCTTCTTGAACCCGGGAAAGCCCACTCTCTTGCCAGCCCGTTTCCCGGCACGAGAGGTCTGCCAGTTCCAATACGCATCGACCGCGCCCGCGATCCCGTCGCTGTAGGCCTCTTTCGAGCATTCCGGCCACCACACGACACCGGTCTCAGCGTTGACGCACACGTCGTCTTTGACCGTGTTCCACCGTTTGCGCAGCACCCGCAGCGACGGTTTCGCCGTCTCGATCCCGGTGGCGTGCCACGCCTCGATGTCGGCTTTCAGGGTGGCCACGGACCAGTTGTATGCCTTGCGACGAGCACCGAAATGCCGCGCCAACGCGCGGGCCTGGTCCTCGGTCGGGTCGAGCGTGAACTTGAATGCTTGTACCGTCCAGCCCTCAGGAATGTCGAACTTCGCCACCTCAGGCCGCCTCGCGTTCCCCGGCGTCAGCCGCCGCAGCGACGGCACGCTGAGCACGGTTGGCAGCAGCGCGTTTGCCATAGAGCACACATCGACGTCAGGATCTCGGCCATATCGCGCACCAGGTCATCATCGACCTCGGCCGAGTCGACCACGACCAACTCGCGGCCCTGCGCCGCGAGCGCGGCTCCGACGTATTCAGAGCCGAACCGGCAGAACCGATCCCGATGCTCCACCACGATCCGTCCCACCGACGGGTCGCGCAGCAACGCAAGGAACTTGCGGCGATGCCCGTTGAGCGCCGAACCGACCTCGGTGACGACCTTGTCGACCGGGATCTGTTCGGCCGTGGCCCACGCGGTCACCCGCGCCACCCGCCGATCCAGATCAGCCTTCTGGTCCGCTGACGACACCCGCGCGTATACCGCCGTCCGCCCACGCCGAGCAGTCTCGGTAGCCGGATCGTTCACAAGGATCAGCCGACCTACCCGCTGCGCCGGAACCGGCAACAAACCAGCGTGAAACCACCGATACGCCGTCACCCGCGCAACACCGTTGCGCTCAGCCCACACCGCCAGATTCATACCGTTGTTCCTACAGCACACCACCGACAACTGCCGACCACTCAGAACGCAACAGTTGACAACCCCGCTTGAACCGGCAAGGTCGATGTCATGAGCGATGCATCGGCCGCGATGGCGGTCAATCACCACGGCGATCATCCCGGCTTCGCCGGTCTCACCGGGACCCTCTGCGGGTTCGTCTTCCTGCTCACCGGCCGCCGGAACGCGAGGCTGGCCACTGACCTCGCCCAGGTCTCGGCGGCCGACCACGTCGTCGACATCGGCTGCGGACCGGGTACCGCCGCGCGCGCCGCCGCCCGCCGGGGCGCGCGTGTCACCGGGGTCGACCCGGCGCCGTCCATGCTGCGGCTGGCGCGGGCCGTCACCCGCAACCGCGCTGCCATCACGTGGGCCGAAGGTACGGCGGAGCGTCTGCCCGTTTCGGATCGTTCGGCGACCGTCGTGTGGGCACTGGCCACGGTGCACCATTGGCGTGACGTCACCAAGGGCCTGGCCGAGGCGCACCGGGTGCTCGCCCCCGGTGGCCGGCTGCTGGCCGTCGAACGCCAGACGCAGCCGGGTGCCACCGGGCTCGCGAGTCACGGATGGACGGCAGACCAGGCGGAGTCCTTCGCAGCGCTGTGCCGTACGGCGGGACTGGTCGACGTCACCGTGCGTAGCCGTCGCGCCGGCCGGCGGGACGTGTGGGTGGTCGGCGGCACCCGCCCCTGAGCCCGCGGAACCTCGCTAGCGCTAGCCCCGTAATTCGCACATGGGGCGGCGTGGGTCGGCGACGGTGTGGCTCGGCTGTTCAGCGGGTGCGTCGTGGGTCGATCTGGAGTAGGTCGAGCAGGCGGAGCTGGAGGGCGTCGGGTTGGGTGATCTCCGGTGTGCCGTCGCTGGTGGCGGTTCGCAGCCGTAGCGTGGCGAGGGCGGTGAAGATCAGGCCGGCGGTGGGTATGGCGGGGCGGCCGGCGTAGAGGCCGTCGAGTTTGGTGGCGGGGGCGAGGTTGCGGCGGACTTCGCGTTCGACGAGGCAGTAGATGAGCAGGGCGAGGCAGAGCATGCCGATGAGTGCGGCGATGCGCCGGTTGGTGTGCAGGAACATCGGCGCGACGGCGAGGGGTCCCTTCAGGTCGTGGTAGCGGCGTTCGCTGGTGGCGGGCTGGTTCTTGTAGCGCGCCAACACGTCTGTGGCGGTGACCGTGGCGGGCAGGTTGGTCAGCAGTGCGTACCAGCCGTCGGTGGCGGCTTCGGCGTCGATGGCGGCCTGGTCGAAGTGCCAGTCGAGGGTTGGTCGTCGGTTGTGGTCGGTGCCGATGGTGGTGTGCAGGTAGTCGCCGACGCGGCGATGGGCGGCGATGGTGGTGACCCTGGCGGTGACTTTCTCGGGGGTCGGGTAGTGGCGCGAGCCGAGCCCGCGGGACAGCCGGCCCAGGTCGTCGCGGGCGCGGTCGAGTTTCTTGGTGCGGGCGGTAGCGGCGGCGCCGGCGCGGGCCGAGGAGTAGACGAACACCCGGCGCACGGTGAACGATGGGTCCTTCTTGCGCGGCCCGGTGATGGTCATGGTGTCCTCGACGACGCGGTAGCGCCCGCGCTGTTCGGCCGGGCGGGTGGTGTCGCGTTCTGCGATGTAGGGCACCGGGGTGGCTGCGGCGTAGTCGCAGCCGGCCAGCACCGCCGCGGGCACGAACGGCTTCGACGCCGGGGCGAGGAAGTCGACCCGCGCGCCGATCATCGCGGCGATATTGGTGTAGGACAACAACTTCGAGTCACCGACGAGCAGGAACCGGCGTGGCCCGGCCAGGCGGCGCAGCGCTTCCATCGCGCCGACGACCTGCGAGACCTCACCGGCGCCGCCGCTGTAGGGCGCCCAGAACACGGGCACCGCACCGTCGGCAGCGGTGGCGACGCCGGCCTGGATCTGCTTCAGATCGGGCCGGCGGTCCTTGGGATGACCGAACTTGGGCTGCGGGAAGTCCGTGTCGCAGGCCGGGTAGTCGCCGTAGAGGCTGATCGAGGTCATGATGCCCGCGATGTCGAGCCGTCGGCAGAACCCGGCCACCACCGGCAACGCCCCCAGCACCTGCTCGGTGCTGGCCGGACCGTACCGAGCCTCCCGCACGTCGCCCTCCTTTCCGCGTGTCCGTCATCCTCCCGCTGCCCTACAGTATTAGGCTGTAGGACGACGGAGCCACGACGCCACGCCGGGAACGTCCCGGCCACCGCCGCGACCATCACTCTGGGAGGGTGTTGCCATGGCCCAGCCGGACCCGGCGCAGCGACGCCGCCTCACCGAACTCGCCCGCGCCCTGGCCCAGACCGGCCCGGCGCTACCGGGCACCCTGCTGGAACGGCACAACCGCTGCGGTAAGCCGAACTGCCGGTGCAAGCACGACCCGCCGATGCTGCACGGCCCCTACTACCAGTGGACCCGCAAGATCGACGGCAAGACCGTCACCCGCTGGCTCAGCCCGCAACAGCACGAGCGCTACCGAGACTGGTTTGCCGCCGCCCAACGCGCTCGCGCACTGTTCACCGAGATCGAACAGCTCAGCCTGACCATCGCCGAGACAACCGAAGGATGGGCCTGAGCACCACATCCGCGCGCGCAGCACCCACCGCACCCCATGTGCGAATTACGGGGCTAGCGCGTCCCGGGCACCAGCCAGCGACCCGAGAACGCCCGCCAGCCGACGAACGCCAGGCGCAGCACCATGAACGCGCTCAATCCCGACCAGATGCCCAGCAGTCCCCACCCGAACGCCAGCGACAGCCAGACCAACGGCAGGAAACCGACCAGGGCGCTGATGACCGTCGCGTTGCGCATGAACGTGGCGTCACCGGCGCCGAGCAGCACCCCGTCCAGGGCGAAAACGATTCCGGCGACCGGCAATTGGGCCACCAGGAACCACCACGGCACTCCAATCTCGTCGAGCACCGAGCGGTCGTCGGTGAAGACTCCCGGCAGCACCGAGGAGCCCAGCGCGAACAACGCGGCCAGCACGGCACCGGCGACCGTCGAGAAGATCGTCACCCGCCATGCCACCGATTTCGCATGCGCCAGATGGCCCGCCCCCAGTGCCGCACCGACCAGTGACTGCGCCGCGATGGCCAGCGAGTCGAGCACCAGCGCAAGAAAGTTCCACAGCTGCAAGACCACCTGATGGGCGGCGACGGCCGCCGCGCCGAAGCGCGCCGCGACAGCCCCGGCGGAGACGAAGCACGCCTGGAACGCCAGTGTGCGCAACACCAGGTCGCGGCCCATCACCACCTGGGCGCGCAGCACCGGTGGCCGCAGTCGCAGCGGGACCTGCTCGACGAACAGCGCGCGGAAGAACAGGACCGCCGCCAGCCATTGACCGATCAGGTTGGCCACCGCAGACCCGGGCAGACCGAGTTCGGGAGCACCCAGCAGGCCGTACACCAGCAGCGGGCACAGCACCGCCGACACCGCGAACCCGAAGACGACATACCGCAGTGGACGCATGGTGTCCTGCACGCCGCGCATCCACCCGTTGCCTGCGGCGGCGACGAGTATCGCGGGGACGGCCAGGCTGGCGATCCGAACCCACGGCAACGCCGCCTCGGCGATCTGTCCGCCGCCCGCCAGCGCGGACACCAGCGGGCCCGCGGTCAGTTGGACGGCGATGACGATGGTGGCGCCGATCCCCAGCGCCAGCCACGTCGCCTGCACGCCCTCCCCCACCGCCGCACTCCGGTCACCGGCGCCGTAGAACCGCGCCGCGCGCGCGGTGGTGCCGTAGGACAGAAAGGTCAGTTGTGAGCTCAGCACACCCATGACCAGTGCGCCGATCGCCAGGCCGGCCAGATCGACGGCACCGAGGCGGCCGACGACGGCCAGGTCGAACAGCAGGTAGACGGGTTCGGCGGCCAGGACGCCGAGCGCCGGGAAGGCCAGTGCGGCGATGCGACGGCTGGTCGCAGGCGCAACGGGGTCGGTCAAGGTGTTCGGTGCCGGGATTCAGCCAAGTGCTCGTGCGAGCGCCGCCACCACATCGTCGGCGGTCCCCGCTGCCGAATAGCCGGCGGCGAGGCGATGACCGCCCCCGCCGAACGAGCTCGCGACCGACGCGAGGTCCACCGACTTCGAGCGCATCGACACCGACCATTTCCGGGGCTCGATCTCCTTGAACACCGCCGCAACCTCGGCCTCGTGCGTGGTGCGCACGATGTCGACGATGCTCTCCACTTCCTCCGGGCGGGCGTTGGCCCACTCTCCGTGGTCGACCACGGCGTACACCAGACCCTGCCCGTCGGCCGCGTCGGCGAGCAGCCGCGCCGATCCCAGCACCCGCGACAACATCGGCAGCCAGGCGAACGGATGGGTGTCCATCAGGGTGCGGCTGATGGCGGCGTTGTCGACACCCAGCTCCACCAGACGCGCCGCCAGCCGGTGTGCCCGGGCACTGGCCCACCGGAACGAACCGGTGTCGGTGGTCAGGCCCGCGTACAGGCAGTGCGCCACGCCCACATCGATCGGCTTGTCCCACGCGTCGAGCAGTTCGGCGACCAGCATCGTCGTCGAGTCGGCGGACGGGTCGACGAAGTTCGCGGTGCCGAACAGACGGTTGGAGGCGTGGTGATCGATCACCAGCACATGACGGTCGGGGGCGGCCAGTTCCCGCAGCTTCCCGAGGCGTTTCACGCTGGGGATGTCGACGGTGACCACCAGATCGGCGTCACGACGCACATCGTCGGGCGCCACCAACAGGTGACCGCCGGGCAGCGACCGCAACGACTCGGGCAGCTCGGCCGGCTCGGCGAAACTGACTTGGACATCCTTGCCGGCATGGTCGAGAACCAAAGCCAGGGCGAGCCCGGCGCCGATGGTGTCGGCGTCGGGGAAGACGTGACAGACCACGCTGACGGTGGTGGCCGCCGACAACAGGTCGGCCGCGGCGCGGGCATCGATGTGCGCGCCCGCCACCAGGGCATCAGTCGTCGTGTCTGTTGCGGTCACCCGTGTCCTCAGCGTCGGTCCCCGATGGCCCCCCGCTTGCAGCGTCGTCCGTGTCCTCCACCCCGCTTACACGGTACGGGTCGGCATCGCCTGCGTGCTTGGCACCTTGACGAACTCTCGCCAAATCCTCGTCCGCGGCTCGCGCACGGGCCAGCAGTTCCTCCATGTGCTGCGCGGTGTCGGGCACCTTGTCGAGCACGAAGGTCAGCGTCGGGGTGAAGCGCACACCGGTGGCGGCGCCGACCTTGCTCCGCAGCGTGCCCTTGGCGCGCTCCAGCGCCGCCGCCGCGGCCTCGTAATCGGGCTCGTCCTGCAGGGTCTCGCCACGAACCGTGTAGTACACCGTGGCGTCGTGCAGGTCTCCCGTGACCTTCGTGTCCGTGATGGTCACGAAGGCCAGCGGGGGATCCTTGATCTCGAACTCGATGGCCGAGGCGACGACCGTGCCGATGCGCCTGGAGAGCCTGCGCGCCCGACCGACGTCGACCATCAGGTGCGCTCCTTCTCCACCAGCTCGTACGCCTCGATGACGTCGCCCTCTTTGATGTCGGAGTAGGTCAGCGTCAGACCGCACTCGTAACCCTCGCGGACCTCGGTCGCGTCGTCCTTCTCGCGCTTGAGCGACGAGATCGTGACGGTCTCGGCGACCACGGCGTTGTCGCGAAGCAATCGCGCCTTGGCGTTGCGTCGCATGATGCCGGAGGTGACCAGGCAGCCGGCGATGTTGCCCACCTTCGAGGAGCGGAAGATCGCGCGGATCTCGGCGCGGCCGAGTTCCTTCTCCTCGTAGACCGGCTTGAGCATGCCCTTGAGCGCGCTCTGGATCTCGTCGATGGCCTGGTAGATCACCGAGTAGTACCGGATGTCGACACCCTCGCGGTTGGCCAGCTCGGTGGCCTTGCCCTCCGCACGGACGTTGAACCCGATGATGATCGCATCCGAAGCCGACGCCAGGTTGACGTTGGTCTCGGTGACACCGCCGACACCACGATCGATGACACGCAGTTCCACCTCGTCGTCGATCTCGATGCCGTACAGGGCCTCTTCCAGGGCTTCGACGGTGCCGGAGTTGTCGCCCTTGAGGATCAGATTCAGCTGGCTGGTCTCCTTCAGCGCGGCATCCAGATCGTCCAGGCTGATCCGCTTGCGCGTCTTGGCCGCCAGCGCGTTGCGCTTACGCGCGCTGCGCCGGTCGGCGATCTGCCGGGCGATGCGGTCTTCGTCGACGACCAGCAGGTTGTCGCCCGCACCTGGCACCGACGTGAAGCCGATGACCTGCACCGGCCGGGACGGCAGCGCCTCGGCGACGTCCTCGCCGTGCTCGTCGACCATGCGCCGGACGCGGCCATAGGCGTCGCCGGCGACGATCGAGTCGCCGACGCGCAGTGTGCCGCGCTGGATGAGCACCGTGGCCACTGGACCGCGACCGCGGTCCAGGTGCGCCTCGATGGCCACACCCTGGGCTTCCATGTCCGGGTTGGCCCGCAGGTCCAACGCGGCGTCGGCGGTCAGCAGCACCGCTTCCAGCAGGGCGTCGATGTTGGTGCCCTGCTTGGCCGAGATGTCGACGAACATGGTGTCGCCGCCGAAGTCCTCGGCGACGAGGCCGTACTCGGTGAGCTGACCGCGGATCTTGGCCGGGTCGGCGCCCTCCTTGTCGATCTTGTTGACGGCCACCACGATCGGCACATCAGCGGCCTGCGCGTGGTTGATGGCCTCCACCGTCTGCGGCATGACGCCGTCGTCGGCGGCGACCACCAGGATCGCGATGTCGGTGGCCTTCGCACCGCGGGCACGCATGGCGGTGAACGCCTCGTGACCCGGGGTGTCGATGAAGGTGACCAGTCGCTCGTTGCCGTCCAGCTCGGTGAGCACCTGGTAGGCGCCGATGTGCTGGGTGATGCCGCCCGCCTCGCCCTCGCGGACGTTGGCCTGACGGATCGTGTCGAGCAGTCGGGTCTTGCCGTGGTCGACGTGACCCATGACGGTGACCACCGGCGGACGGAACTCCAGATCGTCCTCGCCGCCTTCGTCCTCGCCGTAGGTGAGGTCGAACGACTGCAGCAGCTCGCGGTCCTCGTCCTCCGGGGACACGACCTGCACGACGTAGTTCATCTCGTTGCCGAGCAACTCGAGCGTCTCGTCGCCCACCGACTGGGTGGCGGTCACCATCTCACCGAGGTTGAACAGCGCCTGCACCAGCGATGCCGGGTTGGCGTCGATCTTCTCGGCGAAATCGGACAGCGACGCACCACGCGCGAGCCGGATGGTCTCGCCGTTGCCGTGCGGCAACCGCACGCCACCGACGACCGGGGCCTGCATGTTCTCGTACTCGGCGCGTTTTGCCCGCTTCGACTTGCGGCCCCGCTTGGGGGCGCCGCCGGGACGACCGAACGCACCTGCGGCGCCGCCGCGCTGACCTGGACGGCCACCGCCGCCGGGCCGACCGCGGTAGCCGCCACCTGCGGGGGCACCGCCGCCGCCACCGGGGCCACCTGCGCCGCCGCCGCGGTAGTTACCGCCACCGCCGCCCGGGCCACCGGGACGACCACCTGCACCTGCTCCCGGGCCACGGGCACCGGGACCGGGCCGCGGACCGCCGCCGGGACGTGGGCCGCCGCCGGTACGGGCGCCCTGCGGGCGGGGCGGCATGTTGCCGGGGCTGGCGCCCGGGCGGGGACCGCCGCCGGGGCGCGGACCGCCGGGGCCGGCTCCTGGCCGTGGTCCGCCGGGACCTGCAGCGGGACGCGGAGCCGGTCGCTCGACCGGCGTCTGGGACGAGAACGGATTGTTGCCGACGCGCGGGGTCCGCGGGGCGGGCTTGGGTGCGCCACCGGGCACGGGCCCGGGACGTGGGCCTGGCGTCGGCGCCGGGCCGGGCCTGGCGGGCGGGGCCGACGGTGCTGCGGCCGAAGGTGTGGGAGCTGCGGGAGGCGCCGGGGGTGCCGCGGGCGCTGCCGGCGGCGCAGGCTCCTGGGCTGCCGGCGGCGCGGCCGGTTTGGGTGCTGCGGGCTTGGGCGCAGCGGGCTTCGCGGCTGAACCGTTGCCGTCGCTCTTGACCTTTTCGCCTGCGGGCTTCGAGCCGCCGAATGATTCGCGAAGACGGCGGGCGACGGGCGCCTCGACCGTGGATGACGCGGATTTGACGAATTCGCCCTGGTCGTTCAGTCGGGCGAGCACTTCTTTACTGGTGACACCGAGTTCTTTAGCCAACTCGTGCACGCGGGCCTTACCTGCCACTACATCTCCTGTCTGGGAGGCGACAGCGGTGGTGGGCGCCGCGCCTCGGTTTAGCTATGACGCATGGTCATCGAGACTTCACGGTGTGCTCATGTTCTTCGCTACCTGTCCTGTTGCCGGGCGGTCGAGTGCGGTCGAGAAACACTCTTCCACCGCGGTGGTGTCCGGTGTACCGGTGATCCGCAACGCTCGGCCGAATGCCCGCCGTCGAATTGCCGCTTGGAGACACTCGGGATCGCGATGCAGCCAAGCACCCCGCCCCGGGAGCGTTCTCGCTGCGTCAACGATCACGACACTGGGGCCATTCCCAGTCCCGCTCGCACTGTCGACAGCGACAACCCGAAGCAATTCGACGGCCAGCTCTCGTTCTCGGCATCCGATGCAGGTCCGCACCGGTCCACCCGAAGGGGCGATGGTGCTTTTCTGCGTCCGAGCCGATGTCTCGCGCTGGATCACAGCTGAGTCTACCGTCACCGCAGCACCGAAACGAAAATCGGTGTGCCGCCGGGGCCGCGTCAGTGGTCGCCGACCGCGCCGTGAGCGGCGTCCGGCCGGGGCTCGGGACGGCCCGACGGACGACCGGGCGCCGCGTCGGCCGCGGCGTCGTCGCTGCGGATGTCGATGCGCCAGCCGGTCAGCCTTGCGGCCAGCCTGGCATTCTGCCCTTCCTTGCCGATCGCCAGCGACAGCTGGAAGTCCGGGACGATCACCCGCGCCGCCCGCGTTCCCTCGTCGATCACCGACACCGAGACCACCTTGGCCGGGGACAGCGCGTTGGCCACGAACCGGGCGGGGTCCTCGTCGTAGTCGATGATGTCGATCTTCTCGCCGGACAACTCGCTCATCACGTTGCGCACCCGCTGCCCCATCGGGCCGATGCAGGCGCCCTTGGCATTGAGGCCCGGCATCCGGGAGGTGACGGCGATCTTGGAGCGGTGCCCCGCCTCCCTGGCCACGGCCACGATCTCCACCGACCCGTCGGCGATCTCGGGGACCTCCAGCGAGAACAGCTTGCGAACGAGGTTGGGATGCGTGCGCGAAAGCGTGATCAGTGGTTCCCGCGCGCCGCGGCTGACACCGACGACGTAGCAGCGCAGCCGGTCGCCGTGTTCGTAGCGTTCCCCGGGCACCTGTTCGGCGGAGGGGATCACCCCTTCGGACCCCTTGGTCTCACTGCCCATCCGCACCACCACCAGGCCGCGGGCGTTGGCCCGGGCGTCGCGCTGGATGACCCCGGCGACGATGTCGCCTTCGCGGGCGGCGAACTCGCCGTAGTTCTTCTCGTTCTCGGCGTCGCGGAGCCGCTGCAGGATCACCTGACGCGCGGTGGTGGCCGCGATGCGGCCGAAACCTTCAGGGGTGTCGTCCCATTCGTGCACCACGTTGCCGTCGGAGTCGGTCTCGCGGGCCATCACCTTGACGATGCCGGTCTTGCGGTCGATGTCGATGCGGGCGTCGGCCTCGTGGCCCTCGGTGTGCCGATATGCGGTCAACAGCGCCGATTTGATGGTCTCGACCACCACGTCGACGGTGATTCCCTTGTCGGCCTCGATCGCGTGCAGGGCCGCCATGTCGATGTTCACGCTTCGGCCTCCTTCCCGGACTGGCCGGCCAGTTCCAGCTCGTGCGGATTTGGTGGTGAAAACTCCACCTGGACAACAGCTTTGATGATCTCATCGAGACCGAGGTCACGGACTGTGAACTTGCCGCGGGCACCGTCGCGCAACACCAGGGCGACCCTGCCGCCCCCTGTCTGCCCCAACCGTCCGGTCAGGGTCGAGCCGTCGGACAGCGTCATCTCGACCCTGCGTGCGCGGGCCCGGCGGAAGTGCTTCTCGGTGGTCAGCGGCCGGTCCACCCCCGGGGAGGTCACCTCGAGGACATACGCCGCGGAGTCGACTTCGTCGAGGAGTTCGGAGGCCGCCCGCGACAGCCGGGCGATCGAATCGAGATCCAGCCCGTCGTCGCCGTCGGTGACCACCGTGATCCGGGGTGGACGCGCCGAAGCGTCGATCTGAACGTCTTCGATGTCGAATCCGGCGCGCGCGAACTCCCCGTCGAGCAGTTCGATCACCTGTCGTTGCGACGGTAATCCCGTAGACCGCTCCGCCACGGCGAGCTCCTCGTCTTGAGTTGTCCGGACACGGTTCGCAAGGCTTTCGTGAGTACACGATCCCCGGACCCGACACTCCACGATACGCCAGCGCCGGCAGGCCAAATAACGAAAACCGGTCCTGACCGCGGCCCGACACCGAACTCGGTCGCCGCGTGCGCCTCGGCGGCAATGGCAGGATGTTGCTCGTGCCGAGCCGACCACCGACCGTCAGCCGTCGAAGGGTGCTCGCCGGGGCGGCGACCCTGGCGATGGTGGGCGCCACGTCGATGACCGCGGTGGCCTGCGGTACCGCGCCGCCTCCGCCCGATCTCGACGACCTGACGACCGGGCTCGACCGCGCCCGCGCCGACAGCAGGCTGGCCAGCGACGCTGCCGCGGCCACCCGCGGGTCGGCCGCGGACGCCCTCACCGAAGCCGCCGCCGAGCGGTCGGCGCACGCCGAGGCGCTCGCCGACGAGATCGTGCGGCTGACCGGCCGCGCCGCCCCGACCACCAGCGTGACCACTACGGCGACGACCTCGACTGCGTCGCCGTCCGCGGCCGCGCCAGTCCCCACCGTCGACGACGTCATCGGCGCACTGCGGGCATCGGCCGACAGCGCCGCTGCGGCCGCCGCGGCGCTGTCCGGATATCGCGCCGGGCTGTTCGCCTCCATCGCCGCGGCGTGCACCACCGCCTCCAGCGTGGCCCTGACCCCGGCCGGAGGCGCGCGATGACCTCACCTCGTCCGCGGCCGGACCCGTCCACCACCCCGAGCCGTCCCGGCCCCGGCCCCACGCCGGCACGGCCGAGCGACGCCGCCGACGGCGCGTTGTTCGATGCCATCGCCACCGAGCACGCCACCATCTACGGCTACGGGATCGTGTCGGCGCACTCGGTCCCGGAGGTGAACTACCTCGTCTCCGAGGCCATGGCCGAGCACCGCAACCTCCGGGAGGCGGCGATCGCACTGCTCGAGGAGCGCGGCGTCGCCGTTCCGCTGCCCGCCGCCGGGTATTCGCTCCCGATGGAGGTCGACACGCCCGCCGAGGCCGCGAACCTCGCGGTGACGATGGAACAGGACGGGGCCACCGCGTGGCGGGCCGTCGTCGAGCAGGCCACCGATCAGACCGTGCGGGCCTTCGGCGTCACCGCGCTGACCGAGAGCGCCGTCACGGCGGCGCGCTGGCGCCGCGTCCGCGGCGACGCCGCGATCACCGTCGCGTTCCCGGGCGGCACCGAATAGTCGGCAGAGTCCGCGCTCAGCCCGCCGCGACCGCTGCGGCAATGTCGGCGGCCGCGGCCTCGGCGGGGACCTCCCGCTTCTCGCCGCTGAACCGGTCGCGCAGCTCGACCACGCCGTCGGCCCAGCCGCGCCCCACCACGACGATCCACGGCACGCCGAGCAACTCCGCGTCCTTGAACTTCACGCCGGGTGAGGCCTTGCGGTCGTCGAGCAGCACCTCGAGGCCACGGCCGTCGAGTTCGGCGGCCAGTTCCGTGGCGGCCGTGCGCGCCTCGGCGTCCTTGTTCGCGATGACCACGTGCACGTCGAACGGCGACACCGACGAGGGCCAGCGCAGCCCCAGCTCGTCGTGATGCTGCTCGGCGATCACCGCGACCAGGCGCGATACGCCGATGCCGTAGGAGCCCATCGTCAGCCGGACCGGTTTGCCGTCCTCGCCGAGCACGTCGGCGGCGAACGCGTCGGCGTATTTGCGGCCGAGCTGGAAGACGTGCCCGATCTCGATGCCCCGTGCGGCGACCAGCGGTCCCGCGCCGTCGGGTGAGAGGTCCCCTTCGCGGACCTCGGCGGCCTCGATGGTGCCGTCGGGGGTGAAGTCGCGGCCGGCGACCAGCCCGACCACGTGCCGGCCCGGCTCGTCGGCGCCGGTGATCCAGGCCGTTCCGTCGACGACCCGGGGGTCGACGAGGTAACGAACCCCGTTCGCCAGCAGGCCTTTCGGACCGATGTAACCCTTGACCAGGAACGGATGCCTGGCGAAATCCGCGTCGTCGAGCATCGCGTACTCGGCCGGTTCCAGCGCAGCGCCGAGCCGTTTGTCGTCGACCTCACGATCGCCGGGCACCCCGATCGCGAGCAGTTCCCACTCACCGCCGGGCTGACGCACCTTCACCAACACGTTCTTGAGCGTGTCCGCGGCGGTGACCCGGCGTCCGAGTCCGGCGCCGTTGGCCCAGTCGACGAGCGTGGCGATGGTCGGCGTGTCAGGGGTGTCGTGTACGACGGCGTCGGGCAGCCCGTCGATCGGCCGGGCCTCGGGCACCGCGGTGATCACGGCCTCGACGTTGGCGGCGTACCCGGATTCGAGGCAACGTACGTAGGTGTCCTCGCCGACCTCGCTCTCGGCCAGGAACTCCTCGGACGCGCTGCCGCCCATGGCCCCCGACACCGCCGACACGATGACGTACCGCACCGCCAGCCGATCGAAGATCCTCTGGTACGCCTCGCGGTGTGCGTGATAGGCGTTCTTGAGCCCGTCGTCGTCGACGTCGAACGAGTACGAGTCCTTCATGATGAACTCGCGGCCACGCAGGATGCCCGCCCGGGGACGCGCCTCGTCGCGGTACTTGGTCTGGATCTGGTACAGCCGCAGCGGAAAGTCCTTGTACGAGGAGTATTCGCCCTTCACGGTCAGCGTGAAGAACTCCTCGTGCGTCGGCCCGAGCATGTAGTCGTTGCCCCGGCGGTCTTTCAAGCGGAAGACGCCGTCGCCGTACTCCGTCCACCGGTTGGACGTCTCATACGGACCACGCGGCAGCAACGCGGGGAACAGGATCTCCTGTCCCCCAATGGCGTTCATCTCGCTGCGGACGATGGCCTCGATCTTGCGGAGCACCTTGAGGCCGAGCGGCAACCAGCTGTACAGCCCGGGCCCCACCGGACGGACATAGCCGGCCCGGAGCAGCAGTTTGTGGCTGGGCACCTCGGCGTCGGCAGGGTCGTCTCTCAGGGTGCGCAGGAACAGCTCGGACATCCGGGTGATCACAGCCGACAACCTTACTGAGTGGTCTCGGTGTGATCGGCGAGCGGGAGCTAAAGCTCTCCGGCGTCGATCGCGTCCTTGACTTCCTGGGCGTGGGCCACCTGCTCGGCGGTGTACCCGATGAACAGCGCGGCGCCGCCCACGATGACCGCGACCGCGGCCACCCACAGCAGGCCGTACGTGTAACCCTGGTCGAGCGCGTGCAGCTGTGCGGCGTTCATGTCCTTCACCGGGCCGTTGGTGCCGCCCAGATACAGCGTGCGCGACGTGATGACCGCCTGGATGATCGCCAGCACCACCGGTCCGCCGAGGCTCTGCAGCATCAGCGCGATGGCCGACACCGGCCCGATCTGATCGAACCCGACGCCGGCGATGGCCGACACCGTCAGGGGCACGACGATCATGCCGATCCCGAAACCGCCGACGGTGATCGGCAGCACCAGGTTCGGGAAGTACGGGATCCCCGCGTCGAGCGTCGAGCCGTAGAGCATGGCCGCCAGCACCAGGACACCGCCGCCGATCACCAACAGCCGCGGCGGGAACTTCGACACCAGCGCCGACGACAGGCCCAGGCCGATGCCGAGCGCGATGACGAACGGGATGAAGCCGATCCCCGCTCGCAGCGCGCTGTAGCCCATGATGTCCTGCACGTACAGGCCGATCAGCACGGTCAGCGTGAACATCACGCCGCCGGCGAGGAAGATCGCGGCGAACGTGGCGACCCGGTTTCGGTCGTGGAACAGGCTGAACGGGACGACCGGGTTCTCGGCGGTGCGCTCGACGTAGAGGAACGCGGCCAGGCAGGCCAGCGCGGCGGCGCCGGAACCGAGCGTCACCGATGACAACCAGCCCTGCTCGGGGCCCATCGAGAAGGCGAACACCGCGGCCGTGCAGCCCAATGTCGCCAGCAGCGCACCGGCGGCGTCGAGCTTCAGCCGCTCCTTGTGGGTCTCCCGCAGCGTCTTGCGGGCCAGGTAGATCACGATCAGGCCGATGGGCACGTTCACCAGGAAGGCCAACCGCCACGACACCTCGGTCAGCGCTCCACCGACGACCAGGCCCATCACCGAGCCGACGCCCGTCATGGCCGCGAACACCGCGGTGGCGGCGTTGCGGGCAGGCCCCTTCGGGAACGTCGTCGCGATCAGCGCCAGACCCGTGGGCGAGGCGATGGCCGCGCCCACCCCTTGCAGCAGCCGGGCGATCACCAGGGTGACCTCGTCCCAGGCGACCCCGCAGAGGATCGAGGCGATGGTGAACAGAGCGACGCCGACGGTGAAGGTGCGCTTGCGGCCGATGGTGTCGCCGAGGCGTCCACCCAGCAGCATCAGGCCGCCGAACGTCAGCACATACGCGGTGATGACCCAGCTGCGTCCGGCGTCGGACAGGCTGAGCTCATCCTGGATCTTCGGGAGCGCGACGATCGCAATGGTGCTGTCCATCGTCGCCAGCAGCTGCATCCCACCGATCGCGATGACCGCGGCGATGAAGCGCCGGGAGGGGAACCACGAAGGAACCTTGCTGGATCGCTGCGCGGCAGTCCCGCCGGCACCCGCGCCGGAGACACGAGCGGAAAGTGCTCGATCCTGGGCCCGTTTCGAACCCCGGCGTCCCTTGCCTGCGGCGTCACGTTGGATGGCGGCACGCTCTGCGTCATTGAGAGCCGTCATAACGAGTTACCTTACAGTACTCTTAAGAATTCTTTACCCACCGAAGCCGGCGACCGCCCCGATCACGATGATCGCCGGAGGTCGGATGCCATCAGAGCGAATCCGTTCCGGCGCGTCGGAGAGCGTCGACCGCAGCGTCCGTTGCGACGAGGTGGTGCCGTGCTGCACCACCAGAACCGGCGTATCCGCTGGTCGGCCGCCTTCCATCAAGACTTTGACGAACAACTCGATCCGTTCGACGGCCATCAGCAACACGATCGTGCCGCGCATTGCTGCCAGCGCATCCCAATTCACTAACGATTCGGGGTGCTCCGGCGCGAGGTGTCCGCTGACCACCACGAACTCATGCGTCAGGCCCCGATGGGTGACCGGGACGCCGGCGAGCGCAGGAACCGCTATGGCACTGGTCACACCGGGTACCACGGTGATGGGAATCCCCACATCGGCGCACGCGATGACCTCTTCGTAACCGCGGGCGAACACGAACGGGTCGCCGCCCTTGAGCCGGACGACGAACTTGCCCGCCCTGGCCCGGTCGATGAGCACGTCGTTGATCGCGTCCTGCGCCATCGCCCTGCCGTAGGGGATCTTCGCGGCGTCGATCACTTCCACTTCCGGTGACAGCTCCGCGAGCAGTTCCTGAGGTGCGAGTCGGTCGGCGACGACGACGTCGGCCTGGGCCAGTAGCCGCCTGCCGCGCACCGTGATCAGTTCGGCGTCGCCAGGGCCCCCACCCACCAGCGCCACGCTGCCGCGCACCGCTCCGGAGGCCTCGTCGCTGATGAGGCCCTGCTGCAGCGCCTCGTGGATGGCCGAGCGGATGGCCGCCGACCGGCGGTGCTCCCCCGCGGCGAGCACGCCGACGGCCAGCCCCTCGTACTCGAACGACGCGGGCGTGACGGCGGTGCCCTCCACGGCGATGTCGGCGCGCACGCAGAACACCCGGCGGCGCTCGGCTCCCGCGACGATGGCGGCGTTGACATCCGAATCGTCTGTGGCCGCAATCACATACCAGGCGTCGTCGAGGTCGCTGTCGCGAAACTCCCGCATTGTCAGCGTGATTCCGACTTCCTGCCGGCTCAAGGCCTCGACCGCAGGGGTGGCGGCCTTGGTCACGACGTGCACGTCGGCGCCGCTGGCGACCAGCAGCGGCAAGCGTCGCTGCGCAACCGTGCCGCCGCCCACGACCACGACTTTCCTGCCCGTCAGACGCAGGCCCACCAGATAGGCGTTCTCTGAGGTCACATTGCTCCTCGCGTGCGCGTCACCCGGCGAGCTTAGAGTGTGCGGCGGCCGCGACGAAGCGGGCGATCGCCTGCGGGTGGGCGGCGGGATGGGTGTGCAGGTAGCCGGCGTGCACTCCGCCGAGCACGGCGCCGTCGTCGACAGCCCTGCCCGCCCGGCCCCGGTAGCGCCATGCCGGCTGCCGCTCCCCCGCGAAATGCACCGTGGTCCGGTGGAACTCGTGGCCGACCACCCGATCGCCGACGGCGTGTAGCGACGAATCGCAGACCGCGACCGCGTCGCGATACCCGAGTGTCAGCGTGTCGGTGAACGACGCCGACCCTGCAAGCACCCCGCACATCGGCCGGCCGTCGAGGTCGTCGACCAGATAGGTCAGGCCCGCGCATTCGGCGTGCACGGGCGCACCGCCGGCGGCCAGCGCGCGGATCTGCGCGCGTACCGCGTCGTTGCCCGACAGCTCGGCAGCGAACTGCTCGGGGAATCCCCCGGGAAGCACCAGCGCCGCCGTGCCGGACGGCAACGGGTCGTGCAGCGGATCGAAGTCCACGACCTGTGCGCCTGCGGCGGCGAGCAGTTCGCGGTGCTCGGTGTAGCCGAAGGTGAACGCCTTGCCCGCGGCCAGCGCGACGACCGGTGCGTCGGCGCGGGGTTCGGCCGGCTGTGGCGTCCACGGTTCGTCGACGACGTGGCTGGCTGCGGCCGACGTCACCGCATCCAGGTCGACGTGGCGGGCCACCAGCGAGGTCATCGCCTCGACCGCGGCGCCGGCGCGGCGGCCGTGTTCCACCGCGGTGACGAGCCCGAGGTGCCGCGACGGCACCGCCAGCTCGTCGGCCCGCGGGATGGATCCGAGCACCGCGACACCGGCCTGCTCACACCCCTGGCGCAACACCTCGTCGTGCCGCGCGGACCCCACCCGGTTCAGGATCACTCCGGCGAGTCGGACGCCGCGGTCGAACGTCGCGAAACCGTGCAGCAGCGCCGCCACGCTGTGGCTCTGGCCGCGCGCGTCGACGACGAGCACCACCGGCGCCCCGAGCAGCGAGGCCACCTGCGCGGTGGATCCCTGCGCGGCGCCTCCGGACGCGATGTCGCCGATACGTCCGTCGAACAGGCCCATCACCCCCTCGACGACCGAGATGTCGGCGTCGTCGCTGCCGTGCCGGTACAGCGGACCGATCAGCCGATCACCGACGAGCACCGAATCGAGGTTGCGGCCCGGCCGGCCCGCAGCCAGCGCGTGATATCCGGGATCGATGAAGTCCGGTCCGACCTTGAACGGCGCCACCCGGCGGCCGGCCTGCCGCAGCGCGCCCATCAGACCCGTTGCCACGGTGGTCTTTCCACTGCCCGAGGCCGGCGCGGCGATCACGACCGCCGGAGTGCTCACGCCTCGCCCCGCGAGCTTGCGTGTCTGCACGCCGACACGCCGCAACTAGTGGCATTTTGCGCGCGCTCGCGCAGTTCGAATGGGCACAGAGCGCTCACCACTCGATGCCCTTCTGGCCCTTGCGCCCGACATCCATCGGGTGCTTGACCTTCGTCATCTCGGTGACGAGATCCGCGGCATCCAGCAGCGCCGCAGGGGCGTCGCGCCCGGTGATCACCACGTGCTGCCGTCCCGGACGTGAGCGGAGCACGTCGACCACTTCATCGACGTCCACCCACCCCCACTTGAGCGGATAGGTGAACTCGTCGAGCACATAGAAGTCGTGGCGCTCCTCCGCCAAGCGGCGGGCGATCTCCGCCCACCCGTCGGCCGCGGCCGCGGCGTGATCGATCTCGGTTCCGGCCTTGCGTGACCACGACCAGCCCGAACCCATCTTGTGCCATTCGACCGGTCCGCCGACGCCGCGCTCATCGTGGACGCGTCCCAGCTCGCGCAGCGCAACCTCTTCTCCCACTTTCCATTTGGCGCTCTTGACGAACTGGAACACCGCGACGTCGAAGCCCTGGTTCCAGGCGCGCAGCGCCATCCCGAACGCGGCGGTGGACTTGCCCTTGCCCGGCCCGGTGTGCACGGCCAGCAGCGGCGCGGTGCGCCGCGCGCGGGTCGTCAACCCATCGCTGGGAACCGTCAGCGGTTGCCCCTGAGGCATCGCATCACCTTCCTGCAACCGTCAGGCTGCGCCGCGGTCGGCCTGCACCTTCACCAGCTCGGTGAGGTTGTCGGCCCGCAGCTGCTCCAGCCGCACCGACGGCGCGCCCAGATGGCCCGCCAGGTCGGCCGCCAAACCCAGTCGTACATAGGATGTCTCGCAGTCGACGACGACGGCCGCGGCCCCTTCGGCCACCAGCCGGGCCGCGGCGGTGCGCGTGCGGCCGAGCGGGTCGGGCCCGCCGGTGGCCCGCCCATCGGTGAGGACCACCACGAGGCTGCGGCGCGCGCGGTCACGGGCCCGCTCCCGCACCACCATGTCGCGGGCCGCCGTCAGGCCCTGCGCCAGCGGCGTCCTGCCGCCGGTGTCGAAGCGTGCCAACCGGCGGCTGGCGATGTACACCGACGACGTCGGGGGCAACAGCACCCGGGCGTCCTGCTGCCGGAAGGTGATCACCGCGACCTTGTCCCTGCGCTGGTAGGCGTCGCGGAGCAGCGACAGCGTGGCCCCGCTGACCGCCGACATGCGATCGCGGGCGGCCATCGAACCCGAGGCGTCGACGACGAAGATCACCAGGTTCCCCTCGCGGCCTTCTCGCACGGCACGCCGCACATCACCGGGGCCTGGGCGCAACCGGCCCGGTTGCGCCTGGGATCCCGCCGCGGCCAACAGCGTGGCGAACATGTGCAGACCATGCCCCGTCCCGGGTTCGGTGGCGGCCGACACGACGGTGCCGGTGCGGTTGCGGGCGCGCGACCGCCGCCCTGGCGCCCCCTCGCCCACCCCGGGTACGACGAGCGCCTTGGTCCGGAACGCGGTCGACGGCGCGGCACTGGACTGGGTCGACTTCCCCGAAGACGGCGACTCCCGTTGCGCTCCTTGTCCTTCGCCGTTTGTCCCGGGTGCCGATTCGCCACCACCCGGTGGATCGGGCTCGGGATCCGGCTCGGGTTCGCCGGCTTCGGCACCGTCGTCCGCCGACTCACCCGCCTGCTGCATCGCGTCGTCGAGGCGCCCGGGATCCAGACCGGGATCGTCGAACGGGTCGCGGCGACGACGATGCGGCAGTGCGAGTTCGGCCGCGACCCGGATGTCCTCCTCGTCGACGGTCTTCACCCTCCGCCACGCGGCGTGGGCCACCGCCGTGCGTGCCACCACCAGGTCGGCGCGCATCCCGTCGACGTCGAAGGCCGCACACAGCGCCGCGATGCGCCGTAACTCCTTGTCGGGCAACACCACATCGGGCAACACCGCTCGGGCTTCGGCGATTCGGGCGGCCAGGTCGGCGTCGGCCCCGGCGTGGCGGGCGGCGAACCCCGAGGGATCGGCCTCGTAGGCAAGCCGTGCACGGATCACCTCGGCCCGCACGTCGACGTCGCGGGACGCGGCCACGTCGACGGTGAGCCCGAACCGGTCGAGCAGCTGTGGACGCAGCTCACCCTCTTCGGGGTTCATCGTGCCGATCAGGACGAACCGGGCGTCGTGGCTGTGGGAGACCCCGTCGCGCTCGATGTGGACGCGGCCCATCGCCGCGGCGTCGAGCAGGACGTCGACCAGATGGTCGTGCAGCAGATTGACCTCGTCGACGTACAGCACGCCGCCGTGGGCGCGGGCGAGCAGGCCCGGCGAGAACGCGTGCTCGCCGTCGCGCAACACCTTCTGCAGGTCCAGCGATCCGACCACCCGGTCCTCGGTGGCGCCGATCGGCAGCTCCACGAGATGGCCACCGTCGTCCCCCGACAACCTGAAAGCCTCTGTGAGCACCTTCGCCAGGCCCCGGACGGCGGTCGACTTCGCGGTGCCCTTCTCGCCGCGGATCAACACTCCACCGATGTCGGGCCGGACGGCGCACAGCACCAGCGCCAACCGCAGCCGGTCGTGGCCCACCACCGCGCTGAACGGATAGATCGGTGGTGACTGGTCGTGAACCGTCACGGCTTCACCATCGGCACGTGCGGGATGCCGTCGTCGAGGAACTCGTCGCCGTCGCGGACGAACCCGTGCCTTCGGTACATGTCCTCGAGGTAGGTCTGCGCGTTGATGTGGCACGGAAAGTCGCCGACCTCGGCCAGCGCGGCCTGCAACAAGCGCGCGGTGTGACCGTGTCCGCGGTCGGCGCGTTTGGTGCAGACCCGACCGATCCGGAACGCCTTCTGGCCGGCGGGATGCTCCTCCATCAGCCGCAACGTCGAGATGACGCCGCCCTCGGGATTCTCCAGCCAGAAATGGCGGGTCTCGGCGACCAGGTCACGGCCGTCCAGCTCGGGGTACGGGGTGGCCTGCTCGACCACGAACACCTCGACGCGCAACTTGAGCAGTTCGTAGAGCGTCGCGGCATCCAGATCCTTGGCCCAGCTGCGCCGCAGCGCCACTGTCATCCGGTGGCCACCGTCATGCGGTCGCCGCGGTCGGGGAATGCTCGGTGCCTGCGGCCGACCCGTCGCCGGCGGCGGCCGGCACCCCACCGGCGGGTTTGTCGAGCTTGAGCACCTTGGTGCCGTGCGCCCACAATTCCTCGAAAAGCTCAGGCTCGGTAGACAATTCGATGCCCAGCGACGGAACGATCTCCTTGAGCCTGGGCAGCCAGCCCTGGTAGCGGTCGGAGAAGCACCGCTGCATCACGTCGACCATCGCGGGAACCGCGGTCGACGCACCGGGCGATGCGCCGAGCAGTCCGGCGATGCTGCCGTCGGCGGCGGTCAGCACGGTGGTACCGAACTCCAGTACACCGCCCTTGCCCTTGGCCTTGCGGATCACCTGCACGCGCTGTCCCGCGATGTCGAGCTCCCAGTCGGAATCCTTGACGCCGGGGGCGAATTCGCGAAGCGCGTCGACCCGGTCGGACTCGCTGAGCAGCAGCTGACCGATGAGGTACTTCAACAGGCCCATCTCGGTGAGGCCGACACCCAGCATCGACACCAGGTTGTCGGGCTTGACCGAGAACGGCAGGTCGGTGACCTTGCCCTGCTTGAGGAATTTCGGCGACCACCCGGCGAACGGACCGAACAGCAACCAGGACCTGCCGTTGATCACCCGGGTGTCCAGGTGGGGCACCGACATCGGGGGGGCGCCCAGCGGCGGCAGCCCGTACACCTTGGCCTGGTGGGCGGCGGTCAGCGCCTGATTGCCGCTGCGAAGCCACTGGCCGCCCACGGGAAAGCCGCCGAAGCCCTTCGCCTCCTTGATGCCCGCCTTCTGCAGCAACGGCAGCGCGCCACCTCCGGCGCCGACGAACACGAACTTGGCGTTGATCTTGCGGGTGACGCCGGTGCGCCGGTTGACGACCTTGACCGTCCAGGTTCCGTCGGAACCCTGGCTCAGGTCGCGCACGTCGTGGCCGAACAACGTCGCCATACCCGCCTTGGCGCCGAACCCGATCAACTGCCGCGACAGCGAACCGAAGTCCACATCGGTGCCGTCCTGCGTCCAGTTCAGACCGACCGGCTGGGAGAAGTCGCGTTTGTCGGCCATCAACGGCAGTCGCCGGGTGAACTCGTCACGATCGTCGATGAACTCCATCGAGGCGAACAGCGGGTTGCCGACGAGCGCCTCGTAGCGGCGCTTGAGGTAGTCGACGTTGTCGGCGCCCTGGACGAAGCTGACGTGCGGGATCGGGTTGAGGAAGCTGCGGACGTCCGGGATCACGCCGTTCTCGACGGCATACGCCCAGAACTGCCGCGACACCTGGAACTGCTCGTTGACGTGGACGGCCTTGGTGATGTCGATGGTGCCGTCGGGCCGCGCCGGGGTGTAGTTCAACTCACACAGCGCCGAGTGGCCGGTGCCTGCGTTGTTCCACGGATCGCTGCTCTCCGCGGCAGCGCCGTCGAGTCGCTCGACCAGCGTCATCGACCAGTTCGGCTCCAGCAGACGCAGCAGCGCACTGAGCGTGGCGCTCATGATGCCCGCTCCTACCAGCAGGACGTCGGTCTTCTCCGGTTCAGACACCTTTTCCCATGGTCCTTCGTGGTCGCGGTCCGTACCTGACGGCTTACCGCTGTTCAGGTTATCCCGCCGCGCCCGAACGGAGCGTGGCGACCACTGCACATACCGCTGCGGCCACGCCGCCGATCGGCATTAGGGTGGCTGACGTGTCTGGATGGGAGCCCGACGTGCTGCCCGGATATTGGCAGTGCACGTTCGCCCTCGGCCCCGATCCGGACGGTGAGGGCGAACTGGAGGCGACGCTGGTGCGTCGCGGCGAGCCCGACCCGTCGGCCGACCGCGCGGTGCTGATGGTGCACGGCTTCACCGACTATTTCTTCAACACCGAGTTCGCCGATCACCTCGCCGCGCGCGGGTTCGCGTTCTACGCGCTCGACCTGCACAAGTGCGGACGCTCTCACCGTGAGGGCCAGACCCCGCACTTCACCACCGACCTCGCTCGCTACGACGTCGAACTCGAACGGGCCCTCGACGCCATCGCGGCCGTCTCGCCGGCACGTGTCCTGGTCTATGGGCACTCGGCCGGCGGGCTGGTGGTGTCGCTGTGGCTGGACCGGCTGCGCCGCCGCGGCGCGACCGTCCGCAAAGGGGTGTCGGGGCTGATTCTCAACAGCCCGTGGCTGGACCTGCAGGGGCATCCCATCCTGCGGACCCCTCCGACCTCGGTGGCGCTGCGGGCGCTGGGCCGGCTGCGCAAGCGCACGGTCGTGCGGCGACCGACCGAGGGCGGGTACGGCACGACGCTGCACCGCGACTACCACGGCGAGTTCGAGTACGACCTGACGTGGAAACCCGTCGGCGGGTTTCCGGTGACCTTCGGCTGGATCCACGCGATCAGGCGCGGTCAGACGAGGCTTCACCGTGGCCTCGACGTCGGGGTCCCGAACCTGATCCTGCGCTCGGACCGCAGCGTGCGCGAGATCAGCGACCCCGCCCTGATCGAGCGGATCCATCGCGGAGACGCCGTGCTCGACGTCGCACAGATCGCGCGGTGGGCGGGCTGCATCGGCAACCGGACCACTGTCGTGCCCATCACCGACGCCAAGCACGACGTGTTCCTGTCGGTGCCGGAGTCCCGGCAGCAGGCCTACGCCGAGCTGGACCGGTGGCTGGACTGGTACCTGACACATCACCTTGCCGACACTTCGGCTGCGCCGATTCGGCCGACACCACCACCCGAGGAGAAGTGACCGGCATGGCTGACTTCGACATCGCGATCATCGGAACAGGCTCGGGGAACTCGATTCTCGACGACCGCTACGTCGACAAGCGGGTGGCCATCTGCGAGCAGGGCGTGTTCGGCGGAACCTGTCTCAACGTCGGCTGCCTGCCGACCAAGATGTTCGTCTACGCCGCCGGGGTGGCTCAACAGGCCCGTGACTCAAGCCGTTTCGGGGTCGACGCGCACGTGGACTCGGTGCGCTGGGCCGACATCGTCTCCCGGGTCTTCGGCCGCATCGACCCGCTGGCGAGCGGTGGCGAGCACTACCGACGGTCGTCACCGAACGTGGAGGTGTTCGCCAGCCACACCCGTTTCGCCGCACCGACTTCCGGGGGTGGCCACCGCCTGCGCACCGACGACGGCGACGAGTTCAGCGCAGACCAGGTGGTGATCGCCGCGGGCGCGCGGGCGACGGTGCCGCCTGCCATCGCCGGGTCCGGAGTCCCCTACCACACCAGCGACACCATCATGCGCATCTCGGATCTGCCCGAGCACATCGTGATCGTCGGCGGTGGGTTCGTGGCCGCGGAGTTCGCGCACGTCTTCTCGTCGCTGGGGTCCCGGGTGACGATCGTGTTGCGCGGCACCACGATGCTCAGCCACTGCGACGACACCGTCTGCGAACGGTTCACCGACATCGCCGGGAAGAAGTGGGAGATCCGCAGCCGCCGCAACATCACCGGCGGGATCTCCGACGATTCCGGCATCACGCTCGACCTCGACGACGGCTCGTCGCTGCACGCCGACACGCTGCTGGTCGCCACCGGACGCGTCCCCAACGGTGATCAGCTCGATGCGCACCACGCAGGCGTCGAGGTCGACGGCGGTCTGGTCGTCGTCGACGAATTCCAGCGCACCACAGCGCGAAACGTCTTCGCGCTCGGTGACGTCAGCTCGCCCTATCAGCTCAAGCACGTCGCCAACCACGAGGCGCGGGTGGTCAGGCACAACCTGTTGCAGGACTGGGACGACACCGACAACCTGATGCCCGCCAATCACCGCAACGTGCCCTCGGCGGTGTTCACCGAGCCGCAGATCTCGTGCGTCGGGCTGACCGAGAACGAGGCGCGCGCTGCGGGTTACCGCATCCGGTCCAAGGTGCAGGACTACGGCGACGTCGGCTACGGCTGGGCGATGGAGGATTCCACGGGATTCGCGAAGCTGATCGTCGACGACGACACCGGGCTGCTGCTGGGCGCGCACATCATGGGGCACCAGGCGTCCTCGATCATCCAGCCGGTGATCCAGGCGATGGCGTTCGATCTCCCCGCCCAGGACATGGCCAGGGGCCAGTACTGGATACACCCGGCGCTGCCCGAGGTGATCGAGAACGCGGTGCTGGCGCTGTGCGGCGAACCGCCCTGGCCACCGCCCCGCCGGCACTAGCCTCGCCTGCCGCCGAAATGGCATTCCAGCAGCACGTCTCTCGAAACTTCCCTGCTGGAATGCCGTTTCGGCGAAGATCGGCTCAGGTGCGGACCGCGAAACCCCACGGCAGTTCCAGCCGGTGCGCGGCCAGCAGCGCCTCGTCGGCCAGGATCTCGTTGATCGCGCCGTCGGCGACCACCACCCCGCCGTCCACCACGACCGCCCGCCGGCACAGCTGAGCCGCATAGGGCAGGTCGTGGGTGACGATCAGCATCGTCGCGTCCAGGCCCGAAAGCGTCTCGGCCAGTTCCCGTCTGGCCACCGGGTCCAGGTTGGCCGACGGCTCGTCGAGCACCAGGATCTGCGGATCGCACGCCAGCACCGTGGCCAGCGCGGCGCGACGGCGCTGGCCGGCCGACAGGTGGGTGGGGTTGCGGTCGGCCTGCTCGGTCAGCGACACGGTGGCCAGCGCGTGCGCCACCCGATCGGCGAGCTGCTGGCCCCGCAGCCCGAAGTTGGCGGGCCCGAACGCGACGTCCTGCGCGACGGTCGGCATGAACAACTGGTCATCGGGATCCTGGAACACCAGACCGACGCGCTGCCTGACGTCGCGGAGGTTCTTGCGGTCGACCGGCATTCCACCGATGCGCACCGACCCCGATGTCGCGGTGAGCACGCCGTTGAGATGCAGCATCAGCGTGGTCTTGCCCGCACCGTTGGGCCCGAGCACCGCAACACGCTCACCGGGGGCGACGCGCAGGTCGACACCGTCGAGTGCGACGTGGCCGTCCGGATAGACGTGGCGCAGCGCTTCCACGTGGACCGCGGGGGTCATCGGATCACCCACGCCGACACCGACACCGACACCGCGGCGACGGCCGGGATCATCGTCAACGCCCACTGGACCGGGACCGCCCTCGGCGGAGCTCCGATCACTGCGAGGTCGGGGACGCTCCCGTCGAAACCCCTCGACAGCATCGAGTGATACACCCGCTCTCCCCGCTCGTAGGACCGTAGGAACAACGCGCCGATGCCGGTGGCGATGGCGCGCACCTGGTGCAGTGCCCGCGGTGAATCCCCCCGCGAGATCCGGGCCATCCGCATCCTGCCCGCCTCCGCGGCCAGCAGGTCGATGTACCGGATCATCAGCACCAGCACCGAGGTCACCACCGCGGGGACACCGAGCCGGCTCAGCGCGGCGGGCAACTCGACGGCCGCGGTGGTGGCGGCCAGCGTCAGCGCCGCCGCCACCCCCAGGGTGCCCTTGACGACGATCCCCCACGCCGCGTACAGCCCGGCGACCGACAGCTGCAACCCGGCGACCTCGACGCGCTCGCCGCCCTCGGCGAAGGGCAGCAGCAGCGCCAGGACCAGGAACGGGGCCTCGATCAGCATCCGCGGCAGGATCCAGCGCAGCGGGATGCGCGCCAGCTGCCAGACGGCCACCACGATCAGCGCGTAGACCGCGAACGGCCAGAACATCTCCCGCGGGGTGGCCACGACGGCCAGCACGAACACCAGAAGGCAGACGATCTTGACCTCGGCGGGCGCCCGGTGCACCGCGGAGTCGCCGTGTCGGTACAGCGGATGGGCTCCGGCACCCACGGCTACCGCCCGCTCGGCTCGTCGGCGTCGGAGCCCTTGCGGGTGCGGGCGATCAGCCAGAAGCCACCACCGGCGACCACGACCGTGACGAGCACGCCGATCACCCCCGCCGGCCCCCCGCTGCCCTCGCGTCCGCCGAGCGCGTAGTCGGCCAGCGGTGAGTCGGCGAGGTGGTGTTCGTTGGCGTGCTGCGCGATGCAGTCACCTGTCAGATGCTCGCCGCCGGCGGTCTCGACGACCTCGCAGCCGCGCAGCGTGGTCGAGTCCAGGCCGTCGGGACTGGAGCTGGCGAAGTACGAGACGACCCCGGCGATCAGCAGGGTGGCGACGGCGAACGCCGCCAACAACGACCAGCGGCGGGTCATGCGGGAACCTGCGCTCGGTGGCGCCGCAACAGGTGAACCAGGTCGGGGCGGGACCGCGCGACCGCCATCACCGTGACCGCGGTGATGACTCCCTCGCCGACGCCGATCAGCACGTGCGTGACGAACATGTAGCCCGCGACGGTGCTCATGGATGCCGGGGCGGCTCCGCCGATCGCGTACTCGAGTACGAAGCCCATTGCCGCGCAAACCGTTCCGATGAGTGCGGCGAGGAACGCGATGAAGCCCAGGGTGCGTACCGGCGGGCTGTCGGTCCTGCGGCGCACCACCGAGTACATCGCCACCGCGACGCCGTAGCCGGCGGCGATACCGATGATCCCCATGTTGACGATGTTCATCCCCAGCGCCGTGACGCCGCCGTCGGCGAACAGCAGGGACTGCACCACCAGGACGATGCCGATGCACAGGGCGCCGGTGTACGGGCCGACGAGGATGGCGGCGAGCGCACCACCGAGCAGGTGACCGCTCACGCCGGGCAGGATCGGGAAGTTGACCATCTGGACGGCGAAGATGAACGCCGCGACCAGACCCGCCAGCGGCACCGTCCGTTCGTCGAGTTCGGTGCGCGCCCTCCAGACGCACAGACCCAGCGCGAGAAGCGCGATCGCCCCGAACATCACCGAGGTCTGTGCGTTGACGATGCCGTCGCTCATGTGCATCGCGACGAAGGAGGCGCTCACACGGCGAGCCTATTCGGTCATCTGAACATCTGTCCAGCTGATCAGATGATCAGGTCGTCACCTGCCCGATCGGGCAGGTGACGCAGCGCCGATGGTCAGTGGCGTGACGGGCGACCGTGCGGCTCGGAGTGCCTCGCCCCGATCCAGTGCAGCAGATCGTGCACGATCTCGTCGTCCAGCCGGTAGCTGACCGAACGACCGGTGCGGGTGCTCGTCACCCAGCCCTGCGCCCGAAGTACTCGAAGCGCCTGCGACACCGCGTTTTCCGACCTGCCGAGCGCGGCGGCGAGGTCGCTGACGCAGATCCCCGGCGCCCGGTGGAGGCTGAGCAGGATCTCCAGGCGATGCGGGTCGGACACCAGGTCGAAGCGTTGCGCCCAGCCAGAGGTGTCCACGTCGGACAGCGCCGACGACGCCAGCTCGATCACCGACTGATCCTCCACACCGCCAAATGTAGTCCTCGGCACGCCGCCGAGGTGGAACTCGACACGACGCGGACGTGCTCAGTCCAGGAAGCCGTGCAGCAGCGCCGCCGAACCCCACACGTGCGCCGTCATCGTCTCCGCCGCGCCGTCGGCGTCGCCGGCGAGGATCGCCGCCACGATCGCCTCGTGCTGTTCGTCGGAGTGTGCGATGTTGCGGGCGAGCAGCGGGATGCAGTCGAGTAGCTCGTTGAGCCGCATCCGGTTCTGCGCCACCAGCGGCACCAGTGACGGAACCCCCGAGGCCTCCGCGATCGCCAGGTGCAGGCGGGAATCCAGACGGCGGTAGTCCTCCGGGTCGGCACCGCGCACGTCGGCCAGCCGCTGGCACAGCGCCTCGCGCTCGCTCGCCGTGAGGGTCCGGCCCGCCGCCATCCGCGCCGCACCCACCTCCAGGATCTCCCGCAGCCTCAGGGCGTCGTCGATGTCGGCGCGGGTGAACCGGACCTCGTCGGCGCTCGGCGCCGGGAGCGCGTCGGCCAGGAACGTGCCCCCGTAGCGCCCGCGGCGGGAAACCAGATACCCGGCGTCGGCCAACGACTTGATCGCCTCGCGCACGGTGTCGCGACTGACGCCCAACCGGGTGGCCAACTCCCGTTCCGGCGGCAGGGATTCGCCCGGATGCAGCACACCGAGCCGGATCGTCTGCAACAGCCGCTCGACGGTGTCCTCGAAGGCGTTCAGCGGCCGCACCGGACGCAGCAGCGCGTCGCTGGCGCCAGCGCTGTCTCTGGGGTCCGGTGCGGCGGTCATCTACTCCTCGCGCAAGCGCTCGTCGGCCGTCATCGATGCCCTACAGCGGCGTCACGTAGTGACCGCTGATGCCGCCGTCGACGAGGAAGGTCGACGCGGTGATGAACGACGCGTCATCGCTGGCCAGGAATGCGACCGCGGCGGCCAGCTCCTCCGGCTCGGCGAAACGGCCGACCGGCACGTGCACCAGCCGGCGCGCCGCGCGCTCGGGGTCCTTGGCGAACAACTCTTGCAGCAGAGGCGTGTTCACGGGTCCGGGGCACAGCGCGTTGACCCGGATCCCCTGGCGGGCGTACTGCACGCCGAGTTCGCGCGACATCGCCAGCACCCCGCCCTTGGAGGCGGTGTAGGAGATCTGCGACGTCGCCGACCCCATCACCGCGACGAACGACGCGGTGTTGACGATCGAGCCCTTCTGCGCGGGCACCATGTGGCGCAGCGCCGCCTTGCAGCAGAAGAACACCGACTTGAGGTTGATGTCCTGCACCCGGTCCCACGCGTCGATGCCGGTGTTCTCGATCAGGTCGTCCTCCGGAGGGCTGATGCCCGCGTTGTTGAACGCGATGTCCACCGAGCCGTGAGCCTCGGCGGCGGTGTCGAACAGCGCGTCGACGGCAACCTGGTCGGAGACGTCGACCTGAACGAACGTGCCGTTCAGGTCGTCGGCGACGGTCTTGCCCGTCGCCGGGTCGATGTCGCCGATCACGATCGTCGCGCCCTCGGCCCTCATCCGCTTGGCCGTTGCCAGGCCGATGCCGCTGGCGCCCCCGGTGATCACCGCGACCTTGCCGGCGAGTCGTTGGGTCAGATCCACTTTCGTCACAAAGCCTCCTGCACGGCGATAAAGACGTTCTTGGTTTCGGTGAACGACAACGGGGCGTCGGGTCCGAGTTCGCGGCCCAGTCCGGACTGCTTGAACCCGCCGAAGGGCGTGCTGTAGCGGACCGAGGAGTGCGAATTGACCGACAGATTGCCGGATTCCACGGCGCGCGACGCGCGCAGCGCCCGGGACAGGTTGTCGGTCCAGATGGATCCGGACAGGCCGTAGACCGTGTCGTTGGCCAGCGCGATGGCGTCGGCTTCGTCGTCGAACGGCAGGACGGTGACGACGGGGCCGAAGATCTCCTCGACGACGGTGCGGTCGTCGCGCGGCGGGGTCAGCACCGTCGGCGCGAACCAGTAGCCGGGGCCGTCAGGAGCGGAACCCCGAAACGCGATGGGCGCGTCGTCGGGCACATACGCCGAGACCGAGTTCCAGTGCGCCTTCGACACCAACGGGCCCATCTCGGTGTCACCGGACCGGGGGTCTCCCACCACGACACCCTTGACGGCGGGTTCGAGCAACTCCATGAACTTGTCATAGACGTTGCGCTGCACCAGGATCCGGCTGCGTGCGCAGCAGTCCTGCCCGGCGTTGTCGAAGACCCCGGACGGAGCGCTCGCCGCGGCGCGCTCGAGATCGCAGTCGTCGAAGACGATGTTGGCACTCTTGCCACCCAGCTCCAGGGTGACCCGTTTGACCTGTGCCGCAGCACCTGCCATCACGCGCGTGCCGACCTCCGTGGATCCCGTGAACACGATCTTGCGCACGTCGGGATGGCTGACGAAGCGCTCCCCGACCACCGATCCCTTGCCGGGCAGCACGCAGAACAGGTCGGCGGGTAACCCCGCCTCGACCGCGAGCTCGCCGAGCCGGATGGTGGTCAGCGGCGTCCACTCGGCGGGCTTGACCAGCACCGCGTTGCCTGCGGCGAGCGCCGGGGCGAACCCCCACGCCGCGATGGTCATCGGGAAGTTCCACGGGGTGATGACGCCGACCACTCCGAGCGGCTCGTTGAAGGTGACGTCCCAGCCGCCCGCGACCGGAATCTGCTTGCCCGACAGTCGTTCCGGTGTCGCCGAGTAGTACTGCAGGACATCGCGGACGTGCCCGGCCTCCCACCGTGCGTTCCCGATCGGATGCCCGGAGTTGGCCACCTCGAGAGCGGCCAGTTCGTCGATGTGGGCCTCCACCACCGCCGCGAAGGCCCGCAGCGCGGCGGCGCGTTCCGCGGGGGCCTGGCGGGCCCATCCCCGCTGGGCGGCCTTGGCGCGTGCCACCGCGTCGTCGACCCCGGCCTCGTCGGTCTGCTCGACGGTGCGCAGGACCTCCTCGGTCGCCGGATTGATCACCTCGCTGGATGTCATGAACTCACTTTCTGCGTTCTCTGTGTTGCGTAGCGGCCCGCGGCCTCGACCAGGCCGGCGAACAACCTCAGGTCGTCGAGTCGCTCCTCGGGGTGCCACTGCACGGCGACGAGCCAGTGGTCCGGGTTTCGTCGTGGGTCGAGTTCGACGGCCTCGACGACGCCGTCGGTGTCCGAGGCGCTGACGATCAGGCCGTCACCGAGCCGGTCGATGGCCTGGTGGTGATAGCACTGCGCATCGGTGGCAGGCCCGACGAGTGCCGCCAACCTGGTCCCGGGCACCGTCGTGATCGACGACGTCGTGAACACCGCGTTGCCCTGCTGGTGGCGGGTGTGGCCGACGACGTCGGGCAGGTGCTGGTGCAGGGTGCCGCCCAGCGCGACGTTGAGCACCTGCGCGCCCCGGCAGATGCCGAGGATCGGCATACGCCGGCGCAGCGCTGTTTGCAGCAGCATGAACTCGAACGTGTCGCGCACGCGCCCGTCGGCGACCGGTTCGTCGGTCATCGGGTGCCGCGGGCTGCCGTAGGCCGCCGGGTCGACGTCACGGCCGCCGGTGATGACGAGCGCGTCGAGTCCGTAGAGAACCCGCTCGGCGACCGCGGCATCGGCGGGCTGCGGCGGCAGCAGCACCGAGATGCCGCCAGCCATGGCCATGCCCTCGAAATAGATCGCGGGAAGGAAACTGGCACGAACGTCCCACACCCCGGTCTGGGCCGGCTGCAGATAGGTGGTCAGCCCGACCACCGGGTGGTCCCGAACCGGCTCGGCGCCGGCCTCAAAGCCGTTCGAAGCCACGCACCCGCTCCCAGTCCGTCACCGCGGCGTTGAACGCCTTGAGTTCGACGCGCGCGTTGTTGAGGTAGTGATCGACCACGTCGTCGCCGAACGCGTCGCGCGCAATCCGCGAGTTGTCGAACAACTCGGCCGCTTCGGCCAGTGTCGTCGGAAGCCGTTCGACACCGCTCTTATAGGCGTTGCCCCGCACCGCATCCGGCAGCTCGAGCTTCTGATCGATGCCGTGCAGACCGCCGGCGATCAGCGCCGACACCGCCAGGTACTGGTTGACGTCGCCGCCGGGGGCGCGACACTCCATCCGCATGCCGTGGCCGTGGCCGACCACCCGCAGCGCGCAGGTGCGGTTGTCGATTCCCCACGCGACGGCGGTCGGCGCGAAGCTGCCGTCCACGAAACGCTTGTAGGAGTTGATGTTCGGCGCATAGAACAACGTCAACTCGCGAAGAGTGGCCAGCTGGCCCGCGACGAAGCTGCGGAACATCGCGGACATGCCCAGCTCGTCGGCGTCATCGGCGAACACCGCAACACTGGGGACCCCGTCCTCGATGCCTCGGAACGAGATGTGGATGTGGCAGCTGTTGCCTTCGCGCTCGTCGAACTTCGCCATGAACGTCAGGCTCTTGCCGTGCTGATCGGCGATCTCCTTGGCGCCGTTCTTGTAGATCGCATGGTTGTCACAGGTGATCAGCGCGTCGTCGTACCGGAACCCGATCTCCTGCTGACCGAGGTTGCACTCCCCCTTGACGCCCTCGCAGTACAGGCCCGCACCCTCCATCCCGAGGCGGATGTCGCGCAGCAGCGGTTCCATCCGGGTGGACGCCAGCATCGCGTAGTCGATGTTGTAGTCGGTGGCCGGCGTCAGGTTGCGATAGCCGGACTTCCACGCGTCGCGGTAGGCGTCGTCGAACACCATGAACTCGAGCTCGGTGGCCGCGATGGCGCCCATGCCGCGGTCGGCGAGCCGGTCGAGCTGGGTCCGCAGGATCGTGCGGGGGGCCTGGATCACCGGCCGGCCGTCGGTCCACGACAGATCCGCCATCACCATCGCGGTACCGGGCAGCCACGGCAGCAGCCGCAGGGTGCTGAAGTCGGGCGTCATCACCATGTCGCCGTAGCCGGTCTCCCAGCTGGACATCGCGTAGCCGTCGACGGTGTTCATGTCGACGTCGACGGCCAGCAGGTAGTTGCAGCACTCGGCGCCGTGCCCGGCGACCTCCTCGACGAACAGCCGCGCCGAGATCCGCTTACCGGCCAGCCTGCCCTGCATGTCGCAGAACGCGACGATGACCGTGTCCACGTCCCCCGCGGAGACCTGCCGTTCGAGATCGGTTTTCGACAGCATGCCCGGTCTTCCCTTCGCGTCCTTCGGTTTGACGTCCTCCCCGCAGTGAAACTGCGAGGATTCCTCGTGCCGGCCGGCTGTCTCGATGGCCGCTCATGCGGCGATCGCCGTGGGCTGGTCGGTAGTGGAGGTTTGTGTCGAGCGGCTCTG